>OGIE01002667.1_pt1 | contig 21145 bp, 20 predicted proteins | sample 1571581 | NCBI WGS metagenome assembly OGIE01 (sample SAMEA2582021, study PRJEB24529) | metagenome | biome: Human gut stool | place: China | collected 2011
ATCCGCTGCCGCTCTGCCCATCTTGTAGAAGTGCGCAGTAATCTCCGTCTACCGAGGCACTACTCAATGCGGCGAGCGAAGCAATGCCGCATTCGGCAAGCAGTCTGCCGCCAAGCAAACGTCACTCGCGCCTCACGATAGTAAGGCGCGGTTGCAAAACGGAAACGAATCGCAGGGATTCATGGCGAAGCCATGTACACCGCGCCTGATTGCGCAGCGCGTGCAGCTCTTCGAGCTACAAACTGCCAATGTAAAATTTCTCTCGGGGGATTTAAAGGGGGATACTCTCTTTTGAAAGAGAGTATCCCCCTTTAGTTGCCCGTTTCCGCACAGTGCGGAAAACCGCCGCTGCACGGTGCAGCAGCAGATCACAGCAGTGTATCAATGCCGATTTGCGCTTCCGCAGAGTCAGCAGATTCGGGACCTCCGAACCGAGAGACAAATTCTTCCTCGGAAAGAATAGGAACCCCCAGTTCCTTTGCCTTTTTCGTCTTCGACGAATTCGATTCCCCGTCGTTGCTGACGAGGTACGTTGTCTTCCCCGAGACGCTGCCGGTCACGGCGCCGCCCTGCTGTTCGACGTAGGCTTTGAACGCGCTGCGGTTTTTGAAGAGGTGCACATCGCCCGTGATGACGAAGCTCAGACCTTTGCAGGTTCCGTCGGCCTCCTGCTTGGGGGCGACGTCCTCCAGTGTGAGCTCTGCCATCAGGCGGTCGAAGAGGTTTTTGTTTTCATCGTCAGCAAACCAGTTCAGGAGCGCGTTCGAGCGCTCGACGCCGATGCCGTCCACGTCCTCGAAGCCCTCGCCGCTCTCGATGCGCGATAAAAAGCCCTTCGTGCCGAGCGCCGCGATGAGCTTCTTGCCCGCGTCCGCGCCGATGTTTTGGATGCAGAGGGCGAAGATCAGGTGGATGGGGTCGACCTTGCGGCTCTTTTCGATGGCCGCCAACAGGTTCGCGCAGGACTTTTCGCCAAAGCCTTCGAGCTTTACGATCTCGTCCGCGTGCGCGTCCAGATGATAGAGGTCGGCAAAATCGCGCAGATAGCCGCGGTTGACGAACTCGTGCAGCGTTTGCACGGAGAGGCCGTCGATATCAAGCCCGCCCTTGCTCGCAAAGCGGACAAAGCGCTTCAAGTGCTTGGCGGGACAGTTCGGATCGGTGCAGCGCAGCGTCTTCACGCCGCTGATGGGACTGATACGCACCTCGGTCGCCGCGCCGCAGACGGGACAGGCCGTCGGGACTTCATAGCTGCCCTCGGCCCTGACGACCGCGATGCACTTCGGGATGATCTTGTTGGCCTTGATGATGCGAAGCTCGGTCTTGCGGTCCTTGCCGATGCCGAGGCGCTCGAGCTCGCTGACGTTGCAGAGGCTTGCGCGCGTGACAGTCGTGCCCTCGAGCTGCACAGGGTCAAAGACTGCGACCGGCGTGATGGTCGAGGCCGCGCACGACCATTCGATGTGGTCGAGCACCGTGTCGGCGGAAACGTCCGCCCACTTGTAGGCAAGGCCCGCGCGCGTGGCGTGATGACCCGTCACGCTGCCGGTCGCTGCGTAGTCCGTGTCGTCGTAGGTGATGACAAGACCGTCCACGGGAATGCCCATCTCGCCGGAGTCGACCTTTTTCGTCCAGCGTGCGATGGCGTCGGGCAGATTTTTCGCATCCGTGTGCTCGCGCTCGACTGTGATGAAGCCGAGCTTTTCCAGATAGTCCATGCGCGCGCCCCAGGAGCGGAGCTCTTCATCCGTATGGACGAGCGTAAAGGCGTTGAACGTCACGTTGCGCTCTTTCACCTTGTCGAGATTCGTCTTGTCGAGCGCCAGCGTGCCGGCGGCGAGGTTGCGGGGGTTTGCGTAGCGGTCGTCCGCGTCCTCGAGCGTGTCGTTGATGGCCTCGAAATCTGCGTAGGAGATGGTCGCCTCGCCACGCACGACGAGGTGGCCCTTGTCGCTGATTTTCGCGGGAATACCGCGGATGGCGGAGGCCATATAGGTGATGTTCGTGCCGACGGTGCCGTTGCCGCGCGTCAAAACGCGCGTGAGCGCGCCGCCGTCATACGTCGCCACAAGCGTCGAGCCGTCGAGCTTCCACGAGAGCCAAATGTCGCGCTCGCCCGCCCAGTCCTGCAATTCCTCGACCTTTTTCGTCTTGGCGAGCGAGAGCGCGGGGTACTCGTGCGCCTCCTTCTCCCCCTCGCCGTCCATTTCGTTTCCGGAATGGCTCGTCACCTGCGTGGGACTGTCGGGCCGGACATAGCCGGTCGCTTTTTCCAGAGCGGTCAGCTCGTCAAACAGAGCGTCCCACTCGTAGTTCGTCATCTGCTCCTCCTGCCCGCCGTAGTAAGCGTCGGAGGCGGCATTCAGCCGTGTTACGATCTCGTCGATCCGGATATTTTTGTCCATAGTGCGTTCCCTCTCTCCGGCGGTGCGCAAAAGGCAGTCAGCCGTTGTTCATGATGTAATCTTCCGCGTTCTGCTCCATGTCCTCGCCATTGCTGAAATAGGTGTAATTGTCCGGCACGGAGCCGACGATAACGGTCTCCGCCACGGAATAGGTGTTGCTGAATTTTGTCGTTGTGGAAAAGCCCGGCAGCAGGATACTGACGTAGACGTCCACCACAAGATAAATTTGGTGCTTCGTCTGGTTGATGCCCGCCGACGTGAACGCATTTTCAAAATGCGCGCTCGACGAGCCGACCGACTGCATCCGCACGCGGATCAGCGGCCCGCGCCCCGCCAAAAACGGCGAGCCGAGCAGCGTGCCGACCGGCACGGAGAGTTCCTTCGTCGTCACCTCGGAGAGCTTTTCGAGTACCTCGTCGATGATGGCGGACTGCAAACGGTTGAACTCCGCCATGTTGCTCTTGACCGCCGTGATCTTTCCCTCGTTGTCCTTTTCAAAGGAGATGAGCTGGTCGTAATCTACGCCGCCGCTGTAGATCGTCTCGTTCACGGCGGCGGTCACGATGCCGTTGACCGTATTTGACACGCGCGCCGTTGCGAGCGACGTGAGCACGGGTTTTAGGTGCGTCATTGCCACGATGGCGAGCGCCAGCAGCGCCGCGAGCAAAAACAGCACAAGCAGCAGCGCCCGCTTCTTTCCTGAAAGTCTTCTGTGTCTCCATTTCGGCACAGAGCCTCACCCCGATTCCAGTGAAGCCTATGCCGCGCGGGCTTTTCCCTATTCGCCCAGCCCCATGACGAGCTTTTTGAACGCCTTGCCGCGCTCCATGAAGTTCGCGAACTGGTCGAACGCCGCGCACGCGGGCGAGAGCGTCACGATGTCGCCGCGCACCGCACGCTTATAGGCGGTCTTTACGCAATCCTCCAGACTCTCGCAGCGCACGATCTCGGGGCTGCCGTGATAGTCCGGGCACTCGCGCACGGCCTTTTCGATGGCGTCCGCTGTCGCGCCGCACAAAATAAGCAGCTTGACGTGCTTTACCACCTCGGGTGCAAGGGGTGCAAAGGGAATATGCTTGTCATATCCGCCCGCGAGCAGAATGACCTTTTCGTTGAACGCGTTGAGCCCCGCGATGGTACGCGTCGGGCTCGACGCGATGGAATCGTTGTACCACTGCACGCCGTGGATCGTCCGCACCGGCTCGATGCGGTGCTCGACGCCGACAAAGGTACGCGCAGTCTCGCGCATGACCTCGTAGGGCACCAAACCGTCGAGCGCCGTCACGGCGGCGAGGTAGTTTTCGACATTGTGCATCCCCGGCAGACGGATGTCAGAGATCTGCATGACCGCTTCCTCGCATCCGTCATGGCGCAGGACGATGGTATCTCCGCGCAGGAACGCGCCGTCCGTGACTTCCTTGCGGCGGCTGAAGAGCCGCGTCCACGCTGCCGCCTTTTTCGAGAGCTTGCGCGTGATGTCGTTGTCTTCGTTGAAAATGGCGATGTCGCCCTCGTGCTGATGGAGATAGATATTCTCCTTCGCCGCGATGTACTCGTCCATATCCTTGTGCACATCCAGATGGTTCGGCGCAAGGTTCGTCATCACCGCGATGTGCGGCGAGCGCTTCATATCAAGCAGCTGGAACGACGAGAGCTCGACGACCGCGAAGTCTTCAGGCTGCATCTTCTCCGCGTCGCACAGCAGCGGGTGGCCGATGTTGCCGCCGAGATACACGGTCTTCCCCGCCGCGCGCAGCATTTCGGCGATGATGCTCGTCGTGGTGGTCTTGCCGTCGCTGCCCGTCACGCCGATGATCGTACATGGGCAGACCTCGAAAAAGATCTCCATTTCCGACGTCACGATGCTGCCGCGCGCTTTCGCCCCGAGCAGCGCCGGAACGTCCGGCCGCATGCCCGGCGTGCGGAAAACGACGTCCGCGCGCAGATCATCGAGGTAGCCTTCGCCAAGCTGCAAGTGCGCGCCCAGCGCTTCAAGCTGCTTCGCGCGCTCGCCTAAGTCTTCGCGGCTCTTTTTGTCGCAGGCGATGACCTGCACACCGTTTCGGCACAAAAGCTCGATGAGCGGCGTGTTGCTCACGCCGATGCCGAGCACTGCCGCTGTTTTTCCCCGCAGGGAGGATAGATATTCCTGTATCGTCATAGACGTTCATCCTTTCGTCTGCACATACAAATTCAATATATAGTATAGCGCAGGAACGGCAAAATAGCAATGCATTTTCCGTTGACAAGCTCCGCGCCATGGGCTAAAATAGTTGTGCGAGTATGACAGACAGTCGCGCGGCGAGGTCGAAAGGCCCGCTGTGAGGAAAGTCCGGGCTCCACAGGGCAAGGATAACGGGTAACGCCCGCCCAGAGCGATCTGAGGAAAAGTGCAACAGAAATAGACCGCCCGAGGTATGCAAGTATCTCAGGTAAGGATGGAAAGGTGCGGTAAGAGCGCACCCGTCGGCTCGAGAGTGTCCGATGCTGTAAACTCTATCCGGAGCAACACCGGTATGGGAGCAATAGGGCGGCCCGTCCGCTCCCGAGGTGGCTGAAGCGCACCGGCAACGGCGCGCTTAGATAGATGACTGTCAAATACAGAACCCGGCTTACAGACTTGCTCGCGCACACCATATGGGCCCGCCGGCGGAGATCGCCTGGCGGGCCCCTTTTTATGCCCGCAGCGAGGCGAAAGCCGACTTTTTTCGGGAATCTCTGTTAATCTATTGACAAACTATGGAAAAGGTGATTTAATTAACAATACCAAAACAGAGAAAGAGGCGGAGAGGCTATGGCGATACCGTTTGACTATACGTCGGAATACAAACGCAAGCTGCGCACCCCGGAGGAGGCGGCCCGGGTGGTCAAAAGCGGCGACTGGCTGGATATCTCCATGGGCGGGGCTTTCCCGTCCCTGATGGACGAGGCCATTGCCAAGCGGAAGGACGAGCTGCGGGGCGTGAAGATCCGGGGCTATCTGATCCAGCAGCCCATTCAGATGGTGGAGTGCGACCCCAGCCGGGAGCACTTTATCTATAACAGCTGGCACATGTCCGGCTATGAGCGGAAGCTCTGCGACCGGGGCCTGTGCAACTTCAACCCTATGGTGTTCCGGAATCTGGGGGCCTACTATGACCATTTCCTCACGGTAAACGTGGCTATCACCTGCGTGACCCCCATGAATGAGCATGGATACTTCAACTTCTCCGTGTCCAACGCCTCCGCCCGGGCGGTGCTGGACAAGGCCGACGTGGTGATCCTGGAGGTCAACGAGAATCTGCCCTGGGTCTATGGCGGGCTGGACGAGTGCATCCACATCGACGATGTGGACATGATCGTGGAGGGCCCCCACGGCCCCCTGCCGGGCATTAAGACTCCCGCCGCCAGCGAGACGGAGATGAAGATCGCCGAGTATGTGGTGCAGAATATGGTGGACGGCTCCACCCTGCAGCTGGGCATCGGCTCCCTGCCCAACGCCGTGGGCCAGATGATCGCCCGCTCCGACCTGCGGGACCTGGGCATCCACACGGAGATGCTGTGCGACTCGTACCTGGATATGTACAAGGCCGGAAAGATCAACAACAAGAGAAAGACCCTGGACCGCTATAAGAGCGTGTTCGGCTTTGCCATTGGTTCGCCGGACCTGTACGACTGGATCCGGGAGAACCCCGGTGTGGTGACCTATCCCATCAGCTACTGCAACGATCCCTCTATCGTGGGGAAGATTGACAACTTCGTGTCCATCAACAACTGCATCTCCGTGGACCTGTACGGCCAGATATGCGCCGAAAGCGCCGGCACCCGGCAGATCAGCGGCACCGGCGGGCAGCTGGACTTCCTGGAGAGCGCCGCCGTGTCCAAGGGCGGCAAGGCCTTCATCTGTCTCACATCCTCCTTTACCAACAAGGAGGGGGAGATGGTGTCCCGCATCAACCCGCTGCTGACTCCCGGCGATATCGTCACCGATCCCCGGAGTCTGGCCTACTACATCGTCACCGAATACGGCGGCGTGAACCTGGTGGGCTGCAGCACCTGGGAGCGGGCGGAGAAGCTCATCTCCATCGCCCACCCCAAGTTCCGGGACGAGCTGATCGCCAACGCCGAAAAGCAGGGCATCTGGCTGCGGTCCAACAAGCGGTAAAGGGAATACATACATAAGAACACCCGCTGCGGCGTAATGCCGCAGCGGGTGCTTGAATATAGCCGGTTACTGGATAGGCTCCAGAACGCCCAGGACCACATAGCGGACGTTCTTGAACTCATAGGTGCAGGTGGACAGGGTGACGATATGACTGTCCGCCGAGGGAACGCCGGTGGTGGGGCGGAAGGTGGAGTGGTTTACCATCTGCTGCAGGAACTCCTGGGTCAGCTGGAACTGATAGACGCTGCAGTCGGAGTAGGCCACCTGGCCATTGCCGTCGAGAATATAGCCCGAGGCGTCCACAATGACCCCGGCAAACAGATGCAGCTTGTAGCTCTGCTGGGGGGTCAGCATGTAGAGGTAGGGATGCTGGTCATAGTAGGCCTGCTGCTTGTACTTCACCAGGTTGGAGAACATGGCCCCGGACGTCATATTGTGGCCGTAGATCAGGCTGTTCTGGTCGGAGAAGTCGGCGCTGTTGGCGCAGTCCATGAAGATGCTGCCGTTGTCGTTCCAGGTGCCGTCCAGCAGGTGGCGCAGGTAGTAGTCGTTGTCGCTGCCCTGGACCACCGGGTAATTGATATGGGTATTGGCCCCGTAGATCCAGGCGATGACGTCGCCGTTGGTTTTCAGCAGCTCGTCAAACTGCACCGTGGGGCACTCCGGGTCGCCGCTGGGGTCCTGGGTCGGGTCGTTGTTATCGCTGTCGCCGGGAAGGGTCACAAAGCGGTTGGCCTCGGAAATGACCTTATCGCTGCGGTATTTTTCCAGATAGTAGCTGCCCACCTTGTAGGCGGCAAACAGGAACACGCCCACAAGCAGGGCGAGGATCACATAGTATACGGGCTTTTTCATGGCGGCGTCTCCTTTTGTGGGATGGCTCTATTTTATCAGCTTTTCCCCGGTATTGCAAGGACTTTGCATTTTTGGTATAATAACGCAAAAAGCCAAGGGGAGGCACAGCGATGCTGATTTTTGACATGGACGGCACCCTCATTGATTCCAACGGGATCTGGCGGCAGGTGGACGAGGCGTTCCTGGCCAAGCGGGGGTATCCGTATACCCGGGAGTATTACGAGGGCGTGGCCCACACCATTTTTCCCATGGCCGCGAAATTCACCAAAGCCTATTGCCATCTGGAGGAGTCCGAGGAAGAGATCATGGCCGAGTGGATGCAGATGGCCGGGGACGCCTACGCCGTGCGGGTGCCCATCAAGCCCGGGGTCCGGGCATATCTGGACCGGTGCCGGGCGGCAGGGGAGAGGATGATCGTGCTGACCTCCAGCGTGCCGGAGCACTGCCGGGCTGCCCTGGGGCGGCTGGGGCTGACGGAGTATTTCGAGCGTATCCTCTTTGCTCACGACCTGGGCATGGACAAGAAGGACCCGGAGACCTTCCGCCACGCGGCGGCACTGATGGGCATGACGCCGGAGGACTGCACCATGTATGACGACTCCGTGGCCGCCTGCCGGGCGGCCCGGGAGGCCGGAATGCAGGTGGTGGGGGTGTACGACGCCTTTTTCCACGTTTCCTGGCCGGAGATGCAGCAGGTGTGTCACCGGGTCATCCGCAGCTTTGAGGAGCTGTTATAACAAAAGGACCTCCGCCGCTGGCGGAGGTCCTTTTGAGACTGTCCAAAAAGGGCAGCGCCCTTTTTGGACAAAAGGCTTGCAGTCTGCTGCGCGCATAATTTGTTCGCTGAAAGCGAACAAATTCCACACTTGCAGACTGAGAAGTGTTTTTTGCGACGTACACGCCGCCGCAAAAAACGGATTGCAATTTATTTGCCGCCTGCGGGCGGCAAACTCTGCGAGGCTTTTTTCAGAAGCTGCCGATGGGGATGGAGCCGTCGTCGGTCCCCTTTTCGATGGAGAGAATCTTCAGCCAATAGCTCCGGCCGCCGCCCATGTCCACCTGGACCCGGTCTCCGGCCCGTTTCCCCAGCACTGCCTTGCCCACCGGGGACTCCTTGCTGATGAGTCCCTTCAGGGCGTCCTGACGCAGGGTGGTCACCAGCTGGATTTTCCGGGTCCTGCCGGTGTTTTCCATGAGAATTTCCACCGTGTCATACAGGCCCGCCGTGTCCGCCCGGGAGCGATCCTCGATGACACGGGCGGTTTTGATCATCCGCTGAAGGTACCGGACCCGGCTGTCGTTGCGGTTTTTCTCCTGCTTGGCGCACTTATACTCAAAGTTCTCGCTGAGGTCGCCGAAGGCCCGGGCCGTCTGTACGTCCTCAATGAGCCTGGGCCGCAGCACCTGCACCCGATAGTCAATTTCCTCCTGCATTTTCTGGAGATCCTGCCTGGTCAATTCGTCATACATGATGGTTCCTCCCATATCTGCGCCAGACGGCGCAGTCCCTCCGGCAAGCGTTCCATGTCAATGCCGGCATAGTTGACAACTAAAATGTGCTGGGGTGCGGTGTCGGGCCGGCTGTAGTAGTCCGACAGCAGCGCCAGCCGCAGGCCCATAGCCTCCGCCCGCTGCCGCAGGGCGTCGTCGCCGAGCTCCGTGTGCAGATGCATGAGAAAGTGCAGCCCTGCGTCCTGCTCCCATACCTCCACCCGTCCGGAAAGGGGACTGCTGCCGATGGCGTCGATGACGGCATCGCGCTTTTGCCGGTAGCGGGTTCTCATGCGATTGAGATGCTGCTCATACCGTCCCTGCTCCAGAAACCGGGCCAGGGTATACTGCTCGAAGCTGGACACGGTGCAGGCGTAAAAGCCCAGCCTTTCCCGGTACCGGGCCAGCAGCTGCGGCGGCAGGATCATATAGCTGATGCGAATGGACGGGGCGATGGTCTTGGAAAAGGTGTTCAGATAGATGACCCGCTGATTTTCGCTGACGGAGAACAGCGTGGGGATGGGCCGCCCCACAAAGCGGAACTCACTGTCATAGTCGTCCTCCAGAATGTATCGCTCCGGCTGCTCCGCCGCCCAGCGCAGCAGCTCCTGGCGGCGGGTTATGGGCATGACGATACCCGTGGGATAGTGATGGGACGGCGAGATGTGTACCACGTCCGCCGGCTGGCGGCGCAGCAGCGTGATGTCCAGCCCCCCGCCGTCCAGGCCGACCCGGCACAGGGGCACCTGGTGGGCCTGATAGATCTTGGCGATCTTGCCGTAACCCGGGTCCTCCACGGCGTACCGCTTGTCCCGGCCCAGCAGCTGGATGATGAGGGTGTATAAAAGCTCCGTTCCCGCGCCGATGATGATCTGCTCCGGGTCCACGTCCATGGCCCGGAACTGACGCAGGTGAGCAGCGATGGCCCGGCGCAGGGCCGGTGCGCCGTTGTATGGCGTGGAGCGCAGCAGCTCCGTGTCCTCCTCCAGAATGGTCTGCCGCATCAGCCGGGACCATACGGTGAAGGGAAAATACGACCGGTCCAGAGACCCGGTGGCCAGGTCCAGAAACACCGGCTCCGCAGGGCGCTCCGGCACCAGGGGCGGCGGAGCCGCCGGGGGCAGGGGACTCTCCAGCGGGCTTACATAATAGCCCTTTTTCTCCACGGTGTAAATATATCCCTCTGCCGCCAGCTGCTCATAGGCGTTCTTCACCGTGATGACGCTGACCTCCAGATGCTGGGCCAGAGCCCGCTTGGAGGGCAGCTTCTGCCGGGGCGGCAGGGCGCCGGACAGAATGTCCCGGCGGATGCAGCCGTACAGCTGGGTATACAGGCTGCTGCTTCCGTTTTTCTCCAGCGCATAGGTCAGCATGAAAAATCTCCTATCTGGTATTATCAAATAATATCAATATGGTTATTTCAATAATACCAGTTTTTACTATAATACAGACAGAATCAAAACGCAAGGAGATTTTTCCTATGAGAGACATGAAAATCAGAAAAATGGTACTGGCCGCTCTGATGGCGGCGCTGACGTATGTGGCAACCATGGTGGTGCAGATTCCTTCCCCCATGCAGGGGTTTGTGAATCTGGGCGACTGCTGCGTGCTGCTGTCCGGCTGGATCTTAGGGCCCTGGTGGGGCGGCGCTGCCGCCGGTATCGGCTCTATGCTGACGGACCTGCTCAACGGCTATGCCCACTACGCCCCCGGCACCCTGGTCATCAAGGCCCTGGATGCCATCGTGGCGGCGCTGATCGTGAAGGCCCTGGGCCGCAAGCCCTATGCCTATGCGGTGGGCGGCCTGGTGGGTGAAATCATCATGGTGGTGGGCTACTTCGGCTATGCGGCGCTGCTGCTGGGCAAGGGCATCGGCGCGGCGGCCAGCATCCCCGGCAACCTGGTGCAGGGGGCCATGGGCCTGGTCATCGGCCTGGTGCTGTTTGTACTGCTCAAGCGCAGCAAGGCTCTGGACAAGCTGAACATTCAGTGGTAAAATAGCTTCAAACGGGAGGATTCCCGCAGAAAGGAAGTTTTATCATGGCAGGAATCGTTCATGAGGTAGAAAATACCGATCTGCTGGCCCAGGTGCGGCAGGAGTCCGCCGCCGCCGCCCGGCAGTTGGCGGAGGCCGCCCGTCTGCACAAGGGGCAGATCGTGGTGGTGGGCTGCAGCACCAGCGAGGTGGTGGGCCACCGGGTGGGCAGCTGGTCCACGCCGGAGGTGGGCCAGGCTATTTTCGACGGGCTGCACAGCGTGTTCGGCCCCATGGGTGTGTATATCGCCGCCCAGTGCTGTGAGCACCTGAACCGGGCGCTGATCGTGGAGCACGAGGCGGTGCCCCAGCTGGACATCGTCAACGTGGTGCCCCAGCCCAAGGCGGGCAGCTCCTTTGCCACCGCCGCCTATCACACCTTCCGCCACCCGGTGGCGGTGGAGGAGATCCGGGCCGACGCCGGTCTGGACGTAGGCGGCACGCTGATCGGCATGCACCTGAAAAAGGTGGCGGTGCCGGTGCGGCTGGAGCAGGACCGCATCGGAAGCGCCATTCTGCTGGCGGCCCGGGTGCGGCCCAAGTTCATCGGCGGCGAGCGCGCCGTGTACGATGAGTCCCTGAAGGACGGATACCCGGAATTCTGAAAAAGCAATCCCTCCGGCTAATGCCGGAGGGATTGTTCTCTATTTACATACCCGTCATAACGGTCATGACCTTGAACTCCTCGGAGTTCAGGGTCTTTTTCATGGCCAGACCCTCGTCAATGTCCAGGTCGATGATCTGATCGTCCTTGGTGCAGATGACCCGGTTGGTCTTGCCCTCGGCCAGGATCCGGACGGCCTCATAGCCCATGCGGGTGGCCATGACCCGGTCCTTGGCGGTGGGGCTGCCGCCCCGCTGGATGTGGCCCAGGATGGTGACCCGGGGATCCAGGGCCAGCTCCTCCTGAATCTGGCGGCCCACGTCCACGGCGCTGGCTGCGCCCTCGGCCACCACGATCATGAAGTTGGTCTTGCCGTTCAGGCGGGCGTGGCGGATCTTTTCGGCCACCTGGGAATGGAAATCATAGGGGCGTTCCGGCACCAGCACCGCCGTGGCCCCCACGGCTACGCCCACATACAGGGCCAGATATCCGGCGTGGCGGCCCATGACCTCCACCACGGCGCAGCGTTCATGGGACTGCATGGTGTCCCGCAGCTTGTCGATGCACTCCACCGCCGTGTTGGCGGCGGTGTCGAAGCCGATGGTGTATTCGGTGCAGACGATGTCGTTGTCGATGGTGCCGGGGATGCCCACCACGGATACGCCGCATTTGCTGAGCTCCTGGGCGCCCCGGAAGGTGCCGTCGCCGCCGATGGCCACGATGCCGTCCAGCCCCAGCAGCTTGCACACGCCGGCGGCCTTGGCCTGGCCCTCCGCCGTGCGGAACTCCTCGCTGCGGGCGGTATAAAGAATGGTGCCGCCGCGGTTGATGATGCGGCTGACGCTGCCGGAATCCATGCGGTAAAAATCCCCGTTGATGAGGCCGGACCAGCCCCGGCGGATGCCGATGCACTCGATGCCCCGATCCAGAGCCGAGCGCACCACGGACCGCACCGCCGCATTCATGCCCGGTGCGTCGCCGCCGCTGGTCAGCACGCCGATTCGTTTCACTGCGCTTTCTGCCATAAATGATTCCCCCCAATAGAATGTTAGAATGTTCCGAATATACCGTACATCATTTTACGACATTGTAGCACGATTTTCCTCCGGATGCAACAGGAAGTTTTCCCGGAGCGGCTGACGGATCAGCGGGGATGGTCAGGCAAATCGGGACATGTCCAGCCCCTCCAAGGCCAGCAGACGGCGCTTTTTGTCCACCCCTCCGGCATAGCCGGTGAGGCTGCCGTCGGCGCCTATCACCCGGTGGCAGGGCACGATCAGGGAAATGGGGTTGTGTCCCACCGCGCCGCCCACCGCCTGAGCGGACATATGGGGCACCTCCAGCCGCTGAGCCAGCTGCCGGGCCAGTTCACCGTAGGTGGTGACCTCTCCGTAGGGAATCTCCTGCAGCAAGGACCACACCGCCATGCGGAATTCCGTGCCCGTCAGGTGCAGCGGCGGGATAAAATGGGGCCGCCGTCCGGCAAAATACAGGTCCAGCCAGCGGCCCGCCGCCGCCAGCACCGGGGTCTCCTGTTCCTGGGCCTGGGTCAGTCCCGGGGCAAAGTGCTTCTGTCCCGCGAACCACAGACCTACCAGGCCCGCGTCATCTGCCGCCATGAGAATCTCCCCCAGGGGAGAGCGATATCGCTGGATATAGAGCATGGCCATTCTCCTTCGCTTTGTCGATATTCATATGCTCAGTTTATGGTAGAAATTTCTGCCTGTCAAGCCTGCTGCGGGCAACGAAAAAGCCATTCCGCCGCAGCGGAATGACTTTTTGCGAAATTCGGTGCTCAGTGACGGGCCACGGGGTCCCAGTTCTCCTCATCCTCACGGATGATCTGCAGATACTCGGTATAGTCCGACTCCACGGGGTTGCTCTTGGGGGCCTGGGCCTTATACTGCTCCAGCAGACGGCGGGACTTCTCCGGCGGCTGGACGGTACCGGCGCCGGCGATGCAGCCGCCGGGGCAGGCCATGCCCTCCAGCAGATAGCCGTCGTATTTCCCGGTGCGGGCCATGCGCAGCATCTGGCGGCACTCCCGCAGGCCCTCGGCATACACGGTCTTGACCTGGCGATCCGGCTCCAGCTTCTCAATGACCTTCTCCACCGCCTTGGCCACGCCGCCGCTGGCGGCAAAGCCCACGCCGGGGGCGGAAGCCTCATACTGGGCCTGCTCGTCGGGGATCTGGGAGAAGTCGATGTTCTTGGCCTCGAACATGCCCCGCAGCTCCTCAAAGGTCAGGACGAAGTCCACATCGCTGCGGACGCTGCGGCGGCTGGCTTCCAGCTTCTTGGCGGCGCAGGGCCCGATGAAGGCAATCTTGCAGTCGGGGTTCCGGCGCTTCTGGAGCCGGGCCGTCAGCACCATGGGCGTCATGGTCATGGAGATATACGGTGCAAAGCCCGGGAACTCTTTCTTAGCCATCACGGACCAGGCCGGGCAGCAGGACGTGGCCATAAAGGGCTGCTTCTCCGGCACCACCCGCAAAAACTCCTCCGCTTCCTCGATGGCGCACAGATCCGCGCCCACGGCCACCTCCTCCAGGCCCGCAAAGCCCAGCTCCTTCATGGCGGCCTTGATCTGGCCGGGGGTGACCTTTTCGCCGAACTGGCCCCAGAAGGCCGGGGCGATGATGGCGATGACCTTTGCTCCGCCCCGGATGGCGTGGATCAGCTGGAACAGCTGGCCCTTGTCCACAATGGCACCGAAGGGGCAGTTCACCAGGCACATGCCGCAGTTGACGCACTTGTCATAGTTGATCTGGGCCCGGCCGTGGTCGTCCTTGCCGATGGCGTCCATGCCGCAGGCCTCCTGGCAGGGGCGGAAGAATTTGATGATGGCCTGATAGGAGCAGGCCGCCTTGCACTTGCCGCACTTGATGCACTTGGTCTGGTCGATGTGGGCCTGGCCGTGCTCAAAATAGATGGCCCCCTTGGGACAGGCGTGGGAGCAGTGACGGGCCAAGCACCCCTGGCAGGCGTTGGTGACCTCATAGTGGGTGTCGGGACAGGCGTGGCAGGCGTATTTGATGATGTTGATCAGCGGGGGATCGTAGTATTTCTCGGCAATGGCGCTTTCCTCCACACCGTCGGACAGCAGCGTATGCTCGGACACATCCCGCAGGGGAAGGCCCATGGCCAGGCGGATCCGCTCGCCCACAATGGCCCGCTCCAGGAAGATGGACTCCCGGACGGTGCCCACCTCGCCGGGCATCAGCTCATAGGGCAGCTTTTCCATGCGGGTGTAATAGTCTCCGCCCTCATAGGCCAGCTTCGCCACCTCGGCGAACACCTTTTTGCGCATGTCGGTGATGGTGCACTGTAAGTTTCTCATGTTTTTGTTCCCTTTATCCTCGTTCAGAATCTGTTAAGAACCGTTGTCGTTGGGGCAACAGCTTTATTTCAAAACTTATTATAATCGAAAGTGAAAAAAAAGACAATACCCCGGGAACATATTTTTTTCGCACGCTGACAATTTTTTATCGCGGCAGCGCAAAAAGCCCCCCCGGCGGGATTTCCCGCCGGGGGGCCGATTCATTTACGAGTCCCGGCACGTTACCGGGGCGTCGGAGGGTCACTGGATCTGGATGGTGGAGTTCTTGGGCAGCTGCTTGTGCTCCTTCTTGGGGATGGACAGCTGCAGGATGCCGTTTTCAAACCTGGCGGCTACCTCGCCGGCCTCCACATCCTCGCCCACATAGAAGCTGCGGCTGCAGGACCCGGCGTAGCGCTCCTGACGGATGTACTTGCCCTTCTTGTCGGTTTCGTCCTTGTCCAGGCCCTTGGCCGCCTGGATGGTCAGATAACCGTTCTTCAGCTCCACATTGACCTCGTCCTTCTTGAAGCCCGGCAGGTCCACGTCCAACTCATAGCTGTCCTCCGTCTCCCGCACGTCGGTCTTCATCAGGTTCTTGCTGTGCTTGCCGTACAGCGGGTCGTGACGCTGGGGCATTACCATCATACCGAAAGGATCCGTAAAGAAATCATCAAACAGGTTCTCACCAAAAATGCTAGGCAACATAAGTCATACCTCCATTCAATTTCCGGGCGGCCTACGGGCCGCACCGCCGAACTTTTGTTACCATTACATACAACATTTTCTGTTCCTCTGGGGGGCCTCTCGCGGTCCCTCTCTCAAGGAACAACTGTATCATAGCACAAATTTTAGCACTGTCAAGCGTCGAGTGCTAATGTTCACAAAGCATCTTATGTTTGTTCATAAAATATACGATTTTGCCCCGTCCGGGCCGGACGGGGCAAAAATTATCGGCATTTTTCTCCGGTGAGGACCTCCAACGCCTGGGGGGTGTCCACGTCGGTAAGCTCCTGGGGCGGGGCCTCCACCAGCAGCAGCAGGTCCGGATGACGGCGGATCACGGCGCTGCCGCCGTGGTCTCCCTCCAGAGCCGTCAGCTCCGGAAACAGGCTGGCCGGAAACAGGCAGGGATTTCCCCGGACGCCGTCATGGGCCAGGGCCGCCAGCCGGTCCGGATGGCGGCGGAACGCCTCCACCAGCCGCTCCACGCTGTCCCGCCGTAGAAGCGGCTGGTCCGACACCTGGAACATCACTCCGTCCATGTCCTGCATATGGGCCATACCCAGGGCGATGGTGTGGCTGAGCCCCAGGTCGGGCCGGGAATTCTCCACCGGCAGAAAGCCCATCTCCCGGGCCAGGTCCATGCCCCGGGGATACTGGGTCACCACCGCTACCCGGTCAAAGCACGCCGCCGGAACGGCCTCCAGCGCCCGGCGCAGCAGGGTCTTTCCCTCCACCCGGGCGTCCAGCTTATTGCTGCCGAAGCGGCGGGCGTTTCCCGCCGCCATAACGATGCAGCCGATTTTCATGGGCATTTCCCCCTTGTCTTATCGTTCCTTCCAGGTCCCCGGCGACAGCATCACCAGGATGGGCATCAGCTCCAGGAGGCCCAGCAGCATCCACAGGATCATCATCAGCTTGCTGCCCGCATCGGACATACCGCACCTGCCCCGGAGGACCGTGGCAGCAGCGCCAGAGACAGCAGTGGCAGCACCATGCACCCGGCCTCCACCCACAGGGTATAGCCCAGGACCTTAATGACCAACGGATAATTCATGCCCTCTCTCCTTCACATTCTGCACCATTTTACGGCACAAAATACCAATTTAATTATATGCTCCGCCTAAAATCCTGTCAAGCACGATGGGCGAATTTGCGGTTCCGTGGACCGCATTTCATGCTGCCGGAGAGAAAGCAGGCCCGCCTGATGTGCTGTGCGAAACGTTTGGGATGGCGGGGCTTCCGCAGGTGCAGCTGCTAAGCTACGCAAATAATTCAAAAAGAATTGCCGTCTTTGCTTGCTATTTTTGAAAAATATGATATACTGAATGAGTGTGCGAATTGATACTTCCTGCGGATTGCCGTATGAAGTTTTCCACCCGTGGGCATGATAGACTCACGGACATATTTCTACACTACCTAAGAGAGGGTGCCTGTTTTGAATAAGTATATCATTCATGGCGGCCGTCCGCTGATGGGCGAAGTCACCATCAGCGGCGCAAAAAATGCCGCCGTTGCCATCATTCCCGCCGCCCTGCTGGTGGACGGGGTCTGCCGCATTGAAAACATCCCCCAGATCAGCGACGTGACGCTGCTGTTCTCCATTCTGGAGGAGCTGGGGGCTCGCGTCCGGGTGCTGAACCGACACACGGTGGAGATCGACAGCCGCCATGTGCACTCCACCCAGCCGTCCTTCGAGCTGGTGCGCCGGATCCGGGCCAGCTATTACCTGCTGGGCGCGCTGCTGGGCCGCTTCGGCAAGGCTACTGTGGCCATGCCCGGCGGTTGCAATTTCGGCGTCCGGCCCATCGACCAGCACGTCAAGGGCTTCCGGGCCATGGGCGCGGGGGTCACCGAGGGCAATCTGGTCCAGGCCGTGGCCAAGGGCGGCCGCCTGACCGGCGCTGCCGTGTATCTGGACATGGTCAGCGTGGGCGCTACCATGAACATCATGATGGCCGCGGCCTTGGCCGAGGGCACCACCACCATTGAAAATGCCGCCAAGGAGCCCCACATTGTGGACCTGGCCAACTTCCTGAACTCCATGGGCGCAGACATCAAGGGCGCAGGCACCGACTCCATCCGCATCCGGGGCGTGGAGAAGCTCAACGGCGGCACCTACTGCATCATTCCCGACCAGATCGAGGCCGGTACCTATATGGCCGCCGTGGCCGCCGCAGGCGGACGGCTGCTGATCCGCAACGTGATCCCCAAGCACATGGACTGCATCTCCGCCAAGCTGACGGAGATGGGCGTCACCGTGGAGGAGGAGGACGACACCCTGCTGGTGTCCCGGTCCGGGCCTCTGCAGCGCACCAACGTCAAGACCCAGCCCTATCCCGGCTTCCCCACGGATATGCAGCCCCAGATCGCGGTGGTGCTGTCCCTGGCCCAGGGGACCAGCCTGGTCACCGAGGGCGTATACGGGGCCAACCGCTTCAAGTATATGGACGAGCTGCGCCGCATGGGCGGACAGGTTCAGGTGGACGGTCGGGTGGCCGTGATCGAGGGCGTGGAGTACCTCACCGGCGCGCCGGTTCAGGCCTGCGACCTGCGGGCCGGTGCGGCCCTGGTGATCGCGGGTCTGGCGGCCCGGGGCGTCACCGAGCTGACCCAGGTGCAGTTCATCGAGCGGGGCTATGAGGACCTGGTGGGCAAGCTCCGCTCTGTGGGGGCGGATATCCGCGTGGAGGAGATCCCCGAGGCCCAGGAGGCCGAGGCCCACATCGGCTGATACGGCATTTTTCACGGCGTCCGCCGCCATCCGCGGCGGATGCCGAATTTTTCTGTGAGGTAAGCGCATTTTGATGACCCTACATACCCTGTCCAGCGGCTCCCAGGGCAACTGCCTGCTGCTGTCCGACGGCGGCACCCATATCCTGGTGGACGCCGGGATCTCCACCCGCCGCATCAAGGCGGGTCTGGCCCGGCTGGGCCTCAGCATGGACGACCTGGACGGCATTCTGATTACCCACGAGCACACGGACCATATCTCCGGCCTGGCCACCCTGATCAAACACCATACCGTCCCCCTGTACGCAAGTCCCGGCACCGCCCGGCAGCTGGCGTATCGCCTGGCGGGGGTGGAGCCGCTGCTGCGGCCCCGGGACCCCGGAACCGAATTCTGCATCGGCTCCTGCCGGGTCACGGCCTTTGCCACGTCCCACGACGCCGCCCAGAGCATGGATTACCGCATCGACGGCTCCGGCTCCGTTGGCATTCTGACGGACACCGGCTATGTGACCCCGGAGGCGGAGGAGACTCTGCCGGGGGTGGGACTGCTGGTGCTGGAGAGCAACCACGACGTGGACCGCCTGCGGTCCGGGCCGTACCCCTATCCCCTGAAGCAGCGGGTCCTGGGAAGCCAGGGCCACCTGTCCAACAAAGATGCGGCGGCTTTTGCCGCCCGGATGGCCACCTGCGGCACCGAGTGCATCGTTCTGGCCCATCTCAGCAAGGAGAACAACACGCCCCATCTGGCCTATGACGCGGTGGACCGCGCTTTGCGGGCCGGTGGGGCCCAGGTGCGGCTGTATGTGGCCCCCCGGGACGAGCTGAGTCCTGCCTATGAGACGGAGGGGACGCCGTGCAGAAGATAACCGTCCTCTGCGTGGGGAAGCTGAAGGAGAAGTTCTATCAGGAGGCCGCCGCCGAATATGCCAAGCGCCTGGGGCGGCACTGCAAGCTGGAGATCATCGAGCTGCCGGAGAGCCGCCTGCCGGAGGACCCCTCGGCGGCGGAGATTCAGCGGGCTCTGGCGGCGGAGGCCGCCGCCATCCGGGAAAGGCTGCCCCGGGGCGGGGCCGTTATCGCCCTGTGCATCGAGGGCAAGCCCTGCTCCAGCGTGGAGCTGAGCCGCCGGATGCAGGAGCTGGCCGTGTCCGGAAAGAGCCAGCTGACCTTTCTCATCGGCGGCAGCGTGGGCCTTTCGGAGGACCTGAAGCGCCAGGCCGACTGGCGGCTGTCCATGTCGCCTATGACGTTTCCCCATCACCTGGCCCGCATCATGCTGCTGGAGCAGATCTACCGGGCCTGTCAGATCGCCGCCGGTACGAAATATCACAAATAAACTTTCATTTCAGGAGGTATCGCATATGGACAATTCCAAGTGGGCCTTTGCGCCGGATGCGCCGGAGTGGCCCGTCAATGCCAGGGGAGAGAAGGAGAAGGCGGTTCTGCTGACCAGCACCTTCGATTCCACCGCCGATGCGGATATGCTCATCTCGCTTCTGGCGGCCTATCGCATCCCCTGCTTCAAGTATTTTGACTATGAGGGCGGCGCGGGGAAGGTCATCAACGGCTTTTCCGGCTACGGCGCCAGCCTGTATGTTCCGGCCTCCCTGCTGGAGGACGCCAAGGAAATTCTGGAGGCTGAGCCGGTGGAGGAACCGGAGCAGCCCCAGGCGTAATAGAAGGGAAGGAGATTTTCTGATGGACTACATGCGGGAATATGAGAAGTGGCTGGCCTCCCCGGCGCTGACGCCGGAGGAGCACGCGGAGCTGGAAAGCATCCGCGGCGACGAGAAGGAGATTCGGGAACGGTTCTACGGGCCTCTGGAGTTTGGCACCGCCGGTCTGCGGGGCACCATGAAGGCGGGCCTGCACCAGATGAACGTCCATGTCATCCGCTGGGCCACCCAGGGCTTTGCCAACGTCATCTGCGCCGAAGGGGAGGAGGCCAAGCGCCGGGGCGTGGCCCTGTGCATGGACTGCCGCAACCACTCCATGGAGTTTGCCCGGGCCGCCGCCGAGGTCTGCGCCGCCAACGGCATCCATGTGCGGATCTTCGAGTCTCTGCGTCCCACGCCGGAGCTGAGCTTCGCCGTCCGGGAATACGGCTGCCAGGCGGGTATCAACGTCACCGCCAGCCACAACCCCAAGGAGTATAACGGCTACAAGGTCTATTGGTCCGACGGCGCCCAGCTGCCGCCTCAGCACGCTGCCGCCATCGCCCGGGAGCTGGAGCACATCGACATTTTCACCGGCGTGCGCCGGATGGCCTATGACGACGCGGCGGCCCAGGGCCTGATCCAGGTCATGGGCCGGGAGACCGACGACCGCTTTATGGCTCATGTCATGGCCATGGTCAACGACCGGCAGTCCATGGCCCAGGTGGCCGACACCTTCAAGATGGTGTACACCCCCTTCCACGGCTGCGGCTGGCAGCTGGTGCCGGAGGCCCTGCGGGGCCTGGGCGTGAAGCACCTGTACTGCGTCAAGGAGCAGATGGTGCTGGACGGCAATTTCCCCACGGTGGCCTCCCCCAATCCGGAGAACCCCGAGGGCTTCTATCTGGCCATTGACCTGGCCAACCAGGTGGGGGCGGACTTCATCCTGGGCACCGACCCGGACAGCGACCGGGTGGGCATCATGGTCCGCAGCCACGACGGCTCCTTTGTGCCCGTTACCGGCAACCAGACCGGCGTGCTGATGCTGGACTACCTCATCGGGGCCATGCGCCGGGCGGGCAAGCTGCCGGAGCACCCCTATTTCCTGAAGACCATCGTCACCACCGAGATGGCCCGGAAGGTGGCCGAGGCCAACGGCGTCACCTGCTGCGATACCTTTA
>OGIE01002669.1_pt1 | contig 21128 bp, 22 predicted proteins | sample 1571581 | NCBI WGS metagenome assembly OGIE01 (sample SAMEA2582021, study PRJEB24529) | metagenome | biome: Human gut stool | place: China | collected 2011
TAGACATCAACGAAGTGGAAATTAGAAAAGACTTGTCGCAGCGGGAGCGGATGGTTGATTTTGTTTCACAGATCAAGAACCCCTATTGCTATCTTGACCGGGGAATGGTCGTAAAGATCAGTTTTGCCGGAGAGAACCGATTGGAGGATACGCTGAAAAAATGCGCAAGGACACATCGGAAATGAAAAAAGAAGAAAGCAGGAGAAAATTTGCACTTTAGCACATTAAAGCGTTGGCATAAACCGTGAAATATGAGATAATGGCTTTGGGTCAAAACAGAATATGCTGATAAAGCCGATAATTTCTTGGTTTATTGTCTGAACGACAAATAGATTAGGAGGTTATCGGCTTTTTATGTTTTTTCAGGGAAATGAAAAATACAACTGCGCCACATATCTTCGTTTGTCGCGTTCGGATGGCGACCAGCAGGAGAGCAACAGCATTAAAAATCAAAGAGCGTTGCTGAACGATTACATGGGTAAGCACCCGGAATTGCACAAGTTCGATGAGTATGTGGACGATGGTTACAGCGGCACAAATTTTGAACGCCCGGATTTTAAGCGGATGATGCAGGACATTGAGAAAAGGAATGTCAACTGCATCATTGTCAAGGATTTATCTCGTTTCGGCAGAAACTACATTGAAACGGGTCGTTATCTGGAAAGAATCTTTCCATTCATGGGTGTGCGCTTCATCGCCATCAACGATCATTATGACAGTGCAGAGGAAAACGATGATAAGGGCCGTATTCTGATTCCGTTCAACAATCTTATCAATGACACCTACTGCCGGGATATTTCGCTGCGCGTTCGCAGTCACCTGGATGTGAAACGAAAAGAAGGTCAGTTCATTGGCAGTTTCGCAGGGTATGGGTATCGCAAAGACCCCAAAGACAAAAATCATCTGATTATAGATGAATACGCTGCGGGCATTGTGCAGGAAATATTCAAACAGAAATTGAACGGAATGAGTTCACAGCGCATTGCCAGTCACTTGAACGAATTGGGTGTCCTGCCGCCGAACGAGTATAAGAGAGCCAATGGATTCAACTATACCTGCGGTTTTCAGGCTGGGCTGAATCAGAAGTGGACAGTGGTTTCCGTCAATCGTATTTTGAAAAATGAATCCTATACGGGAACATTGATTCAGGGTAAACGCAGGAAAATCAATTACAAAGTAAAAAAGAGCCATGATGTTGGAAGTGAAAACTGGATTCGGGTGGAAGATGCGCATGATGCCATTATCAGCAAAGGCGAGTTCCAGCAAGTACAACAGTTGTTGGAACTGGACACTCGTACCGCGCCATCGCAGACAACAGTTTATCCATTATCAGGTTTTCTGCGCTGTGCAGACTGCGGGCAGAATATGATTCGCCGCACGGTGACGAAAAACGGAAAGAAGTATCAATACTATCACTGCTCTACCTATAAGAATGGCGGCGGCTGCACACCGCACATGATAAACAGTGAGAAGCTGACGGAAAGTGTTCTGGCAGCGATTCGGCATCAGGTGACACTTCTTGTGGAAGCGGAAAAGGTACTCTCCAATGCAGAGTTGGCAAGCGGAGAGCAGATTGGAATAAAGATTCTGGACAGTCAGATCACTGCGCTGGAAGCTGAATTGGAACGGTACAGTAATTTGAAAATCCGTCTGTATCAGGACTTATGCGATGATGTTGTCAGCCGGGAAGAGTACGGAGAAATGAATACTCGCTTTGCGCAGAAGATAAAAGAGGCTCAGGATAAGATTCAGGAAATCCGCGAAAAGAAGCAGGAAGCATTAAAGCACGATACGCTGCTTCCCACTTGGCTGGAAGAATTTAAGCAGTACGAACATATCAAAACGCTCGAACGCAGGGTCGTGGTGGAACTGATCGACCACATAGATGTTCATAGCAAAACAGAGATTGAAATTCATTTTTGCTTCGAGGATGAACTGCACAGTATCACAGAAAAATTTATGGAATATCAAGCACATCATGGAAATGAGGTGGCAGAGGAATGAAATGGGTCAGTTATACAAGGTCGATTTCCAGCAGGATTGGAGAAGAAAATCCATCCAATACGATTACAGAACAGAATGAGCGCATTGCACAGTATCTAAAAAAGCGTGGGTGCAGCATATCCGAAAAGTATAGTGACCGCAAGAGAACAGCAGAAGCCGCAGAAGGATTTGACAGATTAGTGCAGGATGGGATGGCCCGGAAATTTGATGCAGTTGTTGTGGATTCCATCTTCCGCTGTGGAAGAACCCTTCCGTTTGCCATAGAAGCATTGCAGAAGACATTCTATCCGCTGGGCATCCAGTTTGCAGTTGTGGAAGATGACTTTTGCAGTGTAGATAAAACTGCCGAAGAAGTTGCAGAGTATTTCAATGGAAAGACCATTGATAAGATTCGTTCGGAATTTATTACCAATCGCCAGAATCACTTTGAAGAAGGTACATTGACTCATCGACAGGCTAAAGTTATGCGCTGTCGGAAGATCGCAGAAACCTTGTTCTTAATCCTGAGAGCGCACAGGTTGTAAAGCTGATTTTTCAGATGTATCTGGAAGATATGAAAATTCAGGAAATCGCAAGAGCATTGGATGCACAGGGCGTTCCATCTCCACAAATCCAGATGGCAAAGAAAAAAAGGTCAAGAGCAAAAATCAAGTGGCCGGATTCAACAATTCGCTCGATTTTGAAAAATCCACTCTATATTGGAAAGTGTACGCTGACACTGGCAAAGGCAAAGCGAGAATTGGAGGTTCCGGCGATTGTTTCAGAGACGGAATTTCAGAAAGCTCAGAAAAAGTTGGAATCTACGAGGTTGCCTTCGAGAAAAAAGGCCCGAAAAAAACCAAATCTGCTCTTCAAAAAAATCTATGACAAGGAAAGTGGAAAAGGTCTGCTGTGCAGAACATCAGAAGATGAAAGCCAGCAAATCTATTCGTTTGACAAGGGGTATAGATGCTTCTCTGGAAAAGCCCCTTTCATCGAAAGCGAGAAAATCTTTCGAGAGATTCTTTCAGCTTTGGAAAAAGAAAAAATGCAAGCTGCGCATATTGATAGGGTGCTGGACTTGAATCCTGAGAAAGTCAAGCAGTGCATGGATGCTGGACTGTTGCAGTACAGAAAAAGAGCAAATGAGATTGTTACGTACTTGATGGCCAAGGACGATGAACGAACAGCAGTTTATCGGGAATACGAGCAGGGATCAATTTCACTAGAACAGGTAGAGGAGTATGAACATCAGTATCAGGTGGCGGTCCAGAAGCAGGAAGCGGCTTTTAAAAAAGTAATGCTGGCTGTTAATGACATAGAAAAAGCATTTAGCCATGGGAATCCCTGGTTGATGAAGTTCCGAGCGATTTCAATTCCTGAAACGTTGGAGCGCACGCATCTTAAAGAATGGCTTGACCATGTATGGATCGTAGATTTTGAACAGGTAGAAGTGATCCTACAAGAAAGTGAGTGGAAGAGATTCTTCCCGGAAGAATGGCTGAACAACGGAGAGGAAGATTGTAATGGCAAGAAAGAGTAGAAAGAATATGATGCCGCAGGCTGCTGTGCAGGAGGCCGTACAGCAAAACGAAAAAGAACTTTTGCGCACGGCAGCGTATGCGCGGCTGTCGGTTGAGAACGGTGGGCATGAAACAGAAGATTCCCTGCACACACAGATTTTGCAAATTCATAATTATATCAGGGAAAACCCGGAACTGACGCTGACCGATACCTATGCAGACAACGGTTTTACGGGAACACGATTCGACCGACCAGAATTTGAGCGTATGATGCAGGATGTACGGACAGGCAAAATTCAGTGCATCGTAGTGAAGGACTTATCTCGATTTGGTCGTGACTATATCGAAACGGGAAGCTATCTGGAAACTATTTTCCCGATGCTCCATGTTCGTTTTATCGCCATCAACGATGATTTTGACAACATCCGGCAGTCGGATGTGGATAGTCTTGCGGTTCCCATCAAGAACATGGTAAACAGCTTGTACGCGAAGGACATTTCAAAGAAAATCAGCCTTAGTTACCAGATGCGCCGCGAGAAGGGAATCCCTACATCGTGGTGTACACCGTATGGCTATCAGTTGAACCAACAGGGAAATAAGCTTGAAGCGACTGAGGATGCGAAGTGGGTCAAACTGATTTATCAATGGTATCTTGCAGGAGTGAGTACAAACGAAATTGCCCGCAGGTTGGAATTTTTAGAAGTAGCAAGGCCGAACGAACGGCTGAATCGCAAATTACATGAGGGAGATGACCCTACCTATAATAAATGGCACCCCAGTACGGTTCTTCGTATTTTAAACAGCAGTGCCTATATTGGAGAACTGGTATCTGGGAAAACGCAAACTGCATCATACAAAGGGATTGGCCTCCATCCAGTGGAAAAGAGAGAATGGCATATTGTTGAAAACGCTCATGAAGCAATCATTCTGAAATCGGATTTTGAAAAAGTGCAGGCACGGCGGGAGCAGAATAAGGAAAACGGGAAAGGGCGATGGCTCGTTCCAAAGCAACCAGAGAGAAGTGTTATAACCATCTATCGGGAATGGTTTACTGTGGCTGCTGCAGACGCAACATGACGTTTGAACGGCGAGTGCATGGTACGGTGAAAGAAACGCACTATGGAGTGTTCATTTGTAAAAGAAAGAAGAACACGACTCCCTGTGCCTATCATGCGGTGCCGGAGAAAATGCTGATGATGGTGGCGATGGATCAGATTCATCATCTGGTGTCTACCATGTGTGAAGAAGAAAAGCTGGTAAAAGACATGATGCGCGGCAGCAATCTGGATTCAGCTCGTTCCATCAAGATGAAAGAGAAATCTATCCTGTTTCGGATTCATGAAGCCGAAGAACGGCGGTTGCGTTTATATGAGGACTATAAAGCTGAAATTCTGGACGAAGATGAATATAGTCAGCTAAAGGAACACTACATAGCAGAAAAGCAGCGGTTGGAACATGAACTGCAAAAGCAGCGTCAGCGCGCATTGGAACTGGAAAAGAGAATTAGAATTTGCGATGCGCAGATGGAGCGGATGCGCGGGATTCTGAATCAAAATGAATTTGATGAAGAACTGGTGCATGAACTTATCAAGAAAATTTATGTGGGAATGGACAATTCTGTGGAGGTCGAATTTAAGTGCAGCGACCCTTATCAGGAAGTGCTTGCAATCATGTCGGAGGTTCAGAATGAATGATAAAATTGCAATCTATCTCCGCTTATCATTGGCAGATGGAGATTTGAAAAAGGGCAGCAAGGATGAAAGTAACAGCATTGAGAACCAACGGATGCTGCTCCACGATTACATTGGGAAGCAGGAAGATTTATTTGGCGAGATTGTAGAATATGTAGATGATGGCTATACTGGAACAAATTTTAATCGTCCGGCTTTTCAGAAAATGATCGTGGATTTGAAGCAGGGCGATATAAAAGTCATCATGGTAAAGGATTTATCCCGCCTTGGTCGTGACTATATCGGTGTTGGCGATTACATTGAGCAGATTTTTCCGTTGATGGGAGTTCGGTTTATTGCCGTGAATAATTCCTTTGACAGCATGAAACTGAACAACGGAACGCCGGGAATCGAAGTGGCAGTCAGCAATCTAGTGAATAATATGTATAGCCGGGATATTGCAAAAAAGGTTCGGGCTGCTCTGGAAACGAACTGGAAGAACGGAAAAGCCACCTGCACAAATGTTCCTTTCGGATATGTGTGGAACAAGAAAGGTGGACGGCGGTGGGAGATTGACCCGGAGGCTGCACCCTGCGTGAAAAAAGTATTTGAATTAGCATTGTCCGGCCGCAATACAACGCAGATCGCCTACGGTATGAACGAATTACAATTTCCCACGCCGGGGCTGTATGCGAAGCGGAAAAATCTGCTGATGGGCAGTAATCCTATTATTGCCCCGGACAGTGAAATGCTCTGGAATGCGGCAATCGTGTGGAGAATCCTTAGACGGTATGAATACACGGGCGCGCTGGTTATGGGGAGAAGAAAGAAAATTGACGTAAACACTACATCTATTCGGACACTCCCGGAGGATAAGTGGATCATTGCAGAAAATGCACATGAGGCCATCGTGACAAAAGATGAATACTATCAGGCACAGAAAGCAATCCGTAACGTGACCCCAATTCAGTATAAGGTAGGTGATGATTTCGCGTTAAAAGGGAAGATTTGCTGCGGAAACTGTAATCGGCAGCTTCGCCACGAAAGGCAATATGGGGAAATGGTTTTCTATTGCGGCTATAAACGGTCAGCCGGAAAGTTCTCTAAATGCTACGGCGGCTATTACAGAGAATATTCGGTGAATGCAAAAGTGGCTCGTGCGATAAAAACAGTATTCTATGCGCTGGATGTGGTAAATCAGGGAATGCAGGAAAAGCAGTCTATCACGGTGCGCTGCATGGACATTGAGGACTTGGAAAAGCAAGCGGAAGCCATTCGAGTAGAGCAAATCAAACTATATGAATCGTATGCGGACGGTGTGCTGCTGCGAGATGCGTACATAGAAAAGAAAAAGGTCCTTTCGGAAAAACTGGCTGCATTGCAGGATAGCATACGGACAGAAAAGGAAGAACAGGAGTGTGCCGATGAATTGGATGAAGAAATCCGCGCTCTAACAAAGCAGGCCAACGAGAAAACGTACATCGGTGGGCTGACAAAAAAGTGTGTGGATGCTTTTGTCAGCATGGTTTATCTGTATGACGACCAAACGATGAAAATAGAGTTCAACTGTGAGGATGTGATTCGGAGAGCGTTGGAAAAGTATGGCGCATAATTGGATGGAAGAAGTTGCATAAGAAAAAGAATACCCGTCTGGGTGAGAGGATTCAGGAAATCTTCTCGACCAGGCGGGTGTTTCATTCCGTAGGAATGGTTTTGCCCGCATAAGCCGCAGACAGCACCCCGGTGTAATCCGAAGTGCAGCTGTGGCTTATGCGGGCTTTTTTGTTATATGATCAACGGGTTACAAAATCAGATTCCTAAACCGTACAGTATTGCTTTCATCTCTCTTACCATCCGAGTGAGAATTTCCTGTTCGATTTTATTGCAGTCCAAGAGAAGACGGTGAATTTCGGAATTTGAGGTTGAAGTCGAGTGCATCAAACTATCTACCAGCAAATCATCAGTTGATACGTCAAGAGCATTGGCAATATCAACCAATGCATCAAGACTTGGGCGTTTGATAGCGGATTCAATTACGCTAATATGTTTTCGTGTCATGTTAAGCTGCTCCCCCAGGGCCTCTTGCGTGATACCAGCTTGTTTTCGGGCATTTGAAATACGCTTGCCCAAAGCTTTATAATCAGTAGCCATGTGCTTTTCTCCTTATGATTCCCCGCATAAGGCAGTACAATTATCTCGCATGATGGTAGACAGAGCAACTCTATATCAAAGGTTCTAAGACCGCAAAGGAACACACTGCTAGCTGCTCTGTGGTCTTAGGCTGTTTTGCTACCTACTGGGTAGCAGTCAAAACGCAACGAATGCTTTATAATAGAGGTAGGAAAAGACTGCAAATAGGAAGGAAAGACGATGGCGGACAAGGTAGAAAAAAGAATTCTTACATTATATAGTGATGTGCAGGCAACTTCTGTTCACTGGTTGTGGTATCCATTCATTGCAGTGGGAAAGATAACATTGCTACAAGGCGATCCCGGCGATGGAAAGTCAACCATGATGATGAATCTGATTGCGGAACTTTCTAAGGGAGGGACAACACCGGATGGAAAGCCTGTTGGGATGCCGCAAAGGATTATCTACCAGTGTTCGGAAGATGGAGTATCAGATACCATTAAACCCAGACTGGAAAGATGCGGCGCAGATTGTAGCAAAGTAGCTTTTATCAATGAAGAAACATACAGTGGCCTAACGTTGGATGATGAGCGTATCCGTCAGGCAATCATTGAATTTCGCCCACGGCTTGTAGTTATAGACCCGATTCAGGCGTATTTAGGAAGTGATTCTGACCTCCAGATTGCAGGGAGAGCCAGAAAACTGATGCAGCGTCTCGGAATGTGGGCTTCAGTATATGATTGTGCCATTGTGCTGATTGGTCATCTCAATAAGAAAGAGGGAACGAAAGGTTTGTACCGAAGCCTTGGCAGCATAGATGTGGTTGCTGCTGCGCGAAGTGTTTTGCAGGTGGAGCGTGACCAGAAAGATACAGATATTCGCATTGTCCGGCAGATAAAAAACAGTTTGGCTCCATCTGATGGAGAAATTCGATTTTCTATAACAGCAGAAATGGGTTTTCAATGGTTGGAGTGCAAGAGCACATTCGTTTCATCGGAACAACCGGGAGTGCCGGAATTTGAGTCAAAAACAGAAAAGGCAGCATATCTGATAAAAAAGTTGCTTTCTGATGGAGATATGAGAGCAAGAGAAATCTATATGCGGATGAAAGATGAGGGAATCAGTCGCAGAACCGCAGAAAATACGAAGAAAGAACTCGGTATCCGAAGTTATCGAAAGATGCGACAGTGGTATTGGAGCATCCATACGGGAGAATGAGGAAGAGCACATGATTATCGGTGAAGTAGAAGCAGTAGACCGTAAGCAAAAAATCAGAGATCGCTATAAGGGTGTAGATATATCTGAATTGGAGGTCATTCCCGCCAAAATCATAGAGGATTTGGAAACAAGTTCTGTGATTCGGCGTGTGGCAGCATATATCCGTGTTTCCACTGATAATGATGAACAGACTTCTTCGTATGAACTTCAGAAAAACTATTATACGGATTATATTCAGGCACAGCCGGGATGGGTATTTGTTGGAATCTATGCGGATGAGGGCATCAGCGGCACATCTCTGGAACACCGAAAAGGGATGCAGCAGTTGATTGAGGACTGCAAGGCAGGCAAGATTGACCTCGTTCTTACAAAATCCATTGCCCGTTTTGCTCGAAATATCGTTGACTGCCTTTCTGTGATTGAACTTCTGAAAAATCTGAATCCGCCTGTGGGTGTGAAATTTGAAGCAGATAATATCTATACGCTGGACAGCAATGGACGCATGATTCTGACGATTCTGGCATCTGTGGCAGAGGAAGAATCGCATTCCAAATCTATCATTATGAACTGGTCGATAGATCGGCGGTTCAGCCGTGGCCTGTTCCTGACCCCTGCATTGCTTGGATACGATAAAGACGAGGAAGGCAACCTTGTAATTAACCCGGAGGAAGCACAGACTGTAAAGGTGATTTACTACCTGTACCTGAATGGATATTCGCTTACGGAGATTGCAACCCTTTTGATGGAGTATAGCCGTAAGACGAAATTGGGACGTGTGGAGTGGAATCCCGGCACACTTGCAGGTGTTCTGGCAAATGAGCGCCATTGTGGTGATGTACTGGCAAGAAAGACCTTTACACCGAACTTTTTGACGCATAAATCAAAGAAAAACAACAATGACCGAACACAGTACAGGCAGAAGAATCACCATGAAGCCATTGTTTCCAGAGAAGTTTTTAATGCAGCTAATCATCTGCGGGCATCCCGCAATTATTCAAAGAAAAACAGACCCTTGCCCGTGTTAAGCGTGGTTGAAGATGGGATTTTGCGAGGATATGTGCCTTTTGATAAGGATTGGACAGGCTTTTCGACAGAAGCATACAGGGAAGCCTCTGAAAGCGTGATGAAAGAACCGGATGTCACTGTTACTGCGGATGTGAAAAAGCGTATTGATCTGACGGGCTATGAAGTAGTCAGGGCACAGTATTTTTCTACTATGCAGAATCCGGCTATGACGATTTCTAATGGACGATTGCGCTTTAACACCGCTTGCTTGAAAAAGTTTGAAAATGTTGAATATGTGGAGCTGCTGCTAAATTCTGTTGAACGCTGCATTGCCATTCGTCCCTGTGACAAGAATAATCCAAACGCGATCCGTTGGGGCAGACTGAAAGAGGGACGTTGGTGTGCAAGCACTTTGGGCTGTCGTGGACTTGCAAAGACTTTATTTGACATTATGGAATGGAATGAGGATTTGCGTTATCGGTTCCGTGGTCAGTTTCTGGAGCAGGGCGATAACAAAATGATGCTGTTCGCATTTGATGAGCCTGAAATGATTAAGGTGGAAGAAATCGTTCTGCCTCCAAAGGAAAACACCGAAGAAGATGAGGGCGAAACGGTCAAAAAGAAGATTTACATTTTCCCACCAGAGTGGGCTGGAACATTTGGACAGCCGATTACAAGTATAGCGCAGGTGGGTATCTTACGGCAGGAGCATTATGCCGGAAACTGGGATGTATTTCGTCCTGCGTTAGAGATAGAGGAAATGAACACATTTACGGCAGAAAGTCTAAATGAGTTGCTCCATGAAGCGGAGAAGATAATGGAAGGATGGACTGATTATAGATGAATGAAGGAAACACAACAATCATGCCGCCAGAGAAGCAGATTGTGCAGGATGATAGAGACGCACGGGCGGAAGAACTGGAAAATGCCTTTTCGTATGATGGCTACCAGGTCGTGCGAAAGGAATTGTTTGCCCATCTGCGTGACCCGGCAATCGTGATTCGTAAAGATAGTATCACATTCAATACAGCCTGTATCACAGGGCTGGAGGATGTGGTCTACGTTCATGTCATGTTCAACAATGATTTGAAGCGTATCGTTGTTCGTGGGTGTGATGAAAATGACAAGGACGCTCTGCGTTGGTGCGTGGCAAAATCGGATAAGCGCAAAAGCCGGAAGATGTCCTGCAAGCCATTTGCGACTTTAGTTTATCAGAAAATGGGATGGGACAGCGAGTGCCGATATAAAATGCTGGGGTACAGGATCACCTTTGAGGGTGAAACTCTGTATGTTTTTGATCTGCTTGTGCCAGAAATTTTTCATGAAGGGCAGAGAAAAAAGAACGCAGTCGATTCGCAGGATAATGCTGCGGCAACAAAACCTGTGAACAGCAGAAAGGGATTTTACCCGGATGATATTGTGGGAACTTTTGGTGTGCCTGTGGAAGAACACCGGAAAGAGTCTGAAGTCAAGCAAATGGATGGGTATGTGTCAATGGGGATTCTGACTGGAAAGATTGCACCTGAAGCTGGAAAGGACTAATTGATGGGGTGTACAAGGGGATGGTCTGCCTATTTGCGGGAGGTGAGCGTATGCAGAAAACAGAACAACAGGCAGGACTTGGTATGAGTTTCTGCGAGGAAGAGGGACGAATCACGGTCTTCAGAAAAACGCTGGAAGCGTTAGAATGGCCGTCACACTATCGGTTTCTGTATAATCGTAAAATGAAACAGATAGCTGTACAGGCGTGTGGAGCAGAAGAATCAGGAGCGCATCGTGTGGGAAAACCAGACGAATCTAATAGCGGCGAAATCAAGTGTATGGCATTGGTTCGCATGATTTACGGGGATTCTGGGTGGGACAAGAAAATGTCCTATCGGCTGATCGGAAGAGCTTTTCCACAGCAGCGACTTGTTTCGTTTAAGATAACGGATGCGATGCAGATAGAAAACGGGAGAGTACTGACTGAAATGTGAATCTCACATTAGTGGGTTCTGAAATAATTAGTTGCCTATGATATAACAGTGGCGAAGAATGCAATAATATGGACAACTCCGTGCAAGGAAAGTTTACAGTTGGTTGCTTGATATGGGCGGTGAATTATGGTAAGATGGAAGCACGATAGGAGAGTTTACGCTCTTGTTGAATCTACTGCGAGGAAGTGAATGCCGATGGAAAAACAAGGCACGGTGGAAAATCAGCTTGCCCACACGATAGATCAGACAGAGTATGATTCGAGGTATGACAGAACAGCGAAAAAGCTGTTGGCAAACAAACAGATTCTGGCACAGATCATGAAAGGCTGTGTGAATGAATACAGCGATTGCACCGTAGATGATATTGTTGAGAAATACATCGAGGGAACCCCGGAGGTTGGCTCTGTTGGTGTTCATGTCGATGATACGAACAGACCCAAAAAGTCAACAGATGTAATCAAGGGTAGTAACAACGAGGACTCTACGCTGACCGAGGGAACATTGTTCTACGATGTTCGCTTTGACGCAATCGCACCGAAATCTGCGGACAGTGCAGAACAGGAAGAAGTCATTCGTCTGATTATCAATGTGGAAGCACAGACAAAATTCAAGCCGGGATAATAGGTATTCATCATCAGAATTACCAGAGTGCATATAAAGGAAAGCCTGCCCCCAGCGATACGCCGATGACAGCCCGAAAGCGGTTGGAAGAAAAGCGGCCAAATACATTTATTGGCCGCTCCTTTGGTGTTGGCGATGTGATCGTATGGGATGAAGAAAAGGGACGTAAGTTTTTCTACGTCGATAAAGAGGAACTGGTAGAGTTCGGTGGCTTTATGGATGCTGATGCAGCCGGAAACACTGTCATCTACATGGTTCCCAATTATCAGATTGATGGAAAGACTGGAACGTGGCTTCCGTATGACAGCGAAGTTGTCGAGGGTGTTTGCTTTTTTATGATGCGCAATGTTATAACATCAACGACAATGTTATATTATGGACAACTGTTCGTAAAAATTTAAGGATTATGAAGGAGTTGTACAGCTTGATATGAGGAGCGATTTATGGTAAGATGAAAGTACAATAAGAGCTTATACGCTCTTGTTGAATCTACTGCGAGGAAGTGAATGCCGATGGAAAAGCAGAACACGGTAGAAAATCAGCTTGCCCACACGATAACTCAGACGGAGTTTGATTCGGACTATGATAAGACTGCCAAAAAGCTGCTGGCGAACAAGCAGATCCTGGCGCAGATTATGAAGGGCTGCGTAGATGAATACAGTGAATGTTCCGTAGACGAAATTGCTGAAAAGTATATCGAGGGAACTCCAGAGGTTGGCACGGTTGGTGTTCACGTTGATGATACAAATAGACCTCCGAAGGCTCCCGAAATAATAACTGGAAGCAATAATGAGGATTCTACGCTGACGGAGGGAACGGTGCGTTATGATGTTCGCTTTGATGCGATTGCTCCGGCCACAGCGAATGATGCAGCACAGCAGGATGTGATTCGCCTTATTATCAACGTGGAAGCACAGACTGCATTCAATCCGGGATACCCGCTGACAAAACGTGCAATCTATTATTGTAGCAGAATGATCTCTGCACAGCATGGGCCGATATTCAAAAAATCGGAGTATGGAAAAATCCGAAAAGTGTATTCTATATGGGTTTGTACAAAACCATCTGATGAATTTCAGAATACGCTTACGAGATATTCGATTCGGCCAGAACGGTTGATTGGAAACGCTACTGAGAAATCAGAAAATTATGATCTGATGAGTGTGGTAACGATCTGTCTCGGAAAACCTGATGCAGAAAACTATACGGGTATTTTGAAGTTTCTGGATGTGCTGCTTTCTTCGTCAAGAGCAGCTACGGAGAAAAAGAAAATTCTCGAAGAAGAGTTTGGCGTTGCAATGAGCGAAGAACTGGAAAGAGAGGTGCTTATTATGTGCAATCTTAGTCAAGGTGTTAAGGCCGAGGGAAGAGAAGAAGGCCGGAGAGAGGGCATTAGTATTGGGGAGATAGGAATGCTTGTGCAGCTCGTCCGAGAGGGAGATTTGAAGCCAGAGCGCGCTGCAGAAAAAGCCAATATGACAGTCGAACAGTTTAAGAAGATAATGGAAAATACCCCGTTGCAGGCTGTATAAAACGTAGAGATAAAAAGCCCCACAAAACTCAATTTGGTTCAAAAGTGATTGAGTTCTTGTGGGGCTTATATAACTGGATAAAAATAATATCGAGGAGCATGGAATGAATAACAGTCAGGAAATTATTTTGGCTCAAATAAGCGCAATATATGATAAACCACCATTTGTGAAAGTGAAAACGGGTCAAATGGAAATGATTTTGAAGTGTGTTGGATTAGGAAAATACTATGATGAGTATGCAAAATATCTTGAACCATACTGGTATAATCGGGGATTTCAAAATGATATTGAGTCATATAGAATTTTTGTTGGTTTGAATTCGATATTTGAGGATGCTGGTGTGAAATTTAAAACCTACTCCGGGTTGCCATTTACTTACGAAATTAAAAAAGGCAGAAATGGCGAGTACACGAAGGAGCTGTGGATTGACAGACGGGAGAAGAGTAAAAGTTTGGAATGGAGTTCGGTGCTGCTGGCACTACAGAATATTAAAAAGGTGGGAGAAGTGGTAGACCGCCCGAAAGCTCTGGGCGATATCCGGGGAGTGACTTACATTTATGGCATGTTCTATCGGTTCAGATTGATCGATCTTCCCGTTGCTGGGCGTTCGCTTCATCTCTGTCAACGATGGGTATGACAGTGGAATGCAGGCCGAAAACGACGTACGAGGGCTGGAAGTAGCCATCAAGAACATTATCAGAGTTCTACTGTATTGGATGAGCCCGAACGGGAAGCAGGCACTACTTCAATACCGATTCCGCAACGTGAAGAATCTGAAAATATACCTTTGCCAGATTTACCGGGACAGCTTGAAAACGTACAACAATCGGGCAATGAGATTGCTAAGAGAGGAATGCCGACATGAATTCTGGGCGAGTTATGAACCTGCGAGTGACAATTCCGGCGGAAAGCCGGAGAATGAATGTTGGGAAAGATGTTATCCGTATTCTTGGAAGTCCGGCCTATATCTGCGTTTTGCAGAGGAAAGATCGGAAGTCTATTGCAATCACGCCGTGTGCTGCGGAGCATCCCATGTCCTTTAAGGTCCCGGATAAGCTACTGACCGATGGGCAGTGTCGGATGATGATTAACGGAATACAGTTCATTCAGGTGTTGCTGGAAGCAAATGGTCTGGCGGCAGGAAAAGACCATCAGTTTAAAGGATGGTATGATGCCGAGAAAAATGCAGTTATCATTTCGCTTGAAAAAGATGAACAAAGTGCCCTCTCGCCTCAAAAGTGTACAACTTGACATTACGTCCACTTGGACGTATAATACGTCCAAATGGACGTGATGAAGGGAGCCGATATTATGCGTGCCGGAATTTTAGATGGCTTTCAAACGATAATTCCAACAGCGGCAGCCGTCTTATTGAAAAAACGACAAATGTTAAGGCTGACGCAACAAGAGATTGCTGATCGCGCAAAAATAACTTTGCGTCAATATCAAAGGTTGGAATCTGGGGAAAGAAGTATTTTGACCTGTTCTTTTGGCTTGGCGTGTCGAGTAATTGAAGCTCTTGATATGGATGTTTCTAAATTCTATCATGGTGACTATTACCTTGAAGAAGAAGTGAAGACAATGAGAGGCAAAGGGATTGCCAGCAGAAAAAAGTCATCGATTTAAAGGACGGCATGATGCCAAGAAAGAGCAATATGGACAAATCTATGTTGAAAAGTTTACATCTGCCAGCTTGATATGCAAGGCGTTTTATGGTAAGATGAAAGCATAATAGGGAGATTATGAAGCTCGGAGAGAGGCGGTGAGGCCGATGGAAGATAACAGGATGGTTAGTTTCTCACTGGGAGGAATGGCCTTTGAATACGATGATAATAAAAATCAGATAAATATTAAAAAACACGGAATTTCATTTAAGAGTGCAGCGCGTATCTTCTTTGACTATGACCGAATCGAGTTTTATGATGAGGATCATAGTTATGACGAAGATCGATATAACACCATAGGCGATACTTCTGCTGGACGGATTTCTCAAAAAGCAGAGGGTGCATTGATTGGCAATATAGACCAGTTCATCGGAAAGGTGAATGAAATACTATTTGTTGTATATACTGAACGAGTAAGAATTGAAGAAAGCGGTACAAAAACAGATGTGACAAGATTGATTTCGGCACGAATGGCTACCGAATTTGAAAGGGGGCTTTATTATGGTAAAAACGAGTGAAATGTCTATGGAACTGAAACAGGAACTTGCATTTACAAAAGAAGAACTCGCAGAACTGGAAGCGGCAAAGAAAATGCCAATCACGTTTGATGCGGATTGCCCTGAAACCACACCTGAGCGGGCGGTTAAATTTAGAAGAGTTAATCCGCCGCGTAACAGAATGGATGCCCATGGAGCATAATCATAATCAAGAAAAGAACGTATAGAGCGCAAGTAAGCCCTACAAGGCTCAGATCGGTTCGGAACCGACTGAAACCCTTGTAGGGCTTATTTTTTTGTGAATTTTTTTGTTCCTTACTTGACATCCGCATAGGGGCAACCAGAGAAAAGCCTGATTTCATGCGGGTTTACGCGGCTTGACCTTTTCACCTCAACCTGTTTCTGCCTGTCATGGTGCGTTGCGGCCAGCGTGATTTCAGGTGCTAATGGCTTCTGGTTGCGCTCTATACTTAACCCACCCACAGCGAAAGCTGATAGAGCAGAAAACAGAATAAGGAGGTACGAAGGCGAGCCTGCGTATTCCAAAACCGTCCGATTCTACGACATTAACTACCAGCTGGCGCAGAACGAGGACAAGAACACCATCTTTGAAAGCTGGTGCGACTTTCTGAACTACTTCGATGAACGAAAAGAGTGGATATACTGGATGATCCCGTGCTTCTGAAGTTCATGGCGGTAGGGTACCATTTTCCCGTCGGCTATGCTATAATAAACAGTACAAAACATTACGGGGAGGGGCCGACATGGAGCAACGACGCATTTGTCCATACTGTATGCAGGAGCTGGAAGCGGGGGAGGAGCAGTGTCCCCACTGCGGCCGGGAACTTGCAGGGCGCAACCCGTCGGGCAGTCTTCCGGCAGGCACCGTGCTGGCAGGCCGGTATACCGTGGGCGACATCCAGAGCGTGGACGGCGAGGGCATCCTCTACCGGGGCGTGGAGAACAATGGCCCTTTCCGGGTGACCATCAAGGAGTATATGCCCCTGACGCTGGCGGCAGAGCGGGGGAGGGACTGCATCCTCCGCCCGAAGCCGGGCAGCGAGGTGCTGTTCAAGACCACCCGGATGGATTTTGCCGACCTCTACCGCTTCATCCAGCGCATCACCCCGGCCAACGGCCTGGAGGCCGTGCTGGACGTCTTTGAAGAGAACAACACGGTCTACGCCGTCATGGAGAACCCCGGCGGCCGTCCGCTCCAGAAGTGGCTGGAGGAGCACGGCACCGTGACGCCCCAGCAGGCCTGCGCTATGCTGGAACCGGTGTTCAACGGGGTGGAGGCCATGCATCAGGTGGGCCTCGTACACCGGGGCATCTGCCCGGCCAACATCCGCATCATGGACAATGGCCGCGCCCGGCTCACCGGCTACGCGACAGTGGGGCTGCGCACGGCGGGCAGCGGCCTCCACGAGCAACTGTACGAGGGCTATTCCGCCCCGGAGCAGTATTCCACCGCCGAGTTCGAGGGCCGCTACACCGACGAATACAGCCTCGCGGCGGTGTTCTACCGGATGGTCTGCGGGCTGAGCCCCGTCCCGGCGGCACAGCGCCTCGTCTCCGACTCCAACCCCAAGGCCCGCACGGTGACGCCGTCGGTGCCGGCTTACGTCTCCGAGACGCTGTATCTGGGACTCCGGCTCAAGCCGGTGGAGCGCATCCAGACGGTGCAGCAGCTTTTCCGCGCCCTCTCGGAGCGGGAGTATGCGGAGGAATTGTCCCGCAGCATGGAAGCGCTGGACCCGCCCGCCCCCGCGCCGCAGGAGCCGAAAGCGCCCGCGAAGGCTGAGCTGCTGAGCGTCCGAAATCTTCTGGCGGGCATCGTTATTCTGCTCAGCGTCCTCATCCTGCTGACCCTCTGGGGCCTGCTGAGCCATCAGAGCGAGAAGCCGCCGGAAGTGATCGCTCCGGAGTCCGTCAGCGAGGCGGCGAGTGAGCCGGTGAACGAAAACGTCACCCTGACGCCGGATCTCGTGGGCCGCGACTATGACGCCGAGGTGCGCAACAACCGCAGCTATATCGACGAGTATCTCTTCTACGTCACGCTGGAATACAGCGACACGGTGGAGAAGGGCCGCATCATCCGGCAGTCGCCGGAGGCGGGCGAGGTCATCCAGAAGGGGGACACCGTCAGCCTCGTGGTCAGCCGAGGCCCCCAGATGATGGAGATGCCCGACGTCATCGGCCAGACCCAGGACAGCGCCGTGCAGGAGCTGGCCACCAAGGGTCTGAATGCCACCTGCTTTACGGTCGTCAACGACGGCTCTGAGGCGGCGGGCTGCGTCGTGTCGGCCAGCGAGGACGCCGGGAGCATGGTGGAGGTGGGAACTACCATCGTGCTCTATATCGCAGGCGATGTCCCCGCCGATGCCCCGGTGGAACCGGAAGCGCCGTCGGATACCGGGACGCCCGCCGGCGGGGATGCCGCGCAGGGCGGCGTGGAATACGATACGGATTAAACAAAAAGAGGCCGTTGGCTTCAACCTCTCCGTCACGGCTTTCGCCGTGCCACCTCCCCTCGGTAGGGGAGCTGTCTGCGAAGCAGACTGAGAGGTTGTCCAACAGCCTCTTATTTTTATTTCAGAAGCTTCAGAAAAAGCTCTTCATGAACGCAATATCGCTGGCGGCGCGGGCCGGGACAGCCTCTTCCCGCAGGACGGGAAGGACGGGCTGGGGCAGGGTGCGCAGCATCTCGAAGCCGCCCTTGTAGTCCACACAGGAGTCCTCGAGGCTGGTGGAGTAGAGGGTGCCGTCGGGCTTGAAGTTCTGACCCTTGAAGTGGACGGCCACGATCTTGTCGCCGTACCAGCTGCCGACTTTGTCCCAGAGGCGGCGCTGTGCGTCCACCGAGGCGTTCTCGGGGCCGACGTAGTTCGCCAGATCGCAGATGACCCGCAGATTGGGGCTGGCGATGGTGTCCAGCACCATCTTGACGGCCTCGGGGGTGTTCATGGCGTGGTAGTAGACGCACTCCACCGCGAAGAGCACGCCCTGCTCCTCGCAGACGGGCAGGATCTCGCCCAGGCTGCGAAGCAGTGCTTCCTGCGCTTCCCTGCGGCTGACGGTGGGCTGCTTTGCCATGTTGGTGGTCTCGCTGCCCATGCAGCCGGCGCGGAGCGCTTTTGCCACCGGCACCTGGCTCAGGGCTTTCGCCACCTCGGCGCGGCGCTTGTCCTCGTCCGCATAGCTCAGCTCAACGTAGGTGCCGTCCACGGCGATGGACACGCCGATCTTCTGGACGGCGGCATTGGTGGCGGCCACCAGCTCAGGGGTCACGTCTGCATAGCTTTTGACGCCCTCCACGGCCTTGGTGTAGGCCAGCTGGGTGCAGCGGAACCCTGCGTCCCCGATGGAACTGAGCAGTTCTTCCACGCTGCGACGGCCAAAATCGTGGCCGCGTGCGCCGACGATGAATTCAGACATACCGCATCCTCCTTACGCTCAGCCGAACAGACGCTCGGCAAACATCCCGAACTCCTTGCCCCACCAGTACCAGTCGTGGGAGACGTCGCCGCCCCAGACTTCGAGGTGGCAGGGGAAGCCGACTTCGCTCAGGGTGTCGGCCAGAGCCTGGGTGTCGGCGAGGGCATCGCCTTCATAGCCGCCCTGACCCACGCAGAGCAGCAGACTGTTCTCCTCGGCCTTGGACAGAACATTCTTGTCGCAGATGCCGTTCTTGTGCAGAGCGGCGAGGGGGCTGCTGCGGAGGACGAGGTCGTCCTCTGCGCTGCCGAGGAAGCGGCCCATATCGTAGAGGCCGGAGAGGCCCATTGCACCCGCAAAGGTCCGGGGACGGCGCAGGCGGCACTGGACGGCCTGATAGGCGCCGGTGTCCACGCCCACGCACCAGATGAGGGGCTTCTCTTTGCTCTCGGGGGCATTCAGCTCCGCGATGCGTGCGGCCAGCTCGCTGGTGAGGTAGACGAAATACTTCTCCTGCATCTCGGCCCGGCGGCGGGGAGACTCATTGCCGGCCAGCAGGCTCTCGCCGTCGATGCTGTCGGCGCAGAAGAGCTGAATTTTGCCCTCGTGCAGCAGACGGGCCGCTGCGTCGGGCATCCCGTTGTTCTCCCAGTCGTAGAAGCGGCCGCCCCGGGCGGGCAGTGCCAGCACCGGCACACCGCCGTGGCCGTAGACCTTGAACTCCATCTCGCGGTCGAGCACCGCGCTCCACTCCTTATAATAAGTGCCTTCCATCATGAAAATGCTCCTCCTGTCAGATGAATTGATTGCGTGCCGCGTCGTAGGCATAGCCCACGGCGGAAAGTGTCTTGCACAGGGCGTCCCTGTCGGCGTCCATGTCGTCGCAGAGGGCGTCGAGGCTGGGGTAAAAATCGCGCAGTTTCAGGTTGACCACGCTCAAAAGCATGATCGGGTCGCTCGGCAGAGCCATCTTTTGTTTCCTCCCATGTTCCGAGATAAAATAAAAATAAAACACAGAGAGGTCCACAAAAAAGGACTCCCCAGAAGGAGGAGGCATCCGAACCTTCCGAGAAGTCTCTTTTAGTTTAAACGCAGATCATATTTCCTGTTTAACGAGTTACAATCTTTTGTTTAGAAAGCTTACTGAAAATTTGCTTGCCATTATACTTTACATAAGAACGTACTTTGAAACGATATCTTCTGTAACGTTTGAAGTTTACATTGTTTGTTGTGATCTTTACAGAAATTGTCTTTTTCTTTGCATTTTGTACAACTTTAGACTTTCTATCGCGGGTAAATTTCTTCTTTTTACTGTCATACTTATAATATTTTTTACCCTCAATCTTTCCAACAAGTTTAAACTTCTTCGTCTGCCACATGTACTCATAGAGTTGATATCCTTTAACATTACGTTCTGTTTTAAGCTGAATTGCTGCCTTTGTCGTTCCAGCTTTCTTTACAGATGTAATCTTTGGAGTCTGCGGCTTTGTAACAGCAGATGCACAATTAGATACCTGTCCATAAATTACTTTTTTATTTAAAGATACACCATATGCTTTTACAAGATATCTGTATACCGTTCCTGGCGTACGCTTCTTATCTGTATAGGCTGTCTTCTTTGTGTTAGCGATTACAGCATATTTCTTCTCAGAAAGTACATAGCCTTCACCACTGACTGGAAGTGCGTATCCCTTATACTGTGTAAACTGTACGGTTACATGTACTTTCTTGTCGAGTTCTTCAATGACACATGTGTTGGAAAGTTCATTTTCTACTTTCTTACCATTCACATACCAGCCTGATACCATAAAGTCTGCACTCTTTGGAACTGCCATAAATGTAAGAGTTTTTCCACCTTCTACTGTGGTTGT
>OGIE01002679.1_pt1 | contig 21101 bp, 14 predicted proteins | sample 1571581 | NCBI WGS metagenome assembly OGIE01 (sample SAMEA2582021, study PRJEB24529) | metagenome | biome: Human gut stool | place: China | collected 2011
GCGGTTTCCTCTATACCGGAGCCGACCTCGGCGGATTCGGTGCAAATACCACAAGAGACCTGCTGCTCCGCTGGCTGGCACTTGGTGTTTTCACTCCTCTGATGAGAAACCATGCTGCACTCGGAACACGTGAGCAGGAACCTTACCAGTTTGAGCATATCGAAGACTTCCGCAACGTCATCGGAGTCCGCTACCGCCTCGTTCCGTATCTGTACAGCGAGTACATGAAGGCTGCTTTAAACGACGATATGTACTTCAAACCGCTTGCCTTCGTTTATCCGGACGACAAACTGGCAAGAAATACAGAAGATCAGTTGATGATCGGTAATGAGATCATGATCGCACCGGTTTACACCCAGAATGCCATCGGCCGTTATGTATATCTGCCGGAAGAAATGATGTTTGTAAAATTCCTCGGCAATGGAAACATGTTCCAGGAGGTTCTTCCGAAAGGTATCCACTACGTAGAAGTTGCCCTGAATGAGGTTCCTCTCTTCATCCGCAAAGGCTGCGCAATCCCGGTTGCCGATTTTGCAGAATCCGTACCGGATATCAAAGAGGAAAGCATCCGCATGGTCGGATACGAAGGCGCTTCCTATGAGCGTTATACCGATGACGGAGTTTCCCGTATCTGATACAGAAAACAGTTTTTGAATCATCTCCCCCTTTGCAGGAGCTTCCCGGAGCCATCAGGTTCCGGAAGCTCTTGCAGTTTTTTCACGCAAAAAGGCGGGAACCCTCTATGTTTCTCCGGGTTCCCGCCTTTTTTCTTTTCGCTTTATTCTGTTTTCGGCAGCCGCACCTCTACGACGGCTCCGTAATTTTCATCCATATTGGAGCACGTAATGCTCGCCCGTTCGCCGTACATCAGCGCCAGGCGGCGTTTTATATTGGAGATGCCGACATGGTGACGACCGTGGTAGATGATAGGCGTGTCGTTTTCGATTGCATCCAGTGCCTCTTTCGAAAATCCGTTTCCGGTGTCGGAAATACAGATGTAGAGGTACTCACCGTCCTCGTACGTTTCATTTGTCAGATACAGGGAAATCTCGCTCTTCCGGTCCAGGGATACACCGTGTACTACGGAGTTTTCCACCAGTGTCTGCAGCAGAAGAGACGGAACCTTCCATTCTCCGATATCACCATCCGTCGTTGCTTCAAAGGAAAAGGCTTCTTCTCCGTACCGCAGCTTCTGGATGCGGATATATGCCTCAATGTGTTCCAGCTCTTCCTCCACATCGCGCTGCTTCTTGGAATCCTGGAAAATGTAGCGCATATAGTCGGACAGCACCGTTGTGATCTCAACGATCTCGCCTTCGTTATTCTTATCCGCAATGCCATGGATCAGGCTCAGGCAGTTCAGAAAGAAGTGTGGCTTGATCTGTTCCTGCGTGTATTCCAGCTCGGCTTTCTGTTCGGCAAGCTCTTTTTCGTAGATCGCAATTTTCAATCCCTGTATTTTCCGCAGCAGTTCCTTGAATTTGCCGCTCACAGACTCCAGCTCTAACAGATTGTTGCTTCCATCGTCATTCAGACTCTGCTCTTTTTCCAGATCCTCCAGTTTTTGTCCGAATTTTTCCAGCGGTACCAGAATCCGGTGGTAATATGCTGTAATTTCCAATGCGCAGACAATCAGAAGAACCGCGATCAGGACGACAAATGCAATCTGCATAATCAGTACATTCTCAAGAATACCGCCTCCCGGCAGAACCATGAGATTGATTTTTCCGACCGTGCCAAGCTGGTAGGAATAGACCGTCGCATTTTTCTTCTTCTTTCCCGCTTTGGAAAAATCGATAATCTCATTTTTATATTTTTCCGACGTATCTGCCTGCGTCATGACACGGCCTCTGGCATCCACCATAAACGGAATGACATCATACTCCTCTGTTTTGGCGCGGATGGTCCGGAAAATCAGGTTCAGATTGATGACACAGCCGATAACTTTTTTGTTTTTCGCGTACCAGCCTACAATATAGTCGTCGTCGCCAAACGTAATCACAGTCCATTGTGTGCTGATCGAATCCTTTGATGTCATAATCTGCAGATAGGACATCAGCATCTGATTCAGCGTTGTCATTCCCTTACTCTCGGTAAACATAGTTCCGCTGTCCGTAATCAGAACATTGGCTTTCTGACCGTAGACGAAGAAGGTCTGTACCTCATGGTAACGGATTTTCAGCACACGGTTTCGCTCCCGCAGCGTCTGCTCCATTTCATAATACTGAGCATCTGTCGATGTTATCTGATCCGGGATTTCTTTGATGTTGCTGTCAGAATCCAGCAGATAGATCAGTTCACTGTTGATCTGCGACATATCACGGTTGATCTGATCGACATAGAGCTTTGCCGTATCGGCAATATATTTATCTGCCAGCTTGCGGTTTTCCCAAACGCCCCAGAGCAGGCAGACAACAAGCCCCATCAGGACCAGAAAAACCGGAGTTCCAAGCCGCAGGGACGTATCCTTCAAACTGCGTATTCGAACGCTGCGCAGCATCCTTCGTTTTCCTTTCTGCCAGAGATTCATAAGCGCATCCACCCCTCCTTTTTTCTGTCTGCAGAGCGACTGCCGGACGCCGCACCTTACCGCGCAGCTCCGGCAGTCATTTTACACTCACGGAATATATTTGCAGCTATGTTCTTTGTAACACAGCCCATTATATCACATTTTTTCGCTTTGTGCATGCAAAGTCCGTGTTTCACATGGTGAGAACAGGATTCTTTGTTGCCGTTCGCCTGCTACCGGTGAGCGGTAACATTCTCTTATTCAGAGAAAATGTTCAGCAGCTTTTCTGCATCCGCTCCTTCTTTTACGAATACCGGAATAGTATCCAGCGGTGCAGCAACCGTTACGTTCTGTCCTCCCTCATACTTTTCTCCGGTCCATGCGTTAAACCATGCTGTTCCATCCGGGAGATAAACCTCGCGCTCCGTTACGTGATCCTCCATCACAGGTGCAACATAGAGATCCGGTCCGAACAGATAAGCATCCTCCACATTCCAGCTTTCCTGATCTGTCGGGAAATCATAGAAAACAGGCCGCATCATCGGAGTTCCGTCCTCATGTGCTTTCTTCATCTGTGTCCGGATATAATCTCTCAGGCGCTCACGCAGGAAAATATATTTCTTTGAAATTTCATATGCCTTATCGCCAAAACTCCAGATCTCATTATCGCTGCCGGAGCCGATCTGCTCTGCACCGTAGCCCTCCTGTGGATTGCGGTTTCCATGCAGACGCATGACAGGACAGAAGCATCCGTACTCAAACCAGCGGATGTACAGACGATGGAAATCCGGGTCGTCGGTTCTGGCGCCGTGGAAACCGCCAATATCGGTGGTCCACCACGGAATACCGGCAATCGCCATGTTAAGCCCTGCCTGTACCTGGCGCCGGAAGCACTCGAAGGTACTTACAATATCGCCTGACCATACGAGCGCACCATATTTCGCGCTGCCTGCCCAGGCAGAACGGATCAGGCTGATTGGCATAGTATCGCCTTCTGCCGTCATGCCGTCATAGAACGCTTTTAGATAATATTTCGGATAAACATTTCCGACCTCCTGTACGCTTCCGAGCTGATAGCGGTAGTTCCTGAAATCGTAAACGCTGTATTCCGGCTCTGCCACATCAAGCCAGAAGAGCTTGGCACCCTGATCGTAATAATTTTTCTTGATTTTTTCCCAGACATACGTTCTTGCATCCGGGTTGGTTGCATCGAAGAAGACTTCATTTCCACCGCAGAGCATCGTCAGCGGTACACCGTGCTCTGTGCGAACCAGATAGCCCTTCTCTTTCATCTCCTCGAAGTTTTCGGAATAAATGTCAACGGTCGGCCATACCGACACAACAACCTGAATTCCCATCTCCTTTAATTCGCGGCACATACCCGGCACATCCGGCCAGTATTTCGGATCAAATTTGAACTCGCCCTGCTTCGTCCAGTGGAAGAAATCGACGACAATCACATCAAGCGGTACACCGAGTTCTTTGTATTTTCTTGCTACAGACAGAAGCTGTTCCTGATTCCAGTAGCGGAGCTTACACTGCCAGAAGCCCATGCCGTATTCCGGCATCATCGGCGGTTTTCCGGTCAGCGTCATATAATTCTCCTCGATCTCGGCAGGGGTATCACCTGCAATCACAAGATAATCGATTTCTTTCCCGGATTCCGTTACCCATTCCGTTCCATTATTCGCAAACATCACCTGACCGACACCCGGATTGTTCCATAAGAAGCCGTAGCCGATACTGGAAAGATAAAAAGGAACACTGACCTGTGAGTTTCTCTGTGCCAGCTCCAGCATACAGCCCTTCAGATCCAGCTCATGCTGCTGATACTGTCCCATTCCGAAGATTTTCTCACCTTTTCTTGCTACAAACCGCGCTACAATACGGAAATTATCCCCGACGCCGTTGCTGTACTCGCGTCCCATGATGTTGAGCGGCATGCTTTCCTCATCGCGCAGACGGCGGAAATGCTCCTTTAACAGAACTCTTCCATCCTCATGATAGAACGTAATGACGCTGCCGGAATCGATCACTGCATGAAGCTTTCCATTTGTGATTTTTCCGTAGGAAGTATCCGTTCCCTCATACATATTGGCAAAGGCTCCGCCTTTTGCTGATGGATCCTCAAAGATTTCAACCTCTCCCGCATGCGCGTCCTTTGCTTCCAGCGCCCAGTCACGGCCGGTAAAGCTTCGATTTTTTGTCGCGCGTACACGCAGTGCATCTTTCCCCCACGCTTCGATGCAGACGGTCTCGCCATCGTAGGAATAAATTAACTTACCCTCTTTTTCCAAAAACATGTAAAAATCCTCCTTTTGTCAAAAACGGCAGGTCATTTCTGGCCTGCCGTTTCTCCTGCTGTTTTGCACCTCAGACATTGATCCGCCGGATCAACGCCTGCTTCTTACAGGTAATGTTATTTTCTGTTTATTTTGCCAGATTTTCTTTGTATGCATTGTAAGCATCTGTCTGAATCTGGAGGAACTCGTCAATACCCATAGCTTTCAGCTGATCGATGTAGGAATCCCATTCATCATCGATGCCGCCGTCTACTACCCAGTGTGCATACTGTGCTTCTACATATTTATAGATATCGGTTCCGATTGCCGTGATTCTGGAAAGGTCTTCGTCGGTATACTGAACCATCGGGAATCCGCAGTTTTTCTCAGTATCAACATATTTCTCGTTGATTGCATCGTCTGCCAGTTTGATACCATCACCCTGATCTTCCGGAAGAGAAACTTTGTCATAGAAATCCCCGTTCATGTATTTTGGTCCGAAGTCACGTAAGGAGTTGGACCATGCGGAAGTATCCAGAGAAGATCCATCGCTTGGCACATCTACATTGTAGGTTCCGTCGCCATTGTCTGTGATCTGGCTTCCGATCGTACCATAGAAGGTCTGTAACGATGCAAGATCGGTGTAAAATTCATCCGCCCATTTCAGCAGGGTGTCAGGATCTTTACAGTCTTTGGAGATCATGAGCTCACGGTCGGAGATATCAAGGTAATTGGTTGCTGCTTCTACGTAGTGGTTTCCATCGTAGCCTTCTACTGCCTCAAGGGTCTTAAACTGATTTACGTTCGGGCCAACCTCAGCATCTGCAGTCCATCCAAAGATAAGACCTACCTGAGAACCTCCATCTGCCTGCTGTTTTGCTGTCTTCATGGAGCCATCCTGTGTGAAGTACTCAGGGTCAACAACGCCCTCTTCCCATAACTGACGCATCCATTTTACTGCTTCTTTGTAATTTTCTTCCATCGGCATGAAGACCGGTTTTCCTTCGCCATTCAGTCCCATGTAGTTTCCGTCACGGCTTACCATGGTTCCGAACGGGGAAAGAATGTGGCGCAGATCACCGCTTAACAGTCCGCTGCCTGCTGAATTTGTGATACCGATTTCGTTGGTCGGATCCCCGTCACCATCAGCATCTTCTGTTGCAAATTTAACAAGAACCTCTTCCAGCTCTTTATAGGTCTTCGGTGTTTCCAGTCCTAAGTTATCCAGCCATTCCTGGTTGATGCACATAACATCGCCGCAAACCTTCGGACGAAGCGGAAGCTTCTTCGGTAAGCTGTAGATTCTTCCGTCACGGCTGGTGCAGACTGCTTTCAGTTCCGGATCAGCCTCAAAGGCTGCTTTCAGGTTCGGCATATCTTTTTCGATCAGATCTGTCAGATCCAGGAATGCCGATTTGTTCTGTGCCATATCTGCCTGTGTTAAGCAGATGGAGCCAAGAAATGCATCCGGGAGGTCTCCGGAAGCCAGCAGCAGAGATTTCTGCTCGGACCAGTCACTGTTGTAATAAACCTGCCAGTCGATGTTGATATTCATCTTGTCCTCGATTTCTTTCATGACGCCTTCATGCAGGAAATCGGTCGGCCAGGTATCGGTCCATCTTACCGTTGCAATTTTGTAGGTTGGGCGGTCACTGGTATCTGTCGTGTCACTGGCAGAAGATTCTGTCTTTGCAGAACTTGCTGCAGTGCTTCCACTCGTACTTTCCGTTCCTCCATTACTTCCACATCCTGCAAGCAGTCCAGCTGCCATTGCGGCCGAAAGAGCAACGCTCCAGGCCATTTTCGTTTTCTTTCTCATCATCATCTCTCCTTTATGATTTTTTTATTTGCAATACTTCTCTCCTGTCCGCAGGATCAGCCTTTCAGGGATCCGAGCATAACACCCTGATTGAAGTATTTCTGCACTAACGGGTACATACACATGATCGGCGCGGAGGAAACCACGATGATCGCGTATTTGATAAGATCGGCCATCTGCTTTGCCTCAACAGCTGCAGCGCCGGTACTCATGGCACTCATGGTCTGATTGCCGACCAGAATGCTTCGAAGGACAATCTGCAGCGGCTGCAGACTTTCGCTTCGGATATAAATCAATGCATTAAAGTAGGAGTTCCACTGTCCTACTGCTGCCCACAGGGCAATAACAGCGATAACGGCTTTGGAAAGCGGAAGCACAATCTTGAAGAAGAATCCAAGGTATCCACATCCATCCAGCTGCGCCGCCTCCCAGAGATCCTCCGGGATACTGTTGTTGAAGAACGTTCGTCCTACGATGATGTAATACGTTACAACGGAGAACGGAACAACCATAACCCAGAAGGTGTCCAGCAGATGAAATCTCTGTACTGCCAGGTAGGTCGGGATCAGACCACCGGTGAAGAACATCGGGATCAGATAAAATGCCGTGAAGAATTTTCTTCCATATAAATGCTTTCTGGAAAGCGCGTAGGAAGCCGGAACATTGACAACGAGTGTCACAAGCGTTCCCATAATTACGTAAGCAATCGTGTTACGGTAGCCGGTCCACAGCTTTGCATAGCTCGCCAGCTGTTTGTATCCTTTGAAGTTAACTCCTTTCGGAAGGAACATAATCTGTCCGTTGGATACGGCTGCCGGATCACTGAACGATGCAATGATGATGAAGTACATCGGATACAGGGTGATGATGATCAGAAGCACGCCGATCGTATACAGGATGATATCGAAAATCCAGTCTTCTCTGGATTTCTTTACTTTATTTGTTGATACTGCTTTTGCTTTACTCATATTTTTGCTCTCCATTCCTATGTAGGCTCAAAATTCTGTCAGATCAGTGAGGTATCACTCATTTTACTGGAAATGAAGTTGACTGCCAGAAGAAGAATCAGGTTGATAATGTTGTTGAACAGGCCAATTGCAGCGGAAAGGCTGTACTGGCTGCTCACAAGACCCATCTTATACACATAGGTGGAAATGATCTCACTTGAAGTACTGTTCAGTGTATTCTGCAGCAGGTAAACCTTCTCAAATCCAATGCTCATAACGCTTCCCATTCTCATGATAAACATGATGGTTGCCGTCGGCAGCAGAGCCGGAACATCGATGTGGATCATTTTATGCCATTTGTTGGCGCCGTCCATCGTTGCCGCTTCATACAGGGTCGGGTCTACAGAGGAAAGTGTTGCGATATAGAGGATACTGTCCCATCCTACATGCTGCCATGCCTCAGACCATACATAAATGTGCGGGAATGCTTTTGCACTTCCCATCAGGTTCGGGAGCTTGAATCCAAGCAGTCCCACCAGCTTTGCGATAATACCTGTACTTGGGGAAAGAAACAGGATCAGCATTCCGGCCATAACAACGGTAGAGATGAAGTGCGGCAGGTAGGTTGATACCTGGAAGAACTTTTTAAATTTCTGTGCCTTCATCTGGTTAACCAGCAGTCCCATGATAACAGGGAGCGGGAATGTTACCGCGATGGTATAAAGACTGATGATGATTGTGTTTTTGATGGTCAGACCGAACTGATAGGAGTTAAAGTACTGTTTGAAGTATTTCAGTCCAGCCCAGCTGCTTCCCATAATTCCTTCCGCAGGTGTAAAGTTTTTAAATGCAATCACAATTCCGTACATCGGGTAGTACGTAAACAGTGCAAAAATGATAATGGAAGGAAGCATCAGTAAATATAATGGCCTGCTTCTTCTCACTCCCTCTACAAATCCTATGGAACTCTTCTTTTTGGTTTTACTATGGTTGGCGCTCACATATCATCCCTTCTTTCCTTTAAATTTTTCGTAACTGTTCAGAGTCCCATCTCGATTTTTCTTCCATTTCGCATGGCTCTGAATCGTTACAATTTTTCTTTTTCATGCTCTCGTTTCAACCGATGAACATATTATACAAAAAAGAGGGGCGTTTTTCTATCATTTTCCGGCAGTCTGTATATTAAAAAAGAGATGTCTTTTCACATCTCTTTTTTAATCAGAACGTTTTTTTGTTATTGACATCGTTTTTTTGTTATTTTTGTCTGCTCCGGTACTCATTTGGTGTACATCCGACCAGCTCCCGGAACGTTTTACTGAAATAAGAAAAATTTCCATAGCCGACTTCCATCGCAATTTTGCTAATCGGAAGCGATGAACCGCGCAAATACTCCTTTGCCCGCTCAATGCGCCGCTCAGCAATATAATTCGGAAGCGACATTCCCGTTGTTTTCATAAAAATTTTGGAAACGTAGTCCTCTGAGAGGAACACTTTTCCTGCAAGCACGGATCTTGAAAGATCCTCGTTCAGATTCTGTTCGATATAGTCTTTTAGCTGCTCCACCACATTGTCACTGCGGGATTCGTTCTTTTTCTGACCTTCCAGCACATCAAACAGATAATCGATGAACGCATGGGCACCTACCACAGAAAGAACCGCCTCTCTCCGTTTCGTTTCATACTCTTCACTGTCAAAAATCTGTCCGAAAACAATATTGCTCTCTTTTAAATAAACATATATATTCTGTATCATTTCTTCAAAAAAACGACTTGTGAAATCTTTTCGCAGACCGCCGCTTTTCTCACGCTTTTTCAGATATTCCTGCAGCTTTTCCCGCACAGCCGCAAGGGAATCGGATCGCTCCATCTCAGCCAGATACGTTTTCCACGGCACTTCCTGATAATCGCGCTCTACGAAAGACCAGCGTGTCTCATACAGAATCCCTGTTTCATCCGGCACTACATACTTTTCCATCTCTTCGAGCTGATCGCGGCTCTTTGAAATCTCATCCAGTACCGCCGGTTTTCCCATGTACATGCAGAATCTTGCCGGAAACGCACCCGCCAGACAGGTCCGCAGTTCTGCCAGTTCCTCCTGCGTTCCCATCGCACTTCCGTGATTTCGCAACACAACTGCCCATTCCAGATCGCTGACATGTACCACGGTTTCCAGTTTCATTTCTGTTGTTTCCACATATTCCGTCAGAACATTTGTAATCACAAAATTATATAAGCTGATCTCCTTTTTATAATGTTCCTTATCCGGAATTTCCAGTACCCGCAGCAGAATCAGACGGAAGGTCTCATCCGGAGTACAATATCCGCTCTTTTTTGCCCTTTCAATCCAATACTCCTCCTGCAGACACTGAACCAGAAGATCCTCCCAGAATTGCTTTTCATTCTCTCCTTTTTTCTCCTGTTTCTTCTGTTTTTGATGTTTTTCCTGCACAATCCCGACAACTCTGCGCAGCGCTGTTTCCAGATCCACATTGGAAATCGGTTTTAACAGATATTCCCTTGATGACAGCTTCAGCGCCATCTGCGCATACGCGAAATTTGCATAGCTGCTCAGGAAGGTACATTCAATATCCAGCTTTTTGTACCGGATCCATTCCAGAAGCTCCAGCCCGTTGCCCTGTGGCATATCAATGTCACACAGCAGCATTTCAATCGGATACTCTTCCAGCAGCTTCTGCGCCTGGCGGATGTTGTTTGCCGTAAATACCATATCAATTCCAATTCCGCTCCAGTTGACGGTTTCTTCCTGCTTTTCCACCAGAAGCTTATCATCATCTACAATCAGAATACTAATCCCCATAGGTAAGCCTCCAATATATTTTTCTTCTTTTTCCTACAGAAAAAAGCCAGCCGACAGACTCTTATTTTTCTGTCAGCTGGCCTGTTTAAAAACCATTATAACCTGTTTATTCTTTTCCGTCAAAGCAATAGGTACACATTTTGCATTTCGGCAGTCCGATCGACTCTACCAGATCGTCCAGACGGTGATATCTGAGGCTGGTGAAATTCTGACGGCGGCAGATTTCCTGGCACATGGACTCGTAGCGGTCGCTGGTCGGATCTGCATACTCTTCCAGTACTTTCTCTGCGTTTTCTCCCTCTTTTTCCAGAATAATCCGTCTGGTGATCAGATCCAGCTCGGATTTGGAGCGGGAGAAATTCAGGAATTTGCAGCCATACAACAGCGGCGGGCACGCCGGGCGGACATGAACTTCTTTTGCACCACTCTGATATAAAAATTCCGTTGTCTCACGGAGCTGCGTACCGCGCACGATGGAGTCGTCGATCAGCAGCAGTTTTTTCTGATTGATCAGTGCCTGCACCGGGATCAGCTTCATTCGGGCAATCAGATTTCTCTGTTCCTGATTTGTCGGCATAAAGGAGCGTGGCCAGGTCGGGGTATATTTGATGAATGGTCTTGCAAACGGAACTTTGGACTCATTCGCATAGCCGATTGCATGGGCAATTCCGGAATCCGGCACGCCTGCAATGAGATCCGGGTGGACATTGCTTCCCGCATCACGTTTGGCAAGCATGGCACCGCAGTGATACCGCATCTCCTCTACATTGATCCCCTCATAGGACGCAGTCGGGTAACCATAGTAAACCCACAGGAAGGAACAGATCTTCATCTCCTTCTGCGGCGGCACGAGCATCTCGACGCTCTCCGGCGTAATAAAGTCAATCTCACCCGGTCCGAGTTCATGGTAATCCGTGTAACCCAGGTTCAGATATGCAAAATTTTCAAAGGATGCGCAGTACGCTCCCTCTTTCTTTCCAATAACAAGCGGGGTGCGGCCTTTTTTATCGCGCGCAGCGTAGATGCCGTCTTTTGTCAAAAGCAGCAGGGTCATGGAACCGTCAACAACATCCTGCAGATGGCGGATGCCCTCCGGAATTGTCTTTTCACTGCAGATCAGAGATGCCGCAAGCTCGGTTGCATTGATCTGACCGGTGCTCATCTCCTGGAAATGGGTGCGGCCGTTGCCGTAAACCTCTTTTAAAAGCTGATCCATGTTGTTGATTTTTCCAACCGTGGTAATCGCAAAGCTTCCAAGGTGTGACTGGATCAAAAGCGGCTGCGGTTCATAGTCGGAAATGCAGCCAATGCCGAGGTTTCCCTCCATTTCTTCCACATCACGCTCAAATTTTGTACGGAACGGTGAATTTTCAATGTTGTGGATGGCACGTGAAAAGCCATTTGCCCCATATATCGCCATACCGCCTCTTCTTGTTCCGAGATGTGAGTGATAGTCTACTCCGTAAAACAGTTCCAGTGTACAGTCTTTTCTTGATGCAACTCCAAAAAAGCCTCCCATTTCTTGTCTACCTCTCTTTGTGTATTTTTTCTCCCTTGGGTTCTCTTAAATATGAATGCCCCGGCAAACCGGGATGCCCGGTTACTGTTCACCGATGCGGGAACCGCAACCAGTCTTCTTTTAGTGTACCACGATCTTCTCCGTACTGTAAAGTACAACTAATAAATTTGATATAAAAAATAATCTACATTAATAAATAAATTTACAGCTTTTTCCACAAAGATTTTATCGTAAAATCAAAAAAAGAAAGTATTGATTCTTTTTATCGGTTATGATACTTTAAAACTGCTTATGAATGTTGGTTTTGCGTTAAACGCAATAAAACGATTCATTCTTATTTTATCTTTTCTTAAGAGGAGGTTTTTACCATGGTTTCACTTTTGTTACCTGTCATTTATCTGGCATTCATCAGTCTCGGACTGCCGGATTCTCTGCTCGGCTCAGCGTGGCCGGTCATGTATCCGGAGCTTGGAACTTCTGTTTCTTCTGCCGGCATCATTTCTATGATTATTGCCGCCGGAACAATCGTATCCAGTTTGAACAGCGACCGTCTGAATACCCGCTTCGGCACCGGAAAAATCACGGCAGTAAGCGTTCTCACAACAGCAGTGGCGCTGTTTGGATTCTCCGTCAGCCACTCTTTTCTCGCCCTCTGCCTCTGGGGTATCCCCTATGGCCTCGGCGCCGGAAGCGTGGACGCAGCCCTGAACAACTACGTTGCCCTGCACTATAAAGCCCGCCATATGAGCTGGCTGCACTGTATGTGGGGCGTCGGATGCAGCACCGGTCCGGTCGTCATGGGATATGCCATCAATCATTCCACCTGGAACAACGGCTACCGTACCATCGCATTGTTTCAGATTGTGCTGACTCTGATTTTATTTTTCAGTCTTCCGCTCTGGCAGAAGCCATCTGCTGATGCTTCTGCAGATGAGAACTCCGTTCCGGAGCAGAGAAGTTTTTCCCGCCTGATCCGCGTTCCCGGTGTCAAAGAGGTTCTGACCTGCTTTTTCTGCTACTGCGCAGTAGAATCTACTGCCGGCATGTGGGCTGCAAGCTACTGTACTTTGTTCCGCGGCATCGATGCAAAGCGTGCGGCAAGCTGGGCAAGCCTGTTCTACATTGGCATCACGATCGGACGGTTCTTCTGCGGTTTCATCACGATGAAATTAAATGATCAGAAAATGATTCGGCTGGGACAGGCTGTCATCGCAATCGGCACGATTCTGATGCTGCTGCCGCTTGGCGATTCCCTTCTGTTTATCGGCCTGATCCTGATCGGACTTGGCTGTGCGCCGATTTATCCTTCCATCATTCATGAGACACCGGCAAACTTCGGTGCCGACTTAAGCCAGGGAATCATCGGCATCCAGATGGCCTTTGCTTACGTCGGAACCTGCCTGATGCCGCCGGTTTTCGGTGTTCTCGGCCAGCATATTTCCTTCGGACTGTATCCGGTATTCCTGATGGCCATTTTGATTCTGATGGTTGTAATGGCAGAGCGGATGCACCGCGTAACGGCGGAAAAGAGAAATTCTTATAAAGCCAACTATTAATCCAATTATTCTGCAGCAGAATGGTCCCCTTGGATCAAACTCTGATATACTGCGTACAAAAAAGTACATCTGATCAGGTTACTCCCTGATCAGATGTACTTTTTGTAAATTTCGGAAATTTTTTCAAGCACGCTCCGCTTCAAACTCTTTCACCACATCCTCCAGCAGGTTTCTGATCTGCAGGTGCTGCAGACATACTTTCTCACATTTTCCGCATTTCACGCAGTCTGATGCCTTTCTGCCCGGTGCAGTATATACAAGATTGTGATAAGAAATACTGATACATCACGCCAATTTTCCTGTTTCATTCCTCAATCATGCCAAAGACATCTTCAATCTCGCCCATATACAGATAATGGAGATCGCCATCTTTATATAAAGTATCGCGCGTAAATTCCGGCAGATCTTCTTTCTCCATTCTGACCGCATAGATTTTTTTGCAGACAAAGGTCAGCTCTGCCTCTTCAAATCCAACCGCATTTCCCAGCATCTTCGGTGTCAGACTGGTCAGACTGATCTTATCCGGCACATCATTTCCCGATTTTGATCCCAGGATTCCAAGATCCTTCCGATATTTCTCTGGAAAAAAGCAGACCGTAAACTCGTCTTCCTTCTGCAGAATCTGATGCGTCCGGCGGCTTTCCCGGATAAATACGGTAATGATCTGCTTTCCTTTCTTTGGCGGTCCCCAGATCGTCCCCATCGTACCCCATCCGATCGTCATCGTATTATACTCCCTTGGCGTACCCGCAGTACACAAACCCCAGCGGTCATCAAAAATAGAAAACACATCATACTTTGCGGTTTTAAAATTCTCCATCGTAATGTTCATACTACATTCCCCTTTCGCTGATTTGCTTTGTTATCCTTAGCATACCGTACGGTAGTAACTACCGGGCAAGAACTTTTTTTCGAAGCCTTGAATTTTTATAAAAACAGGGAATTTTTTTATTTTAGAAATAAGAATTGTATGTTATACTAATGAACGTTGCCACTCCCAGACAGGCAGAGAAGGGAGGGTTGACAGTACAAGAACTATTCATTTCATTTTTTCTTTCCGTTATGGCAAGTATAGTAGCCTACTATATCTGCAAATGGCTGGACGGTAAGAAATAACTGGCAGCCAGCCTAAGGTTTAAGCCGCCTTGCCCAAAAGGCACAGAAAGCCCCACGAGTTGCAGCTCGTGGGGCTTTTGTTGACTTTGCAAGCCATTCATTTCATTGCCTATCGGCATTATAGCATATGAAAATTTAAAATGCAATATTCTTAAGTTTTAAAAATAAGATTTCTTTTTCATCTATTTTTCCACAACGCAAAAACCGGAATGCTTACACATTCCGGTTTCCAGCAGAGCGCGAGACGGGATTCGAACCCGCGACCCCAACCTTGGCAAGGTTGTACTCCACCCCTGAGCCACTCGCGCATTTATTAATTTTTATCTTGCTAAGTGCTCGCTGCACCTTACAAATGATACTATACAGGAACTCCCCTCATTTGTCAATACCTATTTTCAATTTTTTTCAAAAAAAATCAAAAGTATCTACGATTCCCTCAATTTTCGCTCTCCATCAGACACCCGCACAGCTGTCTTCCCCCCACAAATTCACACCGAACCACCCTCCTGACGAATCCAGACTCCTTTCCATCCGTCCTCCCAACCCCACATGCTCACGCCGATCCGCCTCCTGGCGGATCCAGACGCTTTACCCCCGTCCCCACCGTCAGACCTCGCGTGGCTTCGTACCTGCGGTGCAGCGGGCATAGAAAAAGAGGGCAAGAACTGTGAGCGCAGAAGGGGCCCGGAAAAATGGGATGACCTCTGGTGCACAATACCAGAGGTCAAAACGCACTGAGTCGGGAAAACATCAGGTTTCCTGACGAATTGCGTTGATTCTCATTTTTCCGGGCCCCTTCCGCGCCACAAGTTCCGCCCTCTTTTTCTCGCCCGCTGCACCGCAGGTACGAAGCCACGCGAGGTCGTCCGAGGTTGTCCGAGGTCGTCCGTATTCACCTCTACGCCTTCAGAATCGCGCTCAGCACATACTGATTATTTGAGAAGTTTTTCTGCGAAATATCCCCGAGTCTGATCAGGTCAACATCCAGCCACAGCTCCTCTGCTGCCACCATCATATTTGCAAACATAATCCCGAAATTCACCTCATCCCACTTCCGAAGCTTCTCCACACTGTGCTTCTTCGAGAAAATATGAATCCTGTTATCATACACCACAAATCTCCACGGCTGGCTGTTCATACTGGATGGCGACAGTCTCGCCGCTTCCAGCATCTGCGTCATCCACTGTCGCGGCACCTCTTTGAACACACAAAGATCCTCCAGCGGCAGTCTCTTTGCTTCACTTTGCCGTCTCGTATGCGAACCATGACTCTTACCAAAAGCGACGATCCCCACCAGCCGCTTTCCGTTCTTCTCAAGCTCCGCCTTTTTCACACGATTACTTCCGATAAAGCAGGTTCCCAGTCCGATACTGCACAGATACAGCACCATCTGTTCCATAATATAACCCACGTTCATCAGATATCGTTCTGACTCCTCCGAATAAAAAGCCATATAATACGGCGCCTTCACACTGAACATACTGAGCATTCTCTCCTGCCCTTTTCTGTTGTCCAGAATCGCCATATCCACACCGATGCCCGAAAACAGTGCCGGCATCTCCTTATAATGCTCCCAAATCTTATCCAAAGTCTGCGGCGGAAGCGTATCAAAACAATAATTCCTTACTGATTTTCTAACAAAAATAGCCTCATATAAATTCATACTCTCACCCTTACTTCATCTGCTATCCGTCTGTTTTTGTTACAGTTCACTGCTGAATGAACAGTAATATTTCTTTCATAGCCGGCCGCGGCCCGCTCCCCATTTTTACAGGAGCAAAGCCGCATTCCGAAAAATTTACGTTTAATCTTCCGCATTCGACAGAAATACGGAAATTCTCCCTCTTAATCGCAAATATTTTTCAATTTCCAGCTCATCCATTTTTACTCTGTAATAATATTGTAACATATCCAAAAACTTTTTCAAGGGAAAAACGCGCCAAATTTTGTATATTTTTCACACATATTTCCCATCAAATTTATGCAACTTTAAAACCTGTGCTTACGCTTCCGCGGTCAGCTTCTCCAGCTCCTCCACATAAGAAGCAAACACATCCAGCGCCTCTTCCACCGGCTCCGGCTTCGTCATATCGACGCCGCAGATCTTCAAAAGGTCAATCGGATCCATCGAGCAGCCGCCGCTTAAGAACTGTTTGTACTTCTCCACGATACCCGGCTCCCCTGCCAGGATCTTGCTGCTGATCGCAATCGCCGCCGAAAATCCCGTTGCATACTGATATACATAGAACGGTGTATAAAAATGCGGAATTCTCGCCCATTCCAGCGCGATCTGCGGATCCGAAATCATATCCGGTCCGAAATACTCCTTGTTGATCGACAGATACAGCTCCGAAATACCGTCCGCCGTCAGCGTGCCTTCCTCTGCCATCTTCTCATGAATCCGCTTCTCAAACTCCGCAAACATCGTCTGGCGGAACACCGTTCCCTTAAACTGATCCAGGAAATAATTCAGCAGGAAAATCTTCTCCTCTTTTTCTTTCGCATGCTTCAGCAGATAGCGGATCAGCAGTGCCTCGTTGCAGGTTGATGCCACCTCAGCGACAAAGAGGCGGTACTCCGCATACGTAAACGGCTGTGTATGGTTCGAATACCAGGAATGCAGCGAATGGCCCATCTCATGCGCCAGTGTGAAGACCGAATCGATATTTCCGTTAAAGCTCATCAGCACATACGGATGGGAATCGTAAGAACCCCAGGAGTAAGCACCGCTCTTTTTTCCTTCGTTCTCATAAACATCCACCCAGCGCTCCGAAAAGCCCTTGTCCAGCAGTGCCACATAATCATCCCCGAGCACGGCAAGCGCTTTCTTCACGATCTCGATCGCCTGCTCATACGTATATTTCTGCTCGTACTCTTTCGTCAGAGAAACGTAAACATCATACATATGAAGTTCATCCACACCGAGCAGCTTTTTACGCAGTGCCACGTAGCGGTACATCGCCGGCATTTTTGCATGGATCGCCTCGAGCAGCTTGTCGTAAACCGAAACCGGGATATTTCCGCCATCCAGCGATGCAGCCAGTGCAGATGGATATTTTCTTACATCTGCAAAGAATGCGGCCTGTTTCAGATTGGCACCGAACGTTGCGGCGAGCATGTTTTTGTGTTTTTCATACTCCGCATAATACTTCTCAAACGCTTCTTTTCTGACCCGGCGGTCCTTCGACTGTAAAAATCCGACGAAGGTGCCGTGGCTCAGTGGAACCTGATTTTCCTCTTCATCCGTGACCGGCTGGAATCTGAGGTCTGCGTTCGAAAATGCCGAGAAAATCTGATCCGGGCTGGATGCCATCTCTCCGGCTTTTGCAAGAACCGCCTCCATCTCCGGCGAGAGAATGTGCTCTTTCTTGCGGAAATTTTCTTTTAATATGCGATCGTACAGACGGAGCGGCTCATATGCTTTTTCAAATTCTGTAACCGTCTCCTCGTCAAGCTCCAGGATCTCCGGCTCTACGAAAGAAGAGGCATCCGCAAGAACAGCCATCATGCTGTCCATCTTTCCGGCATAGCCTTGATACTTCTGATTTCCCATATCCTGGTGATATTTCTGGCTTGCATAGACATACAGGCTGGAAAAGACGCGGCTGATGTCATCCAGACCGGAAAGAACGTCATACAGCGCTTTTGCACTCTCTTTCATTGTTCCCTGTTTTGCGCGGAACGCTTCTATTTTCTTCGCAAGCTCCTGCTCTGTTTTCTCAAATTCTTCATCACTACCAAACAAACTCGAAAGATCCCAGCAGTACGCCGGATCCATCTCTTCTCTTTTTTTCAGTTTAATTTCTGCCATATTTCTCCCTTCATCCATCTTTTTAGACGGAACCATTTCTGCGGTTTTTCTTCTAATACTAATGTGCCGCACTTACGCTTAGTTTACCACAATTTAACCTCTAAATCTAAAATTTTTTCTTAATTTTCTTGACAAATCCATAAACCGATTGTATGATTGTACTATCAAATTAATACAGTAGTACAAAAGGAGTGAATGCCATATGCCATGGAATCTTGATTCCTCGCGGCCGATCTATCTGCAGATCATCGAGCGGGTACAGATGGACATCATCACCGGGCGCTATCAGCCGGGCGATAAGCTTCCGTCCGTCCGCGATCTCGCGCAGGAGGCCGCCGTCAACCCGAACACAATGCAGAAAGCGCTTTCCGAACTGGAACGCAGCGGACTGATCTATTCCCAGCGGACCAGCGGACGCTTTATTACCGAAGATAAGGAGTTGATTCATCAGATGAAAAAAGAACTTGCCGCCGCAGAAGTATCTGCTTTTGTTGCCCACATGAAACAGCTCGGCATAACCCCGGAGGAAATCCGGCAGCTACTTGCCGAAACGATTGAGGAGGAAGAAAATCATGAGTGAACTTGTAACGTGTAAAGACCTGACGAAGCGCTTCGGAAACCACACCGCGCTCGATCATCTCAACCTTTCCCTGGATTCCGGGAAAATTATCGGACTGCTGGGGCCCAACGGAAGCGGAAAGACGACGCTCTTAAAGCTGCTGAACGGACTGCTGACCCCGAGTGAGGGTGAAGTCCTCATCGCCGGAAATCATCCCGGTATTGAGACAAAACGGATCGTCTCCTATCTGCCGGATAAAATGTATCTCGGCAGCTGGATGCGCGTCTCGGATCTTTTAACGTATTACAGCGATTTCTTTGAGGACTTTGACATGTCCCGCGCCAATGCCAAGCTCTACTGCCTCGACGAGCCGATTGCAGGCGTCGATCCGGCAGCACGCGATTACATTTTATCTACGATTTTAAACAACTACGAACCAGACGCATCCATCCTCATCTCAACACATCTGATTTCCGATGTCGAAAATATTCTCGATGAGGTCATCTTTATCCAGGAGGGCCAGTTAAAACTGCACGCCTCGGTTGAGGATATCCGGATGCAGGAGGGTGAATCGATTGATTCTTATTTCAGGGAGGTATTCAAATGTTAAAAAAATGTCTGAAACATGAGTGGAAAGCATGCTGGAAAAACATGGCGCTGCTGAACGGTGCCGCCATTTTCATGGGCGCTCTCGGAGGCTTCGGATTCCTCTTTTCCCAGATTTCTGAGCTGCCGGATCTGCTGATCGTCCTCTATCTGTTTGCGTACGTTTTGATTGTGATCGCCGCATCCGTCATGACACAGGTGCTGATGATCCAGCGCTACTATAAAAATCTTTTTACCGACGAAGGGTATCTGACCAACGTCCTTCCGGTATCGGCAACGAATCATATTCTCTCCAAAATGCTGGTTTTCGGCGCATGGAGCATCTTAAACGCACTTTCCGTTCTCGCTTCCTTCGCTTTTTTGCTTCTGCCGTCCGCAATCCGGTATTTTACCGCAAACACCCTGCTTTTTTACAACAAGGCCATGACCTTTTCCGATTTTCTGTCCTATCTCTGGGCACAGATTACCGGTGTTGCCGATGCTGCTTTTTCCCTGATCGGCATCACGAACCACATCGGTATGGCACTGTTTTCCATCGTTGGCTTCTTCGCTTCGCTGTTCTTTGGCATTCTTCTGTTCTATGCCGCCATCAGCATCGGAAGCCTGGTATCCAGCCACAAAATTCTGACGGCTGTCCTCTCTTACATCGGCATGACTACCGTGATCCAGATCTTCGGCGGAATCAGCATCGTCCGTGTTTTCCAGGACTCCACACCGACTGCTGTGGTTACCACATCCTCGGTTTCCACACTTATCATCACCGTGGTGCTCTGCGTTGTTCTGTTCCTGATCTGCCGCTATATCTTAAGCAGACGGCTGAATCTTTCATAAAAATTGCATTAAAAAACGCCGCCGCGGACGAACCGAATCGTCTGCGGCGGCGTTTTGTATGCATGTTCTGCACTTATGCCAGATGCCAGATATCCTCGTTGTACTGTGCAATGGTACGGTCGGAGGAGAAGAAGCCTGCTTTTGCGATGTTGATCAGGCACTTCTTGTTCCATGCATCTTTGTTCTCGTAGTCTTTGTATACTCTTTCTTTTGTCTTGATGTACTCTTTCAGGTCGAGCAGCGTCATGAACCAGTCTTTGTTCAAGATCTCTTTGTAGAGTCTCTCCAGGCAAACCTTGTCGCCGATAGCAAGAAGCTCATCGCTGACGATGAAATCAACCAGCTTTGCAATCTCCGGATCTTCGTCATAGATGTCTTTTGAGCAGTAAGCAGCATCTGCGTACAGGTCGATGACATCCTGCGGTTTCTTTCCGAAGATGTAGATGTTCTCTTTTCCGACAAGATCGCCAATCTCAACGTTTGCACCGTCTTCTGTTCCAAGCGTCAGAGCACCGTTCAGCATGAATTTCATATTGCCTGTACCGGAAGCTTCCTTGCTGGCTGTTGAAATCTGCTCTGAAACATTGCTGGCTGCAAAGATGATCTCTGCATTGGATACACAGTAGTTCTCAATGAAGACAACTTTCATCTTGTCATTGACAGCCGAATCATTGTTGATCACATCCGCAACAGAATTAATCAGTTTGATGGTCTGTTTGGCTGTCTTAT
>OGIE01002680.1_pt1 | contig 21079 bp, 20 predicted proteins | sample 1571581 | NCBI WGS metagenome assembly OGIE01 (sample SAMEA2582021, study PRJEB24529) | metagenome | biome: Human gut stool | place: China | collected 2011
AGGCCAAGGAGTACGGCCACTCCAACCGCCGGGAGCTGGCGTATCTGGTGGTGCATTCCGTGCTGCACCTGCTGGGCTATGACCATCTGGACGAGGGCCCGCAGAAAAAGCAGATGCGGGCAAGAGAGGAAGCTATATTGGCAGAATTGGGGATCACCCGGGAGGACTGATATGGGAAAATTCGCGTTATATACGATTGGGTTCGCTTTGCTTGCCTGTGTGCCGGCGATACTGTTGGCAGGGATGTTCAGCGGCGACGGGGGAGATGTCGCACCATTTTTGCTGGGGATGCTGGCGGTGGGAGCCGTTTTGGCGGGAGCCGTCTGTCTGAAGGACAAGCTGGATCGAATGGAGGAAACGCTGAAAGCGGTGTCCAAGACCCTCCAAGAGGTCAAAACAGAATTGGAAACAGTGAAGGGACGGCAGGAAGTCGCGGAGATCAAGCTGGATACTGTGGCGGCGAAGCTGGATACGGCCCGCGATATAGATTGAGTGTGTCACACAGGCGGAGATCTGGCCATATACTGTCCTGAGGTGATGGGATGAACGTATTTCGGGACGGCGTGATCGCCTTTTTCTCCGCCGTGGGGATGACCACGGTGGTATGGCTGCTGGCGGGAGCGGTGCTCCACGCGGGCCGGCCCACGATTCCGGGCCTTTTGTTGGTGCTGCCGGTACGGGGCGAGGCGCCGGCGCTGGAGGCGGACATAAGAGAGCTGCGCCGGGTGCAGGGGACGCTGCCGGGAGCAAGGCTTATCATCGCGGACTGCGGGCTGACGGAGGATGCCCGGGGCCTTGCCGAGTATCTGGCGGCCCGTGAGGAAAATGCCGCCGTAACCGCCGGGCCGGATATCCGGCTGGAATGAAAAGAGAGAACGAAAGAGGCATACCATGGAGGAACTGATCTGCCGGGAGGGCACGGTACATAGCGTTATTTTTCAAAACGCCGAAAATGGATATACGGTCCTTCGCCTGCTCACCGAGGAGGGGGAGATCGTCACCGTTGTGGGGTGCATCCCCTGCGTGGCGCCGGGGGAGCACCTGACCGTCACCGGCACATGGGAGACCCACCCCCAGCATGGGGAGCAGCTCCGTGCGGAGGAGCTGGAGCGAAGCCTGCCGGAGGAGGAAGACGAAATTTTAGCGTACCTGTCCTCCGGCATCTGCAAGGGCGTCGGCCCTGCCACGGCGCGGAGCATCGTGGAGCGCTTCGGCCTTGATACGCTGGACATTCTGGAAACGGAGCCGGAGCGGCTCCAGATGATTCGCGGCATCACCGCGAAAAAGGCCATGGAGATCGGCGCGATGTTCCGTCAGCACATGGGGCTGCGGCGTCTCATGGAATTCCTCTCCCGGTATCAGCTCCCGCCGGTGCTGGCTATCCGGCTGCGGCAGCAGTATGGGGACGGTGCGCTGGAAATGGTGCGGCGGAACCCTTACCTGCTGTCGGACGATGTGTGCGGCGTGGATTTTTCCGTAACGGACACTATGGCGCTGTCCATGGGCTTTGCGGAGGACTGCGGTGAGCGGCTCCGGGCGGCCGTGACTTTTGAGCTGACGTTCAATGAAAATAACGGCCATGTGTTCCTGCCACGGGACAAGCTGCTCTCCGCCACCTGTCAGCTTTTGGACTGCGGCTTGGAGCAGGTGGAGGCGGCGCTGGACGCGCTAACGGAGCAGCACGCCGTGGTCATCGAGCACATCGCCAATGTGCAGGCGGTGTATCTCCGGCGGCTGTGGGAGGCGGAAAGCTCTGCCTGTGCCCGGTTGCTGGCGCTGCTGGACATGGACGCGGACCAGAGCCGGTACGCGGAAAGGACGGTGGCGGAAATCGAGCGGGAGCAGGGCATCACCTATGCGCCCATGCAGCGGCAGGCGGTGGCGCTGGCGGCGAAAGCCGGCGTCATGCTCCTCACCGGCGGCCCCGGCACCGGCAAGACCACCACGGTGCGGGGCATTGTAGCGCTGTTTCAGAAAATGGGACTGAGCATTGTATTAGCGGCGCCCACGGGTCGGGCGGCCAAGCGCATGAGCGAGCTGACGGGCATGGAGGCCCAGACGATTCACCGTCTGCTCGGCACCACATGGAACGAAACGGCCCATCAGGTGACGTTCCAGAAAACGGAAAAGGAGCCGCTGGAGGCCGAGGCCGTGATTGTGGACGAAATGAGCATGGTGGACGTGGCGCTGTTTTCCGCGCTGCTGCGGGCGCTGCGTCCCGGCACGCGCCTTGTGCTGGTGGGGGATGCCGACCAGCTCCCCTCCGTGGGCGCGGGGAACGTGTTCTCCGATCTCATCCGCAGCCGAAAAATCGAAACGGTCTTTTTGCGTGAGGTGTTTCGGCAGGCGGAACGATCCGCCATCATCCGCAATGCCCACCGGGTCAATCTGGGCCAGAGTCCGGAGCTTTCCGGCAATCAGGGGGATTTCTTCTTCCTCTGCCGCCGGGACGCCCAGCGGGCAGTCTCTACGGTGCTGGAGCTGTGCCGCACCCGACTGCCGGATAATATGCACATTCCGGCGGAGCAGATTCAGGTGCTTACTCCCACCCGAAAGGGCCCTTGCGGCACCGTCAATCTGAACCGGCTTTTGCAGGACGCCCTGAATCCAAAGGCCCCCGGCAAACGGGAGCTTACGTGGGGCGAGCGGGTGTTCCGGGTGGGGGACCGCATCATGCAGACCCGGAACGACTACGATGTGATGTGGGAAAAGGATGACGGTACCGTCGGCACGGGGCTGTTCAACGGCGACGTGGGCCGCATTGCGGACATTGACGCCGGGGGTGAGTGGCTGGCGCTGGATTTTGACGGGCGGAAGGCCCTCTACAGTGTGGAGATGCTCAGCGAAATTGACCTTGCCTACGCACAGACCGTCCATAAGGCCCAGGGCAGCGAGTATCGCTGTGTGGTACTGGCGGCCATGCCCGCCGCGTCGGGACTGATGGTGCGGGGGGTGTTGTATACCGCCTTGACCCGGGCGCGGGAGCTGCTGGTCATCGTGGGGGACGACGCGGCGATTCGTTCCATGGCGGCCAACGATAAGCGGCAGAAGCGCTACTCCGGCCTGAAGTGGCGGCTGTGCCACGCCGGGGACGAGGTGGGGCAGTCCGAGTGAGCGGGGCTTTACTCTCCCCGGAAAATTCCCCGTTTGTTGCACGAGAACGTGCATCAACCCCGCAAAATTTTTCTAAAGATTAAAAAACGAACAGGAGCGCCCGCTGCAAACGGGCGCTCCTGTTTTATTTATGCACTTTTTCAGTAGCCCTCACGATAAATCTTCAGGGACAAGGGAATGGAAACGGCGGTGGCGATGATGGCAAGAACCGCCAGCACCGGCAAAGCCGGCATAACGGGAGCGGTGCTCTCGGCGTCTGCCAGCCCGCTGAGAGCGCCTGCGGAGGCAAAGACGAGAAACATAGTGAGTGCAGAGACCAGACGGGCTTTTTCCGTGCCGAAGCGGAGCATCAGCGGGATATTCAGAGCCAGCAGCAGGCACCCGATGCACAGGGCAACGAAAAGAATACGGAGAGGGAGTGCGCTGAAAAAGGCCAACGGAATGGAAAGCTGGGAGAGAATGCCTTGACTCAGCATCACAATGGCAGCGCTGGCAAGAATGAATATCCAGCCCAGCACGTATCGGCTCATGACGGCTGCTTGGTCGGAATAGGGCAGCATTCGGGTAAATTTATCCCAGCGGCTCCGCTGGTCATAGGCCATGGCGGAATAGGGGATAATGGAGCCGTAGACCACGGCCAGCAGATTCAGCCATGCCTGGGGGACAACGCCCCACGCCAGAACAATGATCGCGTAGACCCACATCTGCTTTCGCAGAACATAGAAATCCTTCAGCAAAAGTGCTTTCATTTCTTTTCTCCTTTCACAAGAAAGAGGATGATGTCCTCAATGGTGGGCTTTTCCAGCCGGAAGCCCGCCGGGGCCAGCTCCCGCCGCACCAGCGCCCGGACGCCGCCGTAGGGCGTGGTCTCCCGGACCACAACAGCCTCCGGCATGAGGGCCTCCGCTTGCTCCGCCGTGTCATTGAAGATGCCGTATTGCTCCAGAAGGGCGTCCTTTTCCTCGCAGAACAGCAGCTGGCCCTCATGGAGAAAGGCAATGTAATCGCAGATTTTTTCAAGGTCGCTGAGAATGTGGGAGGAAATGAGGACGGAGTGGGTCTCATCCCGGGTGAACTCATAGAAAATATCCAGAATCTCGTCCCGCACAATGGGGTCCAGCCCGGCGGTGGCCTCGTCCAGCACCAGCAGCCTTGCCTGATGGCTCAGGGCCGCGGCGATGGTGAGCTTCATTTTCATGCCCCGGGAGTAATCCTTGAAGGCGGTTTTCTCCGGCAGGCCGAAGCGCTTGCAGTAGGCGTCAAAGGTGTCCTGCTCCCAGCGGCGGTAGGTGGCGGCCATAATGCGCCCTACCTGCGGCGCGGTCAGGGTCTCCGGGAAGCACCCCTCATCCAGCACCACGCCGATGCCCTCCCGGACAGCCGGAAAGTCCGGGGCGGCGGTGTCGGCGCCAAGGACGGTGGCCCTGCCGCTATCCGGCCGCAGCGCGCCCATAAGAATGCGGATGAGAGTGGATTTTCCCGCGCCGTTTTCTCCCACAAGGCCGCAGATGGTCCCGGTGGGAACGGCGAGGCTTACATCCCGCAGGGCAAACTGCGGAAAGGTTTTTTGAATGTGCGACAACTCAATGGCGTTTGTCATAGTGTATCCTCCCATTTTCTGCGCAGCAGCGCGGTCAGCTCCGGCTCTGTCATGCCGCAGCTCCGGCCCAGCTCCACGGCCTCGGCCAGCCGGGCCGATAGCTGCTGGAGCTGCTGCGCCCGTACCAGCTCCAGATTTTGCTCCGCCACAAAGCAGCCCTTTCCGGCCACGGTGTTGATAAAGCCCGCGGCCTCCAGTTCATCGTAGGCCCGTTTTGTGGTGATGACGGATATTTTCAGGTCCTTGGCCAGCCCCCGGATGGAGGGCAGCGCCTCTCCCGGCGCCAGCGCCCCGGAGAGAATCTGCCGCCTGAGCTGTGCGGCGATCTGCTCGTAAATGGGCTGGCTGTCGGTATTGCGGATAATGAGCTCCATGGAATTCCTCCGTTCGTACTGTACATATACAGCATATACGGTTAAAGCCGGGATGTCAAGAGGTTTTTTCAAAATTTTCCGTGGACGGTGGCGGTGCGGCGTGGTATACTGAGCAAAAAGAACGCACAGGAGGAATGGATATGAGCGATCTGGAGCGCGTGGAGGCGGCGCTGGAGGAGAAGGTGCGGCCCGCTCTCCGGGCCCACGGCGGCGATATTGCCATCGACCGTCTGGAGGGAAAGACGCTGTATGTGAAGATGCTGGGCCAGTGCGCCGGGTGCCCCTCGGCGGACCTTACCAACGAGACCGTTGTGGAGGCGGAGCTGACCGCCGCCCTGCCGGAGGTAGTGGAAAAGGTGGCGGTGGTGCAGACCGTCAGCGATGAGCTGTGGGAGCAGGCGAAAAAGCTCCTGCGGGAGCATCACCTGTAAGCAAATGAAAAAAGCCTCCGTCTGCTATGCAGACGGAGGCTTCTATTTTTGTATTTACAGCCGGGTCACAACGGGAATGACCATGGGGCTGCGCTTGGTGTTTTTGAACAGATAGCTGCTGACAGCGGATTTCACCGCGCCTCGCAGCTCGCTGTCATCCCGGCCGCGCTTGCGGCCGCTGACGCTGTCAGCGGCGTCCATAGCCACGTTCTGCAACTCTTTCATGAGATCGCCGGACTCCTTGACATAGATGAAGCCCCGGGTGATGATCTCCGGCGGGGAGAGCAGCGCGCCGTCCTGCGTGGCAATGGGAAGCACCACCACCACCATACCGTCCTCGGCCAGACGCTTGCGGTCCCGCATGACCACGGCACCTACATCACCCACGCCGGAACCGTCCACATACACCTCTCCGGCGGGGACGGAGTTGGCCAGCTTCATGCTCTTGCCAGTGATTTCAATGACGCTGCCGTTGTCGGCAATGGCGATATGGTTGCGGTCCATACCCATCTGCTGAGCAAGCTGGCAGTGAATCTGGAGCATCCGCTGCTCACCGTGAAGCGGGACGAAGAAGCGGGGCTTTGTCAGGGCATGGATGATCTTCAGCTCCTCCTGACAGGCGTGGCCGGAGACATGGAGCATATCGGCCCGGTCATAAATGACCGTAGCGCCCTTGCGGAACAGCTCGTTGATGACCCGGCCTACCGTGACCTCGTTGCCGGGAACGGCAGAGGCGGAAAGGATGACCTTGTCGCCCGGGCCGATCTCCACCTGCTTGTGGGTAGAAAACGCCATGCGGTACAGGGCGCTCATTTCCTCACCCTGAGAGCCGGTGGTGACAATGACCTGCTTGTTCTTCGGCAGGCCCTTCAGGCGGTTGATGTCCACCAGCGTGTTCTTGGGGACCTTCATGTAGCCCAGCTCCGTGGAGACCTTCATCATGTTCTCCATGCTGCGGCCGGTGACAGCCACCTTCCGGCCGCACTGAGCGGCGGCGTCCAGCACCTGCTGGACCCGGTGGACATTGGAGGCAAATGTGGTGACGATGATGCGCTCGTCGCAGTTTTGGAACTGGCGCATGAACGTAGCGCCCACCACCTTTTCGGACGGGGTGAAGCCGGGACGCTCCACATTGGTAGAGTCGGCGCACAGGCACAGCACGCCCTCCTTGCCCAGTTCGCCCAGCCGGGCCAGATCAATGACCTCCCCGTCGATGGGGGTGGAGTCAATTTTGAAGTCGCCGGTGTGGACAACAGTGCCCATTTTCGTGTGGATGGCAAAGGCCACGGAGTCCGCGATGGAGTGGTTCACATGGATGAATTCCACGGTGAACTTGCCCGCCCGGACGCTTTTGCCAGCCTCCACGGTGATGAGCTTCGTGGACTTCACCAACTGGTGCTCCTCCAGCTTCAGCTTGATGAGGCCGGCGGTGAAGCGGGTGCAGTAGATGGGCATATTGATCTGCTTGAGGACATAGGGAATGGCGCCGATGTGGTCCTCGTGGCCGTGGGTGATGAACAGGCCCCGGATGCGGGATTTGTTTTTGATGAGGTAGCTGACATCGGGAATCACGCAGTCGATGCCGTACATATCATCGCCGGGGAAGGCCATACCGCAGTCCACCACGATGATCTCGCCGCCGTATTCATAGGCGGTCATGTTCTTTCCGATCTCGTTGAGACCGCCAAGGGGGATAATTTTCAATTTTTCTGCCATAGATAGAATAACTCCTTTTGATTTGAACGCCCAATGGGGCAGAATATGTACCCGTGTGCGAAAGCTCGTGTGTCCGCACAGAGGAACAGGCGCTTCAGGAGACGGGACAGAGGTAAATGGCCCATTTTAAGGGCACGGAAAATAAAGACGTCCGTTGTCCGCACGGCCCCGTTTCGCCGGCAGAGGTTCGGTTACGTCTGTCCCATTTCCTATGAAGCAAATATCTATTTGACCGCAGCGCCTCCGGCTGCGGAAAAATACAGGCAAAAGGGCTTTTTTCGCGGAAAAGCCCGAAAAAGCGGAGAAGCCGCGCTCCTCAACGCTGAATTTATTATAGTATAGCACAGAAAACGGAATTTGTATACATAAATTTTTCCGTTAAAAGAGGGCAGCGGCGGCAGCCGCCGCAAAAGGACGGCAAATCGGAACGGAAATGCAGACCTTCCAAAAACTTTTCTTTGCATTTAAAGGGAAATATGCTATACTCATTCTGTATTTTTCTGCGTATCCGCTGCCGGTGCTCCGACCAAAGCGGCGCATCGAAAGCAGCAAGGCCGGAAGGAGGGCGCGGATGGAGCTGTTCAATGACCCGGTGGCCCGCCGGATACGGGAGGCCGCGGACCGGGGCACACTGTCCCACGCGCTGCTGTTTTCCGGCAGCGGGGACCGGCTCTCCGCCGCCCGGTTCGCCGCCGCCGCCATGGAGTGCCAGAGCGGCCGGGGCCGCCCCTGCGGCGCCTGCGCCGCCTGCCGCAAGGTCTTTGCCGATATTCACCCGGACGTTGTCACCGTCCGGGACGAGGCCCACAAGAACCTGTCGGTGGACACGATTCGCCAGATGCGCGCGGACGCCTACGTGCAGCCCAACGAGGGGGCGCGGAAGGTGTACATCTTCCCGGACTGCGGGATTTTAACGGAGCAGGACCAGAACGTCCTTTTGAAGCTGGTGGAGGAGGGGCCGCCCTATGCGGCCTTCCTGTTCTGCGCGGAAAATCCCTCCGTGGTTTTGCAGACGCTTCGTTCCCGGTGCGTGGAGCTGAAGCTCCGTCCGGCGGGAGAGGCCGGGGACGCGCCGCCGGAGAGCGGGCGGGAGCTGTGCCGCCTGCTGGCGGAGGGTAAGCGCGGCTCCGTGACGGAGCTGATGGTCCGGCTGGAGAAAAAGCGGACGGATCGGGACGCGCTCTCCGCGCTGCTGGACGGGAGCCGGCACATTTTAGCCGCCGCGCTGCTGGCGCTTTACGGCAAGCCGCCGGAGGGACCGGACGCGGAGCTGTGCCGCCAGCTTGGCCGGCGTCTTGGCAGACAAAAGCTCATCAATACGATTCAAATGCTACAAACATACCGGGGGGCCTGTGCCTACAATGTGGGCGTCAGCCATGTGCTGGGGGCTCTGGCGGTGGAATTGGAGGAACTCCTTTGACTGAAGTGATCAGCGTCCGCTTTCGTGGCGGCTGCAAGAATTATGACTTTGACCCCAAGGGTATGCAGGTGAAAATGGGGGATCAGGTCATTGTGGAAACGGCGCAGGGGCCGGAGTTCGGCACCTGCACACAGGGAAATCATGACATTGCGGACGAGGCTGTTGTGCAGCCCTTGTGCGCGGTGCTGCGGCTGGCAACGGACGCCGACCGCCGCACGGTGGAGTATAACCGCAAAAAGGAAAGCGACGCCTTTGACATCTGCGAGAAAAAGATCGCCGCTCACGGTCTGGAGATGAAGCTGGTGAACGTCTCCGCCAGCTTTGACGGAAGTAAGATCATTTTCTTCTTCACCGCCGATGGGCGGGTGGACTTCCGGGAGCTGGTGCGGGATCTTGCCAGCGTATTCCGGGCCCGCATTGAGCTGCGGCAGATCGGCGTCCGGGACGAGGCGAAGATGGTGGGCGGTCTTGGCATCTGCGGGCGGCCCTTCTGCTGCTCTCAGTTTTTAAACGGCTTCCTGCCGGTGTCCATCAAAATGGCCAAGACCCAGAACCTCAGCCTGAATCCCACAAAAATTTCCGGTACCTGCGGGCGGCTGATGTGCTGCCTGAAATACGAGCAGAACGCCTATGAGGACGCCCAGAAGCGGATGCCAAAGCAGGAGTCCTTTGTCCAGACACCGGATGGTCCCGGCAACGTGAAGTCCGTGGACCTGCTGCGGGAGACCGTGAAGGTCAGTCTGGACAGCGCGCCGGAGACCCAGAAGTGCTATCATAACTGCGAGCTTTGCGTGCTCCGCAACGGCAAGGGCAGCCGGGAGGGAATTGAAATTCCGGCCCAGCGTCCTGCCCGATACGTGGAGGAGCAGACGGAGGAGCTGCCGGTGCCGGTGCTCACCTCGGCCTTTGAAGACAGGACCCTCCCGGAGCGGCCCGCGCCGGTACGGGAACGGCCTGTCGGCGAGGAGGACGCAGAGGGCGGAGAGAACAGGAATCGCCGCCGCCACCGGGGCGGACGCCGCAGAAACGGCGGCGAGGCTTCGAATGCGGGCGAAGCTACGCGCCGGGAGCCGCCCAAGTCCGCTGCCGGACAAAGCGCGGAGCGGGGCCCCAGACCCCAGCGTCCCCGGCAGGAGCGTCCCAATAAGACGCAGCCGCGGGAAAACGCCGCGCCGGTAAGAGAGCCGAGAGCCCCGCAGGAGGGCGGCGAGAGCAAGAACCGCCGGCGTCACCGGGGCGGACGCCGCCATCGGGGCGGAAACGGCGGAGCGGGAACGCCCACCGCTGAATAAGGCTGCGGATATGATCTCAGGCGGAGCGGAATTGTTTCCGCTCCGCCTGCTTTTAGAGAGGAGAGTTTATGGGGAAATTTGACGATGTGCTGCTGGCCAGCGATTTTGACAATACGATTTTGAATACGGAGCGTCCCCGCCGCACAGGTGGTCCTATTCCGCCGGTCTCTCAGGGGAACCTTACGGCTATCCGCTATTTTATGGCGGAGGGCGGCCGCTTTGCCGTGGCCACCGGCCGGGCGCTGCCGGCGTTCCGGATGTTTGCGGACAAGGTGCCGATGAACGCCCCGGCCATCGTGTGCAACGGCGCGGCGCTGTATGACTTTGAAGCGGAGACCTATTTGGATAGCATTCTGCTGCCGGAGGAGGTCCGGGCACAGGGACAGGCGGTGCTGGACCGCTTTCCCACCGCGGCGGCGGAGGCGTATCATCTGGACAATGTGATTCATGCCGTGCGGCCCAATGAATTTACCCGGCAGCACCAGCACGTGACCCATGCCGGTGTGGAGGCGGTGGATGACCTGTGGGCCGTGCCGCTGCCGCTGGTGAAGCTCATGTTCGAGGATGAGCACACCCGGCTGCTGCCGCTGCGGGACTGGATATTTGCCCAGCCGTGGAGCGAGCGCTACGAGGTGTTCTTCTCCAACCCAACGCTGCTGGAGGTCACCGGAAAAGGGGCCGAAAAGGGTGCGATGGTCCGGCGTCTGGCTGCACGGCTGGGGATTTCCATGGCGCATACCTACTGCGTTGGGGACGAGGCCAATGACCTCTCCATGCTCCAGGCGGCGGCGGAGGGCTTTGCCCCCGGCAACTGCGCCGAGGCGGTGCGGCAGAGCGGCGCCACGCTGGTGGTGGACTGCGACCACGATACGCTGGCTGACGTGGTTTCAATTTTGGACAGCCGCTATTGACAAACCGCCGCTATCTGCTATAATTCAGCTTGACCGCAGACAACTGAACACAGGGGCGCTGGATGCGAAATCCGGCTGAGATGCAGGGCTATGACCGCCCTCTGTCCCTTGACCTGATCCGGGTAATGCCGGCGTAGGAAGTGGATATACTGTCTTTCCGTACCGCAAGCCCGTTTAAGTGGCCTGCGGTACTTTTTTCTTAGGAGGGACTTTTTATGTCCGCAAATTCTTCCGCTTCTCATCTGAAAATCCGGATGCTGTGCGAGGGCGCCATGATGGTGGCGCTGGCACAGGTGCTCAGCTACATCAAGCTGATGGAGTTGCCCAACGGCGGCTCCCTGACCCCGGCCATGTTCCCCATTCTGCTGTTTGCCGTTCGTTGGGGCCTTGCGCCGGGGCTGATGGCCGGCTTTACCTTCGGCCTGCTCCAGCTCATTTTTGACGGCGCTTACGCATGGGGCTGGCAGTCCATGCTGCTGGATTATCTGGTGGCGTTTACTCCGCTGGGCCTTGCGGGACTGTTCAAGGGCAAAAAATGGGGCATTTTCGTGGGGACGATTGTGGGCTGCTTCTTTCGGTTTGTGGTCCACTATATCAGCGGCGTGACCATCTATAAGATTCTGGCGCCCACGGAGTTCATGAAGTGGACGTTCACCAGCCCCTCCGCCTACTCTATCGTCTATAACGGCTCCTATATGCTGCCGAACACCATCATCGCGCTGGTGCTGGCCGCCATGCTGTATAAGCCTCTGAAGAAATACATTCTCGGTCAGGACCTTGCGAAATAAAAGAAAGCGGCGGCCCGTGACAAAGCCTGAAAAACTTTTGCTGCCGATAAAAGGATGAATTTCTCAAAGCGGTAGGAAGGGTTTCCCACACCATTTAAATCAGTAAATTTGAGAGCTCTCAAATTTGTTCAGCGGGGCGAAAAGAATTTTTCGACATGCTGAGGCGGCCTGCGGGCCGCCGCTTTTTTTCGCTTTTTTGCCGATTTTTCCAAACCGCAGAGATGAGAAACCGGAGGCGATTTTGCGCGGCATTTGTGGTAATTTTCATATATGTACGGGGAAAACGATTGTCTCTTTAGCGAAAACGATTAAATAAACGTATAAATCTTGTCAATTATATTGATTGTTTTTTTATGCATAATCCACTATAATATGGAATGGCTATTCGAGACCGACGGCCCGCCATTTCCGCTGTCCCGGCTTGTTCCAACGGCCTCATATTTGCTTATTCTGCCTTCCGAGGCAAAAAACGAAGGAGAGAATCCATGAGCAAGAAGTATTGTTACCTGTTCACCGAGGGCAACGCCAATATGCGCGAGCTGCTGGGCGGCAAGGGCGCGAATCTGGCTGAGATGACCAACATCGGCCTGCCTGTGCCTCAGGGCTTCACCATTACCACCGAGGCCTGCACCCAGTATTATGAGGATGGCCGCCAGATCAATGACGAGATTTTCGCCGAGATCATGGAATATATTGAAAAAATGGAGAAGATCACCGGCAAGAAGTTCGGCGACCATGAAAATCCCCTGCTGGTCTCCGTGCGCTCCGGCGCCCGGGCCTCCATGCCCGGCATGATGGACACTATCCTGAACCTCGGTCTGAACGAGGAGGTGGTGGACGTCATCGCCAAGAAGTCCAACAACCCCCGCTGGGCTTGGGACTGCTACCGCCGCTTTATCCAGATGTACTCCGACGTTGTGATGGAGGTCGGCAAGAAATACTTCGAGCAGCTCATTGACGAGATGAAGGTCAAGAAGGGCGTCACGCAGGACGTGGAGCTTACCGCCGAGGACCTCAAGGAGCTGGCCGGTCAGTTCAAGGCCGAGTATAAGTCCAAGATCGGCGAGGACTTCCCCACCGACCCCAAGGAGCAGCTGATGGGCGCCATCAAGGCCGTGTTCCGCTCCTGGGATAACCCCCGCGCCAACGTTTACCGCCGGGATAATGACATCCCCTATTCCTGGGGCACCGCTGTCAACGTTCAGTCCATGGCCTTCGGCAACATGGGCGATGACTGCGGCACCGGCGTTGCCTTTACCCGTAACCCCGCCACCGGCGAGAAGAAACTCATGGGTGAGTTCCTGACCAACGCCCAGGGCGAGGATGTTGTGGCCGGCGTCCGCACCCCCATGCCCATTGCCGAGATGGCTGAAAAGTTCCCCGAGGCGTTCAAGCAGTTCCAGGAGGTCTGCAAGACGCTGGAGGATCACTACCGGGATATGCAGGATATGGAGTTTACCGTGGAGCACGGCAAGCTGTATATGCTCCAGACCCGCAACGGCAAGCGCACTCCCGCTGCCGCACTGAAGATCGCCTGTGACCTTGTGGACGAGGGCATGATCGATGAGAAGAAGGCCGTGGCCATGATCGAGCCCCGCTCTCTGGACACGCTGCTGCACCCCCAGTTTGATGCCAAGGTGCTCAAGACCACCCCGGTTATCGGCAAGGCACTGCCTGCCTCTCCCGGCGCTGCCTGCGGCAAGATCGTCTTTACCGCTGAGGACGCCAAGGAGTGGGCCGAGCGCGGCGAGAAGGTGGTTCTGGTCCGTCTGGAGACCTCTCCCGAGGATATCGAGGGTATGAAGGCCGCTCAGGGCATCCTGACCGTCCGCGGCGGCATGACCTCTCATGCGGCCGTTGTGGCCCGCGGCATGGGTAAGTGCTGCGTGTCCGGCTGCGGCGACATCAAGATGGACGAGGAAAATAAAAAGTTCGATTTGGCCGGCAAGACGTTCCACGAGGGCGACTGGCTGAGCATTGACGGTTCTACCGGCAATATCTATGACGGCGCTGTGCCCACCACCGATGCCACCATTGGCGGTGAGTTCGGCCGGGTCATGGGCTGGGCGGACAAGTATCGCCGCCTGAAGGTCCGCACCAACGCGGATACGCCTCATGACGCCGCGCAGGCCCGCACCTTCGGCGCGCAGGGCATCGGCCTGTGCCGCACGGAGCACATGTTCTTCAACGAGGACCGCATTCCCGCCATCCGCCGCATGATCTGCTCCGACACCGTGGAGCAGCGCGAGGCCGCGCTGGCCATTCTGGAGCCCATGCAGCAGAGCGACTTTGAGGGCATCTATGAGGCCATGGAGGGCTGCCCCGTCACCATCCGCTTCCTCGATCCCCCGCTGCACGAGTTCGTTCCCACCGAGGAGGCCGACATTGAAAAGCTGGCCCACGATATGGGTAAGACCGTGACCGAGATTAAGAACATCATTGCCGGTCTTCATGAGTTCAACCCCATGATGGGTCACCGCGGCTGCCGTTTGGACGTCACCTATCCCGAGATCGCTGTGATGCAGACCAAGGCCATCATCAAGGCCGCGCTGGCCGTGCAGGCCCGTCATCCTGAGTGGACCATGGTCCCTGAGATCATGATTCCGCTGGTGGGCGAGGTCAAGGAGCTGAAGTATGTTAAGGATATCGTGGTCAAGACTGCGGACGAGTTGATCAAGGCCGCCGGCTCCGACATGAAGTATCTGGTGGGTACCATGATCGAAATTCCCCGCGCCGCGCTGACTGCCGATGAGATTGCCACGGAGGCCGACTTCTTCTCCTTCGGCACCAACGATTTGACGCAGATGACCTTCGGCTTCAGTCGTGACGATGCTGGCAAGTTCCTCGGCGCTTACTACGATAAGAAGATCTACGAGAACGATCCCTTCGCCAAGCTGGACCAGAAGGGCGTCGGCAAGCTGGTGGATATGGCCTGCAAGCTGGGCCGCGGCGTGAACCCGGAGCTGCATCTGGGTATCTGCGGCGAGCACGGCGGCGACCCCTCCTCTGTGGAGTTCTGCCACCGGGTTGGCCTGGACTATGTGTCCTGCTCTCCCTTCCGGGTGCCCATCGCCCGCCTCGCCGCCGCACAGGCTGCCATCAAGGAGATGGCGTAAACGTCTGTTCCGGCATCACAACAGCATTTCGCGGGATATTCCCGATAAGCGCAAGCACCCGGCCATGGCCGGGTGCTTGCGCTTTACTTGGAGGCGTGATAGGATAAAAAAGAACATATAAAAATCGAGATTTGCAAAAGAGATATGATCATGGGCTTCTTTGATAAGCTAAAAAGGAAGAAAAAAATAGGAAATTGGGAAGACGCGTATATCGCTGCACCTAACTTCTATGAGAAACCAGATGGCACACCTTTTGGCGCAATCGCGCTGACAGAGGGGACAGAAACGGTTTTACCCAAATCACCGCAGAATAGATATCGTGTAGACGGTAAGGCTGTATCTGAATGGATCATTCTTCTTTCAGGTCTTATTGTTTTTTGTACCGAGCTTATTTTAGAAGAAATCAGGTCATTAAAGGAGGACACAAAGGAAGACACGAAAGAACAAAGCAAAAAACACTGACAACTTACGGTGTGTGAAAGATAAATATGGACTTTAAGAATCTGCTGCCGGCTCAAAACCGGGAGGAGCTGCGGCAATGGCTATCGGAAAATTACAATAAGGAAAGCGAATGCTGGGTTGTGGTCAAGCGCGGATGTCCTGTGGACGATAGGGAGACCTTTTGGTACATCGATGCAGTGGAAGAAGCGATGTGCTTTGGCTGGATTGACAGCACAACAAAGAAAATGGATAACGGAATAGCCGCGCAAAGGCTGGCGCCGCGGCATGAAACAGCCGCAACCGGCAGTTGCTTGCAAAGAATGGGAAGTCTGTGGTAAGGTTTGAGTGAGGAGATGATATACGTGGACGCAAAAGAGACGCTTTATCACTTGAGGACGCAGAAGGGACTGTCGCAGGCTGAACTTGCGGAGAAAGTCTTTGTCACAAGACAGGCGGTGTCCCGCTGGGAAAGCGGGGAGACCACGCCGAACACGGAAACGCTGAAGCTGCTGTCAGCCCTGTTCGGTGTGTCCATCAATACGCTGCTGGGCTCGCCACGGCAGCTCCGGTGCCAATGCTGCGGAATGCCACTGGACGATTCTCTCACCAGCCGGGAGCCGGATGGTTCCTTTAATGAGGAATACTGCAAGTGGTGCTATGCCGATGGCGAATTCAAGTACAGCAGCAGGGAGCAGCTTATTGATTTCTGCGTGGAGCACATGGCGAGCGCAGACTGGCCCGCGGAGCAGGTGCGGGCGCACATGGAGGCCGTGGTGCCGGAGCTGCGGCACTGGCAGAGATGATTTCAAGGGCGCAGCCCGGTTCATTGAACCGGGCTGCGCCCTTGCTTTGACGGTCGAAAACCTTCATTGCGGCACAGTTCGACATAAGACCGACCAAACACGCAGAAAGGCCCCGCCATACGGCGGGGCCTGAGACTGTCGGTAAAGTGATAAAATTTCTGCGGCGGTAAGGAAGGGGGTGTGCGGGAAACCCAAGAGGGGTGTCCCGCGTCATTGAAAACTTATTCAGCGTGTCGAAAAACTTTTTCGACACGCAAAGGGCCCGCCATACGGCGGGCCCTTTTGTGAAAACATGGCATTTTCATGTCTGACCCCCAGCCCCATCCGGGTAGTCAGGCGGCGGAAGCGAAGGCTTCCGGCAGGGGAATTCAGGAAAGATAAGTTAGGAAAGATAGGAAATAGGAAAGATAGTTAGGAAATAGGATAGATAGGAAATTAGGAAGTGAGATTAAGATAGGAAATGAGAGATGTACATTCTTTAGGAGGTTAGAGAGGGTTGCTTATTCCGCCAGAGTCTTGCCCATGGCACGGCAAGAGGCCAGCGTATCATCGTCAGGAGCTTCCTGACAAATAATGCTGTCGCAGGCAAGGCTGACACCGGCATCGTCGCAGTTCTTTTCCCAAGAACGCATCCACTCGCCGTCACCCCAGCCGTAGGAGCCGAACAGAGCGACCTTCTTGCCGCCCAAGCTGTTCTTGCAGCTATCGAACATCGGCTCGAACTCCATCTCCTCCAGCACCTCGGAACCCATGGCGGGGCAGCCGAAGGCCACAGCGTCTACGCCGCTGAGGGTGGAACCGTTGACATCACCGGGCTCCAGCAGGGCGGCATCAGCGCCGGCCTCCTTCATGCCCTCCAGAACGGCCTCGGCCATCGCCTTGGTATTGCCGGTACCGCTCCAGTAAATGACTGCAGTTTTCTTCATACTTATGTTTCTCCTTTCTTGAGAGGTTGCCGATGGCCGAAGCCCCGGCGTTTGGTATATCAGACTGCCACAGCGAGCTGGTCGATGCTGGACCCGGCCCGCCAAAGAGCGCAGTAGATATCGGTGCATTTACGGAATTTTGTGAACAGGCTTTGCGCCAGCTCCACATCGCCGTAGACCTTCCACAGCCCCGCGCATTTGTAGTTCACGGCGTGGTTTTCAATGAACCCCCGGACATCCTGCGGCGGATAGCTGATGAACAATCCCACCTCATGCGGAAATTCGCCGCTTTCCCGGAAGCGTCTGACAAGGTACGCCACACACTGCTCACTGCCGTGAGCGGGGTAGCCTGCCTCATTCAAAAGCACCTCGGCCAGCCGGTCCCGAAGGTCCTGACGAAGCTCCGAGGGGCGGTAGAGATACAGCAACGCCGTGCGGTTTTCCCGGTAGCACAGAGGCAGCAGCCGCAGTCCCTTGGGAACCAAAATTCGGTTCAGGTCCCGAATGTCCGTGGTAAGCTCTGCCTTCGTTTCAAAGGAGACAGGGAAAATGGTGCCGGTTTTGATTCCAGCCAGCGTCGGCGCACATTGCCGCACCAGATTTTCCTCGGACATGGCGCTGCCTCCTTTCGCGTGGGTCCCGGGCACAGGCGTGCGCCGATGTGAGGAGCGCCGCCCATGCGGGAAGGGGCCTTGCAGTTAGATTAGTCTAACCGCTTGAGAAACAAGAGGGGGAACTGTTTCTCTATGTCCGTATCTTACCAGAGGAACCGGGGGCTATCCGCTCCAAAACGGCGGATACTGCTCCAAAACGTGAAATTTGGAAAATAAATTTAAAAAAACCGGATATATCCCCGGTATTTAACCGGCGTCCGCATTGTGGAGCCGGGGGGCGCAGCTATCGTATTCGGCGCCGGAGCGGTATTCCCGGGGAGAGACGCCGATAACATCCCGGAACGCCTTGGCAAATTTGCTGGCGTTGTCATACCCAAACTGACCCGCAATATCCAGCACTGTGCGGTTCGTCTGCCGCAGCAGCTCCGCCGCGCCGTGCATCCGCTGCGCCCGGACGTAGGCGGCGGGGGACATTCCGTAGACCCCGGTAAAGCTGCTTTTGATCTGGGCGGCGGAAACGCCGAACCGCCGGGAGAGGGCCTGAAGCGTCATGGTCTGGTCCGGCTCCGAAAGCAGGCAGGTCCGTACCTGCCCGGCCAGCGTGACCTGCGCGGCGGTGCAGCCGTGAGGCGCCGGGGCACCGGCGGGGGAGAGGGTGCTGAGAAACAGCAGCAGCTCTAACAGCTTTACCTTTAGGTAGCCCTTGCGGCTGTCCTCCGGTACGGCGTACAGCTCGGAGAACACATGGCTCACCCGGCGGGAGGAGCGGGCGGCGAATACGGCGCCGCCGGGACACAGCTTTTCCATCAGCGCGGCAGGCCGCACCTCCACATCGCTGAGAATGCAGGACAGGCATTCCGGCGCGGCGGCGGGGTCAATGACCACGGCGATGCCGTGGTAATGACCGGTGGGGAAACGGCTCCCCTGCGGCAGCGAGGAGGAGCGAGCCACCACAAGGTCTCCCGGCGCCAGATAGAAATAGCGCCCGCTCTGCCGGTACTCTATGCGGCCCTCCAGGCAGTGATGAATCTCAAGGCGTTCTCCGGTGCCGCCCCGGTTTTCACGGCAGGTGTGGGCGTGAATGTCCCGGTAGATCAGCTCCATGCCGGGAAATACCGGGTAATGTGTTTCAGAGGCTTCTCTGCCGGACGCCTCCAGCCGCAGCAGATGGGGATCGGCAGGGCGGCGGCAGAGGGGCGCTTGGGGACGGGGAGAAAGACAGGGGGTATCCATGGTTGTCTCCTTTCAGGAAAAAGCAAGGTTCAAGAACTCTAACCGCAATCATAGCACAGCCGCGTCCCAAGTGCAAGTGGCGGTGGGTGTCTATACAAATTGAAAAATATATTTGTCCGTGAACAATGGATATAAATTTATGATTTTGTTTGCAATTTTACGAAAAGTGTAAAAATATGAGAACATTATATTTGCCTTTAACGCCAATAGCTGATATAATACCGCTATGCCGCAAAAGCGGCAGGATGGTTCGGTGCTCTGCCGGCCATTTACATTTTAGATGAAAAAGGAGAAGAAAAAATCATGAAAAAGGAGAGACACTACCTATGAAACACAAGCTGAGTTTTCGAGAGTATGTATACGTAGCCAGTATGCTGTTCGGTATGTTCTTTGGCGCGGGCAATCTGATCTTCCCGGTATATATGGGACAGGTAGCCGGCTGGAACGTATGGCCCGCCATTGTAGGATTTCTGGTAACGGGCGTGGGACTGCCTCTGCTGGGCGTAGCCGCTCTGGGCATCAGCCGCAGCAGCGGGCTCTTTGAACTCAGCCGCAGGGTAGGCCGCCCCTATGCGTATTTCTTCACCTGTGCGCTTTACCTTACCATCGGGCCGTTTTTCGCGATTCCCCGGTGCGCCACCACCTCGTTTACTGTGGGCTTGGAACAGATTTTGCCTCACAGTGACCGGAGCTGGCTGTACCTTCTGCTGTTTTCCGCGCTGTTTTTCGCGGCCACGCTGTATTTCTCTCTGCGGCCGGGTAAAATCCTCACCTATGTCGGCAAGGTGCTGACCCCCGGCTTTCTGGCCTTTTTGGCGGTGCTGATTCTGGTGACGCTGCTGAACCCCACCACCTCTATTTCCGCTGTGGAGCCGCAGGGCGCCTACGCCGCCCAGCCGTTTTTCACCGGCTTTTTAGAGGGCTACAACACCATGGACGCGCTGGCCAGCCTTGCCTTCGGCATCGTGGTGGTGCAGGTCATCCGTGATTTGGGTGTGGAGCAGCCGGAGGCCATTGCCATGACCACCGTTCGCTCCGGCGTGTTCAGCTGTGTGCTCATGGGCATTATTTACCTGTTGGTGACGATCATGGGCGTTCAGAGCCGGGGGGCGCTGGAGGCCGCGCCTAACGGCGGCGCTGCGCTGGCGCAGATCGCCCAGCATTATCTGGGCCGGGTCGGATTGCTGGTGCTGGCGGCCACTGTGACGCTGGCCTGCCTGAAAACGGCGGTGGGCCTGACAACCAGCTGCGCGGAGACCTTTGCGGGAATGTTCCCCAAGAGCCTTTCCTACCGGGGCTGGGTACTGCTGTTCTGTGGCGCGTCTTTCCTGTTTGCCAATGTGGGCCTCACCGCCATCATCACCTATGCTGTGCCGGTGCTGATGTTCCTGTACCCGCTGGCCATCATGTTGATTTTGCTGTCGCTGCTGGGGCGGTTCTTCGACTATGACCGGGCGGTCTATCGCTGGGTCATAGGGCTGACGCTGCCTGTGGCGCTGTATGATTTCCTTGCTGCGCTGCCGGAGGGCGCGTGGAACGCGCTGCGTTTGGACGGACTTCAGGCAGTGGTGCTGAATTACGTGCCGTTTGCCGGACTGGGCCTTGGGTGGATTTGCCCCGCGCTGTTGGGACTGGTCATCGGCCTGATTTTCCGGGCTGTCCGCCGGAAGCATACTTGAGCTTTGAACGAAATCGGCCCATCCGACCTCATGGTCGGATGAGCCGATTCTTGACAGCAGAGGGAAAATGAATTAAAATAAAAACCTGCTCGGACTGCGGCGGGACAGAACGGTATTTGCGTATGGGGCCCGACAGGATAGGGCGTCCGAACGCCTAAACATGAACCCGAGCGGATACCGCACCTTTGCTTTTTGTTAATGCCCCAATAGCTCAGTTGGATAGAGCGACTGCCTCCTAAGCAGTAGGCCGCTGGTTCGAATCCAGTTTGGGGTGCCAAAGTGGTGAAATTCGCTTATAACAAGCGAATTTCACCACTTTTATTTTAATCACAACAACGTGAGATGAAAAACCGGACTACCGTACCTTGTCCAACTTTGCGCCCCAATATCAGCTTTGGGTTCTGTCTATTTTCAGACGGGCACAAACAAGTGGAAGACCGAAGTGTTTTTCCGGCTTGAGGCAGACGTTTCGGGGTAAGCCTATACCATCGGCAGAGATGATGTCTCTATGTCCGGTAATGTTTCACGGAAGCGTAAAAAGGAGCGCCATCCGAAAGGATGGCGCTCTTTTAATTAGATTTCAGCTTACTTCGCGGCCTTGGCAGCCTTGATGGCCTCGAT
>OGIE01002684.1_pt1 | contig 21058 bp, 34 predicted proteins | sample 1571581 | NCBI WGS metagenome assembly OGIE01 (sample SAMEA2582021, study PRJEB24529) | metagenome | biome: Human gut stool | place: China | collected 2011
AAATAATTAATATTTTACTTCAAACTTAAGGCTATGGAGGTTTATTAGGAGGGTTGAAGGGATGAAAAAATAAAGTGACGAATAACGTCACTTTACTATGGGCTAACTCTCTTAAAGCTAACTCCATATACCTCAGAATCCTTTAAAACTTCTAAAGCCTTCCCAGTTCTCATATCTAAGCTATACATCATTGTATCACTTTTCTGAGTTGAGCTAATCAGGTGAGGTAATTCTTTTAAGAGGTCATATAGAGTATAGTTAGTCAATTTGCAGTCTTCCATTATGCCTAAAATTTTACTTGCAGTTCCTCTAAGTCTCTCCAGCTCTCCTAATGAAGGTAGATACCAATCTGATTCATCTCTATAAGTATATTCAATGTCATTTAGGTACCTTTTAGTGCACCATGAAAATTCATGACCTTCTATCTTACTTGACTGAGATATATAATAAGAATTTTTAAGACCTGCTAGATCCCTTTTAGCTGCATCTCCATTGGCACTAGAAGTTACATCTATGTAGTCAGTCATACAGTTTCCTTCCATAAATTTGTATTTCTTTCCTTTATTATGGGCATTAAAATTGACTACTCTTATCACTCCATATAGGCTACTTACTACTATTCCTAATCCAGAGGTTCTGCGTTTAGATTTATACGAGTCAGGTGATAAGAATGACTTATCAGAGTAACAGTAAATATCACCTACGTTTACTTCTTCCATAAATTTTTATCTTTAAATATATTACTATAATTAATAATATTAGAAAATAAGTTAGTATAGTTGAAATCCAGGCTAAGATTCCTAACTCAACTGGGAACTCTATCATACTTATGATAAGTTAATACTAGTTCAGAGAACTCATAAGTTACTTTAGTATAAGTTGAATAATAGTATTCTGGACATGCAGTTGAAGTCCTTACATAAAGATTTTCCATGATATATTTAATTTATTATTTCAATATTATATTTATTGCAGATTCCAGTTTAAATAAAATAGAGAAGCTTTATATAATTCTTATACTCAGCTTCTCTAAAATGTCGAATTTTATTCTATTACCTACTTCATCCTTAAGGTTTACAAGCCTTCATAGACGCCTTTATAACCCAGTTCTTATCCTATTATGATAATAGAATGACATCATAAACATAGAACTTCTGGCTAATTCACCTCTCATAAGAGTAAATACTGACTTCATTCCCATGTTTAATTTGCACTCGTTTCTAAAGGTTATTATAATGTCAGATAGGCAGTTACATAACTCACCATATAATGACCTTATTTCAGGAATAGCACTCATTATGCAGTAATTATTACATATCTCAATTGCAGAGAGATCTGGAGTATATACGTCAATCCTTTTTATTAGATATTTATTCCTCTTAGTAGACATTAGTACTATATCTCCATTATTTCCTATCTTATGATGAAGCCATAAAAGGTCATTCTCTGTATCTACTTTAAATCTTATCATAGGTCTTACATAATGATAAAATTCTATTCAGTGATTCTACTCCTCTTGTCTTATCTAATATTAATTTAATTTTTCTAGATAACTCGCATGACTTATATTTGCGATGATTTATAGTGTCACTTATACTATATATAACAGAGTCTGCCATTTCATTAGTGAGACCTATAGCAATTCCGTTATCAAATGACGGGTCAATCTTAGGTAAATCAAATCGTTTTCCAGGGGTACTATTAATTAAATTTAATATAACCTCAGATAACTCTTTATTTACATCTACTGACATACTAGCCTTCCTACTATTATTTAGTAATTTATTCGAGTCTACTAAGTGATATATTATACTATTAGGATTTTCTATCAACTCTCTTAATTCATCAGTCATATACCTGAGCTCAATTGACTTATTGACTATGTCATTTAATGATATTTTACATAGTTCATTAAGATCATTTATAGATACTGAGTTGAAATATACCTTCACTTCAGTAAACGAAGTAATTAATATTAATAAACCATTGAATACTAGTGATGAGTGGTCTATCTCACTGAGGTCATCTGAAAGTGACTTATTTATATCATTAACTAGATGCACATATTTATCTATCTTAGCTTTACTTCTAAAACTTATTGATTTACTGTCGTTTTCAATTTTACGTATTAGTTGAACTGAGTTAAATATGTCAGATAAATTTCTTAATGAATTTATGTACATTTTTATTGAGCCACTTGACGTAAAATCACTTTCAGTTAGGTAGTATAATATTGAATATAAACTAGCCTCTAGATCGTCACTCTTATTTAGAGAATTTAATACAATTTCCTTACTTTTATTTAGGCATGACCTTATATAAGAATAATCAGTACTAGAGTTAGTTGAAATTAGTGACTCAATAACAGGTTTAGCGTATTGAAGTACGTTTAGTTTATCAATTTCCTTCATAATATTTAATCTTTTTGTTATAACTATTAATAAATAAGCTATCATTTAATTTCATGAATATCGAATCAGTTAAGATGCATTCGTATATATCCATATTTATACACTCCAGATCTTCTGTAAAATACATACATCCTATGCATGATTTTATTGCAGTTCTAGGATCCGAGGAAATGACTAAGTCATCTTTAGCAGGTTTCTTAGTATACGTCATTTATCATATCTATTAATTATATTTTTATACATACATGAACTATCTGATACCTCAATTCCATTAGTGCATTCGCATTCATAAGGGCACATTGAGCATACTATTGATTTTAATTTCCAAATTTTAATTTTCAGAATATCGTCATCATCATAAATTTCAGGTGAGTTGATTTGTACCCTCTCAAATATCACTCTGATACCATCAAGTCTATGATTGTCGTAACAGTAACCTGCTGAGTTAGGCTTCTTACATCCGTATTTACCTCTATGATAGACGCATCCATGACAGTTATCATGGTCCGACTCCTTAACTATCACCTTAATTCTTCCGTACCTAGGAGTGAATACCTCACCTACACTTCTATCTCTATCTCCATTAATTTCCCATGATATATCCATTCCATCCGGTCTCTCAGATCCATTACATGGTCCAAATACTGAATTTTTGTCATTCTTATAACAATAATGAGATTTATATAAATCGCAGTGAGTACATGACCTCCTATAATTTAGGATGTATCTATCATACTTATCCATTGATCTATGAACATCATGACCTCTACATATAAATGTAAAGTTATCTCTCGACCCTAATGGTGACGGTACAATATCCCCAGGTTTATGATAATGATATTTTTCTAAATCCATGATTATCAAGTTTTCCTATCATATATTTATTTAAAATCTCTAGATACCATCTAGACATATGATTGCTATGACCTAAGAATTGAAATGAAGACTTAATATTTATACGTGAATGTTCATCTAAATGAACTATTAATTCTAAACCATCTATCGAAATAGATGCTGTATCATAAATGTTATTCTTAAATAAGAAACAATACATCGTAGAAGATTTTAGGTATTCATAATACCACGGTATATTATAGTAGTCTAGTTCACTTATAAGTGGCTTATACTTATTACAATAAGTGATCTTAATGTCAGATAATAAGTTATCTATGTATTCATAACTCATATTGTCTACACTCGGAACGTATATATGATTAAGTAGATCACTATAATATGGTTTATCAACTAATGATACATCGTTAGGGTATCTAGATAGCTTAATATCTACAGGATCAAATAACAGATCGTTATCTATATACTCCAGTATAAATACTCCATTCTTAAATTCTTTTATTTTAACTGTCATAAAATCTACTAGTTAATGATGAATATATTTTATTTAATTTCTTATCATTCTTTAATTTCATTACGTATGAATCTAATCCATCTAATGTCATTCCACTATGTATCATTTTATATCCATCATAAATAACTGATATCATCATTTTCCCATATGAATGACCTGTAGTTATTATAATAGATTTTATGGAGTCATCACCTTTATAAGCATAAAGCAGATACCCTTCTAATAAAATTCTATGAGGAGTAGATGCTATGTACTCAGCTGCATGAGATGAATCCCTGAAATCTCCACATATCAATGGAGGTTCATTTACTATCACATCTAGATTTTTAATTTTACATGTATTTTCCATATTTATAAAGTAAATAACTGTATTCAAATAATGAATGTATTGATCTAAAATGTCCACCTGACTTACAGTATTCTCTTATAGTGCGACAATCAGGATCATAAAAGTCAAAAATGCATGGATAGCACTCTGATTTGTACCCTGTATCTGGAGTATATCCGACTCTATTCATTATGAAGATATGAAGTAGGATATGTGATTTGTACTTTATGAAGTATGTATTATTTACTTTGATATTTTCATTTTTATGAAACCTTATAAAATTCTTCAATAGTTTATTCATATTATAAGCTTATCACATACTTAAGGTTTAAAAGGTTTATGAAAACCTGAATAAAATAAAGTAATGCAGATTTCACTCCGCATTACTTTTATAGTTAGCATACTCCTGTATGACCAAATCCACCTGATCCTCTCTTAGTTTCATCTAAGTTATCTACTAATTTTAAAGTCCCTTTAACATAGTAAGATATAACTCCCTGAGCTATTCTATCTCCGTTACGGACTTCGAAATCTTCATCACCTAGATTAAGAAGTATTACTCCAATTTCACCAGTATAATCGCTATCGATAGTTCCAATTCCATTAGCTAGACATATTCCCTTCTTAAGAGCTAACCCACTTCTAGCTCTCAGTTGTAGCTCTAAACCTAATGGAAGTTGAATATATAATCCTGTGTGTATTAATTTTCTTTCTCCAGGTTTTAGTACAATGACACTTCCATCTTCAATATACGCTTTTATATCCATTCCTGATGATCCTTGAGTAGCATATTCTGGTAATGGATTGTTACTTTTATTAACTATATTAACTGTAGCTTCAGTAACCATAAATTTGCAATTTATACTGTATGTTGCATCCTTATCGTACATATTATAAACCTCCTATATCGTTCATTTCATCTTCTATCATATCTCTAAGAGCATCATATAACTCGACTTTTGTATCTGAGTCTAGCATTTTTACTAAGTGAAGCAGTGAAGAGTCCAGATGATCTTTATCAAATTCATATGATGACTTATTGAAGAGATCTTCATCTATAGAAATCTTTCTTATATTATAAGACTTCATAGATTCATTCTCGCACTGTGGATTCGTATTGCTACATAAAATTTTACCATCTCCAGTTTCTTCATCAATGTAGAGACCTAGAAGATTCTTAAAATAGTATATACTATCAGCATCCACTCTTCCATCAATGATGCATCTACTAAGGTACTCCTTAGCCATCCCAATACAGGAATTCAATGTAGTCATGAATACCTGATAGTTAGTCATTTCTTCATTCATCGTGTAATATCTCCAATAATATCTTTATAAGTATAGTTAACTATCTTCCTAAAAAGCCATCTATTTGATGTTATAAACTTAAGTCTTCCTAATTTTATAGGACCTATACTAAGATTCATCGGATTGGCTCTATAGATCTCTAGTCCGTATTTGATAGGGGATATTAGAATTCTATCTTGTCCAAGCTGCGATGAATTTATTAAAAGTTTAATAGTATCTAAAAGTTCCTTAGTATCTTCAGGAAGAAGAACTGTTCTTTTTATCTTTACAAGATCTTTACAATAATAATTTAGGATAGATACATCCATTCTCCATCCATATTGGGTAAATACTAGGCATCTATTTGACTTTGAGTATGTTACTCCAATAGGAATATTTACCTTAGCATTAATTAAATTATTATAAAATTCTAATAAATCCCTTTCTATCATAATTTATTCTCCAATTATTGCGTAGATATTAATTCCTAATTGTTCTAAGACTGTATAGATTCTATTTACTATAACAGCTCCTGGAGCTCCAGTAATCTTTTCATCATCAGCAGCCTGAGATAATAAACCTACTAGAGGATTATTTACTCCTTTAAATTTAGACTCGTCATAAAACCCTACTGAGGTAGAAATTTTATTCAGTACTGATACTACAGACGAGCCTAATGCACTAGTTTCTTTAGTAGCAACTGGAAGGTCATTTTGAATAAATGTAGTATCAATTATATTGTACTCTACTTCACCAGTAGGAATAGTTACGCTATTTACTTCATCATCTGCAGTGAACGTCACTAGAATTTGATATCCAACTGTAGATAATGTGTATTTAATACTAGCGATGTCTTTATTATTTAATAAAGTATCACTATTTATTAAATTAACTAAGTCTGGATTATGAAGGGCAGTTTCTATTGTATCCATGTTGTCCCTTAAGAATCCTTGTATAAATTGATTTTTATTTACACCTAGTTGCTCTAGACTAGCTCTTTTACGACTTACGAATCTACCTACTCTGCTTCCTTCAGTAGATGAAATTAATGTTACTTCTATCATATTAAAAATTCTGTTTAAAATTTGTTACAATTAAATTCCATATCTTGTCTGACATATATGAATCGGATCCGAAGTCTACCGTAGTCACGTGATTCTTATCCGACATAATTATCTTATTATTAACGTAAGATAAATCTAGTAGTTCATTAATATTACTAGTATAACGTTCTAAAATTTTAATATTATTACTGGAGATAATCTTTTTATCCCCTATAGTATTCTTAACTTTATTATTTATTATTCCTAGTAACTCTAGTGTCTCAGGATCTATTTCGTTCATTTTCACTTAGAAGTTTTTGATTCTACACTAAAAAGTACATTAGAAGTATCAATTACTAAACTCTTACAATTAAATGAATTCCTTATGTGAGAACTAATGATATCCTTCAAGGATCTAACTCCTACTTCTTTAAAGAGCTCCTTTGACTCATCATTAATTGAATTGTCATCTACTAACTCAGTAAATGTTGATGTCTTTCCTTTAGACTCTACTGATAGATGAATATCTAACGCACAATTATATTCACATAATCCAATCTCATATAAGGACTTCCTAAGTTTTACGCATATTATATTTCCTAGGTCAGTTCCAGTCAACCTTTCAGTTAATTTTGAGATGGCATTAAGTTCTCTATTATAATCAATATCTCCGTAGTATAATGAGAAGTCTAGACATAATAACTCACGATTTCCTAAATCTTCTGGTATTATACTGAGTTTTGCCATAATAGTATATGTTGACCAAGGAAATATAGGTTTAAATTCATAAGCTTTTGTTATTTCTCCTGAAGGTAAGACTTGATATTCCCCATCTATTTTATATATACATGCACTATCACTCATCTCTAAGACATTTTCTAGTACATAATCAATGGCTTCGTTTACTCCTCCGAACATAGACTCATCTACCTCAAGTTTACCATTGAATTTGTCATCTAAATCTTCTAAATAGTCTAATCTTATTATCATGATACCTTATATACTTTACTATTATTAGCGAATTCTTTTAATACTATGTAGGCAGGTTGAAGAACTAGCTCTAAGTTTCTTCTTTGTAGAGGTGTTAATGGGATATTTTTATGAAACAAATCTCTTAATGCATCTACCCCTAAGTCATTTAAAATTAACTCCTTAAATTCTTTAGCAAATTCCTCAGGATTATTAATTTTATCCTCAAGTTTAATTCTATCTATAATGAAGAATCCATTATAAGACTTCGGATCGTAGAAAGAAAATCTCCCATTATTGATATATGTTTTCATTCTACTTATTCTACTTGAACAGCATGTATTCGGACATTTTAGATTATTTCCAAATATGTCATCTACACCTAGTTGAGTTCCACATTTACATACTGGAAAATTAAAATCCCCATTTCCAGGTTTAAATACCTTATCTACACAAGGTATGGTGCTTCCTCTTAAAGTGACACTTACTAAGGCACCTGGAGTTATGTTGTATTTCAGTAAGTTATTTACTCCATTACTACTAGGTTTCTTCACTATACTGCCACGTATATCTACTCCCTCCTTAAGTATCACATTTGAACTAAATCCATCCTTACTATCTGACAGGTCATTCCATTGAATTCTTTCTACCTCAACTGCCTCCTGACCTCCCGCATTCTTAAATTTAAGAGCCTTTATTAGTTTTCCATCTTTAGTATAGAATACATATCCATCAATTAGGAAGTTTCCAGTGGCAGTGCATATAAATTCTTTATCAACTACATTTTTACCTAGTGATAAGAGATCTCTCACTCTCATAACATGACCTGGAGCAAAGTTATATAAAGTTCCACTAGGATTTAATGTTCCTGAGAAAGATCTAAGAGTCATAAAGAAGTCTCTATCAGATCTATCACTAAAATACCTAAATCCTCTTATACAGATCATATTATCTATTTCCTCTTCTGAGTATTTATTTTTAGAGTTCAAAATTCCATTACATAGCTGTCTAGGTCGATCACAGAAATCCATAGGGACTAGTACTTCACATTGAACTGCCTTTATATCTTCATCCATAATGGGAAAGTACTTCTGTAACTTCTCAGTCTGATCTATTCCTCCTTCATCACTAGATTTATTTGACCCTCCACAAGTAACTACAGCAGTGGGAAATCCGTTATCATAATATGCTACTATTCCGCTTCCATCATATTTAGGCTCTACATATATGTTATCTTCACCGTACTCTTTGGATAAATTAACTATTGAGTCATACATAGATTCACTAGCGTACTCTTTAGGAACTGATTCGACGTATTGATTTCTCATTCTATCTCCTCTAATCCTACTTATTGCTATGTCCCTAATATTTAATCCATCCATAGCTGCAGCTTTCTCCAGTTTGTCGTACTCAAAGTCACTTATACCTGTAGGTTGGTTTTTAACATAATATTTAACAGCGCATTCAATAGCAAATTTGTGTTTCTTTAGTAGATCTTTCTTAGCCATGTTGATAATGTTTAATTATTTAATAGTTTATATTTTATTTCTCTAGTAAATTGTTTTTCTAATCCGTATTTAGATGATAATCTATAACTCCCTAGTAAACTTAGGTTAGTATCTTCAATAGGTTTAGTTTTATACGCTATATCTACATCTATGTATGCTACCTCCTTATTAGAAAATCTGTCGTCAAAATCAGCATTCCAGGTAGATATAGTTTCAATTGTATATCCTAAATTACTTAGGAAGGATATCATCTCCCGTTTATCAAAATTCAATTCTAGTGTCATCTTATTTTTATCTAATTAAACTTTCATTCTTAAGGCTTTAGGGGTTTATGGACAGCGTTTATAAAAGAGGGTTTAGAAAGCTTGAAAACCTTAAGGATGAGAATAAAATTAAGGATAAGAGTTACTATTATTCACCCTTATCCCATCTAGGCTAAATTACTATTAGCCCAGTTTTCTAACGTATGTAACGCAATATCCATCAATTCTGGATCTACGTCAGGAACGTAATCAAAATACTTATATATGTCCATAAAAATATAGAATACAAAATATCATTTTACATTAAATTTTATTCTCACCAAAGTCTAGATCTACAGCATTAGATCTAGACTTTATTTATTGTTTTTATTTAAACTGGTAAAATAAATCAAAATCCAGTATAAAAATAAAATCCCTCTAACTCGTAAGTTAGAGGGAGAACTAATTTACATTATTAAGGTGTCATACCTTATAACTATTACACACTTAAGGGCTTAGGAGTTTCTAAAGCGGTAGGCAGATGAAAATGAGGAGGCATATGCCTCCTCTTTATTTTTAAAACACTTTAGTTATCTTATTAATTAACCTCCTCCATTTCGATAATTTTTCTTCGTATAGTATTTCAAATTTACTTTTCTTAATTGAAAATACCTCTCCATTCCCTATATTCATAGCTATTATGCTATCATTGGGCACGTATAGATGACCATTTATGCTAGGAACTTGATAAGTTATGTTACCTTTATCATCTATCGACTCCTGATAAATGTAAACTCCATCTTCAACCTTCACTAACTTTAATATATCAGTCAGCCATTCAGGTTTATCCTTACCTAATCTAGGATTATATACGGACACTTCATATGGATACGTATTTATCTCAGATTTTAATATATACGTTTTCATAATATTTTACTGAATTCGTAAGTTATCTCATAGTAGTCATTAACATCTATCTCATTAAGTTTAATTGTAGTTAATGGATCATTTACTAACCTGATAGTTTTGGACTCTGTATTTATTAGTTTAGATGAGTCATTAAAGTTAGTTAATCCATAATACCTGAGAAGATTATAAGTCTTATATCCCTCACTACTTAACATAAACATTGGTTTATCTAAAAGATCAGCATGAATGACTATATTCTCATCTCCTTTACATAGAACTACTAAATTACTTAGTAAATGAACAATATTATTTATTAATTCTTTACTAGTAGGAAGATTCTCTAGATGAATACTATGAGATACCCAATCATGATCTCTCAGTATAGGAATTGTTATCCTATACTTATACACAGTATCTGGAGTAAAATAGAACATATCAGGTGCGTATTCATTATCATTTCCTAGAAATAACATTGAATTTTTATTAAAAATAAACTGCCTCAGTGACTCCTTACTATCGAACGCACTGAGAACTGCGTCACTTGAGTTATGATCTATATATGAGTAATTATCATCTCCATAATCAACTGACATATCTAATATTACTCCATTAGCTCCAGTTTGGGTTTTTAATACATCCTCTAACATTTCGTATTTATCGCTATCTACTCCATAGGTATTGATAGCATAGATAGCACAATAGTTAGCTTTTGTTAATGCGTCATTGTATTTCTCCCATTCCCATCCAAATTGACCTCCAGTTAATACTAGATATCCATCTTCAGTTAAAGGTATAGTATCCAGGAAGTCATTTATGTCACTATCACTTATTGATATACTATGAGAACTTGATGAATTTGTCTCAAATACTCCTCTTCTTATTGTTTTATTCATGACTAAATAAATTTCATTCTTAAACCTTTCATGATATCGATAGCTTTATTATGAAGATCTTTATCATAACTGGCTACGCCATCTTTAACTATGAACATATCTGCCTCATGATACTTAGTCTGAAGAATTATAGCGTTACTTAATACGCATATATTAGTAGCTACACCAGCTAAGGTTATTGATTCTGGATCAAACTCCATATTGGATAAATTAGTAGCAGTGTCATGTATCATATTCCATAGATACATGGGGCAGTCACCTTCCATTTCCTCAGCTGCATCCTCTAAAGTTTTATCATATGATAAATCTAATAACTTATCAATAGATTTAGATATCGAATAATCCATATCCTCAGTGATATTCATTTCTCCCCAGTTAGATTTATAAATAAACCATACCCCTTCATCAGGGCTAGAAATATACTCCTCATCACTCTTATCATAATAGTATTCTAGTAGCTCACCTACTGACCCATACACTTTGCACTCATCTTCAGTATTAGCATGAAGAATTGGTAAAAACTTCCCTTCATTGCACTCTAAGTATGCGTCATCATTTAAGTGGCGATCAATGAGAACTACTACTGCAGTATCTTCATCTTCTATGGCAGCTTTAGTCACATCATACACCTTCTTCTCTATAGCTCTAGCATCTTCACTCCCTAGAGATCCACATGTAAATGCATTTATATAATCAACTAAGACAAAAAGTTTAGTGAATCTTCTATCTAATGAGTTATTAGATAAAGAGAATACTAGGCAGTTAAATTGACTTTCAGTGATTAAATGCTTCATTGAGTCAGGAAGATCATCATATTTCTTATACGGTTTTAATAACTCAATGAATAAATTTTGTGATACCTCATCTATAGGTATCGATGGCTTAAATTTCTTTTCCATACTCATCAAAATAAGTTAAATATACTAAGTTAATTTTATTATACCTTATTAACGACGTCATAAATACTGATAACTTATATATTGAATCTAACATTTCAATTTTCTTAAATGCACAACCGAATCCTGAACATGTTACATGATTATTAATATTGTGATGTTTAAGAAATCTACTATGTATTTTACGTACTGCGCAGGAGCTACATAAAATTTCACTTCCTAGCTCAGTAAAAACCATTTTATTTGTATTTTTATTTAATATGACCACACGTTTACATTTATCATCGCTTATTTTATTAATAAACATGCCTCTATTAACATAATTATTAAAACTGGCTGGTACTATAGTATTACTACTATCTAAACAAATATATAAATTAACTATTATCATATTTCATTAATTATATTCATATTTAAGGTTTTCAAGCTTTTAGAGGAGTCTTAGAGTGGAAGAAAAATAAAGAGATAGACCTAGGTCTATCTCTTTCTATCATTTTTAATGAGAAATGCATTATTAACATCTTTCACAATCTTTAACGCATCTTCATTACTTAATCCATCCAATATTATTCTATCACCTAATTTAAACTCCCATGAGTTATCATTACCTCTAATAAGATACGCTATTCCTTTTAATATTTCTACTTTAGAACACCTCATGCTAGAGTTAAATATCTCATTAGCTTTTAATTTTATATCTTTCTTATGTATATGATACCTCATCCTAGATTTACATAAAGACGTAAATCCTATTGAGTCAGTGAGTTTATCAAAAAATCTAAGTATAGTAAACTGCTCCTCATCTGAAAATTTATTTAGGTTATTAGTTATAATGTTATAGAACTCAATGGGATCGATTAATGACTCTGTATTGTACCCATTGTTAGATGCCATAACCTTAAATATTTAGAATGTCAGTAAGGCTTCTTATTAATTCGTCATTCTTTAACTCTAAGGAGTCCACTAATTCATTAGAATTTGAAGATTCGCTATTCATTAGATCTTCTAACTTAATAGTATCTCCATTAGAGCTAGGAGTATAAGATAGTGCATCATTTAAATTAGATAACTCAGAATCCGCATTCTCTAGTGTATCTACTGGAGTATATTGCTCCCAATCTTTCTGAGGTTTATTTATTAAATCTTCTACCTTTACTACCTCTCCATTTCCATTATCGGATGTAGCCATATCCATACCAGTATATGGATTTCTCTTAATCTCCTCTGCCATATTAATAGGTATATAATATTTTATTTAACATATTAATTTCAGTATTCTCGTCAGTTAAATTCGGAAGAATTACTGGAGTGCCATCTAAATCTTCACTGGATGCTATGCTATTTGGTCCGAACTTAGACATGATGTACTTATCTAAGTCGTTCCTTTCACCAATAGCTATTACATATTTAGATCCTCCGTTACCTATAGTTAGTAAGTAACGTCTTACTACAATATCTTTAAACATGACTTATAATATTACATTACCTATTAAATCTGAGTCGGTTAAGACTTGATTATTCTTGTTATGCTCTACCTTATCTAGCTCAGTTTTAACTTTCTTAGACATAGGGTTATCAAGGGCATTAACTTCCTTCTTATCAGTTACTGACTCGATAGCATTATCTGAGTTACTATCTTTATTAGTTTCAACCTTAAAGTCATCAGACTTAATTGTCTCTTCTGATTTATTTAGATCTAAGATCTCTTCATTTTTCTTTTTTCCCATAATTTATATTAAATTGACATATAATAACCTACAACATTATAATACTCCGGATTCTTGGGGATTATAATGAAGTCTCCACTATAATATTTATTTATGACTTCATCGATGCTAGATTGATATTTTGATAATAGTGCAGCTCCTCCACCAACAAATAAAAGATTGTCCATATTATCAATGACGTTGCTAAAGTTATCTTCTAATAATCCGATAACTTGAGTCAAGTATTCTTTAATAAATTGGTCAATCTTATCTCTATAGTCATAATTTCTTCCTCTATGAACTAAAACTCCGGTCTCTAATATCTCCTTGGCATGCTGTATAGTAATATTTAATCCTAATTCCGATCTAATCAGGTCTATCAGTTTAAATGAAACTATACATATCCCTGAATCCTTAAATCCCTTGATAGTCTGACCTGAACATACACCACCAATACATTGATATATATCAATAGTATTAAATCCAATATCTACCCCTAAGAAATTTTTAGCCTTAGTATTATTATACTGAGTAGGGTCATCAAGATCAACATTGAATCTATCATAAGCAATTTTACTTCCTACTCCCTGAGGTATCAATAAAAATCTATCCTCAGGCATAGAGAGATTTGTTACTAGATAATTTAAATAATCTCTAGATTGCTCTATCATAGCTACACTAAGACCTAAAATAATTTTATCATATTCTACTCCATATTTTTTAAGTAGATAGGCGATGATAATTGGACTAGCTTCCTTCAAATCGTTATAGGATTGAAGATCCATTAATTGATCATTAGGTAGCTTAAGAGCTGTATCAAATAGGTAGTAAGTCTGATTATTGAATACAAACGCATTAGTATCCTGAATTATCCCGCTACTTCCTACTCTACCTACTGCAGAGATATACTTTTCGTATCTTCTAACTCCAGCATTATTCTCATAGCATACCTTAATAGAACCGAATCCTAAATCAATAGCAATTTTCTTCATATGTTTAGTTTATTAATTTTTAATTAGTTCACAAATATTTTTCAAAACTCTAGGCTCTGACGTATAGAGAAAACTATATGTTGGTGTCAGATATTATTCTTACCTAGAGTGTGTCTATAAGTATATTTTTATCTATTATATGATATATCAATTGATAAACTTATTTATTAAACCTATATGGATTAAGTTATAAGTCTACTTATAGATTATCACAACTTGAATATCAATCTAATATAGACTGATATCGCTAGACTCTCTAATTAGAGTAGGAGACGTCATATTCGTAACATCTCATGGCTCTAATGAATAATGATATAGCTCTCACTACCTCACTAATAAATCTAGCAAAATTTATCAGACCTACCTGAAATTTATCCAATTTCTTTAGTACGTTATCTGACTTATCGTCCATAGGTTTAACTGATCCTATGCCGTTGTTGTTATCTTGGTTATTTACTTGAGAATTCTTAGTATTCTCGTTTCCACTCTTTTTATTTCCGCTCATGAATAAATAACATGCAGCGGTAGCTAAAAGTCCTGCTCCTACTGAGAGAGCTGTCTTCAATATATTCATAAAATTTCTGTTCTAAAAATTGATAAATCTTTTTATTCATGGAATTTAGAATTTGAAATTTGGTGAGAGAGTGGTGATAACCTAAGTACATGACCTACCAAGTTAAACCTTCTATTTTTAATAAATTGCAAAGTTCTTCTTCAGTTGATATATTCATATTTATTAATTCATTTTTATCATTTATAAATCCATTTTCTGTTATTCTTAGTCCTAGAACTTTATCAGATATAGATGATAGTCTAATAAATTCATCTTTCTTTAGTTCGTAGTATATTGACTCAAACAGAAAATTATTATTAGATATTATAATTAATAATGGAACATCTCCGTTATAAATTCTTTTCCGTCCATTATCCAATGTACTAGATAGCATATATCCAGTGAATGCCTTATCCATTAGCTCATACGGCATTGTATCATATGTAAACTTCACTACTATAGGTATATATTCAGTTATATATTTATTTCTCCTATAGTATTCTCCACATATCGAATAAGACAATATAATATCGTTATCTCTAAGTGAGTTAGATAATAATCTTATTTCATCATAGTTAATTAACTTTGGAATACCTGGAAACTTAATTGAATTTGAGTTTATTAGTGAATCTAATTCAATAGCTTCAACAAGATGTTTGCATAATCTCTTATTATCTCCTTTAGGAAAATTATGCCTTCTGCATGTCCAATCTCTACAGGTACAAGTTAATTCACTAATATTAACGTCGTAATATTTATTTCCAGAACCTCTTATTTCCATAAGTCTTAAATATCTTAATCACAGCCTTAAGGGTTTAGGGGTTTGTGAGAGGTGGAGTTTTGGATTTAGAAGATACATGAGTCAACTGATGAACCTTCTATTAATCTAATTATGCATACATCCTTATGATCATTATAACAATTATCTCCTCTATATATGCAGTAATCTCCACATGACTCAGATAACTTCCTCATATCAATTGTTCTATACATGGAGCTAAGCTTTCTCTTTTTATTTGATATGATGTAATAATATTTATTTGATAAACAATCTTTATTGTATTCATAACATCTCCCTTTATCCGAGTTGTACTTACAGCACCTCTCGCATTGATTATTCAGGTCAGTTGCATCTACTAATAAGTAATGCTCCTCATATCCTACTATTTTACCTACTCTATATCCAGTTTTCATATCAAAAATAAAGATAGGAGTGGATATCCACTCCTATTTGGTTATTAGTAAATTAGAGATCAATTTTCTTCTCAGTAAATACAAACATCATCTTCAATTTATTTGATTCAATATTAACATCAATTGAATTGTCATCATAGTCAGACTTATCTGCAAACCATTTTCTAGATACCAATATAACGAATTTAGATTTACTAATCTCCGACATAACTTTACGTTGATTACCTTTATTAATCTCTATGAGATCCGATAATGTTGACTCATAGTCAGTAGAGCTATCGAGGATAGAATCAATGTATTTCATGTAGGTATACATATAATTTTCTGATAGAGTGAATGATTTATTATTTGATACCTTCTTCAATACATCTTCTATCTTAGGTAAATTACTAAATTTTTCTATTTTAGTTTCTAGACATGAAGCCATATAAAAGTCACCTGACTTATCTAATTCCGACTTAGGAGTATATCCTTTCTCAGTAATTCCTAGGGATTTTAGATAAGTAGTTTCCTCGTCATCTCTTGATATGTTCACTCCAGTTGACTCTACTGACTTCTTTAGGTACCCTAGATATTTGTTTATAACTCTAAATTTCAATAGCTCTAATTCCTTTGAACTTAAATCTAAAGCATACACAGTCTCTGTACGTTTTTTGTTGATAATGGGAAGAGAACTAATATCTAATAATACCATATTCTTTCCATAATCTTTCTTGACCATTCCCATCCTTTTAAATTTCCCTTTTAATGTAGAATTTAAGGTGACTGGGATTTCAGTGACATTTAAAATTCCATCCTTAATGATAGTATAGTTCCTAGTAATGAAAGATTTAACTGTCATTCTTTCAGATGGATTTTCTTTCTTAGGTACACTCAATTCTACTGGAATTCTAACCATAATCGATAGGTTAGCTCTCTCGTTATTCCATGTAAGGGAGTTAACTGAATATCCAGCATTAACGTCAGAATAACTTTGTTCAACTTGATATTTAGCGGCATCTTTTAATACTTTATCTGCCTTTAACTTAGTTGATGACTTAGATAACTTAAGTCTATCATCCTCAGTCAATTCGATCTTTTTTACTGACTTAGCTGTAGTTAATACATAATTAAAATCAGGGTGAGTTAGATGAACTAAACTTGATTCATCTGACATAAGATCATCTACGAAGTCCAACATGCAGTACTTCTTAGGATTAGGTCTGTATTTGTTATCCTTCACATAATCAGTACATGTAGTTTCTCCATAAACTCTACTTAGGACAATTGACTTAAATGCCTCTAACTTTTGCTTACCGAATGAGTTACAGTATGTTTCAATTAACTCTTTATCCTTAGTTCCATAAAGTATCTCTTCTGCTAAGTCGTATTTTAATCTCTCAGCTAAGAGATACACTGCAGCATAAACTGCCGAATTATCTATCTCGATATCATCCGAATTAGGCACACATTCACTTTTTGATTTCTCGATGTAATAGATCTTCTCAGTATTCTCTGGAATAAGAATAGAATCTAATCTATCAGTATTATATACATTGATAGATTTTAAGTCCTTATTTACTGTAAACATCAGCTGAAGTTTCATGGATGGCTTGAAATCCTCAATATCAAATTTGACTCTCTCAACAGTCTCAGTTGATCCAGTCTTAATAACCTTCTCAAAATCGACTTGATATTCATCAAAGTCCTTATCAAAAATTTTCTGACCACCTAATACCTCAGCCATTTCGGTTAATCTCTTACTATCTGCCCAATATCCATATTCACAGATAGTAGCATTACTAATTTTACCTTGGAGGTTAGTCAGTTCATTAATCACTTCAGTCCAGGAACCTCCAGTATTGTGACCTCCGTCACTCATGAAGAAGAAATCCCATAATCCTTTTGAGGACTTCATTCTATCAATAAGTGTGTTAGTCAATTTAACGGGATCTAGGAAGTTGGTACATCCACCGCACTTCAGCATCTCGTCAATTTTCTTGTTCAGTTCTCTAACGTCATTTGCCTTAGAAATCTGAACCATTTTACTTACGAAACCGCACTTATCATCAAACCAGACTAAGCTAACGGTATCGTTGTCACCTACAATGTCTACTAGACGTGACTTCAATTGAGTTCTTATCTTAGGTAGAACTTCGTACATTGATCCTGAGATATCAATGCAGATGACATGATTAATACTAGGTCTGATTTCAACTTTTGTCTTAGTTGACTTAGGTTGAATCATACCGCTAATTTCAGCAATTCTTAAATTTTTGCTGACATTTGCTACTCTTTTAAAATAACTAGCCATAATGTTTATGTATTAAAGTTAATAAATGAATCTTAGGGATCATAAGATTCCTAAGAATTTTAGTATATTTTTAGTTATCATTACCTTATTATCTATAATATACTTATATACATGATTTGACCTTATTCCACATAGAGGAGTAAGGTCATTCCCTAAGTTATAATTTGCAAGTTCTATATTCACATACTCAGTTTCATCAGTTGAATTATATGAATAGTATAATCTATTTAATATACAGTGGTCATTCAATAAAACTACTCCCCTTATATCACCATGTAAATCTCTATTTACACTAAATACAAGAAGACTCCTGCACCTTCCGTCTGATACTTCATAGATCTTTCTATCAAGATCTATTGATTTATCACTGTATAACTTATGTACTGGAACCTGAAATGACACTATTCCTCTTCCTCTAAATTTATTACCAGTGAACTTTACTATATATTTATTTAATGGAATATCCATAAATTTAATATTATCAGTATGAAATTCAATAGTAGAAAATAAATTTCCAACACTTTTAAGTATAGAATTTATTACTAATGGATCGTACTCAAATTTAGATTTATAGGATATTAATTTATCCGTAGCAATTTCCTGAGGATCAATAGCTATGAGGATTCTATCCTCTATTATTAAATCCTCATCATGTACAAAAAGAGTATACTCACTATTTAATAATCCCAGTGAGCTAACTATATCTTCATCTAGGTACCGTATATCTACTGATCTATGTATATATGCACTTCTAAGATAATAAGTATAATCAGCAATCTTATACTCAGATATGCCATTACTTAACAATGAAATCACATTATTCATATTTAATTATTACAAATTCATTATTAAGGTTATGAAGGCTCTGTAAACGTGTGAAATTTATGAGTCACGATAGTTAATTATCCTATTTAATAGGCATAAATTACTACGATCATTGAATAACATTTTATTAATGCATTCAGTTTCATAATATGGACAAGTATCCGCATTACAGACTACCTTTTCTATAATGTAGTTTTTAGTACTAAGTTTACTACTGAACGACCTAAATATTATCCCAGTACAGTTTATGTATTTGCACTCATCTACATTATGTAGACTGCATGTAGTGCAGTCGCTATTTTTATGGGTAGCTGCTACATGAACCTCCCCTGAGCTTACTATCAGTTCATCATTCACTTGAAATTCTACTTCACGTTTATTACTATTATAATACCTAGCCAGGTCATTTGATGTCCACTTCTTCATGCCTAAATATATTTGATTTGATCAATGATACCTCAAATAAGCTAGATACTGACTTAAAATAACTTCTAAATAAATTTAAATCTGTATCATTATCCTCTGATGAGTAAATTTTGATCTTGCATGTATTATGCATACTATACGTTTCATCCATACTAAGATAAGGACTCCTCTTACAAGTAAGGTACGCATCTATTGAGTTACATATAGAGTGATTACTAAATAACTCATTACAATACCCTCTAAAATGGCATATATTACATATTAATCCACTATACTCACTCCCTACTAAAACAACCTTAGTCACCTCCTTATTAGTAACTAGGTACCATTTATTACCATTGTGTATTAATGTTAGGTTTCTAGTACATTTAGCAACCTTCATATAATAATCGTTTAAATATTGAGTTCATGAATAAGCTAATCTCAGCTAACTGGAAATTTTCCATATCACCTATTACTCTACGTTTTGATGCCCCATGAACATAAAATTTACATTGTTTATTATACAATATGTACCTATTTAATATAGTACATACTATATAGTCAGCTTCGTCTGAACATACATTATCGAAGTAGCAATCTGAGCATACGTCACTTACTGAGTAACATGTATTGCATATAAGTATCTTACCGTTTAAAATGACATATATTTCATTATTTATTCCAATTAATATAGCATCCATTATATGAAATGTTTAAATACCGAAGATAGAAATAAGCTGACTCTAATATTTTTAAAGACTCCATTTTCTTCAAAAATAGTGGAATTTGGAATGCCATAAAATTTAATTCTATTTATGTCTAGCATGAACTCTCCACATATAGTATATGCTGATGTATTACTCTTGCATAAATTAATAATATCGCAGCTCCTACATGACATTTCTCCAATAACATATACAAATACCCTATTATTTAATATAAGGTAAATATTATCATTAATATTTATTGATACCTTATTCATTTTAATTATCACAAATTCAAACTTAAGGTCATGGAGGTTTATTAGGAGGGTTTGAAGGATAAAAAAAAATAAAGAGATAAGTTCATTCTTATCTCTTTATTTCATTTTATTGAATTTAAATCAACTGCCTATTCTAATCGTTAGCTTATTATATTCATAGTTATTCCAAGTTTAGATAGATCTCTGACTAATGTCTTATATTTTCTTACCATCATATTCAAACTCAAGTGATGAATCTGTTTCTATCACATCT
>OGIE01002689.1_pt1 | contig 21040 bp, 35 predicted proteins | sample 1571581 | NCBI WGS metagenome assembly OGIE01 (sample SAMEA2582021, study PRJEB24529) | metagenome | biome: Human gut stool | place: China | collected 2011
TGCAATAAAAAAGGGCACCTGTTAAGGTACCCATTTTATTGCAAAAAAAGAAGCGTGAGACGGGTATCGAACCCTAAAGTGAATCAATCAGAGTAGAGCATACAGTTTTTCTTATCTTATGAACAGACCGATATTTAATGTTTGTATTATCACATAAAGTTCTCAAACGTTTTTCAAAAATTCGAGGTCGAACAAATGTATCATTAACTAAAAACATAAATGAATCCATTGAAATATCATTTTGTGTGTAGTAGAACTGCAATCCTTGAGGTAACGTTTTGTCATATGGCTGTTTGTCTATTTCCAAGCATTAAAAAAGAAGAGAAAACCGGATTTTGGCTTTCCCTTCTTTTTAACTGTTTATAATTTTATTTTTTTATCTTAACCTGCTTTGGCTTTGACCATTTGCCCTGATAAGTTTTCTTTCCTTTGACAACAATAGCTTTTGCTCTTGCATACAATTTTTTAGCCTTTTTAAACTTGCTATTTGATACACTATATGTCAATTTCTTAGTTGTTTTTGTCACTATTGTCTTTTTAAACTTCTTATCTTTTGCAATCTGTACTTTGTACTTGGTTGCGCCTTTAACTCTCTTCAATGTAAGACTTATTTTCTTAGCATTTTTCTTTTTAATTGCTTTTTTAACAACTGCCTTTCCAACCTTTACAGATGATTTTTTTGTAGTCTGACTTGGTTGTTTTTTAGTTGTTGTTTGTGCATTTGTATTTGACTCCTGTGGCTTTGCAGTAGTTGTTGGTTCTGCAGTAGTTGTTAGTTCTTCAGTAGTTGTTGGTTCTTCAGTAGTTGTTGGCTCAACTACTGGTGTTGTTTCAATTTCTGAAGTTGGTTCTGCAGTAGTTGTTGGATTTGTTGTTGGTTCCTCGTATTCTGAATATGCAGGATCTGCAAGTTCTGCAGGTGTTTTTCCTGAGAGTCCAGGGTCTGCTTTAATTGACACAGTTTTCTTTAATCCAAATGATTCTACATTGTTACTTGTATACTGTGATCTTACTTCTACTTCATATGTACCTGTCGCAAGTCTGTTTTCATAGTAACTTGCCACATTCCCATTGATTCCTACCTTAATACAAACACCATCTACAAAAAGATTCAATCTCTGACCTGTTAAATCTGCCACATCAGACCATGCAATAGTAAATCCATAGTCTATACCTTCTGTTAAAATTGAAAGTCCAAGTGGTAATGTTGGCTGATTTGGTTTGTCAAATGACTGTGCATTATCTATAACCTGACCTTTAACAGTAACCTTTGATGACTGACCAAATGATGTTGCCGCCAAAGCTGACTCTCTGCCTTCTGCATCCACTGCTGATAAATATGCCAGATATTCACCTGATGATACACTTTCCAATATAATATTTGAAGTGGTAATTCCGTCTACATAGACACGTCTGTAAGGTGTACCTGTCTTTGCATCAAATAAATATAAATTGTAACCTACAACTGATGAATCTGCTGATGGAATACTTGCTTCTGATGATGGTGCCCATGCAACACCTAATTTATTGTCTGCCTGCGCCGGATTGTCAGCAGGAACTTCCGGATTTCCTGTAATATAACTTAATCCTGCCGGTGTTTTTGGACCTATGCAATCAACAGGATATGTGTAATTAAGAGTTGCTCCTGTTACTGTAAAGCTAACTTTTTCTGATAATGTTCCCTCACCCATGCTGTTTACATTTGCAGCCTGCGCTGTATATGAACCTGCTGGAAGTCCACCTACTACACCGCCTTTTGTAGCATTGCCAATCTTTGTAACTAACTCTCCATCCTTGTAAATGTAAATGACTGTTGCTGTAACTGTTGGATCATATCCAGCTACATTTGCTGGGTCATCGGCTCCTGCCCATGCAAACATAATTGCATTTTCAATTGTATCCGAACCACTTTTGCTATTAGCAACAAGTCCTATTACTTTCTTAGGTAATGATGTTGCTGTTTTTGCTGCACTTACATTGCTTGTTGGATAGTATGTAATCGAAGATACTAACATTGCAATGGCACAAATAATCGCACCAAATTTCTTTAATCTTTTCATTTCATAAACCTCTCTTTCATTTGATTAAACATTCATTGCAATTATACACTTGTAAAGAGTTATTTGTTAGTAGCCTATTTTTATGTATGGTGTTAATTTTTTAGGAAGTGTTTTAATTTTAAGATTTTCCATATATATGTACAAACACAAAAAAATCCTAAAAATGGCAAAAAAAGTACGAGACGTGTTGCGGGTGTCCTGTGGACACCTCTGACGGAGTCAGAAGCAACGACTGAGGCGGCAGCCGAGAAATCGAACCTTCGAGCCTGAACTCAGGCTCGATTTTGCAATAAAAAAGGGCACCTGTTAAGGTACCCATTTTATTGCAAAAAAAGAAGCGCGAGACGGGGATCGAACCCTATTATACAAAATCAGCAAAACTCCTTTATTTATCGCAATCCCTTTATTTATCGGCAGTGTAGCGTTTTACATAATTGTGATTGAAGTGACTAAAAAGGTATGTTTTGGATAAAATGCAACGCAAAATGCAACGCAAATGCAACGCAAAATAGCCCTAGAAGTTAATCTAAGGCTATAGTTTATAGTTTTGAAAAATAATCATTGGTCATATCTGTATATTTTCTCTGATAGTCTGTTAAGGAATTTCTGTAAATAGCTTTCAGTGTCTTGTCAGAACTCCATCCACCACGTTCCATTATGTAAATGTCAGGAACTCCAATAGCATGCATTATTGATGCAGAGTAATGTCGTAAATCGTGAAATCTAAAATGAGGTAGTTTCAAATGCTTCACAGCAGAAGCAAAATTTCTTGTCAATGTTCGTGGAACAATATGCACCAACTTTCCACTTTTTGGTAATTCATTAATGACAAATTGGGGTAACTCTATAACTCGTGTGCTGGATGTGTTTTTTGTTGCTTTCAGGATAAGTCCTTTGTCGTGAGCATCAACTAATGCTTTATTAACCGTAAGTTTATTTCCATGAACGTCATCAGCAGTAGCACCACAAATTTCTGAACGTCTCAAGGTGCCATAAGCTGCAAGATAAACAGCAACGAGCATATCTTTATTATCTTGGTCTTTAAAATATTGTATGAGTTTCTTTACGTCACTATCTGTGGGAATATATATGTCTACATCTTTTTTCTTCTGTGGCAATTTCACTTTAAAATTGAATGGTATATCTGCATAGTCAATTGCAGAATGAAACAAACCATATGCATTCAATACTGTTTTAGGTGAAAGTCTTTGATTCAAGTCACCAATCCAACGTTGAAGGATATTTGAGGTAAGAACATTTATTGGTGAATCTAATATTGCCTTATAATGATTTCTGTAGGAACATTCATATCCGCTGATGGTTGTTGGAGACAGCGTTGTTCGTTTAGAATCAATGTATTCTGATATAATTTGACCAACAGTGCAGTTACCTTTATCTTCTTTGCAGTCATTTTTGTTCATTTGATATTCAGTGGCAAGATACTCACTTTCCTTTTTCGTGTTTGCAGTGAAAGACTTATAATGTCTTTTGCCTTTTTCATCAACATAGTCAAATACCAATGTTCTCCATTTTCCTGATGATGTTTTCTTTGCTTTAGCCATATTGTATCTCCTTTCCCACTTAAAAGGGTATAAAAATAACACCCAGCCTATGAACAGTAGTTCGGATTGACCAGATGCTCCTAAAAGTGATAAAATACAACTTGTCTAGGGTGGTATTTATATCACTTGGAGCTGGTCGTGAGTGGCTGGCTCTTTTTTTATTTGTAATAATTATTTATTATGTGCAATTACATCAAGCATTGATAATACCTGTTGAGCTTCAGTCGTAGCCTGAAAATAATCTTTTGTTCCAACTTTTACAGCTTTAGTTACAATAGGAATGCAAATGCAAGGTGTCTTGAAATCATTTAAGGTTACTCTAATAATAAGAGATTCAATTTTTTTCTTCTGTTTTCTTTTTCCGGTAATGCCACCGGCAACTGCACCGGCAGCACCAAAGGCTAAACCACCTATTAATGCTTGTCCTACACCACCACTTACGACAACAGAATCATCAGCTAAAAGTTCATAGCTTACCAAGTCATCAAAGCTATACCAATTTTTGTTTCCTGATGAACTAATGCTATTTCCTATTAGGTTTGATAGACCAAGAGATTGTATTGATAAAGCACCTTTTAAAGCTTTTCCGACAACTGTACCCTTATGTTTTGGAACATATCCTTTAATTTGAAAAGTTCTATGTTGTTCGTCCACCTTAATTACATTAACTCTTGATGTGGCATGGTTTCTGTCATTCCAAGATGCTAAAGCTTTACCTGCGAAATCCTTTACTGTGTCGCTGATATTAGTTGTAGATTCTTCTGTTTCATCTTCCACAATAGAATCCTGCTCTACAAATCCATCAGAATTAGAAGTAGCATCATTTGAATCTACTGAATATTCAGTAGGACATCCACATTCAGGACAAGCAGAAGCTTTATCTGAAAATTCCTTTCCACATTCTACGCATTTTATTATTGCCATACTTTTTCCCTCCTTAAAATTAATTATATTGCTTTATTACATTTACTGAATTAAATCCAAATTCAATAACATAATTCATGTACTTTATATAACATCCATATTTATGCATATAAGCATTTATTGTGTCTACAAGAAATTGCTCTGTGACACCAAGATAAGTTGCTGTTTCGTATAAATTACTGCAATGGTGTTCAAAAGCATCTATAAAACCTTGTAAATCTATTAGTTTGTTGTAACTCCAAATTCTAGCTTTCTGCTCCTGATTGCGATTGGAAGCAGAACTCATATTAAGTATATTGCCGGCAGAAGTATGATGGTGTCCTAATTCTTCTGCTAAAACACAAAGTCTTTCGGCAGTAGTTTGTAATTTGGTACTAATTCCAACAGTTCCGTCACAATATAGACCTTTGATATTTGGACTGTTAAAAGAATAATCCACAATTTCTATACCATCATTGCGGGCTTCTGATTCTAATTGCTCTAACTGATTCAAGTTATCACCTCCCCACTAAAGTATATCTTATGAAGTGTCCCATAAATGGGACGTATTGAAAAAATAAAATAATTTGATATAATATACTTAACAAGAGAACCGAAAGCTAGATTGAGCCTAGCTTCTGGTTTGATAGTAAGTTAAGAAGTAACGTCTACCTTTACCAGAGAGAGGACGTTACTTTTTTGCATTAATGATAGCTAATACAAGAGTGATAACAGCGCAAAGCATAATTACAAATGTGAATAAATCAGAATATGTAACCATTGGCATCAGCTCCTTTCGTAAAATTCAGAAGCCAGCCAACCGCCCCTTCGGTTCCCCTGGTAAGTATATTATATTTTCATTGTGCTATTTTCTTTTATTCTTTACAAACTCCACAAAGTTTTTAATTTCATCCATTTCTTCCTCTGAAAATTCTTCCCCCTCAAAGTGTGCTGCAAGAGTATTGACTTTAGGTAAGGAAGATTTATCTTCGATTAAATCAGATTTATTTATATGAAAGTAATCAGCTAAGGCTTGTACTTTTCCCATACGTGGAATAGCAATGCCTTGGCACCAAGTATTAAATGTTTGAGGGGAGACATCAATACTTTTGGCTATTTCAAGCTGTGTTTTTCCACTATTAGCAATATAAGCTTTCAAATTTCTTGAAAATATTTCTTTTTGAACATCTTCACTCATATTAGATACCTCCTATTTATATTATATAATGATAATACAATTTAATTTTATTAAAGTCAACGAAAAAACAAAAAAAATTTGATTTCGGTATTGACATCAAATTAAATTTGATATATTATATAGGAGTAGCAAGGAGATAGCAGGAAAGGAGAAAAGAAATGGAATACGAAGAAATGAATTTAGCAGAATTATTAAAACAGACTACAGAAGAAAATCAAACAAGAAAAATCTTAGCAATCTTGGAAGAGAGCGAAGATTTGGAGAAAGCAAAAGAAAAAGTAAAAGCCCTACTTAAATAACTAAGTAGGGCGATAAATAACAAGCACACACAAGGGCGACACTTCTTAACATTCCTGCTAAGTCGCCCATGTGATAAAAAAATTATAGCAGGAAGTTAATTAAAAGTAAAGAGAGGAGAGATAAAAGTGGCAGAAATACAGATTAGTTTAGCAGCAGCCAGAGTTAATGCTGGAATGACACAAGAAAAAGTAGCAAAGGAAATGCACGTTTCAAAAAATACAATAGTAAATTGGGAAAAAGGAACGTCCGAACCAACAATAAACCAAGGTAAAGAGTTAGCTGCTTTATATAATATGCCATTAGACTATATTTTTTTACCAAATAAATCAAATTAAATTTGATTAAAGAAAAGAGGAGAGACCAATGGAAGATAAACAGAAAATATGTGATTTATTAGTACCAGTATTACAGGAAACAAGAGATTTTCAGGAATTGGAAAGTTTGAAATATAACAAAGACAATGAAACAGTTATAGCTACATTCTGGTATGGCAGAAAGAAAATAGTAAATGTTCATTTGGATTCAGGAACATCAATGATTAGAGACATCATAAAACAGATTGTTTAAAACATTGGAAGTTGGATAAGAATTGGAGGAGCAAAGATGATTGAAGTTAATAAGGAAAAAGGAATTATACTTTCGGGAAGCATACTGAACATAATGAGCGAAACGTCTGCGTTATTAACGGCTGTAAAGAAATTCCTGACAGATAAACTTGGTGAAAAGGATGCTACATTTTATTATCTCCAGATATTTAAACTGGCTGAAATGACAGATGATGAAGTAGAAAAGAGCATTAAATCAAGGTTAGATGAAATATTGAATGAGTTTGGCAAAAAAGGTTGACAAACCTCGTGCTTTACAGCACAAGGTAAACCTCGAAGAAAGTCGTATCATTATGGTATCAAAACGAAAGGAGTACAGAATGATACAAACGACAATAAGAATACCAAAGGAACTACACCAGAAGTTAAAAGAGCTGGCAAAGAAGAAAGGCTTGACAGTAAATGCTTTGATTGTGCAGGCACTATGGAAGTTGTAGGAGAAGAAGGAGGTGGCGAGTATGCCTGTAAGAAATTCAATAGCAGACAGAATTAACGAAACAAGGATAATTCTAAAAACTGCATTAATAAGAAATAACAAAGTACCAAAGGACATTGAAAAGCGAAAAATAATGCATGCGAATACATTCTATGTGAAGCAGGCTAAGACTGACAGGCTTAAATTAAGTGACTTATGGAGATTGGATGACATGCTTCATTTTACGGATGAAGAAATATTAAAGATGTTTGGAAGATAGGAGGAAGGTTTAAATGAATAAACAGTCTAATGAAAGATTAGAAGTAAGAGAAGTAAAAAAAGAAGAGCCTGAATATACACCACTACATTCAAGCTCTAACAAAAACAAACCAATTAAAGATTATCACACTTTGACAGAAAAGTACAGAGTTGCAAACAGATACAAGAATCTGATAATTGGTATCGTTGTTGTAATTGTAATGTGGTACAACAATTGGATTTGTGTTGACAGTATTCCAATGAAGCTGTTGTATTCAGCAGGAATGGTGTTAGCAACAAGCCTATTGTGTGGAGCAGTGGATGAGATTTTGATGGAGGAATAGGCAATAGTTACCAGAAAGAGTTTTCCGACCAAGGAATTATGGTTGGAAGCAAGAAAAGGCAAAATAGGTGGTTCTGATGCAGCAGCAGTGTTAGGTCTTAATCCGTACAAAACAAATGAAGAACTTTGGAAAGAAATGGTAGGAATTAAAGAACCTATTGATATTTCGGACAAGCCTTATGTTATCTACGGAACAAAGGCGGAAGAACATATAAGAGCAATATTTGCATTAGACCACCCGGAATATAAAGTTGAATACTTTGGTGACAACATGCTTCTTAATGATAAATATCCGTTTGCGCATGCATCACTTGATGGAGAACTAACAGAAATTGAAACCGGACGAAAAGGCATATTTGAATGTAAGACCAGCGAGTTGTTCGGTTCAATGCACAAGGAAAAATGGGATGGCGAACACATTCCTGATAACTATTACATACAGGTGTTGCATTACCTGATGGTAACGGAATATGAATTTGTGGAGTTAAGAGCACAGATTAAAAGTGTTTGGAACAAAAGTATAAGGCTAGTAACAAAAGATTATCACATTGAAAGAAAAGATGTGGAAGAGGACATAGAAATACTGAAAAAGGAAGAATATGAGTTTATTAAATTAGTTAAACAAAGAAAACAACCAGCCCTTATTCTTCCGGAAATTTAATGGAGGAAATAAATGGAATTAGAAATTTACAACCCAACTAAAGAAAATACAGTTAAACAGATTGACTGGAACTTTGAAGAATTAAAGAAAGAAATAACAGAAAAGGCAGAAATGTATGGTTCTTTGGTGTATACAGATGAAAACATCAAGGAAGCAAAAGCGGACAGAGCAAAATTAAACAAGTTCATTAAGGTTTTAGAAGATAAGCGAAAAGACGTTAAGAAGATGATGCTTGAACCTTATACACAGTTTGAAAGTCAGGTTAAGGAATTAGTATCGATCATTGGTGAAGCAAATGACAATATTGCTTCTCAGGTAAAAGCCTACACCGAAAAGTTGAGAGAAGAAAAACGTGAAAAGGTAAAAGAAATCTATGATAAGGCAATGTCTGTTGAAGGAGCAGAAGGCATTGCAGAGATTTTAACGTTTGGCAGAGTATTCAAGGAAAGCTTTTTAAACAGCTCAACAACTTTTAAATCTATTGTAAACGAAATTGAAGATTTGAGAGACAGAGTGAGACATGATCTTGAAGTAATTAATGCTGATACCGGAGAATACCAGTTTGAAATGAAGCAGGCATATCTTAAGAACCTGGATATGACTGAAGCTATATCAGTTAAGCAGCAGTTTGAAGAAAACGCAAGAAAGAAAGCTGAATATGAAGCAAAGCGTAAGGCTGAAATGGAAGAGCGAAAAGCCAGAGAAGAAGCAGAAGCACAGAAAGTTGTTCAGGCAGGTAAGCAGGTAGTAGTGGAACAGCAACCGGAAGAAACACAGCAGGAGGTTGAAGCTACAAAGATAGTTGAAGCAACAGTTACAGATGAGAGAAAATTTACAGTTTCTTTTAAAGTTTATGGTACACAGAAACAGCTTAGAGAGCTTAAAGAATTTTTAACAAGCAACAATATAGAATATGGTCCAATACAGTAGGAGGAAATGAAAATGGCAGTATCAAACAGTTTAGCAAAGAGAAGTAAGGAAACAAGTTTTACAGCATATCTTAAGAATGATGCAGTAAAGAATCAGATTAATGGTGTAATAGGTGGAAAGAACGGTCAACGTTTCATCAGTTCAATAGTAAGTGCGGTTGGTAATAACCCAACATTGCAGGAGTGTGAGAACTCTTCAATAGTAAGTGCTGCACTTTTAGGTGAGAGTTTAAATCTTTCACCAAGTCCACAGTTAGGTCAGTATTACATGGTTCCGTTTAAGGATAACAAGGCAGGCATTAAGGTGGCACAGTTTCAGTTAGGCTACAAAGGTTATATTCAGTTAGCCATCAGATCAGGACAGTATAAGAAATTAAATGTGTTAGCCATTAAGAAAGGCGAATTAATCAGATTCGACCCACTTAATGAAGACATAGAAGTAAATCTCATTTCAGATGAAAATGAGAGAGAAAAGGCAGAAACAATTGGCTATTATGCAATGTTTGAGTATGTCAATGGATTCAGGAAGGCAATGTACTGGTCAAAGGAAAAGATGAAAGCTCATGCAATTAAGTATTCACAAGGTTATGCAGCAGACATAAAGAAAGGAACAAAGTGGACTTTCTGGAGTAAGGACTTTGATGGAATGGCATATAAGACAATGCTTAGACAGATTATCAGCAAGTGGGGAATTATGAGCATTGACATGCAAAGAGCTATTGACAGTGACATGGCAGTCATTAATGAAGATGGAACAAGAACATACGTGGATAACGAGCCAGTTGAACAGCAGGAATATGAAGAAGTCAGTGTTTCAGAAGAAAACCAGGAAATTGTGCAGGAACAGACACAGAGCAGTAACGTAACAGTTGAAACACCAACTGATGACACAACAACAAATAATACAGAAGAAAAGGATGTACAGTCAGCATTTTTTGATTTTTAGTAACAGGCAACAGTCAGGAATAGGAAAAATATTTTAATCACGAAATAAGCCTGCTGAATTTACAGCAGGCAGGAAAGGAGGTTGGTTAATTGAAAGAAAGTATAAAGATAGTTGACTACATTCCTTTTGGTAAAGAAAATGCCATATCAAGGCAACAGTTGGAAAGAGTAACCGGATTAAGTGATAGAGACGTAAGAGAAGCAATATCGTTGGCAAGAAGAAATACGGTTATATTGAATCTTTCAAACGGAAAAGGATACTTCCAACCAATTCAGGGAGAAGAAGATGAATTGGTGGTGAAGTATTTTAAGCAGGAAGACAGCAGACTAAAAAGAATTGGCTGGTCCTTGCTGGCAACACGAAGAAGGGTAAAGGAGATACAGAATGGAAATGCAGTTTAAGGTTCCGGGTCCACCAAAGGGAAAGGCAAGGGCGAGAACATTTTATAATCCAAAACTTGGGAGAATGCAGAGCATTACTCCTGAGGGAACTGTTCTCTATGAAAACCTGATAAAAACAAGTTATGTTCAGCAGGCAAAAGAGAACAGGTTTGAAGGGTATTTTAATAAAGAGCCTATTCACATGTACATAGAGGCAGTTTTCGAAATACCTAAAAGTACAAGCAAGAAAAGACGTTTCTTAATGGAAGCAAGAGAAGAACTTCCATGTAAGAAACCAGATGCGGATAATATAGCAAAGGTTATATGTGACGCATTAAATAAAGTAGCTTATGGAGACGATACACAGATTTGTGAACTGGAAGTACATAAAAGGTACACAGAGCAGAATGAAGAAGCTGGTGTGTTGGTAGGCATAGAGACTACGCAAGGAGACTAAGAGAATGGCAAGACCAATAAAAAAAGGTTTGGAATACTTTCCCTTTGATGTTGGTTTTTTCTCAGATAAAAAAATAAAAATCTTAAAAAGCAGATATGGAGCAGATGGAATAGTTATATATCAATATCTGCTTTGTGAGATTTATAAGGAAAATGGTTATTTTCTAATTGTTGATGAAGACTTTGGATACATAATTTCAGATGATTTAAATATGGAAAGTAACAAGGTGAAGCAGGTATTAAACTTCTTATTGGAACGGTCACTGTTTGATAGCACACTTTTTCAGTCGGACAAGGTTCTTACCTCTGCCGGAATACAAAAAAGGTATCAGGAAGCTGTTAAGACAAGAGCCAGCAAAAAAGCAATTGTAGTTGATAATTATTGGCTTTTGAGCAAGGAAGAAACAGCATCCTATATTAAAGTTACCCTTTTTGAAGATAAATCTGAGATTAATAAGCATAAATCCGAGATTAATCCTAATTTGTCTGTAGAAAAAACACATAAAGTAAAGGAAAGTAAAGTAAATAAAAGTAAAGAAAAGAAAAGCAGTGGTTATTTTTCTGATAAAAAATTAAATGAATTATTCGAGCAATATCTGATAATGCGTGAGAAGAAAGGAAAACCGGTGGTTGGCTATCAGTTAAAGATTTTAATTGACCGCTTAAATCAGGTGGCAGCAAACACAAAAGAGAAGATAGAAGTTGTTAGTAATGCAATAGCAGGAGATTGGAACACATTTTATCCGATTAAACGTAACACAAAGAAAAACACCTTTGCTGCATTTGAGAAACGTGAATATAATCATGATGCATTGGAAAAGCAGGCACTGTTAAATAACCGGAAGATGTTTGACGATATGAAGAAAGGAAAAACTAATGAACAGATTTAATTCTAACGTGGTTGTAGAGATAAATAATAGAATTGCAGAACTGGACCGACAGGAGTTTATGATTCAAATGGCAGATTTTTTATCATACGAAGACAAAGAACAGTTGAGAGCAATCGCAAGGGAAAGAGCACAGCTGGAACTAAAAAGAAAACAGTTAGGCAACTAGCCAGCAGGAGGAACAGCGTTAGTGAGAAATACGGAAAAAGCATTTGGACACATATTAACGCATGAAGAAGATTTATTCGTTAATTTTGGAAGACCGAGAAGTTATGCTGTGAAAGCATTCAGGTCTAAACCATATGCAAATGAATTAAAAATTGGAGGAAGTAAAAATGGCAAAAATGTCAAAAGAGGAGCAGGCGAGACGTGAAGGAATGGCTTATGCTTTAAGGCTTGCCAAGGAAAAGGGAATAGACATGGAGACTGAAAGAAGAGACTTAAGGACAGTAATTAAATAAAAAATCGAAAGGAGAAGAGTTGTGCGCACATAAAAGAATTCTTACTCCTGGAAGAAATGGAAGGACAATTTGAATTTTTAATAGAGAAAAATGAATATGTAACAAAAGATGCTCCTGATTTTGTAAAGAATGCATGGAAGAAAGCAAAGCAAGACAAAAAAAGAGAATTTACGGAGAAACAGAATCTTGCATATGAGGACAAGTTATCAAGACAAAAAGGTATAGCATGGGAGTTTTATGATGAAATGCATGAACGTGGACTTAATGCTCATGTATCTGTTGGTGGTTTAGATAGTATTACGCTATACATATGGCTTAAAAGCATAGGAATAAATGTACCGGGAATATCTGTATCGGGAGTTGAAGATAAAAGTATTCAAAAAGTACACAAAGCATTAGGTATAGAAATTGTTAAATCATACAAGACAAAGGTTGATGTATTAAACAATATTGGTTTTCCAGTAATAAGTAAGCGTATTGCAGGAAAAATACAGTTACTTCAAAATCCTACAGATAAGAATAAGACTGTAAGACATGCAATTATAACAGGAGAATGTGGAGAGTTAGGACATTTTGCAAAGAATAGCAGAATGAAATTGCCACAAAAATGGTTGAATTTATTTGGTGGTTACGAAAATGAGAATGAAGGTGTTAATTATAACAAACCTGATTTTAAAGTATCAAACGATTGCTGCTATTACCTGAAGGAAAAGCCTTGTGATGATTGGGCAAAAGAGCATAATTCACATGCATATCTTGGAATGATGGCATCAGAAGGTGGTCAGAGAGAAGAAGCTCTTGTGGAACATGGATGTAATTACTATGGCAAGACAACCATCAGATCAGCACCATTTGCAATCTTTTTAAGGCAAGACATATTGAAGTTGGCTTTAGAAATGAATCAATGGTATTTAGAGCATATAGACATTTTTGAACAATTATATATGCAACAACCTTATAGCAGAAATAAGGAAGGAAAGATAATTCCATATGAACCACTTAAAACAATCATTCCAGAAATATATGGTGTGATTGAAAAAGAACCAGATGGAACACTAAGAACAACAAAAGCTCAAAGAACCGGATGCTCAATGTGTGGATTTGGAATACATCTTGAAAAAAGACCACACAGATTCGATAGATTGAGAGAAGAAAATCCTAAGGAATGGGAGTTTTGGATGTACAAATGTTGCAAAGATAAAGCTACAGGAGAAAAATACGGATGGGGCAAAGTTTTGGATTATATAGGAGTTGAATGGGAAGATATTCCAGCAAAGCAGATGACAATAGAGGATTTTAAAAAATGTTAAGAAATGTTAAGGAGTGAGAGAATGTTAAATATTGAGAAATATAAGGAAATGCTGATAGATACAGAAGTGATAAACATAACAAAACTAGCTGTCATAAATGATAAGCCTGTAGAGTGTAGAGAATGTTATTGTAGCGAATGTCATTGTAGCGAATGTGATTTTGGAGGAAAGAAAGATTGTAAGCCATATTTAGAGGAATGGCTTTTCTCCGAATACGAAGAGCCAGAAGTTGATTGGTCGAAAGTCAAGGTTGATACACCTATATTGGTTAAAGACATCTTAAAATCAGAATGGATTAAAAGGTATTTTGCTAAATATGAAAATGGAAGGGTGTATGTTTGGAAAGAGGGAAAAACATCTTGGAGTGCTGTAAACGAACATGACGTGAATCTTTGGAAATATGCAAAATTAGCAGAAAGGGAGGAGTAGATTATGAGCAGAGAAACAGAGCAGATTTTAAAAAATCAAGTAGTGATAATGGGAATACTGCAAGACTTGCAAGACGAACTTGAACCAATACAGAACATAGAAGACACACATCAGTTGTTAGTTGATAAAAACAATGGTTGGATTCCGTGCAAGGAGAGACTGCCGGAAGAAGAAAAAGATTATTTATGTTGCTATGAATATACAGAGATAGGGGGTACGCATGAGGGTGAAAAGTTTAAAGATTATGGAGTGTTTTATCACGATGGATATAAATGGATTAAATATTGGGAGACAATAAATAAAAAAAATATACAGGTTGTAGCATGGCAACCACTACCAGAGCCATACAGAGAGGAGCAGGAAGATGAAAGATAGATTAAAAGAATTAAAACGTGAATTATGGAGTAATGCTGAAACAGCATTTAATGATGAATATGTAGATTATTATGTAGCAGAAGAATTTTGTGAAAAGGCATATAAAAAAGCAATTGATGATATGCTTGCTAAAATTAAAAAGAATGAGACTATTTTATTAAATGATAATGGGCAGACAAATTATCATGAATATGCAATATCTATTACAAAAATTGAAGAAATCGTAAAGAAACTGAAAGGAGAAGAGGATGAATAGATTAATGTGTTTTTTAACAGGAGGGCATAAATTCAAATCGGGAAGTACACTAGCCCACTGTGATGACAAAATAAAGATGTGTACCATAACTGAAACTTGTTATAAATGTGGTAAACAATTTAGTTTTTCAGCAACATATAAAAACTTCGGAATACCAGAATAAGGAGAGTGATTAGAATGAGATTAATAGATGCAGATATAAAGATTAAGGAGTTGAACGATAAAATAGCAAGATTAGATGCCAGACAACAAATCTATATGGAGAATGGTTTAATTGCTATGGCAGATACTATGGCAAGAAAGATAGAACTATACATTGAATGTAGAGAAATATTAGAACATCAGCCAACATCCTATGACGTGGATAAAGTTTTAGAACAGTTAAAAAATGAAAAAGAATTCTGGAATGATGCCACTTACAATAAAGAAATAGGAAAACAAAAAGCGAGAAGTTATGAACACGCAATTGAGATAGTGAAAGGCGGTGGATTAGATGGCGTGCATATTCGGAATTGAAGCACCTTGTGACGAGTGCAGAATGTGCGAGAGCGTACAAGCTGGAAAGAGCGAAGAAGAATAGAAGCAGCAGAACATTGACAATTGAATATTGGTAGTTGGAATGGTATAATTTTTTTATCACCCAAAGGAGAAAATGAAATGATAGGAAAAAGTTTGTCAGGAATAGATGAATGTTATGTTTGTGGGAAAATCCTAAAATGGACTAAAGTAGCTGATGCTGAAAGGGGAAGTATGGTTGTATACGAAGTCCCTGAGCTGAAAGCTAATGCGTTTGCCATTGGAAAAAATGATGATGGAAGTATAGAATTTGAGATAGAGTGCACATGTCCCAAGTGCAGGACTATAAATAAATTTTATAAAGAATTTGTCGTGTAAGGAGTAAAAATGAATTGGAATGTAATTACAACCCCTTTAATAACTATAACAACAGGCGTTGCTGTATTTGTTATAGGTCAAGTTATCTTGGAATGTTATGTGAAACCTTTGCAAGAGTATCATAAAATAAAGGCAGAAGTTAGTTATTTGCTGGTATTATATGCAAATGTATTTATGAATCCAGAAATTATTGGAGTAAATAAAAAATTTGAATTCACGTTAGAAGAAAATGAACGAAGAAAAAAAGCTGGAAACGAACTAAGAGAGGCGGCAGCGATTTTAGTTGGATTCAAGCAGCAAAAACCATTTTTTGTTAGGAAAGATAATGTCGAAAAGGCGAGTAGTGGTCTTATGGGATTATCCAATGGATTGTATGTAAGTGCAAGAAATGAGGATAAGCGCATAGAACAAAATGGAATATTTGCTCAGGAAATTAAAGAGGCTTTGCATTTGAAATAAACTTAAAAAGCCAACTACCAATATTCGGTTATTCGGTGGTTGGTTTTTTTATGCCCGGAAGGAGAGTGAGCAGTGATAATAGCATACATACTTTTGTTAATAAATGCAGTATTTCTAGGATATTGCATGTATAAGTTAGGACAGGAAGAGTACAAAGAGGAGGAAAAGAAAAACAGTGGAAATGACAGCAAAGGAGTATCTTAATCAGGTAAGGAATCTTGAATCAAAAATGAAGATGCTTAAAGAAGAGATAGACACATTGAGAGAAATGGTGGTAAGTACCGGTGCAGTTCAGCAGCAAGAGAGAGTAATGTCTTCTGGAGCACAGGACAAGATGGCTGAGACAATATGCAAGATAAACGAAAAGGAAGATGATTGGAACAATCTTATGCGTGAATTTGCTTTAGCTAGAGCAGAGGTAATTATTAGCATACAGAAGTTAAACAACACTGACTACGAGCAGATTTTGTACAAGCGGTACTGCCAGAGCAAGAAGTGGGAAGAGATTGCAATGGAAATGAACTATAGTTATAGATGGATTCTAAAGTTACATGGCAGAGCTTTGGAAGAGTTTAGAAAAATTAACAAATTAGCATAGTTCACAATAGGACATATTAGTTCACATTACATAATGCTATAATGGTATTGTGTTAAGAATGGTTGATGTTTTAATTTTTTCATTCCCCCATAAGATAATTAGTATAGTTCGGAAAAGGCACCTTAGGGTGTCTTTTTTCGTGCTCAAAAATAAATGCGTAAGTAGAAAGGAGTGGTTGTAGTGACAATTAAAGAACAGAAATTTTGTGATGAACTTTTATCAGATACTGAATTTAATAAAACATTGGCTTATAAGAAAGCTTATCCAAGTGTTAAGAATGATAATGTTGCTGCAGCAGCCTCTTCAAGACTTATGAATAAGCCGGAGATTAAAGAGTACATAGATAAGCAACTATCTAAATTACATAATGAAAGAACAGCAGATGCTCAGGAAGTGCTTGAATATTTAACATCAGTGCTTAGAGGGGAAAGTTCTTCAAGTGAGTTAGTAGTTGAGGGAATAGGAGATGGATGCAGTGAAGCAAGAACAATTGAAAAGCCACCATCAGAGAAAGAGAGATTAAAAGCAGCCGAGCTTCTTGGCAAGAGATATGGTTTATATACAGACAAAGTAGATGTAAACAATGAGGCAGAAGAAAAGAAAGCTGAAAAATTAGATAATATAGCAAGTATATTAGAACAGATAAAACCTATAAGAGAGGGTGATTAGTATTGTTACAGTTATCACCTAAATTTAAAGAGTTTATCTTAACGGAAACTAAGAGAGATTTCCTTGAAGGAACTACTGCAGCAGGGAAGACTACAGTAGGTATATTTAAGTTTATGCTTATGGTGGCAAAGAGTGATATTAAGTATCATGTTATTGCCGGAGCAGATCTTGGAACTGTTGAGAAGAACGTAATTAACAACGAAAGAGGTCTTTTAGATCAGTTTGAAGGTTTAGCTGAATATTATCCTAAAGGCCAAGGCAGAATTGGTCTATCACACATTAAGTATCAGACACCAAATGGTGAAAAGATAATATATGTCTGTGGTTATGATAATAAAGCACGTTGGAAAAAAGTATTAGGTTCACAACAAGGTTGCGTGTACATTGATGAAGTTAATACTGCAGACATGGAGTTCTTAAGAGAAATATCTCATAGATGTAAGTATATGATGACTACATCAAACCCGGATAGTCCTGATTTGCTTGTGTACAAGGAGTTTATTAATCACAGCAGACCATTAAAGAAATATATCAAGGATTATCCGGAAGAATTGTTGTCAGAATTAAATGAGCCTGAAAAGGAAGGATGGGTTCATTGGTATTTTACATTTTATGATAATGCCAGTTTAACAGAGCAGGACATTCAGGATAAGATTGATGCAGTTCCGGTAGGAACAAAGATGTACAAAAACAAGATACAGGGACTTAGAGGAAAGGCCACAGGACTTGTATTTAGCATATTTGACAGAAGACATCATGTAATTACAGTTAATGAAGCAAAAGAATTCATCAGAAACAGGTCAAATAAGGAACAGAGAGAATGGTTTGAAATATTCACAAGTGGACTGGATACAGCTTATTCAACAAAGAGCCCTGACACAATAGCAATGAGTTTTGCAGGAATTACAAACAAGGGCAGATATATTCTTCTGGATGAGAGAGTTTACAACAATGCTGAAATTGGAACTCCGGTAGCTCCATCTGATACTGCAAAGAATTATTATGATTTTTTGGAAAGAAACAGAAAGGAATGGGGGCTTGCAAAGCATACATTTATTGATTCTGCTGATGCGGCAACAATCACGGAATTAAATAAGTTTAAAAGAGAACATGCACAGTGCTTATATGTATTTAATGCTGCATATAAAGCTGTGAAAATCATAGATAGAATCATATTACAACTTGGATGGATGAACTTTAATGACAATAAGGACATTCAACCAAGTTTTTTAATTGTTGAGAATTGTAAGGAATACGTAAAGGAATTGGAAAAGTATTCTTGGAAGGAAGAAAAGGATCAGGAACCAGAAGATGGAAATGACCACATGGTTAACTCTGTTCAGTATAACTGGATTCCTTACAGAAAGAAAATAGGAGTAATCAAAGAATGAGGTTAATGGACAAGATGAGAGATGGAATAAGACATTTTTTAAGAATACAGGACGCACCAAAACAGACATTTAACATTAGGGAATTACTTAATTATGATGGAAATTGTGTGAAAAATCTTATTTGGTATCGTGGTGACAGCTACGAACTGACACAGTTTTATCAAAACATTCCAGGTGGTTCAGATGGTGTGAAGTTTTGGGCTGCACGTTCAACTGTTGGAAGAGAGATAAGAAAAATACATACAGGCTTACCAGGGATTATTGTTGACCGATTAACAGATATTGTCATTAATGATTTTAGTCAGATTTCATTCAGTAAGGATTCAGACAAAAGAGAATGGAATGAAATATCGAAGGACAATAACTTTAAGGGCATTCTAAAAAAGGCAGTGTCAAAGATGCTTATTCTTGGAGATGGTGCCTTTAAAATATCACTTGATGAAAGCATAAGTAAGTATCCAATCATAGAGTTTTATGGTTCTGATAAGGTTGATTTTGTTTATAACAGGGGAAGAATACAAGAAGTAGTATTTACAACAGAATATGAGCAGAATCAGGTAATGTATGTGTTAAAGGAACACTACGGATATGGGTACATTAAATACAAGCTTTACAGAGCAACAGACAATATGGAAGTTCCTTTGGGAATTATTCCAGTGTTGAGCAATTTGGTTGATGTGGGATTCGATAGCTCACTAATTATGGCACATCCTATTAAATTTGGAGAAAATCCAAAGTGGGAAGGAAGAGGACAGTCAATCTTTGACAAGAAAACAGATGATTTTGACGCATTGGATGAAGCTTGGAGTCAGTGGATGGATGCTCTAAGAAAGGGCAGAAGCAAGGAATGGATTCCTGAATCATTACTGCCAAGAGATCCGAAAAGCGGGGCAATAATTAAGCCAAATGCATTTGATAATTCATACATAAAGCGTGGTGATGATTTATCTGAAAATGCACAGAACAAGATTGAGGTTACACAGCCGACAATTCCGCACGATTCATATCTTGCCACATACATTACAGCATTGGATTTGTGTCTGCAGGGATTAATCAGTCCAAGTACATTGGGAATTGATGTCAAGAAGCTGGATAATGCGGATGCACAGAGAGAAAAGGAAAAAACAACTCTTTACACAAGAGGAAACATAGTGGACATATTACAAGATCAGATACCTTTATTCATTCAGAAAGTATTTAACGTTGTTAGTATCAGCCAGAACAATGTGCCAACAGAAGTTAAATGTACAATAGACTTCAGTGAGTATGCAAATCCATCATTTGAAAGTCAGGTAGAGACTGTTGGAAAGGCTAAGACACAGGGGATTATGAGCGTTGAAGCTTCCGTTGATGAGTTGTATGGAGATACAAAGGATGAGGAATGGAAAAAGGAAGAGGTTGCAAGATTAAAAGCAGAGCAGGGAATAGCAGAAGAGGAAGAACCGGCTTTAAATTTGGAAGGAGAAAATACAGATGAAGGTGATAGTGGGGAAAAAGGTTTACCAGATGTCGAAGAATAAGGCAATGAATTTGCTTAGACTGGCAAGTGAGCAGGTACCTAGAGGTATATATGCTTTGGAAAAGGACAAAGTGATTGAAATGCGTAATGATAAATGCAGTTCAATCACACAGGTAAAAAATTTGAAAAGACAGTTTAAGAAAGCTGGCTTTAGAGTATATGCCAACGGAGTTGATTAGAAATGCCAAAAGATTATGACATTGAGGAAGCTTTTAGAGCCATTGAAAATGAGTTGATTGATTCAATGATGAGAAATCTGTCAAATCATAGGGCAGAGGAAACAAAAGAGGGATATAATTGGACATCGTGGCAGGCTGAACAGTTAAAAGCTCTGAATAAGTACAAACAGGAAAATCAAAAGAAGTTTACAAAAAGATTTTCTGACATTAACAGAAAAATCACTGAATCAATCATAAAGCACAGAAAAGCAGGAGCAACAGATCAGGAAATAGACATTCTAAAAGCCATTAAAAAAGGGGCAAAGTTAACACATAAAGCAGGAAGCACCATTGAGGGTGCTTTTTTTCGTGTCAATGATAGAAAACTGGATGCGCTATTAAGTGAAATAAATGGTTCTATGCATAGAGCTGAAACTGCAATGCTAAGAATGGCAAATGACCAGTACAGAAAATCAATATTCAATGCACAGGTGTATTTCAACACCGGAGCAGGAACATATGAAAAGGCAGTGGACATGGCTACAAAGGATTTTCTAAGTCGTGGCATTAACTGTGTTCAGTACAAGAATGGTGCAAGAGTTAACATAGCCTCATATG
>OGIE01002692.1_pt1 | contig 21020 bp, 17 predicted proteins | sample 1571581 | NCBI WGS metagenome assembly OGIE01 (sample SAMEA2582021, study PRJEB24529) | metagenome | biome: Human gut stool | place: China | collected 2011
GAAAGTCGGGGCTTTGTCATACAAAAAAGAAGGTGTGCTTTTTGACACACCTTCTTTTTTTATCTTAAAACTTACGGGATTCAAAATATTCTCGCAATTTACGGATACCTCCGTACTTCAAGGTCTTCACCGTGTTGATTGATACATTCACCAGCAAGGCGATTTCCTTATTGGAATACCCGGAAAGCACCAGGCGAATCACGTGTGCTGTCTGCTCCGGCAAGAGACTTATCGCATGCAGCAACAATTGATTCGTCTCCTCCTCCACCAAAGCATGGAATACATCTCTTTCCTCTTCTCTTTCCCCCTCCCAGACCTCGTGACGCTCCGATTCAGTCTTCCGGGAGCGCAGGTAACTTATCGCCTCGTTACGCACCATAATAAAGAGGAAATCATCCAACGACTCCACCTCTGCGTACTTTTCCCGGTTTTCCCAGAACTTGAACAACACATTCTGCGCAATATCCTGGGCCGTATCCCTATCCACGAAGCGTTCCGCCACGGCACACACCGCGACATAATTTTCCCGAATAAACTTCTCCAGAAAAGAATAATCCTCCATACCTCTAAACCCTTGAATTTCTTCCGCAAGTTTAATGTTATTTCCCGAGAATAAAAAAAATGCGAAAAAAATCATCTTCCATTCATCCTTTTCCTTTTTGGCAACGTCTTTAAATAAAACACCAGAAAAATGGAACGCACAAAAGCAAGGCAACTGGCAGAAATCATCGTCAAAATCAGGCTACGGAAAGCCTCGGACAAGGAAAGATCCATCCTCAATGATTGGCTGGACGAATGTGAGGCCAACCGACAAACCTATAAACGTATCATTCGCGGGGAAGCCATCGCCCGACGCCTAAAGACAGAAGAACAAATTAACGCGACGGCCAATTTCCGGAAAATCCAAGAAAACATTACCCGAGCCCTCTCCCGCCAACGCCACCTACGGCAATGGCGTCGCCTCTCCTGGGGAGCTGCAGCGGCCGTACTTATAGGTATTGCCGTATACACGATCCACCCTTGGAAAACAGGGGAGAAATTCGTTCCCTACTCCGTACCCACAACCGTCATTGCCGCCATTCCCAACAGCGAAATGAAAACCATGTTGGTTACGGCAGATGGTAAACAAATAGACCTGGAACAACAATTCCCGGACACCCTAGCCTCCCGCCAAGCCCTCATCCACGGAGAGAAAGGACGATTATCCTACAATGCCAAGACCTCCACAACCGACACGGCCATTCAAGAGGAATGGAATAAAGTCATCACCTCAGTCGGGGGCGAATATGTACTCACTTTAAGCGACGGGACCAGGGTATGGATGAATGCCAACACGACCTTGGAATTCCCCGTTAATTTCGTGAAATCCCAACGCCGGGTAAAACTTCAGGGAGAAGCCTATTTTGAAGTTGCCCGCGATGAATCCAAACCCTTCATCGTGGAAACAACCGGCATGCAGACCAAGGTACTGGGAACCACCTTCAACATCAAAGCCTATCCCGATGAATCCAGGGAACAAACCACTCTCCTTGAAGGTAAAGTAGAAGTCAGCCTTTCCTCTACATCCGCCACTGTTCCAAGCCCAAAACTCGTGCTTGAACCGGGGATGCAAGCCCAATGGGAAGAAGGCAGCACCTCACTATCCATGCAAGCCGTCAATCCTGACAACATCATTGCCTGGCGACGGGGAGAATTCGTATTCAATGAGGAAGACATAAACATCGTGCTGCGCACGCTCTCCCGATGGTACGGTGTAGAATTCATATCCAGCGACATAGGACAGGAAACCTACACCTTCAGCGGAATGATGAGCAAGGATGACAAACTGGAAACAACATTGGAAATATTAACCCTGGCCGGAGGACCGGCTTTCAAGATAGAAGGAAACAAAGTATACATGAGTAAAAATAAATCGAGGTTGTAGCAGCAACCTCGACCATCCGCCTTGTTAGTAGCAAGGCAAATAATAAACCAACTAATTTACAAATCTATGATTTTTTCACGAAACAAGAAACATGTTTGTGAGGCTTTTATGCGCTGTAGCAGAATTTTTAGCCTGATTCTGCTCTTCGCAATAGCCAGGGGCGGCACCGTCAACACGGCACTCGCCCAAGAAACCGTCCGAACCATTTCGGTCAAGTTTGAAAACACCAGTGTGCTAAACGCCCTGCGGGAAATCAACCGCCTGAGCGGAAACCAAGTCGTCTTCCGCACAGAAGAGGTGGCAAAAGAGACGAAACGCGTGACCTTCGAGTCGCAAAACACGCCCGTCATCACCGTGGTAGAAAAATGCCTGGAGGGCACAACACTGAATTGCACCCTGCGCGAAGGGCGGATTATAGTCGTACCACAACGCCTGAAAGACATTCAAATTGAAGGCATTGTACAAGACGAATCCAAACAACCCCTGCCGGGAGTAACTGTGTTATTGAAAGGTACCACATTAGGTACCGCCACCGACACGGATGGCAAATACAAACTCACCTTGCCGAGCAATACGCCCAACCCTGCACTAGTATTCTCGTTTATCGGAATGAAAACACAGGAAATCACCTACAACGGGCAAGAAACCTTAAATATAACCATGACACAAGAAGCCAATGAAATGAACGAAGTTGTAGTAACAGGTATTTTCAAAAAAGCAAAAGAAAGTTATACCGGAGCTGTGACAACTGTAACGCAAAAAGAAATGAAAATGTTCAAAGGGCAAAATGTACTGGCGACCTTACGCAATATCGACCCTGCAATCAACTGGGTGGAACACAATGAAATGGGTAGTGACCCCAACACTTTGCCAGAAATCAACATTCGAGGCAATTCATCATTGCCCGTAGGACTGGATGAATTAAATGCTGGAGCATCTGCACAATTGAACACACCGTTAGTAATCATGGACGGTTTTGAAATCAGCCTGACAAAATTAATGGACTTTAACGACGAAGAAATCGAGAGCATTAATATCTTAAAAGATGCAGCCGCAACAGCCATTTACGGCTCACGAGGAGCAAACGGTGTAATTGTAGTGACAACCAAATCACCTGAAGCCGGACGCATGAAAATATATGCCTCTGCCGGTTTCAACATGGAGATTCCGGATTTATCCTCATACAACTTACTGGATTCCAAAGAGAAATTAGCATTAGAAAAAGAAGCCGGTTTTTTCGATGCTCCAGAAGATTTAGACAACGACCGAGCACTAAAGAAAAAATACAATGATATATGGTCTGAAATCCTACGAGGGGTAGATACATACTGGTTATCGCAACCTTTGCGAACAGGCATTGGACAACGCTATAATTTGCGTTTGGAAGGAGGCAGCGACGAGTTTCGATGGTCTATTTCATTAGGACAAAACAACATCAAGGGAGCAATGAAAGGCTCTGACCGTAACAATTTCAACGGAGCAATTACATTGTCTTACATGTATAAAAACGTGATATTCAAAAACCAACTCATGGTAGACTACAACAAATCAAAAAATAGTAAATACGGTTCTTTCTCGGAGTACGCCAAAATGAATCCCTATTGGCGGGTCAAAAATGACGAAGGTGAATATGTAAAAAATTACACTTATACGAAAGGCGGTGTCGTAGGCAATCCGCTTTACGATGCCCAATTAAATATTCGTGATGAAAGCAAATACAATCAGACGACCAACAATTTTTCGATTGAATGGAATATGTTAAAAGGCTTAACCTTACGAGCTGCATTAGGCATTTCAAAACAAAACAATTCATCAGACAAATTTTTACCACCCAGCCATTCTGACTATTCGAAAACCAGTTATCAAGAAAACGATAATTTTTTCCGTAAAGGGAAATATGATTACACGTCAGGCGAACAAAGCAACTTAAACGGCAATCTGACCTTAAGCTATTTCAAAGAGTGGAAAGTAAAACATCAATTGTATGCTGGTTTCGACTATTTTATTTCACAAACAAAAGATGTAAACTATTCATTCTATGCGAAAGGTTTTACAAATGATGAAATGGATTTTTGGGGCAACGCTTTACAATACAAAGAGGGAAGCAAGCCTCAAGGTTCAGAATCTACAAGCCGCCAAGTCGGATTCACAGGCAATGTAAATTATACTTTCAACAATCGTTATTTCGTTGACCTGTCATACCGCGTAGACGGCAGTTCGCAATTCGGTTCAAAAAAGCGATTCGCCCCATTCTGGAGCACAGGTATTGGCTGGAATGTACACAACGAGACATTTATGAAAGAGCGTTGGGAATTCATGGACAAATTAAGGTTGCGCCTGTCATACGGAGAGACAGGATCGGTACAATTTTCATCATACGATGCATTACGAATGTTCGAATATTTCACCACAGACCGCTACTTAATTTTCAACGGAGCAGACTTAAAGGGACTGGGCAACGAAAACCTGGAGTGGCAAATCACAGATGAATGGAACGGCGGTATTGAAGTGAGCTTATGGAACGGATTGGTAACCGGACAGATAGACTTGTATTCAAAGAAAACATCTAATCTATTATCATCAATGGATGTCGTACCTTCCACCGGTTTTGACTCCTACAGGGCAAACATAGGTGAAGTGAAGAATACCGGTTTCGAAGCCATGCTAAGTACTTATTTGTTGCGTGATACAGAACGAGAACTTATTTGGATGATAACAGGTCGCATTGTACACAACAAAAACCAAATCACCAAACTCTCTGACGCTATCAAACAGCAGGTGGAGGAATATAAAGCACAAAACATGGAAAACACGCAATTGTTGAGCGAAGGCGATTCACAAACGACAATCTATGCTGTACCGTCATTAGGCATCGACCCAAGTACAGGACGGGAATTGTTTTTGGATAAAAACGGCAAAATTACAGACGTATGGGACTTGGCTGCATGTCGCAATTTCGGCGACACTGAACCCAAATACCGAGGCAATATCAACACAATGTTCAGTTGGCAAGATTTGACTATGAACTTATCATTTGCTTATCAATGGGGCGGACAACAATACAATAAAACCTTACTCAATAAAGTAGAAATTGTAGAGTCTGAGATTAAAAATAATGTAGACAACCGAGTATTCAGCGACCGCTGGCAAAAACCAGGAGATGTCAAACCATTCAAAGCATATAGCGATGAACGAACCAAAGCATCATCACGATTTGTTATGGATGACAATGTATTTCAATTGCAAGCCATAAGCATACAATACCGCTGGCGTTCAAAATTTTTACAACAGCATTTGCGATTACAAAGCCTGGATTTCAATTTGAATCTGTCGGATGTATTTTATATTTCTTCCATCAAACGGGAACGCGGAACAACCTATCCATTTTCCCGGAAAGTAAATTTCAGTGTTGCATTGATGTTTTAATTTAAAAAGCCATGAGAAAACTTATATTCTTTATAACTGGATTACTGGCAATTACTTCCTGCAATGAGTGGTTAGATGTAAAACCACAAAACCAAAGAGAAGCAGAAGACCTGTTTGAAACACAAGCAGGGTTCGAAGATGCATTAATTGCCTGTTATATAGATTTGAATTCAACAGACTTGTTCGGGAAAAAACTAGTTGTAACAGACATCGAATATCTGGCACAACATTGGGATTTCGGAACAGTAAGTTCGGAAAGTGCTGACTTAGTAAAGAATTTCGACTACACTTCTTCCTATGCCGAGAATGCGTTCACTGCAATATACAAAAAATTATACAATGTAATTGCACAGGCAAATAGCGTATTAGATTACCTGCCAGAAAAAGGGCACGTCATACAAGATACAGCTATACGCAACATTATCGAAGGAGAGGCATTAGCCGCACGAGCATTTTGCCACATGGAAGTCCTACGATTATTTGGTCAAGTTCCACAAGATGCCACTGTAAAAGTAAATTTGCCATACGCAAAAACTGTATCCATTGAAGCACCTGAATATTATGACTTTGACCAATTTGTAGAACAAATTTTCACTGATTTTAATACTGCTTTGTCTTTGTTTAGCGAATGGGATCCTGCCCGCACGTTCGGACTAAGCATGTTAGATTCGTTCAATGGCAATCTTTCCGGAGATGTATTTTTAAATTGTCGCCGTTTCCGTTTTAACTATTACGCTGTCAAAGCTTTAATGGCAAGACTTTATCTCTATCTTGGGCAAACAGACAAAGCCTATGATATGGCAATGCAAGTTATTAACGACAAACTGATAGGCGAATTAGCTGCGGTTGGGACAACCAACAAAGCCTTACCTTCGGAATGTCTGTTAGCATTAACAAACACAAATATCAAAAACAATATGTCAATGTTTGAAGCAGACGGACACTTCTTGACCCAAACACATTTCAATGATTTGTTTTCCGGCAGGACAATAACCACAAACAATCGAGCACAAAACGTATGGAATCCCAAGGATGTATCCAATGGAATGCAACGAATAGCTCGTTTCTTAAAATATGAACAACCTGAAAATGAAACGACAACGGAAGACATGACTCTAAACAAGCAAGTAGTACCGTTAATCCGCCTGTCAGAAATGTATCTCATTGCCATCGAAACAGCTCCAGATTTGGAAACAGCCAATGCATTATGGACTCCTTATCAAGAAGCGAGAAATGAAATCCCCGTACCATTAACTGCGGAAAACTTACAAGACGAGATTTTGATGGAATACCAACGGGAATTCTTTGGTGAAGGGCAAATGTTTTATGTGTACAAACGCCTGAAATCGAAGAACATGATGTGGAAAACCGACCGGGAAGTGAGTGAACAAGATTATATTGTACCTCTTCCATCTACAGAAAAGAAAGTGTAATTTGCAAAATAAAAATACAATGAAGAGAATTTTACTATATACCATATTGATATTACCAGCATTATGGGCATGCGAAGACGAAATAGAGGTCTACAATTATTCAACAAATAGCCTCAATTTCAAGTTTGATGAATATATGCGAGATACCACAATACACGAAACAATGACATATCTCTCCAGCGAATGGCAACGGGATACAGTCTGGGTAGAAGTAGAGACCTCAGGTTTCATAACGGACTATGCCCGGGAATTCTGCCTAAAACAAGTACCTTACGGGGAATGGGATGCAAAACCGGGCATACATTATATTGCATTAGACGATAGCGAAGTCATATCACACTGCGTAATTCCTGCCAATGGGAATAGTACACAAGTCCCCATCATTTTTTTGCGTGACACATCGTTAATGGAACACGAATACACATTAAAATTGCGAATTGCCGAAAACACGCACTTTGCCACAGGTATTGAGGCTTACCAGACCCGTACAATTTTCATCTCAGATATTATCATAAAACCGGAAACCTGGGATAATGCTTTTGACTATTGGTTCGGCTCCTATGGCGATGTCAAATATCGTTTTATGATTGACGCAGCAGCTTCCATTGGGACTATTATGAATGAAGATTTTGTTGGTAAGTTAGCTGCACAAAACGACATCGCTTTAAATAATTATTGGCTTTCTTTCTTCAAAAGAAAACTGACAGAAGAAAACGCCCACCGTGCAGAACAAGGGTTAGACGTACTACGGGAAGAGCCGACAGCTGCAGATCCAGAAGGAACAATTGTGACATTTGATTGACAAAATATTTTACATTAAATAAGTAAAGACATGAACAAACTCTTACTTGCCACATTAACAGCCATAACAATATATTCCTGTTATGACGACAAAGGGAATTATGATTACCATGAAATCAGTGAAATCATGGTAGATAGCATTAGAGAGTCTTATGAAGTCATTGCATACAGAGACACTCTAATTATCAAACCGGAAATCACCACTACAAATCCGGCTGACGAATTTGAATATTTATGGACAGTTTATTCATCTGAACGAAAAAACAAAGAAGGAAAAATTATCGTAGACACTATCGGACAAGAGCCGATGCTAACATTCCCGGTAGATTTACGCCCGGCTGACTACAAATTAACATTCACCTTGAAAAACAAAGATGGACGAGAGCAATACGAAACAGCCTTTTTATACGTGAGAACAGATTTACTTCGCGGTTTTTATCTTTTCAAAGATATAAACGGTAATGCCGAATTAGATCTACATCGACCGGGGGATGCCGTAATGAGTGATTTGTTGGAAAAATCAGGAATGACTTACCGACAACCCTACTTCTTGGGAATCTGTCCCGCCTATTCATTTATTAATGCGGAAACAGGGCAATATGATTGGGCAACAACCCTCAATATCATGACCGAAAATCACTGCCATATTTTAAGCACAGACTACTTAAGTGAAGTAGCTTCTTACGACAATCTATTTTTTGGAGAAAAACCAAATGGGAATCCACTATTCCTATGTCCTGGAGTATACGGGGCGTATTTTTTCACAGAGGACGGAGCATACGCCACTACCTATTCTACATACAACTTAACGTCAGGAAAATTCGGCGATAAATTGGTATTTACGGAATACCCTCAGGGGATAACCAAAAACTATCAAATCAGCCCTCATATATCCTCTTTATCAAACATATATCAAGTTTACTTCTTCGACGAGTTAAGCAATCAAATCTTGTATGTAGATTACCTTGGGGAAAGCATCACAAACTTTATGGACGGAAATTCAATAGTAAAAATCCCTCATACATTAAAATATTTAGGCGGCAGTGGTTTCCGATTATTAGCCCTTTTTGAAGATGAACAAAATGCCGAAAAATATTATCTATACTTTTTAAAAGTATCCATGATGGGCATGAGCGATGCAATTTTATCTATCCATGAATTTGAGCATAACTCACCTCTCGTAGGGGCTTCAATGTATGCCTGCAATGAAACAGACGGAAATGTACTCTATTGCGTGAAAGATGGAAAATTTTATGTCTATTACGTAGAAGACGAACGAACAGAAGAATTTACACCACAAGAATTCGATACAAGCGCAGAAATCACTTGGCTTGGACATTGCTATTGGACTGCAAGCAACGATAGTCAAAATAATTTTAACTATCTCGCAATAGCAACCTACAAAGAAGGATATTATAAAGTTTATTTTTATGAGAAAATGTCCGCCCAGCCATACGGCAAACCCAAATTAATATTAGAAGGCAAAGGGCGAGTAAAAGGCGTACAATATGCCTCTCCAGAAATGAGTCAATCAACAAACTCCAATTTGTCATTGATATACAATCTATTTTGAAGTCCAGCATACACGATGAGGGTGTGTCGTAATGCACGATGCACCTTCTTTTTTTCGTTAGCCATAAAAATCGGTTCATGTACTTTAAGCTGCGATATTTTGTGGATTTCTCTGATTTATGTGTCCCCAACATCTGAATATAGCGTCGGCAAGCCCATAAAGCAGTTCAGTCAGCCAGCCAATACCTCCTTTTTCCATCTTGGCACACATCTTTTTTATATTGAAGGCAATGGCAAAGAAGGAAAAGTCCATGAAGGCCTTGTCCTTCCCAAAATGGCGGAAACGCTTGTAGTTCATATTGTTTTTCATTTGTCCGAACACGGCTTCCGGTTCTATGCACCTCTGTCCCCTGTGTTTCAGGCCTTCCCCGGAGCAGAGCAGCCCTTTGGCTTTTTGCCTGTATCTCCTGAGCCTGTGGTTCAGTTCAATCGTCCTGTCCCCCTTTGCTTTAAAGCACCGGCATCTTAGCGGGCAGCCCTCACATCTGACGGCCCTGTACCTGGCATTTTCGCTGACATATCCGGATGCGGTTTTCACGCGTTTGGTCCCTATCCTCCGCATCCTTTGCCCCATGGGGCAGATGCAGAAGTCATGCTCTTCATTGTAGTAGAAGTTTTCTGCCTTGAACGGGTCCGGATTGAATCTTGGCCGCTGTTCCATGTGGAAGCGGTTGTATTTGACGTAGGCCTCCATGCCGTTTTCTTCCATGAAGCGGTAATTCTCCTCAGAGCCGTAGCCGGAATCGGCGACCACCGTGTGGGCAGGCCTGCCGTATCTGTTTGGGAAGGACTGCAGGAAAGGTATCATGGCCAGTGTGTCCGTAGGATTGGGGAAGAGTGCGAAATCGGTAATGAACTGGTTCTCGGTACCGATCTGAAGGTTGTAGCCTGGCTTCGTCTGGCCGTTGCGCATGGCATCCTCCTTCATCCTCATAAAAGTGGCGTCCTTGTCGGTCTTTGAATAGGAGTTCCGCCCTTGCAGGGCCTTCAGATGGTTGTCGTATTCCTGCAGCTTGTCCCTGTGTCCTTCCAGTTCTTTCAGCTGCTTGCGCGTCTTTTTCAGCGCGGCCTTTTCCTCTTTCGTGGAAGGCTGGGGAACTTTTTCAAGTGCATGACGTAACTCTCCCGCCATTTCGGTCAGCATGGCCGGAGTGAAGGCGACTTCCTCATGGCTTTCCGATGATTTCTCCTGGGCGATGGCATCGTCTATCTGTTCCAACAGGACATGGATCTTCTTCATCAGGCGTTCACGGTTCCGCTCGACCGTTTTTCTCCAGACGAACGTGTACTTGTTGGCCTTGGACTCAATCTTTGTCCCGTCAATGTATTCCACGTTCAGGCTGATGAAGCCCTTCGAAGAGAGCAGAAGCACGACCTGGGTGAACACCTCGTTGATTTCCGTCTTCACCCGGTTGCGGAAACGGTTGATGGTAATGAAGTCCGGTTTCTCGTATCCGGCTAGCCAAATATAATGAATGTCACGGTGAAGGAGGCTTTCTATTTTCCGGCAGGAGCAGATGTTGTTCATGTAGGCGCATACAGAATGACCTTGAGCATCATTCGGGGATGATAAGGGCTGCGCCCGCATTCCTTGTATAACTTCCTGAAACTTTCAAGGTTCAGGCTTTCAACCAAAGCGTTAACCATACGCACCGGATCGTTTTCTGCAATATCCGCATCTATTCTTTGAGGGAAAAGCACTGTCTGGTTGGAATTGTAAGGACGAAAATGTATCTTTGCCATAGTGAAAATTATTATGCCTAAAGATACAAAATCTTTAGGGAATAACAAAGCCCCAGCTTGTGAAAGTCGGGGCTTTGTCATACAAAAAAGAAGGTGTGCTTTTTGACACACCTTCTCAAATCTTAATATCTTCGAACGATTATATTTTTACTTCTTTCAGAATTTCCCGTAAATCCGTTTTCTTTTTCAATATATCATATAACTGGTCAATTGCCACGCGTTCCTGTTCCATGGTATCACGGTAACGGATCGTTACGGCGTTATCTTCCAAAGTTTGGTGATCAATCGTGATACAGAAAGGAGTACCGATGGCATCCTGACGGCGATAACGTTTACCAATAGAATCTTTCTCGTCGTATTGACATCTGAAATCCAAACGCAATAACTTCATGATCTCTTCTGCTTTTTCGGGTAGTCCGTCTTTTTTCACGAGTGGCATGACGGCCAACTTGATCGGGGCCAAGGCAGGAGGTAATTGTAGTACAACCCGGGAGTCTTTTGAACCGTCCTCTTTCACGATTTCTTCTTCCTTATAGGCGGCAGAAAGGATCTGCAGGAACATCCGGTCTACACCGATAGAAGTTTCGATCACGTAAGGAACGTATGATTCGTTTAACTCGGGATCGAAATATTGGATTTTCTTTCCGGAAAATTCCTGATGGCGTTTTAAATCAAAATCCGTGCGGGAGTGAATACCTTCCACTTCTTTGAACCCGAACGGGAAACGGAATTCGATATCCGTGGCGGCATTCGCGTAATGCGCTAATTTTTCGTGATCGTGGAAACGATAGTTGGCTGCTCCGAAGCCTAAGGCCTGGTGCCAGCTCATACGGGTTTCTTTCCATTTCTTGAACCATTCGAGTTCACTACCGGGACGTACGAAAAATTGCATTTCCATTTGTTCGAATTCGCGCATGCGGAAAATGAATTGACGGGCCACGATCTCGTTTCGGAAAGCTTTACCGATTTGGGCGATTCCGAAAGGAACTTTCATCCGTCCTGTTTTTTGAACGTTCAGGAAGTTCACGAAAATACCCTGTGCCGTTTCCGGGCGCAGGTAGATTTTACTTGCCCCTTCGGCCGTCGATCCCATTTCCGTCGAGAACATCAGGTTGAACTGACGTACTTCCGTCCAGTTACACGTGCCAGAAATCGGGCAAACAATCTTGTTGTCAATGATGATTTGGCGGAGTTCCTCTAGGTCGTTATCATTTAACGCTTTTGCCATTCTGGCGGTAAGTTCTTCTTTCTTCTGGATATTAGCCAGCACCTGCGGGTTGGTCTGACGATATAAAGTCTCGTCAAATTTCTCCCCGAATTTCTTCTTGGCTTTGGCAACATCTTTTTCTATTTTATCCTCGTACTTGGCGATGTGATCTTCGATCAGGACATCTGCCCGGTATCTTTTTTTCGAATCTTTGTTGTCAATCAGGGGGTCGTTGAAAGCATCCACGTGTCCGGAAGCCTTCCAAATAGAGGGGTGCATGAAGATAGCGGAATCTAGTCCTACCACATTTTCGTGTAATAAAACCATGGAATCCCACCAGTATTTTTTGATATTATTTTTCAGTTCAACACCATATTGCCCGTAATCGTATACCGCTGCAAGGCCGTCATATATTTCTGATGACTGGAACACGTACCCGTATTCTTTACAGTGTGCCACCAGTTTTTTGAAAATGTCTTCTTGTGCCATTTTAATTTTAGATTTATGATTTTAAATTTTAGATTCAGTTTGCGTGTATGGATTTAATCGTAAATCTGAAATCTAAAATCGTAAATTAATTTTCAGTTCCGATCTCTTTAATTGCTTCCGTCACGTTGATGGCATAATCCCCGATCTTTTCACATTCGAAGAAGATGTCGCTGTAAATAATACCCGTGGCGTAATTATATTTCTTCTCTTCGATCGCCGTCAGGTGTTCCTGTTGCAGAATCGTCCGGTAATCGTTGATCGTTTGTTCTACCTCGTAAGCTTTTTTAGCTTTTACCTCTTTGTATTCAATCGAGAGGTTGGCGCACATGACGACAAGGGCTTCATCCACGATAGCCATCATGTGGTGTAGTTTCTCGTCAATAAACTCGGGAAATTCCACGTTCTGTTCGTTCCGGCGGCCAATGGCTTTGGCAACGTTCAAAGACGAGTCGGCAATGCTCTCGATTTCCGATACGATTTTGAACATGGCTCTCACCCGTTGGGAGTTTTCCGTGGATAATTTTGATTCCGAAACTTTTGTCAGGTAGTCTGCAATTTCAACTTCCACGACATCACTCTCGTCTTCCAGTTTATCGATCTTGTTGAATACTTTTTCAAAATCTTTATTCGGGGTATGTAAACATTCAACTACCTGACGATACATATCCAGTGTGTTTTTCGCGTAATGCGAGATTTCTTGTTTCGCTTGGAATAGAGAAGCATCCGGGGTTGAAAGTAATCCGATTTTGATGTGTTTCAACGTGAAAGCATCGTCTGCTGTTTCTTTTGACTTGATGATCCGGGTCACGAGTCTGGCGATTACTTTGGTAAACCATATTAATAAGAATACGTTAGCGACATTGAAACACGTGTGGAACAGGGATAAGGCTACCGGGACGGAACCTACTTCCGTGAACGGGTTTCCGATTCCCAAGTTGATACTGAGCTGTGCTACCCATCTTAGGAATATTGGGAATATGGCAAGCACCCACGCTACCCCGAATAAGTTAAATAGGAAATGGGCAAAAGCGGCTCTTTTAGCTGTCGTGTTAGCAACCATGGCTGCCAAGTTTGCCGTAATCGTGGTCCCGATGTTTTCTCCCAAGACCATGGAGGCAGCAATATCAAATCCGATCCATCCGTTGGCACACATGACCAGCGTTAATGCCATCGTGGCCGAAGAAGATTGGATCAGGATCGTGAGGGCCGTTCCGATAAGCATGAATAGTATGTAGGAACCGTATCCTAGATCGGTGTAATTATGTAAGAAATTCAGAATTTCAGGATTCTCGTGGATGTTCGGCATGTTTTCTTGCAGGAAGTTCAGTCCGATGAATAAAAGTCCGAAACCTATGATTAATTCCCCCCAGCTCTTTCGCATCCGTTTCGCGGAAAAAAGTAAAGGTAAACTTAAACCGATAAGCGGGAGAGAGAGGCTAACCATGCTGATTTTGAATCCCAGAATAGAGATCAACCAAGCCGTGAAGGTGGTTCCCACGTTGGCTCCCATGATGACCCCGATAGAACCGACGAGATCTAGTAATCCGGCATTTACGAAACTGACAACCATTACCGTGGTGGCTGAAGAACTTTGGATGATCGTGGTGATTAACAAACCTGTGATAACACCTTTCACCCGATTGGATGTCATTGCGGCGAGGATGGTTCTCATCTTGTTACCTGCTACTTTTTGCAAGGCTTCACTCATCATCTTCATTCCGAAGAGGAACACACCCAATGATCCGATCAATTGCAAGAAATCGAGAATCGTGTAATTCATAAAATAGTCATTGTAATAAATTGAATTTGCGGTGGTAAAGGTATATAAAGTAAATAAAAAAAGCCCCGAAAAGGGGCTTTTTTTTATCTAAATTCCTAGATGATTACATCATTCCCGGCATTCCTCCACCCATCGGCGGCATGGCAGGTGCAGGATTTTCCTGTTTTTCCTCTACCAACACGCATTCGGTGGTTAAGAACATTCCGGCGATAGAAGCGGCGTTTTCCAAAGCTACACGGGCCACTTTTTTCGGATCGATAACTCCGGTCTTCATCAAGTGTTCGTAAACTCCGGTACGTGCGTTGTAACCGAAATCTTTCTCGCCTTCTCTTACTTTGTTAACCACAACGGCTCCTTCAACTCCAGCGTTAGCCGCGATTTGGCGAAGCGGTTCTTCGATAGCGCGCTTGATGATTTCGATACCCGTGGTTTCGTCTTCATTTTCACCTTTCAGTTTTTCAAGACTTGCAATAGCACGGATATAAGCTACACCACCTCCGGGAACGATACCTTCCTCGATTGCGGCACGCGTAGCGCTCAATGCGTCATCAATGCGGTCTTTCTTTTCTTTCATTTCGATTTCAGAAGCGGCACCCACGTAAAGTACGGCAACACCTCCGGCTAATTTAGCCAATCTTTCCTGTAATTTTTCTTTATCATAATCGGAAGTAGAGTGTTCGATCAATTTCTTGATTTGGTTTACTCTTTCCGCGATAGCTTCTTTCGCACCACAACCGTTAACGATGGTCGTGTTTTCTTTGTCAATTGTTACTTTTTCTGCACATCCTAACATGTCGATGGTTGCAGTCTCTAATTTCAAACCTTTCTCTTCAGAGATAACAACACCACCTGTCAATATGGCAAGGTCTTCCAACATTTCTTTTCTGCGGTCACCGAAACCGGGAGCTTTCACGGCTGCGATCTTCAATGAACCTCTCAAACGGTTTACAACTAAAGTTGCCAAAGCTTCGCTTTCTACGTCTTCAGCGATGATTACCAGAGAGCGTCCTGCTTGTGCTACCGGCTCTAGGAGCGGCAACAATTCTTTCATCGTAGAAACTTTCTTGTCATAAAGCAAGATGTACGGTTTCTCGAATTCAGCGTTCATTTTCTCCGTGTCAGTTACGAAATACGGAGAGATATATCCGCGGTCGAATTGCATACCCTCGACAACTTTTACTTCTGTTTCGGTTCCTTTAGCTTCTTCTACCGTGATAACGCCTTCTTTAGTCACTTTTTCCATGGCCTCGGCAATCAATGCTCCGATGTTGTCATCACCGTTGGCAGAGATACGGGCTACCTGACGAATTTTATCGTAGTTTTCACCGACAGCTTCTTTTTGGCTTTCCAGGCTTTTAACCACTTCGGCAACAGCTTTGTCGATACCTCTCTTCAAATCCATCGGGTTTGCTCCGGCAGTCACGTTCTTCAATCCCACATTGATGATTGATTGGGCCAAGATCGTGGCAGTAGTGGTACCGTCTCCGGCATCGTCACCTGTCTTTGAAGCAACTTCTTTCACCATTTGTGCACCGATGTTAGCATACGGATCGGAAAGTTCGATCTCTTTTGCCACGGAAACACCATCTTTAGTAATATGAGGAGCACCGAATTTTTTTTCGATTACTACGTTGCGTCCTTTGGGGCCAAGCGTTACTTTTACCGCATTAGCCAACTCGTCAACACCCTTTTTTAATAAATCGCGGGCTTCAACATTAAATTTTATCTCTTTTGCCATAAACGTTTTAAATTTAGTGATTTGGTGATTTTAGATTTAGTGATTAATCTCTCGATCACGCAATCATCAATCACGGAATCGGATTGTTTTTTAATTGTTACAGTACAACCAGAATGTCCGATTGGTTCATTACCAAGTATTTCTTGTCATCAATGTTGATTTCTGTACCAGAGTATTTACCGAATAAAACGGAGTCTCCAACTTTGATCTCCATCGGTTCGTCATGTTTGCCTTTTCCGGTTGCAACCACGACACCTTTTTGTGGTTTTTCCTTTGCTGAATCAGGGATGATGATTCCTGATGCGGTTTTAGTTTCTGCCTCTACCGGCTCTACGATAATTTTGTTAAGAACTGTCTTAAGTGCCATAATTCTTAAATTAAAAGTTTATTATTAATTAAATTGTTCTTTTTAAATTCAAATACGTGTGGTGAAGTGCATATTCCGTGCCAAACAAAAAAATGTCAGTATGACTGACATACTGACATTTTTTTGCTTCGATTCAAGGAATCGTTATTCTTGTTCTTGTGAAGTCGTGTTGTTGTCTTCGCTTGCAGGAGTTGTCGTGTTGTTATTCGTTCCGAAATCAGGAATTGCCTGTTGTGTCGGGGTGAATGTATTTACTTGCTCTTGAATAGCGGATTTTTTCCCGGCTTGTTCACCTCTGGGGATAACCATAGCGGCTACAATACATAAAACAAGCATCGCCCCAGCTAATGTCCATGTCGCTTTTTCCAAGAAATCGGTTGTCTTTCTTACACCCATGATTTGGTTTGAAGAAGCAAAGGTAGAAGATAAACCACCGCCTTTTGAGTTTTGTACCAGTACGATCAATATGAGTAAGGCACAAACAATAAAGATCAAAATAGAAACAGCTATGTACATAATTAGTTCGTATTATTATTAATTTTCTCTTTTATTTTTTCAATCTGAACCGCAAAGTAAACACTTTTTTCCGGATATTTCAAACTTAATTTTAGATAAGTTGCAATGGCCTTGTCATATAGTTGCTGGCGAACGTATATTTTTGCTAGTGTTTCTGAGAAAAATTCGGGTTGCGTGCTCGTGTCGGTGGTGGTGACATCCGATGATGGCACGTTATTTTCCGTGATCTTGGGCATGGATGGCTCCGTTTGGATAAACTTGTCGATGAGGGAGTCTTCGCGTTCTTCCTTCTGTTTTTTGCGTGTCAGCCATTCGTTTGCGATGGCATCAATCGGTAAGAATTCTTCCTCCGGGAACTCTTTCTCAAGTTGGTAAAACGTGACTGCCGGAACAACTCTTTTTTCTTCTTCTTTGTCCTCCAGTAACTCGATTACCACGGGAATCCTCCCGGACATTTGATTTTGTACGTCATCCGGTTGGGACAAATTGTTCAGGAAACGATAGAATTGTTTGTGATTGGGAATATAAATGGTATTATGTTTCAATTTTTCCGGATATGCCGAATGTCCCGAAGCGTGTAACATCTTCAAATACACGGTACGGGCAGTCGAGAAATAAGGGAATTGCTCTATCAGAAGTTCCATGTTCCTGATGTCGTCGCCCTCTTTTCTTCCCGAACGGATAATATCAATTAATTCTTCCAGTTTCAAAGTTTACCAGTTAGTCAAGGCTTTATTGTAGATATCCTCGATGATTTTTTCTGTAATTTTCTTGATCAAATCGGGTTCGATGGCCTCGTAGTTTTCGTCAATCCCGTAATCCTCATAGTGCGAGAAGGTGGTGTCGAAGTCTGATTTGCCCGATTCGTCTTTCGTGTTCGTGTACTTCACCCGTATCGAGATCGTTAGGCGGTTCTTGGCGGCAATCTCGTCCCGTTGGATATCGATCGGACTTTGTGAGAAGCCGGTAATTTGTCCCTCAAACCGGATGTCCCCGTCGTTGTCGGTCAATTCCGTCAGGCTCGTACGCGAACGTAAATAGGCTTTTAGGGCTTCCGTGAAATCGGCCCCGAGGTTTGGTGCGAAAGCCGTTTTGTTCGAGAAGTAATCCACCGAGAACGTTTTTTCACCGTTCTGTAATGACACGCCCGAGAAGGAATACGTGACACCTGTCAGTTTACAACCCGAGAAGGTGACCGCTAATAGTAATATTGGTATAATTCTTTTTATCATTTGTTTTTAATCATGAAGGTACACAAACTTTTCATACCAGACAAAGGTATAAAAATTTTAGATTAATCTCCGAATCATTTAATCGTCGATCTCGAAATCATTTATATCTCGATGTCGTATTCTTTTAATTTCCTGTATAATGTTCTTTCCGAGATCCCCAAGTCCTGGGCTGCCAGTTTGCGTTTCCCATGATTTTTTTCCAAGGCTTTCACGATCATCTCTTTTTCCTTCTCTTCTAAGGAAAGCGATTCCTCTACCACGGCTTCCGTGTCCTCGATCGGTTCTTCTTTCTTCGCGGAGAACGTTTTCTGCGTGGGTTGTGACAGGTATTCCGACTGGGGCGTTTCATACAGGTTTCGCAGGACGATAGATGTAGAGGGTTCCGGTTCGGGTTTTATCGTGTGTTCTTTTTGCATGATGTCATAAACGAGGTGTTTCAGATCGTTCATGTCTTTTTTCATGTCGAAAAGTATTTTGTACAGGATTTCCCGTTCGTTGGCAAAACTGTGATCGCTTTCCGGAGTCGAAGTTAACGCCGGAAGATTGTTGGTTTGAGCCGGAAGGTATTCTTTTAGCGTCAGAGCATCGACATTTCTTTCCTGAAAGAATGGAAATCTGTTCCGTGATGTTTTTCAGTTCCCGGACGTTTCCCGGCCACCGATAGTTTTCGAGCATCTGCACGGCATCTTCGGTTAATCGAATGGGAGGCATCCGGTATTTTTCTGCAAAATCGGCAGCGAATTTGCGGAACAGGAGCGATATATCATCTTTTCTCTCCCGTAGCGGGGGAATGGAGATGGGGATCGTGTTGATCCGGTAATAAAGATCTTCCCGGAATTTCCCGTTCTTTACCGCCGTGGGTAAGTCCACGTTCGTGGCGGCAATTACCCGGACATTTGTTTTTTGTACTTTGGATGATCCTACCCGGATAAATTCCCCGGCTTCGAGTACGCGTAACAACTTGGCTTGCGTGGAAAGGGGTAATTCCCCGACTTCATCCAGGAAAATAGTTCCCCCATCACTTACCTCGAAATATCCTTTTCGGTCGGATAATGCCCCCGTGAATGATCCTTTTTCATGACCGAATAACTCGGAGTCGATGGTGCCTTCCGGGATACCGCCGCAGTTGACAGCGATGTATTGTGCATGTTTGCGGGTGCTGAAGCTATGAATGATCCGTGGAAATATTTCTTTTCCCACACCGCTCTCTCCGGTAATAAGTACCGTAAAATCCGTGGGCGCAACTTGTACTGCTTTTTCTATAGCTCGGTTTAATTTCACGTCGTTTCCGATAATCTCGAAACGTTGTTTGATAGTTCTGATCTCCTCCATGATGATTTACGATTTATGGTTCATGCTCCTCGATTTTCCAGTTAAAATGTAGGTATGAATCCAAACCTCAATACTCTTCTGCAAATTTAGCAGTTTTAGCTGACAAAATAGCACAAGTCGGAAAATTAAAATCCGAATTGTTTTCCTACTGTTCTCCGAAGCTCCTATTGATCATGAGGTGATATCGTGATTCGTGATTAAGAGATGACCGATAGGTGATTGATAGATGCTTCGGGTAAGAGTGGGGTAAATGTTTGTATACTTGAATAAAAAAGTAGCATTTGTGAGTTGAATTTGCGTTATAGTAATTTGAATATTAGATATCTAATTATATAAATAAAATTTTTATATTTGTGCAATAATTGAACGTTTTATGCGACAGGGAAATGAGGGTAAATTATAATTCCAGCTTCTCTTTTCAAATTTATAAGACGTTGATTATAAGACATCGAATAAAAAAGATGTACATTTACATACAAATATCAATAAACGTTCCTTTAATGATCGAGGATAATTCTCTAAATATGAGCGGTTTGATGAAAGGTGATGAAAGGGCTTTTCAGTCTCTTTTTATAGATTATTACCCTTTATTGGTCTCTTCTGCAATGAAATACGTGGATGAACAGGAGGCGGCCGAAGATATCGTGCAGGATGTGTTCGTGAAAGTGTGGGAGGGGCGTGAAAATTTGCAGGGAATAGACAACCTGTCGGCTTATTTGTATCAAATGGTACGGTTTAAAAGTTTTAATTATCTGCGAGCGGAAAAGGTGCGCCAACAAGCAACCAAATCTTTTACTGAAGAGTTAGAGTTTTTTGAAATAAATGAATATATCGAAAACGAGACGTTCCGTATCGTGATGCATGCGTTGGAAGATTTACCCGCCGGTAGTCGGAACGTGTTTTCCCGTGCAATACAGGGGTATTCGGCAAAAGAGATTGCGGAGGAGTTGGGCATTGCCGTGGAAACCGTGAAAAAACAGAAGCAGATTGCCCGCCGGATGCTTAAAGAGAAATTGGGGAATCTTTTTACGCTCTTTTTTTCAGTGGCGTGTTAATCGACGAGAGTGCGGCTTTGGGGGGATGCGTGAGATCTGGCGGATTGTTTTGTGCGATTTTTTTTTCATATTGATATACCTCCTTTTTTTTTCTGAAGTGTCATAGGGATATAAAGCGAAAATTATAAAGGATATGAATAGATATAAAGAAATTCCGACACTTTTGTCAAAGGTTCTTCTTGGGGGACTCTCGAAAGAGGAGGAAGTTCGTTTACGGGCATGGAGGGGAAAAAGTGTGGAAAATGAGCATCTTTACCATGAGGTGATAAAACGAGGTTTCGTGGAAAAGAAGTGTCAGGAAGTTAGCCGGGTGAATATCGTGGATGGTTACATGAATGTGATCCGGAAACGGTGGAAAAGCCACGCGACTTTGACCCTTTTGGCCACGCAGGATTTGCCCACCTT
>OGIE01002694.1_pt1 | contig 21019 bp, 18 predicted proteins | sample 1571581 | NCBI WGS metagenome assembly OGIE01 (sample SAMEA2582021, study PRJEB24529) | metagenome | biome: Human gut stool | place: China | collected 2011
TCCATATCAAGTTTATATCATGGGGCATTCTTGTGGCAACTCAGACCGAACGCTGCTAAACACCTTGTTTGAGCATAAAAACTGTGTTTCAATAAAGCCATATTATTATCAAAAAGATGATGGGTCAGATAACTATTTGGAAATAGCACAAAATATATGTCGTAATTTTACTGACATGAAGCTAATGCGTGATAGAGTTGTTAACAAAATGTTTTGTGAACCATTACCACAATATATTAAATGATGTTCTTATGGCAAAAAATATAGAAATACGAAATAGTACAGCAGAGTTCCTGATTTTTCAAATTGAGGGAAAAGAAGGCGGCGTACAGGTAATGTACCAAAATGAAACAATCTGGTGTACGCAGAGAGCTATGGCACAATTATTTGACTGCTCTACAGATAATATCGGACTTCACTTGAAAAATATATATGAAAGTAAAGAGCTGGTACAAGAGGCGACTACCGAGTATTTCTCGGTAGTTCAAACGGAAGGTGAACGTCAAGTAAATCGTAAGCTTAAATTCTATAATCTCGATGCCATTATCAGTGTCGGGTATAGGGTTAATTCTGTTCGTGCCACTCAGTTCCGGCAGTGGTGTACATATGTACTTCGTCAGTTTGCTATCCGGGGATATGTGATTGATCAGAAGCGAATGGAGAACGGTTCTTTTATTGGGGAAGATTATTTTGAGCATTTGCTTGCTGAAATAAGAGAAATAAGGCTAAGTGAACGTCGCTTTTATCAAAAACTGACAGACATTTATGCTACGGCTATAGACTATAATAAAGATGCTCCGACAACTCGCCTTTTTTTCAAGAAGGTACAAAACAAGATGCACTATGCTATACATGGGCATACCGCTGCGGAGTTGATAGTGGAACGAGCCAATGCGGATAAAGAGTACATGGGACTGACTACTTGGGAAAATGCTCCCAATGGAAAAATTGTCAAAACAGATGTGTCTATTGCAAAGAACTATTTGCGAGAAAATGAATTGGAAGAAATGGGCAGAATAGTCAATGCGTCCCTTGATATGGCAGAAAATATGGCTAAACGTCGCATTCCAATGACAATGGAGGATTGGGCAAAGCGTATTGATAAATTTATTGATGTGGCAGAACTCCCGATATTACAGGATAACGGAAGCGTATCAGCAGAATTTGCCAAAGAGTTCGCGGAAACAGAGTTTGAAAAGTACAGGATTATTCAAGACAGACTGTTCCAATCTGACTTTGACCGATTCAGTGATGGTAATCTACTCCCGTTGGATATAGAATAATATGGAAGTGAAAAGCAACGAGTCTTAAACCTAAAAATCAGGATTGAAACTCGTTGCTTTGTTGTAATCTGCTATTGGGGCTTGTTCATACTTTCAAAAGAAGTATCATTGTAGTAATTCCAGCCACAACAATCAGAACAGTCCATAAAACAGTCTTCCAAATCAATGCGGAATGTAAAATCTCTACATTTGCTATTATGATGCTGGCGAAAAAAGAGAATAGTACAACCAATATGATAATCAAGATATAGAATATCCTATGTGGTATGAAAATGTGGCTGTCAATCTTGCGAATCTTTCGTTCAGTTTCATTACATTTGTCTTGAATCTGTTGAAGGAACTTATCAAGGACAGCTTGCCCGAATTTTTCGGCTTGCTCCTGCGTATCTTTGGTGATAGCCAATTTATACTCCTGTAGAAATTGGAGTGAATTTTCCAGATTTACACTCATTTCATGTACATTGTCATTCAGAATGGTAAGTTCTTTTATATTCAAGCTGAGCAGCCGATTTTCTTCCTCCAGATATTCGTTCTTGGGGTTGGATTTTATGGGTTCCGCTTCATTCATTTCTGCGGAAAAATCAAATTTCTTTTTCATGCGCTTATCGTTTTAATCCGGTTTTAGGTTTCTTTCCTAACAGGCGACTGGCAGCACGGGCACATCTGCGAGCCCACTGCAAATCGTCTTCGTCTTTATCTCTCCACGGGAGATCGCTTTGTGAGCCTCCGCTACCTCCACCGGTTGCTACATTCGGCGTTTCAAGTAGTCCGACAAAAATAGCTACTGCCATATCGGTCAGTTCCTGACTGTTGGCGACAATTCTGTAATCAAATTCATCGTTGAAACAGTCAAGCACTTTTTCGGGAATATAGAAATGATAATTCTGATTTTCATAATTAAGCGTATAAGGAACCGTTCCCGAACGGCAAGTATTATATTGGGTATAATTGGCGTACACCGATGGTTTAGGAGTTTGCTCTGTTCCCTTAAACGTAGTGTTCAAAGTGCCAACTCTTGACTGATAATGCAATTTTTCCCATGTTTTAGGCAGTTTTGAGATCATTAGGTTCCTGCCGACTCCTAATTCAGATGCTTTGTATTTGGTGTTCCCATTCACAAGTGCATAGCCTCGGAGAATACCGTTTCCATCTTTTCTTTCATGTACAGCATAACCTTTCCTAACAAGAGTATTTTTGTACGCTTCCCATGACCACGATTGCATTGATTTCAGCGCATCCATGCAGTCACGGTTCACTTGGTGAATATTGGAATTTCTGACTTGTGCAGCCGTCGTCCAGCCTCGTTTCCTTGCCACTCGTTCGGCTGCACGTTGCGCACGAAGATGAATGTTATGGTCGTTGTTGATGTTACCATCTTCATCCATACGACAAACTGCAGCATGAAGGTGTGGCACTCCACCTTCGGATTCCGTATGCAGCCAAACCGTGTATTTGCTGTTAGCCAAATGGGTTGGACAAGAGCGGACTTTTCCATCCTTGCCGATAATCACTTGTTTGTCAAACTCCGCAATGAAATCCTGCCAGAGCTGTTGCCAGTCTTCTGTGTCAAAGAATCGGGTATGTTCAGCGGATGGGCTTAACTCAATTCTGATAGCTGAGTTCTTTATCGGTCGAAAGCGTGATAAGGTCAGTTGCATGGAGTTCCATATCCCCATAGTGTCCGGTTGCGATGGCAGCAGATTGTCCAATATCCGATGGATTTTCTCAGGGTGCTTTTTGTTCTGTGATTCGCCGGTAATGTAACGGATGGCGTTTATGCCGTGCGAAATTGCTTTAGCTTTTGCAATCATATTTCTTCGGATTTATCGTTGGACGGAATCTTATTCTGTTCTTTTGCGGCATTCAGAAACCGGCAGACGCTTTCGGCTACATTGCCAAGTTCCTTGAGCCACCCGACCATGAACGGAATCTGATTGAACATTGCCACACGCTGCTTTGTGGACATTCCGTGAAGTGCGGAGGTGTATTTTACAAGGTCAGACCGGCAATCATCCAGATTCTGCAACAGTGCCGTTTCCTCTTTCGTAAGCCTTGTTTTGGGGTGATAATTGTATGCACGGGCAAGCAAGTAATCGCTTACCGTCATACCACATTGTGCAGCCTGTGATTTTATATACTCCTTTTGTTTGGGAGTGACTTTCGCTCCGATAAAAACGCTTCTTGTCTCACTGGTGGTTGTCGATGAATTTTCAATATTTTCTTTCATGCGAATTATTTTTATAATAGTGAATAGGTGCGAGCTTGCGAGTACCGCACCGGCGAAGTATCTGAGCAGGCAAGAGCGCCAATGTACAACCGTAACGCAGTGAGGTTATACCTTGGCATATCTTGCAACAGATACCTGTTGATGCTTTCCGGCAAGCCATATTGGATGTACATACAGAATCGGCAGACGGATTTGAACCAGAAACTAAGATATTCATCTAAAAGAGGGGGGATAGAATGAATACCTTGTGTGCAACCCCTGACTACTTTGCTTTATTCTTATATATACGCCCCGACAATAAAGTAAAGTTGAACTCAATAATGGTATTCTGGATTGAAGGCATAATCTTTCCCTTCTTTTATAACCATTTGTTTGTCGCTTAGCAATGTTGCGACCTTTACCGCCTTGTTATAACCGAGTTTTATACCCTGTAATCCGTAACCCTCTTGCAAGCGTTCTATATAATCATCGTAATTGTTGATGTTGCCATTGGCAAAAACGGCATTCAATGCTGGACGATGTACATTCTTTGGAATCTCCTTGTCCGGATCGAACGGTCCTTTGGTTGGTCGTCCGGTCTTCTTCTCTTTTGGCAGATAGGACTCTACCGGTTCGGGCATGGCTTCCTCGTTTATGCGGAAAGCGAAAGGTTCAAACTCGCGGTCACGGATATGGACGGCTTCGACCACGCTTACAGTCTTGTCCTCTTTGTCCACTTCGACCTGCATGATGGTTTCCGCTTTGTTATTGAGTTCCGTGCCGATGTGACCACGGGCATGCTCATCATTCTTGTTCTGATGCAAGACGGTATGGATATGGATTTGCCTGTCATCCGTCCACTGCATGAATTTGGAGATGATGTCGGTGGATTCACTGGAGGAATTGATGTCGTAAAGGAAATCACGAATGCCATCTATGATGACCAATCCCAAATCCGGTATTGTGCCAATGGCCTGTTCGACTATCGCCAGACGTAGTTTAGGGGAAAACTTGCGCAGAGCCAGCATAATCAGATTATCCGGATTCTTGTATTCCGGCAAGTCGGCCAAACGTAAGATGCGCTTCAATACCTGCTGGCAATGATACCGCCCCTGCTCTGTGTCTATGTATAGAATCTTCCGCTTATTTTCGGGAAATGTAGACCGGTAATGAAGTACGGTGCTGTTATTCAACGCCGATGCGACAATGGCTGAAACGTTGAAAGTTTTCTTGCTTTTGGCTTTTCCGATGGAAGCACTGAAGTTTCCCAATGTTCCGATAACAGTATCGTCCACCATCAGAACCACCGGGGAGTGTTCGTATGTACTTGTTACGCTTATTGTTGACTCCGCCATATAAGCGGCCAATTCTTCAGGAGAAAGAATAATAGTGTCTGTCTTTTCCATCGCTACCAGTTTTTAGGGTTCGGTTTACGGCGATGGGAGGCGAGCAAAGACTCATTCTCGTCCTCGAAACTTTGCGGAGCCGGATTCTTCCGGGAAGATTCCAGCCATCTATCCAGTTCGTCACGATAGATGTAGAGATGCTTTCCCTGTTTTATAACCGGAATATCGTCTTTCTTGACCTTGTAATAAAAGGTCGACAACGGCATTTTAAGATAGTTGCAAGCCTCCTGTACGGTCATGGGGACGTGTGTGTTCTCTTTGGTTTCGTACTGCTTTGAAAGTTTCTCCGTAAGCAGGTTTTCCATACTTGCGATTCTGTCGCATAGTTCGCCTACCACATTCGGCAGGTCGTTGAATGTCAGTTGGTCTTTTTCCATATTATAACTATTTTAATCGTTTAACATGCTGCGAACCAACTCAATGAAACCTTGCAGAACAATACAGACCGGATTAATTATTTCGTCTGCATACTTTTTTTATTGCGAGTCATCATTATCTACATCTAAATGGAAGCGATAGTCGCCTTTATCTGGTACATCAATGGGAATCTGGCTTGGAACATTATCCCGTAAATTAAGTTTAAGATATTCAAGGGTCGCGTTTACGAGTTCGTATGGAAATGATTCTTTGATAAAAACGGCTCTTTTCGCCAAGGGTACTCCCAAGCGTTCACCGACATTCCATGCCAAATGGCGAAGTCCAGGCGACCTCAGCGGATTGTCTATATTGGAACGAATCGGTTTATATGACTCAGGTTGATCGTAAGCCATATACTCTATATTGGAAATGAGGGTGGCAATATCCTCTTTGGAGAGATAGGGGGCAGTCTTGACGGTTACATATTCCCGAATCGCATCCATGATTTCCGCTTGCCTTTCAGTCTCTTTCTTTTTGAGTTCCACCAATATGGAATCATATTTATTCAAATGAGAATCTTGCGGACAATCAGAGTTTACAGTATCTTGATTCGACTGTTGAGATGGAGGACACTCCTGTTCAGGCAAATCCATCGGTTGCTCGATGGGCAGTGTTTCAGTAGCATCCGTAGATTCTATGGCGTTCTCTGATTTTACAATAGGGGTATATGGTTCGCCCAAAGAGAAGTTGATAGGATTTTTTGTCAGCCAGTTATAGAAAAATTTGTGCAGGAGTCCGCACAATATGATAGCTATTACCAGTCCAAGGATGACTGGAGTCGTTATACGCATGATATTGATGTCATGGCAAAGGCAAAGATAAGTATCTATGGCCGCATAAATGATAACGGACAGTGCGAGGATAAAACTTATCTTTTTAGTCTGAATTTGTTTTTTATTCGTCATAGTCTGCAAGTATTTGGAATCGTTTCGCGCTAAAGATATAATCGATATTCCAGATAGTTGCAATAAAGAGACTGATAGTTACCACGTATCATGCTAAATATCACGGTCAGAGTATGATTTTTCACCTAAAATCATACTCTGACCGCAGAAATCGAGGACAAAGCAGCTGTCAGTCTTGCCGTGTCAGGGTGATTTTCTTGCTGGCTTCACGTTTGTTGACATCCACGACTTTGATATACCTTTGAGTGGTGGTGATACTCTTGTGCGCCATGATGCTCTGTATGGTGCGGATGTCCGTCCCTGCAGCTGCTTGTAGCGTCGCAAATGTTCTACGATACGAGTGAAATGTTATGTTCTTGGTAATTCCGGCAGAACGAATCCATTCTTTCATCGGTATTTGCGTCCAACTGCGCATAAGCCCCTTGAATACCAAACCCTTCTTTTCAGAATTATAGCCAATCAATCCCAAAGCTTCTTCACTGATGGGAATGATGTCTTCCGCCTTGTTCTTTTGCGTAATGATGTGTACGCATTTCCCACCGGCAGAATAGTCCACGATGTCTTCCCAACATAGCGAGAGAATGTCACTGATGCGCAAGCTGGTCATACAGGAAAACAGCGATGCCGTTTTCAGAATAGGTTTCTTGCAAGGTGTCTCAGTCAATTTGTACAATTCCTCAACTGACAGGGCCTCTTTCATTACATCTTCTGTCTCTATCTTTTCCAAGAAATCATTGACATTGGTCTTTATCATCCCATTACGATAGAGTATTTTCAGGAAACCTCTGAAAGTAGACCAGTATCCTGATGCGGAGTTCCGTGTGATACGTCCGTTACGCCTTAGCTTCTTGGCACTCAGCAGATATTCCCGAAACTTGTTACAGAGGTCGATGTCAATCTCTTCAAAGGTGCATTTACCATGTACGAAGTTACTGAAATGCAGATAGACAAACTCCCATTTCTGGTCATGCTTACGGAGCTGCTTGCGATAATACTCCAGAAAGTCTGCCTTGAGTTTGTACTTGTCAAAGAAGTCATACCGTTCATTGACTACCGACTCGAACCTGCGGCAACGGATGGCTTCGGCTTTCTCGGTCATTACCTCGTTGAAATTCTGTTCACGTTTGTTTCTCGGATTGGCATAGATATAAATACCAAGCGATTCATGACGGATAACTTTCATTGTCTCTTTGTCTCGATACCCCGGATAATAATCCAGATAGAAAGACATCATCCTGCCTTTTAGCGGACGTGTCCTTAATGTCACGGTCTTGCATTCATGCATAATGTTATATTTTTATGGTTATTATTAATTCGTCGGCGAAACTCTATAATGTAATCATGCAGATTACCTACAGCAGGGATTAATTTTTGAATAATTTACGGATAGTCATAAATTAGACTATTTGCGGACACCCATTACCCGGTCAAACTCCACTTTCAGGAATCTGACGAACCGTCCGTTCTTCTCACGGTTGATCTGATGGAATTGCAGAATACCGTAAACCGAATCACGAGAGAGCTTGAATTTCTCCATTGCCTCCTTGACGGTGTAGTATTCCGCCTTGCTCTCCTGCTCGGAACTCTTCGAGAGGTCGAAGTGGAGCTTTGAGTAGAATATCTGCCCATGCTCCTTCTTGGATGGAATGTTGTTCCGATACACCTGCGAACGGATGGCGACACGTGTCATGCCGTACTTCTCCTGAATCTCCTCCGGTGTGTACCATTCGGTCAGGTCGGAATCCACTTCGTATTTGGCAAAGGCGGCATCGATATGTTTCTTGCTGTAATAGTTGAACTGGCGAATTCGTACCTTCGGAACTTTGTGCTGCCGTGTATAAGTCCACACCCATTTGGCGTTGACCTTATATTTCTCTGCAATTTCTTCAGCGGTATAATACTCGGTGATGCCGAAATCTTCTTTGGGCATTATACGTTCATAAGGTTTGGTTTTCATCATCAGTTCGATGTCCGCACGGCGGATGAGCGACTTCTTGCCGCTGATGCGTGAAGCCCGAAGTTTGGATTCCTTTACCAATTTATATATGTATTGTCTGGTTACGCCCATCAACTTTGCTGCTTGGGCAAAAGAGAAGAAATCCTGTCCCTCGGCGGCTTGTCGAGGTTGCAATAATTCTTGCGACCGTTTCAACTGTCGCTTACGTTCCCGGATGCGCTCCTTGTAGCCAAGATTGGAACACTGATGGCTACAATAACAGGTCGTTGTTTTTTGAGCTATGAATGGCTTTCCGCACCATTGGCAAATCTTTCTTACTTCCATATTTTCTCGTTTATATTGGCGGTAATTTCGCCTTATTTCTCCCGATTTTTGTCAACACATGTAAACCACTGTCAACACACGTCAACTAATGCGTCACTGTGACATTCGGGTTAACCGTGAATTTCTGTCGTGGTAGAAATATGATAGAAAAATATGGATAAAAACCGTTATCTCCAAATACGGATTGGAAACCGTTAAAATAGAAAAGTCGCTGAAATACAGCGATTTTATTCTAAATGGTTATGATTGCTTATGGTTATTTCCAAGCCATCACTTGCCGATGCAGAATTTCGAGAAGATGTTTTGCAGGATTTCGTCGGGGGCGATGGCACCGCGGCCCGTGATGGCGCTGAGGTGGGTGATGACCTGGCGGATTTCTTCGCTCAAAAGGTCGGTCGGAAGGCCGTGGGCGAGACCTTCGAGGGCTTGGCCGAGTGCTTCGCGGGCCGCCGAAAGCGCTTCGTAATGGCGGCTGTTCGAGACGACCGGATCACCGTGGTAGAGCGCTTCGGTGTCGACGGACTCCCGCAGGGCGTCGCACAGGGCGTCGATACCCTCGCCATGTTTGGCCGAAATGCCGACAACGTCTTCGGGAAGCCGCCATGCGGCCGGAGCCTTGTCGGTCTTGTTGACGACGGTCAGGAGTTTCTGCCCGGGACGGAGCGGAAAATCCGGGGCGGGAACCGGACCCGTGAGCGTCGAGGCGTCGACCATATGGATGACGATCTGCGCCCGTTCGATGCTCGACATCGTGCGCTGGATGCCCATTTGTTCGAGCCGGTCGTCGGTCGGGCGGATGCCGGCCGTGTCGAGGAACCGGAAAAGCACGCCGCCGATGTTGGCGCACTCCTCGATCACGTCGCGCGTGGTTCCGGCGATCTCCGAGACCATGGCCCGCTCCTCGTTCAGAAGTCGGTTGAGCAGCGTCGATTTGCCGACGTTCGGCGCTCCGGCGATAGCCACGGCGACGCCCTCCCGGATGGCGTTGCCCAGTGCGAACGAACTGCGCAGGCGGTCGATCTCCGCAGCGATGCGCTGCATCGTCGCGCGCAGCGCCGTACGGTCGGCGAACTCCACATCCTCCTCCGAGAAGTCGAGTTCCAGTTCCAGCAGCGAGGTGAGGTTCAGCAGTTTTTCGCGCAGCGATTCGAGCTCTTCGGAGTATCCGCCGCGCATCTGCGTCGAGGCCAGCGCGTGCGCGGCGCGTGACGACGAGGCGATCATGTCGGCCACGGCCTCGGCCTGCGAGAGGTCGAGTTTCCCGGCCAGGTAGGCGCGGATGGTGAATTCGCCCGGCTGGGCCATGCGTCCTCCCGCGGCAATCAGCAGCCGGAGGATTTCCGAGACGATGTAGGAGGAGCCGTGGCACGAGATTTCGACCGAGTTTTCGCCCGTGTAGGAGTGCGGGGCGCGGAAAACGGCCGCCAGCACGTCGTCGATCACGCGGTCGCCCTCGGCTATCGTACCGTAATGCACCGTGTAGCCGTCTGCCTCGGCGAGCAGCCGCCGGCCCCGGAATATCCGGTCGCAGACGGCGAAGGCTTCTCCGCCGCTGATGCGGATGACGGCGATAGCCCCTCCGGCGGCGGTTGCAGGGGCGACGATGGTATCGTGATCGGTGTTCATTACCTGCCTTCGATGCGGAGCCGTTGTCCGATGCGGAGTTTGTGGGCGCTCTTGAGCTTGTTCCAGCGCATGATCTGCGCCGTGGTCACGCGGTAACGGCGGGCGATGGCCCCCAGCGTGTCGCCCTTTTTGACCACGTAGACCGATCCGCTGCGCTCCTGGCGTTTCTTGTCGATGTTGGCCGGGTTGATGTACTCCTTGAGGTACATCGAGTCTTTGGCTTGGATTTCAGGCTCGTGAGCGATGTATTGCATGACATACCGCTGCGGCAGGACCAGCGTGTAGGGCTTGGTCGTGGCCGGGATGATGTCGAGTTTGTACTGCGGATTGAGCTGGCGCAGGGTCTCGATCGGCAGGTCGATCGTCGAGGAGATCTGCTCCAGATGCATCAGTTTGTTGATCCGGACGGTGTCCACCGAAAGGGGAATCGGAGCTTCGGTCGGCTCGATGCCGTGCTGGCGGTGGTAGGCGTAGGCGTACGACGCGCCGATGAAGGCCGGCACGTAGCCGCGCGTCTCGCGGGGCAGGTAGTCGTAAATCTCCCAGAAGTTCTTGCCTCCCGAGCGGGCGATCGCTTTGTTGACGTTGCCCGGGCCGCAGTTGTAGGCGGCGATGGCCAGCGACCAGTCGTTATAAATGGCGAAGAGGTCTTTCAGGTAGCGGCAGGCGGCCTGCGTGGCGCGGTAGGGGTCGCGGCGTTCGTCGACCAGCGAGTTGATTTCGAGTCCGTAGCTCTTGCCGGTCGTGGGCATGAACTGCCACAGCCCGACGGCGCCCATCGGCGACACCGCCGTGGGGGAGAGCGCCGATTCGATGATCGGCAGCGCGCGCAGCTCGACGGGAAGGCCTTCGCGGAGCAGCTCTTCCTCGATGATCGGGAAGTAGTACTGCGACATGCCGAGGATGCGGCTGATCGTGCCGTAGCGCGAGTTGGTGTAGCGGTTGATGTAGCCCTTTACGATGCTGTTGTAGGGGAACTGGATCGGCGACGCGAGGTCGAGCAGCCGCCGGGAGTAGACCGAGTCGGGCGTGCTGTCGGCCACCTCGGTGGAGTCCTCCAGGATGTACTGTTTGAAAAATTCGCTGAACGCGTCCTGCCGCTGGCGTTCGCGCCATGCGGCCAGCAGCGAGTCGGTCTGTTCGGGGGAGAATCCCAGCGTCATGTCGTTGACGACGGGTTCTTCGGCCGGGGCGGGTTCCGGCTCGGGGACGGGAACCGGTTCGGCCTCGGGAACGGGCGCCGGGACGACGGTTTCGGTTTTGGCTTTCTTGTCGCGTTTCTTCTTGCGGGGGCTGCGGTCGAGGGCCGACGCCGAAGCGGCGACGGCCAGGAGCAGCGCTATGGTAAGGAGTTTCTTCATCGTCTAAAATTTTAGGCTCAAATTGAAGCCGAACACCGGGCGGTTGCCCCCGAGGGTGGGGACGTAGGTGTAGTCGACCAGCGGTTCGAGGTTCATCGAGAGGTCGTCCGAAATGTCGTAGTCCTTGAGGTGGGCGTCGACATGCGCATCGACGATCTGCAGGACGTACAGCGCACCCGAGAGGATGATGCAGAGGTCGCGGTTGCGCCGGTAGTTGTTGCGCAGGTTGCGGATGAACGAGGCCGAATAGCGTCCGTGGAACTCGTCGGTCGGCCCGTCGGGGTATTTGTCGGGATTGCGGTCGTAGTCGCTCAACAGATTGTAGGCCTTTTTGAAACGTTGGTAGCCGCGGTTGTTCCAGTCGATGCAGTAGATCATCGAGGCGAATCCGCCGATGACGAAAGGCACTTTCCAGTAGCTTTTGTTGTAGATCTGTCCCGCTCCGGGGAAGATGCAGGCCAGCGTGGTGGCCTTCTTGACGCTCGACACGTCGTTGGTCGAGTAGCTCACGGCCGCGTCGCCGATGAAGTAGATGTACGAGGCGATCGTGATCCCCAGGTAAACCTGACGCCGCGTGTTGCTGCGGATCATCTTGGACTGGAGGGCGTCCAGCTCGGGCGTGCGCGAGAGGTTCACGTCGGTATAGGACTCGAACTGGCGCTTGAGCGGCTTGTAGGTCTTGTTTTCGTGGATGTACAGTCCCAGTCCGGTTCCCACCAGTCCGTAGAGGATCGGCAGTTTCCAGTACTGTTTGTTGTAAATCTGTCCGTAGCCGGGGACCACGGTCGAAATCCAGCACACCTTCGAGAGCGACATCGAGTCGCTCATAAACCAGCCTTTTTTGTAGACCTTGCGTTTGGTCGTGGTGTCCACGCCCCGCTGTGCGGCGTCGAAGCGCGCCAGGGCCAGCGAGTCGAGGTAATGCAGGTCGTCGGAGCGCAGGTCCGCGACGGCCGCCGAGTCGGCGGCGTATTCGGCGGCGGCGATCGAGTCGATCTGCCGTACGAGGCCCGCCAGGCGCAGCGAATCGCGCCGGCCCTTGAGCGAATCCGGTTTTTCGAGCAGTCCGCCGCGGACGACCGTGCGTGCGCCGCGGTGGAGCTGCGCCCCGGCGGGCAGTCCCAGCGAAAGGGCTGCGACCAGGAGCAGGAGTCTGAACCGGATTGTCACCATATATTAATTAGGAGCGTTTAGCGAAACGTTCGATGAACTGTTCGATGTCCCTGTCGTCCGTGAAGCCGATGACGATTTTGCCGCCGCCGTTTTTCGCGCGTTTGATCGAAATTTCCTGCGAAAAGAACTTTTCGAGCTGCTCGACCAGTTTCAGGTAGCTTTCGGGATACTCTTCGTCCTCCACATTCTGTGCCTCTTTGCCCGGGGCTTCGGAGAGAGAGCGGACCAGCTCCTCGACCTGGCGGACCGAGAGGCCTTTCTTGATGCACCTTTTCAGCACGCGCAGCTGCTGGTCGGCGGGCGCCCCGGCGATGGCTTTGGCGTGTCCCATCGAGATCAGCCCCTCCTTGAGGGCGAGCTGCACCTCGTCGGGGAGTTTCAGCAGGCGCAGGTAGTTCGACACCGACGAACGCTTCTTGCCCACCTTCTCCGACAGGGCGTCCTGCGTGAGGTTGCACTCGTCGATCAGGCGCTGCATGCCCAGCGCGATTTCGATGGCGTTGAGGTCCTGCCGCTGGATGTTCTCCACGAGGGCCATGGCGTGCAGGTTCTCGTCGTCCACCTCGCGGATATAAGCCGGGAGGGTCTTCAGGTCGGCCCGCTGCGCGGCCCGCCAGCGGCGTTCGCCGCTGATGATGACGTATTTGCCTCCGTCGCCCTTTTTTACCGTCACGGGCTGGATGACGCCCAGCTGGCGGATCGAGTCGGCCAGTTCGTCCAGAGCCTCCTCGTCGAACTGCGTGCGCGGCTGCGTGGGGTTGGGTATGATGTCGGCGATTTCGATTTCTGCCATCTGGCTCATCGGTTTGAGCTTGGCATCCACGGGATCGCTGCCGAAAATGGCGTCGAGTCCGCGTCCTAATCCCTTCTGTTTCATATCGGTATTCGTTTATTTGCTGCGTTTGCGGTTGCGTTTCAGGAATTCCCGGGCCAGGGCCAGGTAGTTTTCCGAGCCGACGGCCCCGGCGTCGTAGAGCATCACGGGTTTTCCGTGCGAGGGCGCTTCTCCCAAACGGATATTGCGCTGGATTATTGTGTCGTAGGCCAGGGGGCCGAAGTGCTCGCGGACCTCGCTCACCACCTGGTTGTTCAGGCGGTTGCGCATGTACATCGTCAGCAGGAAGCCCTCGATGTCGAGGCCGGGGTTCAGTCCGCCCTTGACCTTGCGGATGGTGTTGAGCAGTTTGGAAAGCCCTTCCAGGGCGAGGTATTCGCACTGCACGGGGATCAGCACCGTGTCGGCGGCCGTGAGGATGTTGACCGTGGTGTAGCCCAGCGACGGCGAGCAGTCGATGAAGATGTAGTCGAACTTTCCGCGCACCGAGTCGACGATGCGTTTCATCACGTGGTGGGCGTTTTCCATCTTCGGCAGTTCGGTGTCGGCGGCCACCAGGTCGATCGACGAGGGCAGCACCCAGAGGTTTTTCACGTCGGGACTTTGGAGAAGCACTTCGTCGGCCTGTTTCTGTCCGGCGATGCACTCGTAGATGCCTTCGAGGTTGATGTCGAAGCCCAGCCCCGAGGTGGCGTTCGCCTGCGGATCGGCGTCCAGCAACAGGACTTTCTTGCCCAGCAGGGCCAGCGAAGCCGCTAAATTGATAGCTGTCGTGGTCTTGCCCACGCCGCCTTTCTGATTGGCCAATGCGATTACCTTTGCCATGTTTGAATTCGGTTTATAAGCAGGCAAATTTAGTGAAATTAAATGGAAATCCATAACCGTAGCGGAAAAATGCTTATCTTTACGGTCGGAATGAATTGATAGCTATACGATACTATGGAAGAAAAAAAATCGCCGGCTTCCGCGGCGGAGTCCGCAGCTTCGGGACAGCCGGCCGCAGTCCCGGCGGCGGAGCTGCGTCCGGGCCGCCGGAAATTCCCGACCGTGGGCGACCTGTTCGCCATGCTGGGTATCGCCTTCGGGGCGCAGATCGTCGTGGGGACCGCAGCGATGGTCTTCCTGCTTTTCGCCGGGCACGGGCTCGATTTCAAATCGCTGGAGCCGGCTGCGCTGGGCAAGGTGATGGCGGCGCTCTATTTCTGCTCGATGTCGATCACGCTTGCCGGCATCCTCTACTACCGCCGCGCGCGCGGCGGCAGCGGTCCGTGGGCGCGTTTCTCGGCCCGGGGGCTGAATCCCGCGCTGTTGCTGTGGGCCTTCGTGCTGATGTTCGCCGTCGGCGTGGTGCTCGAACCGCTGCTGCGGCTGATGCCCGAACTGTCGCTCGAAGTGGGCCGCGGATTCTGGACCATCCTTTCGCTGGTGATCTTCGCTCCGATCTTCGAGGAGCTGATCTGCCGCGGCGTCGTGCTGGGGTCGCTGCGCGGTAAGTTCGGCGTGACGACCGCATGGCTCGTCTCGTCGCTTTTCTTCGGCGTGCTCCACGGCCAGCCCGTGCAGGTGATCAACGCCACGGTCATCGGCCTGGTGCTCGGCTACGTTTACCTGGCGACCGATTCGCTGTGGTCGGTGATGATCCTCCATGCGCTGAACAACGCCGTGGCCTATCTGGCGCTGGCCACCGGGCACGGCAATGCGCTGCTGATCGACCTGGTGGGCAGCCGGACGCTTTACGTGCTGATTTACATCGCGGCGCTGGCGCTCTCCGCCGTGTCGGGCTATATGATGCTGCGCACGCTGCGGCGCATGAAGGAGGCGGAGAAAAATCCGTCTGCGGCGTAATAATCCGGCTCCGCACTGCGTTACTTACAAGTAAAAAACGTATCTTTGCCCTTCGGAATATGAATTTGCGAGCGAAAATAGCGGTCGCGGCGGGTGTGCTGCTGCTGGCGGGATGCCGGGAGCTGCCGCGTTATTTTGCCGGCGACACGACCATTGCGCGGGCCGGCGGCAAGGACCTGCGGCTGGGCGACGTGCGGTCGGTGGTCCCGCAGGGGCTTTCGGGCGACGACAGCGCGGCCTTTATGAAGGTTTACATCGACCGCTGGGTGCTCAAGCAGCTCAAGCTCCAGGAGGCGGAGACGCTCTTTTCCTCTTCGGCGGGCGACATCGACAAGATGGTGGAGGAGTACCGCCAGGCGCTGCTGATCCGCCAGCTGGACCAGCATTACGTCGACCGTTCGATCGACACGGTGTTCACCGCCGACGAGATCGCGGCCTATTACAACGCTCACAAGGCCGATTTCAAACTCGACCGCACGATCGTCAAGGGGCGCATCGTCCGTTTCGGCGAGGGGTACCGGCAGGCCGCGAAGCTCAAGACGCTGATGGGGGCCAGGTCGGAGGCGCAGCAGCAGGATTTCAGGGATATCTGTGAGAAGAACGATTTCACGGTGGACGATTTCCGCGACCAGTGGATTGATTTCCCGGAGTTCTTGAGCTACCTCCCGACGCTGCGTTCGCAGAGCTATGATTCGGTGCTGGCGACTGCTGCCGTGCAGGAGATGCGCGACAGCCATGCGCACTATTATTTCCAGATTGATGCGGTGCTGCGCGAGGGCGAGCCGATTCCGCTCGAACGGCTGCGCGGAACGATTCGCCGCATCCTGTTCAACCAGCGCAAGGGCGAGATCATCCGCGCGCACGAGGAGGAGCTTTGCGCCCGGGCCGCGGAGATGGGCGAGGTGAAGATTTTCGCCGACGAGAAACCGAAGAAAGACGAATAAAAATAAAACGATAAACGAAACCAAGATGTTGAAAAAAGCTATGATGGCCGCGGCGCTCGCCCTGTTGTTCGCAGGCGCCCTTGCGCAGAAACGACAGGTGATGCTCGACAAGGTGGTGGCCGTGGTGGGCGGATCGTCGATCCTCTACTCCGAGGTGGACGACTATGCGCGCCAGCTGACGGAACAGCGCCGTCAGGAGGGTTACACTTCCGACCGCGACCCGATGAACGAGGCGCTCGAAGCGCTGATGACCCAGAAGCTGCTCTACAACCAGGCCCAGATCGACTCGGTGAAGGTCAACGACGCCGACATCATGGCGCGCGTCGAGGAGCAGGTGCAGCAGATGGTCGAGGCCGAAGGCTCGATCCCCCAGCTCGAAGCCAAGCACCACATGCCGATCTTCAACATCCGCGAGATCATGCGCCAGCGTTACGAGGAGCAGGCCTATGCCAACTCCATGCAGACCGAGGTGGTCGACAAGGTGTCGGTGATTCCGGGCGAGGTGGAGCGTTTCTACAAGTCGATCTCGAAGGACAGCCTGCCGCTCGTCGCCGACCAGTATGTCTATGCGCAGATCACCAAGTTTCCCAAGTCGATGACCGCCGCCAAGCAGCGTACGCGCGAACGGCTGATCGACATGCGCGAACGCGTGATCACGGGCAAGGCCAAGTTCGAAAACCTCGCCCGCATGTATTCGCAGGACCCCGGCACGATGATGCGCGGCGGCGAGATGGACCCCTCGACGCTCGAACAGCTCGACCCCGCATTCGGCGCGGCGCTGGAGAAGATGCGCCCCGGCCAGATTTCCGAGGTGGTCGAGTCGCAGTTCGGCTTCCACATCATCCAGCTTCTGGACAAGCGCGGCCGGCTCTATCATTTCCGCCACATCCTGCTGCGTCCGGTCTACACGACCGAGGAGCTGGGCGGTTCGCTCAATACGCTCGACAGTCTGGTGAAGGTGATCCGCAAGGATTCGATCACCTTCGAGAGGGCTGCGCTGCTCTATTCGGACGACGCGCAGTCGAAGATGAACGGCGGCATCGTCTCGAACCACGACATCCTGGAGCGTTTCAACGCCTTCGACGCCAAGCTGACCGTCACGAAATTCCTCAAGGAGGACTTCGGCCGTTTCAAGAGCCTCGATGACTACAACGCCCTGAACCGGCTCAAACCCGGCGAGATTTCGGAGGCCTACCTCACCGAAGACATGCTCGGCAACCAGATGGCCAAGATCGTCAAGCTGGTCGAGGTGATCCCCACGCATACGGCTTCGCTCAACGAGGACTACCTGCGGCTCGAAGAGATGGCCTTGCAGGACAAGCAGGAGCGGGTCTTCAAGGAGTGGCTTTCGAAGAAGATCGACGGCATGTACGTCTACATCTCGCCCGAATTCCGCAACGGGGAGTTCGAGAACAAACACTGGGTGAAATAGGCCGTGCGCAGGCTCTTGTCCATAGCCGTAGTGGTGCTGGCCGCCGCCGTGGTCGCGGCGGGCAGCGGCATGCAGGCGCCGGAGCCGGAGGGCGAGAAAAAGCTCATCGACCTCAAGTCGGACCTGATGGGCCCCATCGCCCCGGGCGATTCGGTGGTTTTCCTGGTGGGGAACTTCGCCGCACAGCACAACGGCGCCGTCATCACGTGCGACTCGGCCGTGCGTTACTCGGACATGCGCATCGAGTTTTTCGGCAACGTGCTCATCAACAAGAATACGACCTACATTTACGGTGACCGGGCCGAGTACGACGGCGAGCTGAACGAGGCGCGGGTCTACTCCGACATCGTCAAGGTCGTCGACGGCGACGCCACGCTCTACACCTATAAATTCCTGTTCAACACGAAGAAGAACATCGGCGAATTCGCCGACGGCGGGGTGATGCTCAACCGCGAGAACCTGCTCGAATCGGTCCGCGGCTACTACTATGCCGACACGAAGGAGCTGATCGCCGTCGACCGCGTCGAAATGCGCAACGACGAATACGAACTCAAGGGCGATTCGGTGGTTTACAACATGGCTACCGACAACGCCTTTTTCTTCGACCGCACCAACATCTGGAACAAGGACGGCGACTACCTCTATGCCGACCGCGGTTCCTACGACAAGGCCGATACGCTCTACATCGTGACGCGCAACGGCTATATCCTGACCGAAAAGCAGGAGATCTGGAGCGACAGCCTCCATTACTACCGCGCCGAGGACCATGTGATCCTGCGGCGTGATTTGCAGCTGGACGACGCCGAACACAAGGTGATCGCCTTCGGCGACTACGGCGAGTACTGGAAGGAGCCGGGAAATGCGTTCCTCACGCGCCGGCCCGCGGTGGTGAGTTACGACCTTTCGCAGGGCGACTCGCTTTTCATGCGCGCCGATTCGATGTACCTCTTCACGATCAATGAAAACGCACTGCGCCGGGCCGCCGCTGCGGCCAAAGCCGATTCGCTGGCGCGTCTGAAAACCGATTCCGCCCTTCTCGGGACGCCGCACCACCCGGCCGGGGAGCTTCCCGAAGGCCGTCCTGCGGCGGATTCGCTCGGAAGTCCCCGCGTTCCGGCCGTCGGTCCCGGTTCGCCGGAAGACGCCGCAGGGCCGGATTCGCTGGCCCGGCGGGAGGTCCCCGATTCGCTGCTGGGCGTTTCCGTCCCGGATTCGCTGGCCGTTCCGGCCGTCGATCCGCTCGACACGCTGGTCGGCGATGCCCGGAAAGCCTACCTCAAGGAGCAGGCCGCCAAGTTGAAGGCGGCCCAAAAAGCCGCTGCCGCCAAGGCCAGGAAGGAAAAACTGGAGGAGATCGCCAAAAAACGCCAGGATAAGACGACGGCCAAACTGCTGGCCCAGAAGGAGCGGGAGGAGCGGCGTCTCGCTGCGCGCAAACTCAAGGCCGAGTCGAAACTCCGCGCCCGTCAGGCCCGCGCCGCCCGCAAAGGCAAGGTGATTCCGGTCGATTCCACGGCCCTGCGCGAGATCGACTCGCTGATCGCCCGCAACGACCGGGAGATGGATTCGCTGCTGTTGCAGATGGCCGATTCGCTGGCCGCCGACTCGCTGGCGATGCGGATTCCGGCCGACTCGGTCGATTCGCTCACCGACTCCGCCGACTCGGTTTACCGCCTGATGAAGGGTTTCCGCAATGTGCGCATTTTCCGTTCCGATTTCCAGGCCGTATGCGACTCGATGACGGCCATCAGCACCGATTCGACGATCCACCTCTACATCAATCCCGTGCTGTGGAACCAGGGCAACCAGATCACCTCCGACGTGATGGACATATTCACCGAGAACCAGCAGATCACGCGCGCCGAGTTCATCGGCACTCCGATGATGGTCTCCCAGCTCGACACGGTCCATTACAACCAGGTGGCGGGCAAGCAGATGACGGCGTGGTTCCGCGACAATCAGATCTACCGCAACGACGTGAACGGCAATGCCCAGACGATCTACTACATGCAGGACGGCGAGCCGCTCCAGATCACGGGCATGGGCGTCATCGAGAGCGGCGACTGTTCGTTCTATATCGAGGACAAACAGGTCGTGACGATCGTCTACCGCAAGGACCCCGACTGGAACATCTATCCGATGGACAAGATTCCCGCCGACCAGGAGCTTTACCTCAAGGGGTTCAAGTGGGAGGGCGCGCGGCGTCCGACGCAGGGGGCGGTTTTCGACCGCAGGGTCCGGCCCTCGCAGCGCGAGGAGAAGAGGCATCTCGCACATCCGGATTTCCCGCTTCTGAAAGCCCTCGAGGAGCGCAAGAAGCGGCTGATCGAGGAGCGCCGCTGGGCCGACCGCAACGATCAGGTCGATGCCGCCACCGTGGAGTGGATGCGGGCGCTGGGCTTCGAGGTGGGCCAGCCTCGGGAGTCGGGACCCAAGCTCTGAAAAATTGGAAAAAGGTGAAAAGACGCAAAAACTTTTCACCTTTTTTGTGCTATTTTTGCAGCCGGTTAGCCGTTAATGTCTGTTTTCCCATGAAGAAAAGTCTGATCGCCCTGGCATTCGGGACGTTGGCGCTCGGTATGGCGGAGTTCGTGATGATGGGCATTCTGCCCGACATCGCCCGCAGCCTCGGCGTCTCGATCCCCGAAGCGGGGCACCTGATCTCCGCCTATGCGCTGGGCGTCTGCTTCGGGGCGCCCCTCACGGTGCTGGTGGCCCGCACGCGGCCGCTGAAACACATCCTGCTGGCCCTCACGGGCCTGATCATTCTCGGCAACGCCTGTGCGGCGCTTTCGCCGAACTACTGGACCCTGCTGGCCATGCGTTTCGTCTCGGGACTTCCCCACGGGGCCTTCTTCGGCGTGGGGTCGATCGTCGCCGAGCGCGTCGCCGACAAGGGCCGGCGGGCCGAGGCCGTGTCGATCATGGTCGTGGGCATGACCGTCGCCAACCTCTTCGGCGTGCCGCTTGGAACCTATATCAGCGGCGTCGTGACGTGGCGCGCCACGTTCGGGATCGTCGCCGTGTGGGGAGCCGTGGCCATGCTGCTCGTGAAATTGTGGGTTCCGGCTCTGCCCGCGCTGCCCGATACGGGGATGAAGGGGCAGTTCCGGTTTCTGAAAAGCGCCGCTCCGTGGCTGGTGCTGGCGTCGGTGATGCTGGGCAACGGCGGCATCTTCTGTTGGTACAGCTACGTCAGCCCGCTGATGGTCCACACCTCGGGGTTCCGTTCCGAGGACCTGACGCTGATCGTCATGCTGGCCGGTTTCGGCATGTTTGCGGGCAATATCGTCGGCGGTCACTAT
>OGIE01002710.1_pt1 | contig 20916 bp, 20 predicted proteins | sample 1571581 | NCBI WGS metagenome assembly OGIE01 (sample SAMEA2582021, study PRJEB24529) | metagenome | biome: Human gut stool | place: China | collected 2011
TTCTACTTCATCTTCTGCCTTATCTACTGCTGTATAAGCTGCACAATGAATTACTACATCTGGTTTATATACTTTAACAAAAACTTGCATTTTCTCTGTATCTGTTAAAGAAAACTCATTTCTTGTTGTACCAATACATTCTATATTTCTAGCTTTTAATTCACGTATTACATCAAAACCTAATTGACCTGTATAACCTGTTACTAAAACCTTCACTAAAAATCACTCCTTACAAAGAAAGAGAGCCTAAGCTCTCTTTTTATTTATCTATTTTTATACATCTTATCATAGTAATCTTTGTATTCACCACTTATGATTTTTTCCCACCAAGATTTATGTGTCAAATACCAATCAATAGTTTTCTTAATTCCATCATCAAATTTAGTAGCAGGAAGCCAACCAAGTTCATTATGAATTTTTGTAGGATCTATAGCATATCTACGATCATGACCTGGTCTATCTGTTACAAATTCAATTAAGTCTTCACTTTTACCAAGCTCTTTTATAATTGTTTTCACAACTTCTAAATTAGTGCGTTCATTATGACCACCAATATTATATACTTCACCAATTTTTCCTTTGCGAATGATCAAATCTATAGCGGAGCAATGATCTTCTACATAGAGCCAATCACGTACATTTTCACCTTTACCATATACTGGTAATTTTTTATCATTTAAAGCATTTGCTATCATGAGTGGGATTAATTTTTCAGGAAAGTGATATGGTCCATAGTTATTTGAACAACGAGAAATAGTTACAGGTAATTTATAAGTGCGATAATATGCTTGTACTAATAAATCCGCTGAAGCTTTCGAAGCTGAATATGGACTAGAAGTATGAAGTGGTGTTGTTTCTGTAAAGAATAAATCTGGTCTATCTAGTGGTAAATCTCCATAAACTTCATCTGTAGATACTTGATGATAGCGAATATTACCATATTTACGACAAGCATCCATAAGTACACTTGTACCGATTACATTTGTTTGTAAAAAGATTTCTGGATTTTCAATAGATCTATCCACATGAGATTCTGCTGCAAAATTTACTACAACATCTGGCTGTTCACTTGCAAATAATTCATCAACAAAAGCTCTATCAGCAATATCTCCTTTAATAAATTTAAATTTAGGATTTTTCATTGCTACTTCTAATGTTTCTAAATTGCCAGCATAAGTCAATTTATCTAAACAAATTACTTCATCATTTGGATAATTATCTAATTCATAATATACAAAATTACTACCAATAAATCCTGCTCCACCAGTTACTAATATTTTCATAATTTTTCCTCCGCTATACGCATTAAATATTTCCCATAATCTGTTTTTAACATAGGCTGTGCTAATTCTATTAATTTTTCTTTTGATATATATCCTTTACGATAAGCAATTTCCTCAATACAAGATATATACATTCCTTGTCTATGTTGTACAATTGCTACATAATTAGACGCTTCCAATAATCCATCATGTGTTCCAGTATCTAACCAAGCCATACCTCTACCAAATAATTCAACTTTTAATTTACCACGTTTTAAATATTCTTCATTAATACTAGTAATTTCTAATTCTCCACGGGCTGATGGTTTTATTTTTTTTGCTATTTCTACAACACTATTATCATAAAAATATAATCCTGGTATAGCATAATTAGATTTAGGGTTTTTTGGTTTCTCTTCTAAAGAAATTACTCTTCCACTCTTATCAAATTCTACCACACCAAAAGAGGTAGGATCTGCCACATAATAACCAAAAATCAATGCTCCACTTTCAATTTCAGTAGCTCTCTGTAATAATTCTGAAAAATGTCTTCCATAAAATATATTATCACCTAAAATTAAAGCTACAGAATCTGTTCCTATAAAATCTTCACCTAAAATAAAAGCCTCTGCTAATCCATTTGGTTTTTCTTGTACTATATATTCAATGTTTAGTCCATAATTATTCCCATCACCTAAAAGTTGTTTATAAAAAGGTAGATCTCTAGGTGTAGAAATAATTAAAATTTCTCTTATTTCTGCAAGCATTAATACAGCCAACGGATAATATATCATTGGTTTATCATATATTGGTATAATCTGCTTTGATATTGCTTTCGTAATAGGATATAATCGTGTTCCTGAACCACCTGCTAAAATTATGCCTTTCATTTTATAACCCCTTATATACCCAATATTTACTTAAAATATAATTTAAAATTATAACAACTATTGTAAGTATATATTTAGATATCATTATATCTAATTCCATAAATGATGCTACTAATAATCCTATATTTTCAATTATTAACGTTATTGCTCTTGCATACATAAAGTATAAACAATTTCTTATATTGCATTTTTGTTTAAATACATATATTGTATTTGTACAATAAGCAAATATTATAGCTACTATAAAAGATATAATATTTATAATCATTAATATTATATTATTATTATCATTAAAAAAATATAATAATCCATAAAATATACTTAAATTAACAATAACTGTTAAAATACCAAAAATAATATAATTTATTTTTTCTTTCATTTTATGTTATTTATCCAAATATGCTTCTATTTCTTTAAATCTTTTAAATGTATGTTCTATTACTATATCCATATTAAAATATTTATATTCTGCTAAACGACCACTTAAAAATAAATTATTATATCTTTTAGATTTATTATAATACTGTTTATAAACTTTATTATTTTCGTCATTCATTATTGGATAATATGGTAAATTACCCACTTCAGCATCTTTATCGTATTGAAGCGGATATTCTGTTACAACTGTAGTATATTCACAATTTTCTTTATGCCAATTAAACCATTTATATTCTGTTTTTCTAGTATATCCTTTAGCTTGTGGATATGAACATACTTCAGCTGGCAAAATTTTATTAGCTTTTACAGTTTCATATTTAAAATCTAATGAACGATATGGTAATGCACCATATTCATAATTAAATAATTCATCTATCATACCAGTAAATATTAATACTTCTACTTCTTTATTTTTATAAAGAACTTTATTATTTTCATCATCAAAATTAATATTTGGTATAGCATCAGTATTTAATTCTATAGTAATATTTTCATGATCAAGCATTTTTTCAAATAATTTTGTGAAACCATATTTAGGTAAATATTGAAAATCTTTATTTAAATAACGCTCATCATAATTTAATGCCATAGGGACACGATTCATAATATATATATCTAATTGTTCAGGATCTAATCCCCACATTTTTGATGTATAGGTTTTAAAAGCTTTTTCAAATAATAACTTACCATAAGCACTTATATCTTTATCTTCACTAGAAATAATTTCTAAAATAGGTACTCTATCTCTTCCAATAAAATTTTGACGAAATTTCTTTAATAATATTTCAGCTTGTTTACAACCTACTAATTGTTGCATTGTTTTAAAATTAAATGGTAATTGTACATATTTCCCATCAATATAACTTAATAACTTTGTACTATGTTCATACATCTCCGAATATTGACTTAAATATTCAATAATCCACCAACAATTTGTATTCAAAAAATGTGGTCCATATTTTTGAATTAATATACCTTCCTCATTAACTTCATCATACATATTTCCTGCAATATGATTTCTTTGCTCTACGACCAATACTTTCATATTTTTTTCTTCGGCTAATTTTCTAGCTAAAATACTTCCAGAAAAACCTGTACCTACTACTATTGCATCATACATATATTTATTCCTTCTTTTAGTTAAATCTATTTCTTATATATCCATTTAGATAAATCTACTATACTTTTTTCTAAATTACATTTCATTTTAAAACTTGTTTCTCTATATATTTTATTTTTATCTATTAAATTATAATCTATTAATAAATTATCATCATACATACCAAAATTTAACTTTGAATTTGATTTTAATGCTTTTTTAGCAAGTTCTAATATATGCCTAAAAGTATATAAACTTTCTCTTCCAATAAAATAAGATTCTCCACTCTTTCCTTCCTTTGTTATTATTAATATTGCATCTATTGCATCATCAATATATGTCCATTCATGAAAATTATCTCCTTTAATTAGATTTAAATTTTCATTTTTCATTAATTTTTTTATAATTGTATTTGCTGATCTATTTGAATAATCTCCTATGCCAAAAACATTAGCAAAAATTACTCCTAGATACATTATATTATTTTCTTTTGATATCTTTTTTAAAATATTCTTTGTACTAGTTTTTATTATTCCATATATATTTGATAAATCTCCATCTTCATCTTTTAAATACTCATGACTAGATTCTGGGAAGAAGAATTTTTGACATTTTAACTTCACTGCAAGTAATAATGCATCGCATGCATACTTTATATTTTTATATTGTACATCATAATCATTTGAGCTATATCCACATCCATCCCATGCAAAATGATAAAAACAGTCAAAATCTCTTTCAGTGATTTTCCTTTCTAAGTCTAAATATTCCTCAAAATTTGCTACTATTATTTTTAATCTATTATTATTTTTTAAATCACTTAACTTATCTTTATTTCTAACTATTGCCCAAACTTCCACATTATCTTTTAATAATCTTTTTACTAATGCTTTTCCTATAAAACCACTAGCACCTGTTACAATAACTTTTTTCATTAGCAATTTTCTCCATAAATAAAGTTAATATCACAATCTTTAATTGTAGTAGCTTTTTCATCTTTCTCTGAAGCTATTATTTTTATATTAGGCAATTGCAAATTTATTGTCTTATCTTTATAGGTAATAGCTCTTTCAAAACTTGGTTCCCAAAATTCATCTACTTTATACTGTACTTCTGTATCATCTTCAATTGATATACATAAATGACCAAATCCTTTTGGTATATAAATTTGCTTCTTATTTTCAGCTGTTAATTCTACACTAACATATTGCAAATAAGTAGGAGAATTTTTTCTCAAATCTACTGCATAACTTATAATAGAACCTTTTGTACATCTTAATAATTTAGCTTGAGATTTAGGTGCATTTTGAAAATGTATTCCTCGTATTGTACCTTTTTTAGCTGATAATAGATGATTATCTTGTACAAATACTGTATCTATTCCAAACTCCTGTAAAGTTCTAGCCGAATAACTCTCCATATAATATCCTCTATAATCTTTATGTACTATTGGAGACAAAACATACACACCTTTTATTGATAATTCTTCAATTTGCATAATAACACTCCCTATAAAATATTTATTAAATTACTTTGTACTAAAACGTTATTATATTCTTTAAACATTTTATTCTTATCATTAATGTTTAAAGAAAAATTATTTATTGAATTATAAAATTGATTATCTATACCTACATTTATATTTTTTACACCATTATTATCTATAACTTCCAAATTAACATCAAAATTATCAGGTGCTGTAAAAATCCTTGGGGCTTTTAAAGTTGCTTTACTTCCCCATACTTCCAATTCACATTTATAAGCATTATCCATACCAAAAGATACCTGTGCTGTTATTCCTTTATCATTTTGCAATGTAGCATTTCCATATAAATCCACTTCAAAATTTTCTTTCACTAAATTACTACAAACAACTTTTGTTGTATCGCCTAATAAATAGTTAGCTAATTTTAAAGTGTATCCTCCACAATCTAATAAAGCACCACCACCAAGTTCTTTATTATAACGAAAATCATTTTTTTCTCTCATTGGAAAACCAAAAGCAATACGATAAAGTCTTATTTTCCCTAAATATCCCGAATCAATTATTTCTTTTATTTTAGTCAATTGTTTATGATACATAAACATATAATTTTCATGTACTGCTAAATTTCTTTTTTTAGCTAATTCTATTAATTCTTCTGTTTGTTGTAAATTCACACAAAATGGCTTTTCCATTAAAATATGCTTACCTGCTTGTAAAGCTTTTTTTCCCCACTCAAAATGTAAAGCTGGAGGTAATGGTATATATACTGCATCAATATTTTTGTCTTGTAAAAGTTCATCATAACTAGAATAACCTTTTCCACCATAAGCTTCAACAAATGGTTTTGTCTTTTCAATATTTCGTGAAGCTACTCCAATATATTCAAACTCATTATGTTTTTTTAATGCTGGCAAAAATCTTCTAAAAGCAATTTCAGATGTCCCTAATATGCCTAAACGTACTTTTTTCATATTATACCTCCATTATATTTCTAATAAAGATAATAAATTACGCAATTGAATATTCAATATATTATTATGCTGAACTAAATAATTTAATGTCTTATAATCAAGCCACATATATTCTTTAGGAAGCTCAAGAGCAAAATTTTGCTCTTGCATAACTAATAAATTACGATTCTGCTCATGATAAAATCTTCCGCCTTCTTCAGATAAATAATGATCAAAAACTATATTCTTTTTATTATTAACCTGATTTAGAAAATATTTTTCTACATTATCTAACTCTTCATTGTGAACAGCTTCAATTTGTAATGTAGGTGCTAATTCCACTTCATCAAAACAACCAAGCTCATGCTTTATCTTTACTAAAAATTCTCGTTTTCCATTCTTCTTATTATTTCTCATCAACAATCCAAAAGTAGCATCACCAATAGCTTCAAATAAAGGTTGCGTCCACTCTTTTACTTCTCTACCTTCTATAGCTATCTTACAAAAAATAATTTTATATGGATATGGTTTTTTACATACAAATTCTCCATCTTGCATATGCCATAATTTCAAATCTTTTAGTTTTACAAATTCAGAGGTTTTTTCTGAATACATCTTTATATCATTTATTTTATTATAAATACCTATTAGATTTATTTCATCCTCATTAATAATAGACCTATATAAAATTTTATCTTTAAAACTACATTCTATTTTATTTTTATCTTTTAAATAATTTAATTTATAATATGGAATACAAGATAATACTGTTCTTGTATCCATATTAACTAAATTATCTACTCTCATTAAAGCCTTTATTTGTCCTAAAGTCATCCATTTATGACTAGATAAAACTTCAATATCCTCATTAACCTTAATAATAATATTACGATTTCTTTTTTTATAAAATCTTGATGATTGCTCTGACTGGATTTGATCCACTATTATTTCATATTTATCAGCATTAATAAAATAATCAATATAAGCTGGACGTTTTCCACCATGTTTTTGAGTAAAATTACTTTTTGTTGCTTGAATTGTAGGTGATAATTGTATCTTGTTAAGATTACCTGGTTCTATTTTAGCCTGCATTAAAAAATACATAATGCCATTAAATTCTTTACAAATAATACCTAAATACCCTATTTCATCTTGAATAATAATTGGCTGTTCAACAATTTCTTCTTTTTCTTTTAACTTATAATGTTCTCTTAACCCTATAATATGAAAAAAACTATTATTTTTATTTTGTATAATACCTTTTTCCTCATTATAAGACCAAAAACTACTATCTTCTAATTTATTTTTAATAATATCAACTAAAAGATTTTTATTTCCCTCATTTATCCAATCTATTATATCAACTGTATCATTTATACAATTATCTTTTTTACTCCATGATTTTACTATTGAAAACAAACTATCTTGCATAAAATCAATCCTTATCAAAATTTATTTTTTTCCCTGGAATAACTAATGGTTTTTTTACTATCCTGCTATTAATCGTTAATATATATTCACCTAAAATTCCTAAAAAGAATAATTGTATTCCTCCTATAAAAAATACACCTATTAATAATGCAGATAACCCATATGGATATATATCCCATTCTAATAATTTACTTACAAATACAAATGAAGCAAATAACGTACTCAATAAACCTAATAATATACCTATAAAAGTAGCTACTCTCATAAATGCTTTCGTATATGAAGTTATTCCTAACATAGCAACATCATAAGCCTTAGCAAAATTAACATTTGAATGTCCTCTTTCACTTTCTCTTTGATGATATTGTATTATTTTCAAATCTGATGCAAATTCTCCTACAATCCCTTTAAAATATGGCATAGGATCTTCAATTTGTTTAATTGTATCAATAAAAAGTCTATCATATAAACCATACCCACTAAAATGCTGTATCTGATTTACTTGAGAATATTTACCCATAACACCATAGAATACTGTTCTTAAAAAGAATAATATTTTACTCTCATCACTGTCTTTTTTCTGTCCAATAACTACCTTATATCCATTTTCCCATTCTTTAACAAACTTAGGTAATAATTCTGGTGGATCTTGCATATCACCAAAAAACATAAATACAGCATCTCCAGTTGCTTGAGTTAACGAATAAAATACATTTCTTATATACCCAAAATTTTTAGCATTTAAGATTGCTTTTACTTTTGGATCAGATGCACATATTTTTTCTAATTCATTTCTTGTATTATCTGTAGAATAATCATCATTAAAAATTAATTCATAATCATAATTTTTCAATTCATTTTTAAATAAATCAGTAATGATCTTATGAATTTTATGCACACTTTTTTCCTCATTATAACAAGGTACTACTACACTAATTTTCTTCATTTTTTATCTCCTTATTTTTTCTTTTCAAATACATAATCCATATAATACTTAAAATTAATGAAACTATTGACACACCTATACCTAAATCAAGATAAGGAGTTCTATATTTCAATTCAATATGATGGTTTCCTGCTTCTAATGGGATAGCCATATACATTATATTAGCTTTATAAATATCTGTTTTTTTTCCATCGACAAAAGCTTCCCACCCCTTAGAATAAGGTACTGAGAAAAATAATAATTTTTTCTTATCTACAGTTATATCACCAGTAATTTCATTTGTTCCTATATTTATATTCTGTAAAGCATTTTCTTTTAATTTAGCAATTTTTTCCTCATAATTATCTAAAGGTAAAAATAATATTTGCGGTTCAGCGAATTCATATTTCCCTTTATTTTTAATAATAATATCTATATTTTCATTATCTTTTTGCCAACCTAAATTAATCAATATACCATTATTTTCAACATAAAATCCATGATTTTTAGAGCGAATATTTATTTCTTTTTCTAAATTATTCGATTTAAAACTAATTATTCCATTAAGAGAACCATTTCCATAAGTATTTAAATTCTTCAATTTAGGAATATATATATAGTACTCACCAAATTTACTTTTTTGATAACTAATATTTATAACTGTATTTTTCTTTTTAGATATTATAATATCATTATTTTTTTTCTTTATATTTTTATCATAATCTATTTTGGATATTACTTTTTCTATCTTATTTTGCTTTAAATTTTCTGGTAAAAAATCTATAGGATTATCTAAAACTATACAATCTAGCATATTTTCTTCCCATATTAACGGATTTTCATTATCATTTCTTACAACATAATTATCATAACTATATGCTATCGGCAATAAAAATTGATTTTTAAATAATCTATTACCTACTTCTTCATATCCATATGGAATCCTATTATCATAATCATAATTTTTAATATATAACACATCTGATACTGTACTCAATATAGTTCTATTATCTAATCCATCAAAAACTAATGATCGTCTAGGTAAATTCATTTCTTTATAAAAATCTACAAAACTCTTACTATTTAAAGTATATGATGCTGTTAATGAATTATATTGCTCTCTTATTGCGTTATTTAATAAATCATTATTATTATCATTTATATATAATCTATAAAAGATATTATCAACCATATTATTCTCTAAAACGATTCTCTCGTTTAAATCATTTACAGTTAAAAATTGGTCTGCATAATTACTACCTAAATTACTATATAAATATAATCCATTAAAAATAATATTTATGCAAATAAAAAACGCTATAACCCATTCACTATTTTTTAATATATAATAAGTAAAACTTACTAATATTACATTTAATATTCCATTTATTAATATATAACTAGATAATGAAAATTTTTCATATAATATAAAATATAAACTTATCTCACAGATAAAACATAAAATTAATCCTATAGTTCCATATAAAAAATATTTATGTTTATTTACAATCTCTATTTTTAATTTTTCATATGTTGCCATAAAAATAAAGGCTAAAATAAATGCATAACACCATATATTTCTATTAGATATATATGAACAACCTGACCAAACATAACCTAATAATGGTACACATAAAATAATAGTACCTATAAGAAAAATAATCTTCAAATAATTAAATTCCTTATATTTAAAAATTGTTAATATCGCAAAAAATATTATAATTGGAAAATGTAATATACTCCAAAAGCCTGCATCTTTAAAACCAATAAAAAATTCATTTATTAACAATAAATAATGTTTTAAATCATAATAAAAGATAGCATACATTTCATATCCTGAAGTTCTTGAATTATCTAATACAAATACTATCATTGGTATTAAAATTATACTTGCTATTCCACTACCCAAGCAAGCTGTAATAAATGTATTTCTAAAAAAACTTAATTTATTATCTTTACCTTTTATATATAAAAGTCTACCAATCGTATATATTATTAAAAATAATACTAACATATAAAAGAAATAAAAACTACTTATTCCTGCTAAAGCGAAACTTATTAAAAAACATATATATTTTTGTTCTCGTATAATCTTCTCTATTCCTAATATTAATAATGGTAAAAATACCATAGGATTAATAAAATAAGGATGTCTAATTGAAGCATATAAAGCAAAACCGCAAAAACAATATATTAAACTTCCTAATAATATAGCATTTTTATTAAACTTTAAATAATTACCTAAAATACAAAATACTAGACCCGATGTAAATAATCTTAATATAATAATAAAGCTATATCCATATGGTAACATTTCATTAGAAAATAATACTGCTAATAATGCAAATGGATCACCTAATATATGTGTATGCAATATATGTATAATATCTGCACCTGCTTCTAATTGAAAACTAAATAATGGTATATCAAAATTACCATTTAAAATATTTTTTATTACATCTTTAAGATATCTACTATAATATACAAATACTGGATAATGTGTTAATATTCCATCTGTTTTCCAAATTAATGTTCTATTATAATACCAAAAAGGACTAAATAATATTATAGACATGAAAAAAAAACACAGTATATATTTATTATATATATTATTAAATATTTTTTTCATTTTCTGCCTCTCTTAATTTATACTTCTATAAAACTTTATTAATTTCTTATAAGATTCTAATAAACTCACTTTTGAGTTCCAACCTAAATTCCTCAATTTTTTAGATGATAAATGAATTTTTACATCTTGTGCATATCCATATATATTATCTTTTGGTATATCTATAATAACTTCATTCTTAGAAAAATTATCTATCACTAACTTAGCCATATTATAAATAGTAGTATGGCTTTCTTCATTATTTACATTATATATTTCTGCTTTTTTACCTTTCCAAAATAAATAAAAAAATGCACTCATTGCATCTGTTGTATAACAATAATTTCCTTCTGATTTACCTTCTGTATGCAATATTATATTCCCTTTCTTTATTACTGATTTAGCAAATTGAGCAAATACTCTATTATCTTCTTTAGATACACCTACTCCAAAAGTTTGTGCTAATCTTGCAATTATCACATCTATATTATATTCATATGCATATGATACACACATAGATTCACATGCTCGCTTTGCTATACAATAACAACTTCTAATATTAGTTACATCTATATAACCTAAATCACTTTCTACTACTTTTCTTTCTAAATTATCTAATTTACCATAAACTTCCATAGATGAAACATATATCACTTTAGATTTATTTTTTTTTGCCAACTCTAGAACATTTTTTGTTCCCAAAACAGCTATATCAATTACTTCTACAGGATATTCTATCATCATTTTCGAATTTGTTATACTAGCTGTATGTAGTATATAGTCTACATGCTCTTCTATATTCATATTATCTTTTATATCTTGATAATATACTTTTAAATTTTTTTCATCTAAAAACTCATTAAAAATATCTTTAAATTTTTCTTCTGAACGTGCTAATGCTATAACATTTATATTTAAATCTAATTTTTTACTAATATATAATAAACTTTTTATATATAAACTACCAATTAAACCTGTAGAACCTGTTATCAAAAAAACTTTATTTTTAAATATACTAAAATCACAACCACAATTTAATATTTCATTTAAATCTTCTAATAATAAATTATTTATCATATTTATTTCCCCTAAATACCAAAAATATTTTTACTTTCTTTTAAATCTACTAATGCTTTAAATATAAAGAAATCATCTGGTGTGGTAATTTTTATATTATCATTATCACAAGGAACAATATGTAGCTTTTTCCCTAATTCTGTCATTAAGCTACAAGTATCTATAGTTATCGTATAAGGCATTTTTTCTCCTGCTAAATGAGCTTCCCATACATCTTTAAAATAAAAACTTTGTGGTGCTTTTGCTATAAATAGAGTATTTCTTGGTATAGTTTTAGTTATATTATGTTTATCTTCTGCTACAATACAAGTTTCTATAAAAGTTGCTGCTGTTATAGCATTACCATATATTTTTACAGATTCTATATTTTGCGTAATCAAATCTTCTGTAATTATTGGTCGTACTGCATCATGCAATAAAACTATATCTTTATCATCAACAAATGTTTTTAAATATTTTAAAGCATTCATTTTAGATTCTTGTGTATCTTTTCCTCCAGTCAAAATTTTATCAACCTTTGTTATATGATATTTTTCTATTAGCTCAGCTAAATATTCCTCCCAACCATGTACACATGGTATTACAATTTTATCAATCATTGGATGTCTTTCAAATATTTCTAATGTATAAATTATTATCGGCTTACCATATAATTCTAAAAACTGTTTAGGTTTTCCTGTATTTTTCATACGTGTTCCTGTGCCACCTGCAAATATTAAAGCTATATTCATTAATTTACATCTCCTATAATTTCTTTTATTTTATCCACTACCTGTTTAGAAGCAGTTCCCTTTTCAAAACAGCCTCTATCCTTTAAAAATTTTTCTTTTTTCTTTGTATAAATCTCTAAATCAAAATTTATTATATTATTAACCAATTCTTTATTATTTTTAGCAATAGGAAATGGTGTTGTTTCTAGAGGATAGTATAACCCACGTTCATTATTATATTCTTCCAAATCTGTAGCAAAAATAAATGCTGGTTTACCAGTTAAAACAAAATCACAAATCCAACTAGAATAATCTGTTATTCCAATATCTGCAATTAACATTAATTCTTGCATATCATCATAATCTGTTGCTCTTATTACATTTTCTATATTCTCAATACTATTTGTTGCGTTATTATTATTCCATAAGTGAAAATGATGTCTTGCTAGTATTACCCATTCTCCACCAAATCGAAAATTTAAAGCCTTTATCAAATTTTGATAATCAATACTATAACACTCTATATTCTTATTATCTCTAAATGTTGGAGCATATAAAGCTATTTTTTTTTCTTTATTTATTTTTAATTTAGTACATACTTTATTTTTTATTTTATTGTATTTTTGAGATGTTACTTTTATTAAAATATCATTTCTTGGATGTCCATATTCTAATATTGGTGTATCCTTCCAATACGTTTCTCTATATACTGATGTTTCAAAATCACTATCAGATATACAATAATCAGTATCTCTATTACAACGTAATGCATTTTTTACCCATTTTTCATTTTTATTATCATTTTGTCCTATTCTTTTTAATCCCATTGAACCATGCCATGTATTTATTAATATCTGATTTTTTTTCTTAGGAATATCTTCATATGCAAAATTTAATGCATTATCTATCCAAATTTTAGCTGATATTGCCTCTTTAAATAATCCAATAGAACCTTTTTCTACTTTTCTTACGCCTTCAGGTACATTATTTATACTATTCTTTTTTACTACCCAAACTAAATCATATGGTAATTTCTGTCTAATAATTTCTTCTGCTATATATTTTAAATTACATACATAATCATTCTGATATGTCATAAATAATATTTTATTATTTATTACTGCTGTATTTGTTGATACAAAATATCTAGCGATTCTAGCTAATATATAATCTATTTTTCTTATTACTTTTTCACAAAATTTACCTTCTATTAATGCATCAAAAATTTTATTTACTAACAACTTTTATCTTCCTCCTTGATTATTCCTTTTTCTAAATATAATACTCTTGTACAGAAATCATTTACAGCTTTCTTATTATGACTAACAAATAAAACTGTTATATGTTCTTTTACTAATTCTTCTATCTTCTCTTTACATTTTTTCTTAAATTCGCTATCACCAACACTAAGAGCCTCATCTATTATTAATATATCTGGTTTTATATTAACATTTATAGAAAAACCTAATCTTACTTTCATCCCACTAGAATATGTTCTAACAGGTTGATCAATATATTCCCCTATATCTGCAAATTCTATAATATCTTTTTCTAAAACTTTTATCTCATCATTTTTTAAACCCAATACAGTTCCTTTTAAATAAATATTTTCTCGACCTGTCATTTCTGGCTTAAATCCTGCTGTTAATTCTAATAAAGCACCTACTCTACCATTTACTATAACTTCACCTGTTGTAGGAAATGTTACTCCTGTAATAACCTTCAATAAAGTTGATTTACCTGCACCATTTTTCCCTACGATTCCAACAACTTCACCTTTAAATATTTTTAAATTTATATTTTGTAAAGTTACATGTTTTTTTAATTTTTTCTTAAAAAATATTGATATAAATTTTTCTTTTTCATTCTTATATAAAAAAAATTCTTTTTTTACATTTTTTAACTCTATAGCTATATCATTTTCCATATTTTCTTTAAATAACATCTGCAATACCTTTTCTCAATTTTTTATAATTATATATACCCAAAATAATAATAACTATTAATTCTGCAAAAAATATATAATTTTCTATTCCTACATTCCAAAACCATTCTTCATATAAAAAGACTCTTCTATATCCATTAACAAAATAATTCACAGGGTTAAATAACATAATAAATCTAATAATAGGATTTTCAATAGTATATGTATTCCACAATATCCCAGATATCCAAAATAATCCTTGAATAAAAGCACTTACAGTATTTTCAAAATCTCTAGAATACCCTCCATACATTGCTGTTGTCCATGATAATGCCAAGAAAAAAATAAACATTAGTGGTAAATAATATAATATTTGTATATTATATATACTAAAATGTATACCACTTATATATAATAAAATTATTAATAAAATTAATAACATAAAATGTACATATAATCTTGATATTGACATAATTGTCATTAACGTTGAAATAGGAAATTTTATTTTAGTAACAAATGCTGTATTCTTTCTTAAACACCGTACTCCGCCTAATATAGTATCTTGCATATAAAACCAAGCTACAAAACCTACTGCCATAAAGTTAAATTTTGATATACCTTCTACTGGTGCATTATTTCTTATTCCAAACTCAAATATAAACCAAAACATCAACAAAGTAACAGCTGGTTTTACTACTACCCACATTAATCCAAATAAAGTTCCTTTATATGATTTTTCTAACTCTATTATTGATAATCTGAATATTTGCTTCCAAAAACCTTGATGTTCTCTATAAATAGAAAAATCATTCATTTAATCATAACTCCTTCTTTATCATTCTAATATATAAACTTTCATATCGTGAGTTTTCCTATCTTTAGGAGCTGGTATTATCATATAATCCTTATATAGTCCTTTTAAATAACTATCCCAACATGAAAATGTAGGAAATCTATATCCTTCAAAATCAACATATACTACTTTTTCAAATTCACTTTTTTTCATTCGTTCTCCTACACCATATATCCCCCAAGTAATAGCTCCAACATAATCAGTTTCATTATAATCATACGTTAATGCTATTCTTTCTATTTTCTGTAAGAAAAAATTTATTCCTATCATTTTCGCTATAAATATTCCTAAGGGCTTAAATATTTTTTTTAGTAAAGTTTTTCCTTCATTTGCTCTAGCAAAATTCAATAATAAAAGCTTTCTATAAAAATTTACTTTTATATATATTTCTTTTAACTTTTTTCTATCATTAGGTAAACCATCTACAGGAAAAATATCTATCCATAAATTTTTTTCATAATCACTATACTTATAATTAATTTTAGTTTTATAATGTATTATTTTGGCAAAAGGATATAAAAAATTTTCTCTTTTTATTGATTTCAATATATATTTATCTCCATAATTATTCGGAAATATATTTATTAATCTTTCAAAATCCGGTCGAGGCATACATACATCAATATCATCATCCCAGGGAATAAAACCTCTATGCCTTATTGCACCTAATAATGTTCCTCCAGACAAATAGTATCTCAATTTATTTTTTTTACAAAAGTCATCAAAATCTATTAATATATCTAATTCTATTTTTTTTATTTCTTTAGATGATAACTCCTTCACATTATTACTCCTTTAATAAAAATATATTTTTGTCATATCTATTTGTAAAACATATACAGGCTTTTTTTATCCATAGTAATTCATCCTTCTAATATCTATTTTTTATCTTCTTCCAAATAAATTCATATAAATCTTCATTTATAAATAATAACAAGATTGCTATTTTATCTCTAATTGGAACTGAAAAATCTATTAAAACCTTGCATCCCTCTTTTTTTATAAAAGATATTATATCCATTTTTTCTTTTTTATAATTTATTACATTTATCATTTGATTTAACGTACTAAATCTAGCATATAATCTTCTTCTTAAAACAGCTTTTTTTAAATCTGGAAAAGTTTTTAATACATTTATTCCCATTTGATCTGTCATTTCTAATAAATCTAATTTTTTTTCAGAAAAAAATCCAGTAACTATCGAATTTTTTCTTACATAATAATTATATTTACTTTTATACCCACAAGATATATTTTCACTTTCCAAAAAAAATTTATATGTCGTTCCTATATCTTCAAATAATTTTCCTTTTGGATACCTAATACTCTTAAATAAAGATTTATGATATAATTTCGCCCATGCTGATGTATCTACATCTTTATGATATAACATTTTTTTTATACATTCTTTAGCAGATAATAATTCTTCCTTATTATTACCTAAAGATTTTTTATAGGTTCCCTCATAAAATACTACATTATGACTGCATATAGACATTTTAGTATTATATTTTTCTATTAAAAAAAGTAAATACTCTATCATATCTATTTCTATACTATCATCTGAATCAACAAATGTTATATACATACCTTTTGCTTTTTTAATTCCTAAATTTCTTGCATCAGATAAACCGCCATTTTTTTTATGAACTACAACTACTCTTTTATCAATAATTTGATATTTATTGCATATTTCAGCTGAAGCATCTATTGAACCATCATCAACTAATATTATTTCTAAATTTTGATACGTTTGATTTAAAATAGATTCTATACATCTTTCTAAATATTTTTCAACATTATATACTGGAACAACTACACTTATTAATACATTATTATATTTATTCTCCATAATTATCCCTATATTTTCTCTTTATAAATTTACATATTTTTTTTATCCAGTTAATCTTTTCTAAAAAAACTACATTTATAATTTTAACTTTTAATGACTTTTTCTCTAACCATACATTAAATAATCTTTCACTCAAAAAGCCAAAAACACGTGCATTATATTTATCATAATCACTAATATCTATTCTATTTTCTAAAGTAAATAAAATATCAAATAACCATGCACAATATTCGTCAAATAATGATTTCTTCATAGTAAACATATTATAAATATATAATTTTCTATTACTCATCACTTTTTCAAAAGCTTTAATGTACTCTGGATATTTTTCTTTTATTATATTTTCAACTTCATCTAAGTCTCGTTTATTATGTGCATGTTCATATTGACTATGTACTGTTTCAATATAGTAATTACGCATTTTAGGCAAAATTACATCATATTTTTGTAATAATTGTTCATAATCAACTTTAGTTAAAATAGCTTGTCTTTTATCTTCCAATTTATTACTTTTTGATTTATGTGCAAAATAACGTCGATAATGACATAGACCTATATATTCACAATCCAAATTTTTCCAAGCCCAATATAATCCTGTAAGCTCACAATAATTAGGATTTTTAGTTGATATATTATCACCTGTATCATCACCTATATATCCTAAATCTACTTTTCCTTTTTTTCCTACATGCATAGGCAAATAAACTTCATCTTTTGGCATCCAATATTTTTTATGTGTTGCCACCAAAATTTTTATATCCAATCTATCTCAATTCCCTCTTCACTAAATTCAATGCACTTTCTATAGTTTTATCCATATCATAATATTTATATTCACCTAAGCGACCACCAAAAATTATATTATTTTCTTGTTTTACTAAATCTAAATACTTTTGATATAACTTTTGATTTCTATCATTATTTACTGGATAATATGCTTCTTCTCCTAGATGCCAATCTGATGGATATTCCTTCGTAACATATGTTATTGGCTGTGTGCCAAATTCGAAATGTTTATGTTCTATAACACGAGTATAAGGTACTTCTCTAGCTGTAAAATTCATAACCGCTACACCTTGATAATTATTTTGCTCTAATCTTTCAGTTTCAAAACGCAATCCTCTGTATTCAAGCTGACCAAATTTGTAATCAAAATAACTATCTATAGCACCTGTAAATATAATTTTATCTGCTATATTTTGATATTTTTCTCTTTGTTTTAAAAAATCTACATTAAGCTCCACATCGCAATTAGATAATAATTTTTCAATAATTTGATTATATCCACCAATAGGAATTCCTTGATAGCGTGCATTAAAATAATTATTATCATAAGTATAACGAACAGGCAATCTCTTTATAATAAACGCTGGTAAATCTTTGCAATCTCTTCCCCATTGCTTTTCTGTATAGCCTTTTATAAGCTTAGTATAAATATCCATCCCCACTAAACTTATAGCTTGCTCTTCTAAATTTTTAGGTTTTCTCTTTATAACTTGCTTTTGTTTATCAATTACATTTTTTGCTTCTTGTGGTGTAGCTATATTCCACATTTTACTAAAAGTATTCATATTAAATGGCAAATTATAAATTTCACCATGATAATTAGCTACCGGACTATTTATATAATTGTTAAATTCAGTAAACTGATTTATATAGTCCCATATTACTTTATTATTTGTATGAAAAATATGCGCACCATATTTATGAATATTAATGCCTTCTTTTTTTTCACAGTAAATATTACCACCAATATGATTTCTTTTATCTATAGCAAGACATTTTCTTCCTTTTTTACTAGCTTCATAAGCAAAAATACTTCCAAAAAGCCCTGTTCCTACTATAATATAATCATACTTCATAATCCATTCCTTTTTATATTTAATATGCTCCTTTTCCAAACAATACAGCTTTTATTGTTTTTATAATCAATGCAATATCTATCCAAATACTCCAATTTCTTACATACCATACATCTAAAGATACTCTTTCTTTATATCCTGTATTAGATCTACCATTAACTTGCCACATTCCTGTAATACCTGGCAAAACTGAATAATAATCTTTTATATATTTACCATAATAATGTATCTCATCTTCTATAATAGGTCTAGGACCTACCCAACTCATTTCTCCTTTTAATACATTTATAAACTGTGGCAATTCATCTATACTTGTTTTTCTAATAAAACGCCCAATCTTAGTAATACGTGGATCATTTTTTAATTTAAAATACTTATTCCATTCTTTTTGTGCTTCTGGATTATTTTTTAAATATACTTTTAACTTTTCTTGTGCTTTAGGTATCATTGAACGAAATTTATAGCAAGGAAATAATATTCCACCTTTACCAACTCGATAATGCTTAAAGATAGGTGCAGCCCCTGGCGATTCTATCATTATTAATACAATGACTACAATACTTACTGGTATAATTATTACCATTGTTAATAATGAAAACACAATATCAAATATACGCTTTATTCTACGATTTGTTTTCTTTGCCAAATTATTACGTATACTTAATAAAAGCATATTTGATTCATATATTTTTTTTACTTCTAAATTAATTACAGGAATACCTACTGTATTGGGTACAAACATTAAGTTTCTTACTAATGGTTGTATATCTTCTACCAAATCTAATAACTTATTTTTTTCTAAATTAGGTATAGCTATAATAATCGTCTTTACTTTTAATTGTTCTATTTTTCTAATGATATTTTTTCTTAATTGATTTATATCTTCTATATCTTCAACAATATCAGCAACTTTTATACCAAAACAATTATTATGATTTGTAAAATATATAATATCTTCTGTTGCCTTTCCATTTCCCACAAAAATTACAGGCGTTTTTAATATATTTAATCTATTACATGTCTTTACTAATAATTGTCTAAATAAATATAAACTCAAAAATGATATCATAAAAAATATTACTATATATGAACGCGACAGATAACTACTACTTTTAAATACATATAGTGCTATTATACAAAAAATCTCACTATATAATACGGCATAAAAAGTTCTTTGCATAGTTTCCCAAAAGAAAATAAATCGTTCATTAACCTTCGTATGTTCTATAAAAAATATATAAATAGCTGGTATCACTAAATAAAAATATATATCTGGTATATAAAATCTACCTATTATATATGGTATATTATTTTGAATAACTAATGATATTTTTTCTGCTACTATAATAGCTACGTATTCAAATATTATTAATAATAATGCTAATATTTTTTCTGAACAATAATCTATTTTATAAATTTTTTCTCTTAACATAAATTACCTCCTTTTTTATTCATTTTCATATTAATAATGGCTCTGTCACAACAAATGGTTGATTTTGACGAGAAATAGCGTATAATAATAGTAAGAAACAGTACCACCGAAGGAGGT
>OGIE01002713.1_pt1 | contig 20897 bp, 18 predicted proteins | sample 1571581 | NCBI WGS metagenome assembly OGIE01 (sample SAMEA2582021, study PRJEB24529) | metagenome | biome: Human gut stool | place: China | collected 2011
ATATTTTGCGCAGCGGTATGCCGGGATTACCGGCTTCGGACCTGTAGTGCTGTACACTCTTAAATTTTTATTGTAATTCGGATATAACTTCAGGGAACAGTTCCACGGACCGTTTTAATATTCCATGTACCTGCGCGATGCAGATTCCATAATTGGTAATCGGCACATTCTGTGAGACAGCCCGGGCAATCCGCGCTTTCATTTCCCGTTCATTTAACATACACCCGCCGCAGTGTACCACCAGTGCGTAAGGTGACAGATATTCTGGAAATTCCCCGCCGGAGGTGAACGCGAAGTTTAACTCTTTTCCGGTATACTTCCGAATCCAGTTCGGCAGCTTCACGGTTCCGATGTCGCCGCATTGGCGGTGATGGGTGCAGCCCTCGGAGATCAGGACGGTGTCGCCGTCCTGCAGCTTATCCAGCTGGGCAGCTCCGTGAACGGCCTCCTTTAAATCCCCTTTGTAGCGGGCGAAGAGGATGGAGAAGGAGGTCAGTGGAACATCCGCCGGAGTGTCGGCATTTACTTTTTTGAAGGCCTGGGAATCGGTGATGACCAGGGCTGGTTTCTTTCCCAGAGCCAGCAGGGTTTGCGGCAGTTCTGTTTCTCTGGTGACCACAGAGATAGCGCCGGATTCCAGCACATCACGGATGGTCTGCTGCTGGGGCAGGATCAGGCGTCTCTTTGGTGCAGCGGAATCAATCGGAACCACCAGCACCACCACATCTTCCGGCTGGATCAGGTCGGCCACAATGCGCTTTTCATCCGCTTCGGCGGACGCGGCCTTGACCAGTGCGCCAATCCGCTCCTTGAGCTCATAGATCTGAATGCCGTCCTTTGCGCTGACGCAGATTTCATGTTCCTGCAGGACAGGTGGAGCGGAGAGCAGGTCGGATTTGTTGTATACGGTAATATGCGGAATTTTCTTTTCCTCAAAGAGTTTTAACAGCTCCTGATCTGCCGGCTGCAGTCCCTTTTCGGCATCCACCACCAGAATGGCAATGTCGGTTTTGTCCAGAACCTGCAGGGCACGCTTTACACGCATTTCGCCCAGGGTTCCCACATCGTCGATTCCCGGGGTGTCGATGATGACTACCGGGCCGATGGGCAGAAGTTCCATGGCCTTCTGTACCGGGTCGGTGGTGGTTCCCTTGGTCTCGGAGACAAGGGATAGGCTCTGGCCGGTCACAGCATTTACCACGCTGGACTTTCCGGCGTTTCGCAGGCCGAAGAAGCCGATGTGAACCCGCTCGGCAGATACTTTATCATTCAGTCCCATAATTGTGTCCTCTTTCCTTAAGTTAGAACCGGAAATCCCGGCGGTTGGATGCCTTGATATCTTCAATATTCTTCCGCGCGATCTCGCGAACCTTTTCCTTCGGAATCTTCTCCAGTTCTTTTTCAATCAGTTCAAATCCATGCTTCTTTGTCTCTTCGCTGGCGTAATCCACCAGATACTCGGTCAGGGTCATCAGGGCGTTTGGATGGCAGCAGTTTAGAATCTGTCCGTTCTTGCACAGGCTCATGAAGCGGTCGCCGGTGCGGCCTTCGCGGTAACATGCCGTACAGAACGACGGAATAAAGCCAAGCTGCATCAGCCAGTCCACTACCTCGTCTAAGGAGCGCTGGTCGGATACATCGAACTGCTCGGAGTCATGGGGGCGTTCTTCCTCGCAGTAACCGCCCACAGAGGTTCTGGAAGCGCCGCTGATCTGGGAGACACCTAGCTGCAGCATTTTTTCGCGGACCTCCTGGCTCTCCCGGGTGGAGATGATCATGCCGGTATACGGAACGGCAATGCGGATGCAGGCCGCGATTTTCTCAAAAATATCGTCAGCCAGGCTATTGTCAAAAGCATCCGGGTCAATATCGTCGGCATGCTTTACGCGGGGAACACTGATGGTGTGGGGACCGACGCCGTGAACCGCTTCCAGATGCTCGGCATGCATCATCAGTCCGGCAAACTCATACTGGTAACCCTCCAGACCGAATAAAACGCCCAGACCCACATCATCGATGCCGCCCTCCATAGCGCGGTCCATGGCTTCGGTGTGGTAGTCGTAGTCATGCTTCGGGCCGGTGGGATGCAGTTCCAGATAGCTCTTTTTATTGTAGGTCTCCTGGAACAGGATGTAGGTGCCGATGCCGGCTTCCTTTAATTTGCGGTAGTTTTCCACGGTGGTCGCGGCAATGTTGACATTCACGCGGCGGATGTCACCGTTTTTATGATGAATGGAATAGATTGTTTTGATGGATTCCAGAATGTACTCGATCGGATTGTTGACCGGGTCCTCCCCGGCTTCAATGGCCAGCCGCTTGTGTCCCATATCCTGCAGGGCAATCACCTCGCGTTTGATTTCTTCCTGAGTCAGCTTGATGCGGGCAATGTGTTTGTTCTTCATATGATACGGACAGTACACGCAGCCATTGACACAGTAATTGGAGAGGTAGAGCGGGGCAAATATGACGATGCGGTTGCCATAGAAGGCCTGTTTGATCTCCTCGGCCAGCTCGTACATTTCCGCAACCTTTTCCGGAATGTCGCAGGCCAGAAGAACTGATGCCTCCCGGTGAGAGAGTCCGGCACAGTGGGTCTGGGTGCCGTCGGCGCTTTTGACAGGTCTTGCCTTTGCAAGAATTTCATCGATCAGTGCCAGGTTGTGTTTGTTTTCCTCCGCGTAGCGGATGGTGTCGAGAATTTCTTCGTGGTTGATAAATTCCTCTGCCTTTAAGGATTTTGGATTGTAGATAGCCATAGTATTGTTTTCCTTTCTTTGCGGTCGGAAGCAGGTTACTGCAACCTTCCGTCAGATTGTAAATATTCTTATTTTATGATATCTCCCCGTGCGGTGACGATGGAGTAGCCGATGGATTCCATGCGGCGGTTTAAGCAGGAGCGGCACTGGGCCGATTCATCTCCAGTACAGATCTTGTTGTCGTAGAGCGCGTATTTCCTGCGTTCCGATACTGGGGAGAGGTTCGGCATGACGACATTTGCGCCTGCCTGGATGCCCTTTTCCCGGCCGAGCGGATCAATGGTGCCAAGAGCCGTGGTGGCAGGAAGCAGGACATTGGGTTTGATGAGCCGGATGAGGGAGAGCAGATAGATGGTCTGGTCCGCGGTCCCCGCCGGCTGGTCTCCAAAGGGAGTGTCCTTCTGCGGGATGAAGGGGCCAATGCCGCACATCTCCGGCTGGAAGGTCTCAATGAATTTTAGATCCGTGGCCAGGCAGTCCGGTGTCTGGTAAGGGGATCCCACCATAAAACCGCAGCCCACCTGATAGCCGATTTCTTTTAAGTCCCGCAGACAGCGTATCCGGTTGTCAAAGGACATGGAAGCGGGATGCAGCTTCTCGTAATGGGCTTTGTCGGCGGTTTCGTGGCGGAGCAGGTAGCGGTCAGCCCCGGCATCAAACATAGCCTGGTAATCTGCCCGGGAGTACTCTCCTAAGGATAAGGTAACGGCACAGTCCGGGTAACGGGACTTGATCCCGCGAACCAGCTCACAGACCTGAACAATCGGAACAATGCCTTCTCCGCCCTGCAGTACAAAGGTACGAAATCCAAGATTCCATCCCTCTTCACAGCACTCCAGAATCTGTTTTCTGGTAAGCTGGTAGCGGTCGCAGTTTTTGTTGGATTTTCGGATGCCGCAGTAGATGCAGTCATTGCGGCAGTAGTTTCCAATTTCAATGAGACCGCGGACATAGACATCGGTGCCGTAGATTTCCCGGCGCATCGCATCGGCCTTTTTGGCGGCATAGGCCGCCAGCTCCGGTGACTGACCTTCCACCAGCGCACGGTATGCTTCGTGCGATAGGGCGTGACGCTCCGCCAGAAGGTCAACGAGGGAAAATAAGTCCGTCATCCGATCACATTGGAGTAGGCGGTCTTGACGCTGACTCCGTCCAGATTTCCAAGCTTTCCGGCCAGAGCGGAGATCGTATCCTGCGGTGCGTCCATGGCGATGGATACGATGCTGATGTGCTTTGGGCGGTACGGAATTCCCATTCGTCCGATGATATAGGGGCCATATTCATGCAGCATGGCGTTTAACTTTTCAACGGAATCCGGGTTTTCCACGATGATACTCATAACAGCAACGCGTGTTTCCATAAATCCTCCTGTATTATGTAGTGAGAGAAAAAAAGCCGTACCCAAAAAGGTACGGCTGAACAGACTGCGGCTATAAAATGGCAGTGAACCAGACGAACCTTTCACGCAGGAGATACCTCCCCTTAATGTCGGGATGCTAAATGATTCTCATTAAAAACAGGATACCACAGAACGCATCAGATTTCCACTAAAACAGGAAAGGATATTTTTTGACAAATGTTACAAAATGATTTGTCGGAATGCTTGCATTTTTCGAAAAAGTTAAGTATAATGAAATAATGTTTTACGGTTTAACGCGTTAAACCGATGAAAAGAAATGGCAAACAGGAAAAAACGCCGAAAGGAACAGCCTGTGGGCCATGAGAGAGGGGATTATACTACTATGAATGAAGAAAAGAAATTGAATATGCCGCAGTCGCTTTTGCTGCTGCTTCTGATCATTGGATCAGTCGCAGTCTGCATCCGGCTGAAAACAGGAGGCCCGATGATCGGCCTGTTTCTGAGCTGGATCATCATTTATTTATTCTGCAAAGTATTGAAAATCAATTATGATCAGATTGTGGGCGGCGCGTATGATGCCATCCGCGTTGTCGTGCCAACACTTTGCCTGCTGATGTCCATTGGTGTCATGATCGGAACCTGGCTGCAGAGCGGTACCATCGCATCCATCATTGTAGGCGGCTTAAAGATGATCAATCCGACCTGGCTGCTGCCGCTGACTTTGGTCTTCTGTGCTGTTTTAAGCCTGGTGACCGGAACCTCTTACGGTTCTGTGGGAAGTGCCGGTGTGGCCATGATGGCCATCGGCAATGCCATGGGCATTCATCCGGGCATGGTGGCCGGCGCAGTCATCTGCGGTGCCATGTTTGGTGATAAATTAAGCCCCCTTTCTGATACCACCAACCTGGCACCGGCAGTAGCCGGATCAAAATTAAACGATCATGTCCGCTCCATGCTGTGGACTACCCTTCCGACTTTCGCCATCAGCCTGGTGCTGTTTACCATCCTGGGAATCAGCCAGACCTCTGGTGGTTATGAGGAGGGCAACCTGTTGGTCTACATTGACGCGCTTCAGGGTGAGTTTAAGCTGGGATTTGTGACTCTGCTTCCGGCTGTTGTCATCATTGTACTGCTGCTGTGCAAGGTGAATGCCATCGTTTCCCTGGGACTTTCTGCAGTCTGCGCAGGAGCGGTATCTTTCTTCTATCAGGGTGCCACATTGCAGAGCATTATCCGCGTGGCATACAACGGCTACAGCACCCAGATTGAGGAAGCTATTTTAAAGACCATTTTAAACCGCGGCGGCATGAGCAGCATGCTGCAGTATGTAGCCATCATCTGTTTTGCAGTCGGCATGGGCGGCATGCTGGACCGTCTCGGCGTTCTGGGCAATATCTTAAATGCCATCACCGGACGCATCAACAGTGACGGAAGCCTGATTCTGGCAAGCCTTTTAGTTGGCTATGTGACCAGCCTCATCAGCTGTTCCCAGCCAATGTCCCATGTGCTGACCGGAAACATGATGAAGCCGCTGTTCAAGGCAAGAAGGGTTGCTCCGGAGATTTTATCCAGAACGCTGGAGGACGCAGGAACTCTGTCCGGACCGATGATCCCGTGGCACGGCTACTGCGTATACATGGCAGGCACCCTGGGCGTGGCCTGGTCGGTGTTCTTCCCGTATCTGTTCCTGCTGTATCTGACCCCGCTGTTTAGTATCTTCTATGGATTCAGCGGAATTTCCATCAAACATGTGGAGGAAAATTAAAAATATCAGAACTGGAGTTTTTGAATATGGAAACAAAACTTGTACTTCTCGGCACGGGCACCCCGAATGCGTGCCCGAATGCCAGCGGCCCGTCTACCGCTGTGATAGTGGGAGACCGCTCTTACCTTGTGGATTTCGGACCAGGCGTGGTGCGCCAGGCGGCAAAAGCTTATCAGAAAGGCATCGACGCGCTGCGGCCGGACTGCCTGACGGTAGCATTCTGTACTCATCTGCATACCGATCACACTGCAGGCTATTCGGACCTGATTTTTACTCCGTGGGTGCTGGAGCGCAAAGAGCCGCTGAAGGTCTTTGGACCGAAGGGAATCTGCGAGATGACAGATTATATTGAGAAAGCCTACGCGGTGGACATTGATTTCCGCATCAACGGTTTTGAGAAGGCCAATGAAGAAGGCTATAAGGTAGAAGCAAAAGAGATTCAGCCAGGTATCATTTATCAGGATGACCGTGTGACGGTGGAAGCATTTCCGGACAGTCATGGCACACTGGAAAGCTATGGTTTTAAGTTTACCACGCCGGACAAGGTCATTGTCATCAGCGGAGACACCGCGCCATTGGAAATTGTGGCAGAGAAGGCGAAGGACTGTGATATCCTGCTGCACGAGGTAGAGTATACCGCCGGGCTTTCCGCAAGAGAGCCGAAGTGGCAGAAGTACCATCAGGAGGTTCATACCTTAAGCGTGGATCTGGCGAAGATTGCGCAGAAAGCGCGGCCGAAGCTTCTGGTCACCTACCACCGGATCTATCATATGGAAATTCAGGATAATACTGTGGATGTGGAAGCCGAGATAGCCCGACGCAATGAAGCCATCCTGCAGGAAATCAAGGATGCCGGGTATGATGGCGCAGTAGTGAATGGGCTGGATCTGGATATTTTTTAGGTGCTTTGTGTTTGTAAAAGCGGGAGCAGGAAACATGTTAAGAATTGCATTTTGTGATGATGAAACAGAAATTCTGGAAGAACTGGAGTCCTTAACGGAACAGTACTGCGCGGACCGTGGGTGCCGAATGGAATATCAGGCATTTCACAGTCCGCTGGAGCTTCTGGCGGCCATGGAAAAGGGAACATATTTTGACGCGGTCTTTCTGGATGTGCTCATGCCCGGGGAGAACGGAATCAGTACGGCCAGGGAGCTTCGCCAGACAGACCAGAATATTAAGATCGTTTTTTTGACAACGTCTTCGGAGTATGCAGTGGATTCCTACTCGGTCGGTGCATACTTTTACCAGATGAAACCATTGAAGAAGGAGATATATTCCGGTCTGCTGGATTCGCTCCGTGCTGTCTGTGAGAAAGAGCAGAAAAAGAGCCTGGTGGTGCGCACCAGAAACGGGATCACCCAGATCAGTTTTGATGATCTGCAGTATTGCGAAGTGCGCGGCCGCAATCTTTTATATTATCTGGGTAATGGAACGGTGCTGGAGGGGAACGGGCGGATGGAACGGCTGGAAGAACAGCTTGCGGAATATGGAAACTTTATTCGGATTCATCGTTCGTTTCTGGTAAATATGGAATGTATCTGCAACATTTCTTACCGCTCTGTTGTTATGAAAAATGGAACAGAAATACCGGTTCCGCACGGAAAATTTACAGAAATCCGGAACCGGTATCTCGCATACGCATTTGAAAGAAAAAAGGTTATTTTATGATGGAAATCCGGTTTTTCAATATGATCGCGGTGGGAAGCTTTGGCATGATTTTGTCATCGGCCTTTTCCGGGGTTTGCGAAAACGGGCAGAAGCGGAGCCGGATTGTCTGCATGATGGCTCTCATTCTGCTTGGCCAGACCCTGTTTGTTGTGACAGCAGGAAGGCAGTGGCTGATTTATTGTTATCCGTTCATTACACACCTGCCATTTGTGCTGTTCCTGCATCTGTCCGGCGTGAATTTTGTATGGTCGCTGGCTTCCGTCCTGATTGCGTATCTGTGCTGTCAGCTGCGCAGATGGCTGGCGCTGGCGCTTGTTTTTTTGTGCCTTGGCGGGCGGAATGCGGATTATCAGAGGGTGGCAGAAATTGTGGTAACCATTCCGCTCTTGCTTCTCATTCTTCGGCTGGCGGCACCGTCCATCCGCTCTCTTTCTGAGCACACCAGGCTTTCCCAATGCCTGTTTGCCATCATACCCGCAGCTGGCTATGGCTTTGATTATGTGACCAGGATCTATACGGATCTGTTTGCCAGTGGTTCTGCTGTGGCAATGGAATTTATGCCGTTTCTGTGCAGTGTTTTATATCTGGTTTTTGTGCTCCGGGTTTCGGCAGAGGAGCGCAAACGCCTTTGGATGGAGCAGAAGCAGAATATCTTAAGTGTGCAGATGGAGCAGGCCGTGTGTGAGATTGATACAATGCGCAGAGCGGGAGAGACCATGCGGATCTACCGGCATGATATGCGCCATCATTTACAATATCTGCTGTCCTGCATCGAAAACGGAAAGCTTACCCAGGCCGCGGAGCATATCCGCCAGCTTGATGCCGAGTTAGAGACTGGAAAGGTGATGGTTTACTGCAAAAATGAAACGGTGAATCTGATTTTTTCGGCATTCGCGGAGCGGGCGCTTCAGGCGGGAATCACCATGGAGGTTCAGGCAGACATTCCGCAGGCTATCATACTGTCCGAGAACGATCTCTGTGTTTTGCTCTCTAATGCCCTGGAAAATGCCCTGCAGTCATGTGTACGGCAAAAGAAAGATGGAAGACCTGCGCGTATTGAGATATCCGCATATTGCCAGGATGAAAAATTATTTTTGCAGATCGTGAATTCCTGTGATGACAGTGTGCGTTTCGCAAATGGAATTCCAGTAACGAAGCAGCAGGGACATGGGTTTGGCGTGCAGAGTATCCTTGCGATTACGGAGAAATATCAGGGAATGTGTTCCTTTGAACGGAAAAATGATCAGTTTTTTCTCAGATTACGGTTATAATGGAAGCTTAAAGACGTTTTAGAGTCGATTCATGACAGTTTCTCCAATGATTGGAAAATCGGTTGTATAATAAAAACTGTTATACAAGAACGTATACAGAGGGAGAAACGTATGATGAAAAAACTTTTAGCAGTATCTTTAAGCACTATGATGGTGTTATCCATGTCAGCCTGCGGTGGCTCTGATTCTTCAGCTGATACAACAGCAGCTCAGGAGACCGAAGCAGAGGTTACCGTGGAGACCGAAGCAGAGACCGAGGCAGAGACCGAGGCAGAAACCGAAGAGCTGCCGGATCTGGTAGACGTAGAGGGCGCTACCATCTGGGATATTCTGCGTGTAGAGACTCCGGATCTGACCAACACAAGCTGGGGACTTTCCGGTGGCTACATTGAAGGCGAGGAGATGACCCAGGAGGATCTGGACCAGACCTTAGAGCAGTACGGCGGACAGCTTGATTTCAACTTTGGCGAAGACGGACAGGCCCAGATGGTTCAGGGCGGCGGCACCATGGAAGGTACCTATGAGTATCTGGATGACGGTGTTTCTGTAGTCTTTGACAATCAGGGAGCTGAGCTTCCTTACACCTGCCTCTTCACTGAGATGAACGATACCCTTGTTTTAGTAGCAGTTCCGGATGAGTCCGGCACCAGCGGCCTGTACTTCTCTCAGAACTAAAACAGAATAGAAACTCGGACGCGCATGACGCGCACTGGAAAAGCCACCGAAGCATAAACTATCATAAGAAAGCTTCAGGGTGGCTTTTTCTTTGCAGACATTTCCAAAGCCTTTGACACCTGGAGAGGAACGGGCCTGCCTGGAACGCTTACAGGAGGGCGACCGGGAGGCACGCGATATCCTGATCGAACGAAATTTAAGACTGGTCGCCCATGTGGCGAAAAAATATCAGGGCACCGATTATGAGACGGAGGATCTGTTATCTGTTGGTACGATTGGCCTGATCAAAGCGGTGAATACCTTTCACCCTGAGCGTGGAAGCCGCCTGGCAACCTATGCGGCCAAATGTATTGAAAATGAAATTCTCATGATGTTCCGGGCCGGAAAGAAATACAGCCGGGAGGTATCTTTGTTTGAACCTATCGGCGTGGATAAGGACGGAGAATCGGTCAGCCTGGTAGATGTGATCGAACTGGAGAGCAAAGAGGTCTTAGAGGATCTGATTCTGGATCAGGATATCCGGGAGCTTTACGAGGCATTTTCCTGCTGCTTAAAACCCCAGGAGCAGTCCGTGGTAAAGCTGCGTTACGGACTGTTTGGAATGAAGCCCCGCACGCAGCGTGAGATTGCGAAGCAGCTTGGCATTTCCCGCTCCTATGTGTCGCGGATTGAAAAGCGCGCCATAAAAAAACTGGGAGAGCATTTAAAGGCAGAATGAAAAAATAATCACATAAATCATAAGAAAATTGCATTGTTTTCAGATGCTTTCCCATATATAATGTATGGGAAAGCATTTTTATTGCTGTGCATATCGGGAAGGCGCCAGGGGCGCGTTCACTGATTTCAGGAGAAGAATCATCAGCTTAAGGAGGGTGTTATTATGTCTACAATCTTAGTGACAGGCGGTGCCGGTTATATTGGAAGCCATACCTGTGTGGAGCTTTTGAATGCCGGTTATGATGTGGTTGTCGTGGACAACCTGTGCAATTCCTGCCGGGAATCCTTGAAACGTGTGGAGGAGATTACAGGAAAGAAGCTGACCTTTTACGAGGTGGATCTTTTGGATGAGCCGGCTCTGGACGCTGTATTCCAGAACGAGAACATTGACGCAGTGATTCATTTTGCCGGTTTAAAGGCAGTGGGAGAGTCTGTATACAAACCTCTGGAATATTATCACAATAACATTACCGGAACTCTGATCCTGTGCGATGTCATGCGCCGTCATGGCTGCAAGAGCATTGTGTTCAGTTCTTCCGCAACGGTATATGGCAATCCGGCCTTCGTACCGATCACTGAGGAGTGCCCGAAGGGCGAGATTACCAATCCCTACGGACGCACCAAAGGCATGCTGGAGCAGATCTTAACCGACCTTCACACTGCGGATCCGGAATGGAAGGTAATGCTGCTTCGCTACTTTAACCCGATCGGAGCTCATAAGTCCGGCCGTATCGGTGAGAATCCGAAGGGTATCCCGAACAACCTGCTTCCTTACATTACACAGGTGGCAGTTGGCAAGCTGGTATGCCTGGGCGTATTCGGCAATGACTATGACACTCCGGACGGAACCTGTGTCCGTGATTACATTCACGTGGTAGACCTGGCAGACGGCCATGTAAAGGCACTGGACAAGCTGGCCAAAGAGCAGGGCGGTGTCTGGATCTATAATCTGGGAACCGGTGTCGGCTACAGTGTTCTTGATGTCATCAATGCATTTGAGGAGGCGAACCACTTAAAAATCAATTATGTATTTAAGGAGCGCCGCGCGGGTGATGTACCGCAGTGCTACGCAGATTCCTCCAAGGCAGAGCGGGAGCTGGGCTGGAAAGCAAAATACGGCATCCGGGAGATGTGCGAGGATTCCTGGAGATGGCAGAAGAACAATCCGAACGGATACGACGAAAACTAAACAGAAACAAAAAGAAAGAAGAGGAGACCGGTCAGGCCTCCTCTTCGCTCATTAAGGACTTCATAATGAAGGAATAGATTTCTTTGCTTTTGTGTTCCCACCGGGCACTCATGGCAGCTGCCTGGTCACGGTCCGGAACCGACAAGCTCAGCTCAATGAGGGGGGAACGGCCTTCCCGTACCTCGCAGTGGACGATGTAGTCCTGGCTGGTGGATTTGTAGTAGTCGGAAAGCAGGCTGACCTCATTGCGCAGGCGCAGGCGGTTCTCCTTTAAGTAGGTGTCCATGTCCTCGATGATGGCAGGGGAGATGTTGTTCTCAAAAAAGTTTAAGGTCTCTTCTCCCTCTTTGGTAATCTCGTAGCGAGTGGTGCTGTGGGTAGACTCGGCGTGGATGAGGCCGGAGTCCTTTAATTCGCCAAGGGCCTGCTGGAGCGTAAAATAGCTGGCGTATTCATGCTGCAGGAAAAAGTCCGTCAGCTGCGCGTTGGTCAGCGGAAAATTTACTTTTTTGAGCATATATAAATTCATGAGTTTGTACAGCGTCATCGGTTCTGACAACATGGGAGGGTGCCTCTTTCATTCAACAAAGTTTTTATTAATCATACCAATTTAAACCTTTTAAATCAAGTGAAATTATGCTAAACTAATGCCATGTATGGAAAAAGGTGTGACAGAGGATACTATGAGAGAAAGAATTAACCGACTGGCAAAAGGCATCGTGGATGCAGAAATCCCGGAGGTTTTTGTTCTTCCGGAAACCTGCGGCGGCATGGTGACAGCCGGACAGGTATGCAGAAAAGAACTTTATGTGGCGGACCGTTATGGCTGTTTTGTGAAAGGCCTGGTGTATTCGTCCCATCCGTGTGTGCGGGTGCTGGGCTCTTCCTTTGGAGGAAACCGGAACCGTATTTTTTATGAGGTTGACTGCCGTACCCTGTCAGACGGAGACAAAATCGAGGGAGTATTTGATCTGGTGACCAATGGCGGCGAGAAAAAGCTGCCATATTCTTTTGTTGTGGAACCGGATCCGGTAGGAAAAATTCTGGCCGGGTTAAAACAGCCGGAAGATTTTGCAAAGCTGGTGCAGGCTGACGGGGAGTTCGCAAAGCGTCTGTTTGAATACCGTGATTTTACGGAAGCGCCTTTTTTACAGGATCTTCATGTCCGTGCGTTGTATGACGGCTTAAAAGGCCGTCCGAACCGTCAGAGTGAACTGGAAGAATTTCTGGTGGGCCTGAATGTAAAGAAACCGGTGGAATTAAAAGCAGACACCACGGTGCGAAGCTTTGAAAAGACGCAGGCAGGAATGCAGGATGTGATCCGTGTGGAGAGCAGTACCTGGGGGTATGTGCGGTTCGAGGTGTACGCAGACGGGAAATTTATCGTTCTGCCGAAAGCTGTATTCACGGAAGAAGATTTTAAGAATGGCGTATGTGAGATTCCGTATCAGATCGATCAGGCACATCTTCACCATGGAAAGAATCTTGGCGCAGTCTGTATCACATCCCTGCGCCAGAGCATTTGTGTTCCGGTGGAGGTTCTGGCAGGCGAGGAATTAAAGGACCGCCCGGGATATGGCAGGCGTGAAGCCTTTGGAAAGTACCTGGAGCTGCGCCTGGAATATGAGCTTGGTCTTTACGGGGAAGCTCTGATGCGAAATCAGTTAAAACAGCAGCTGGAAGCTATCCGCAGTCAGTATGGTGAGAGCCTTGCGGTGAATCTGTACCAGGCAGATCTGCTGATCCTGGAGGGAGACACAGAAGGGGCGAAAGAACTTCTGGAAAGTTGCCTTGATGTTTCCCCCTCTTATACTCCGTATTGCCATAAATATGAACAGCTCCAACGGTATCTGATGCGCCAGCTGGACGAAGGCGAAGCCGCGGAGCAGGAAACAGAGGAAGAAAGTCTGGCCGGACTCAGAAAAGAGTTTGAGAGCGGCAGCCGGAGCCCGTACCTGTATGTGCGGGTGTGGGAGCTTTATCAGAAAGATCCGCAGCTCCTTACAGGACTTTCTGATTTTGAACTGCAGGTTCTGATGTTTGCCGCAAAGAGGAAGCTGATGGATGAAGCCTTCGCGTGCAGGGCCGCGAAACTTGCGCCTTCCAGAAAGCATGGAGGAAAGCTGCTTCTGCGCTTTTTCATGATGCTGTATCAGCAGTATCCGGAAATCGAAATCTTAAACGCGGTCTGCAGCATTCTGATCAAGGCAGACTGCCGGGATAAAAAATACTTTAAATGGTATAAAAAAGCGCTGGAGGATGGTATCAGCCTGACACGGCTTTACGAATATTACTTGTACGCGCTTCCGGATGATTATCCGTACCTGCTTCCGAAAGAAGTCCTTTTGTATTTCTCCTATGAGAAATACATGGATACGGCCAACCGGGAAGTGTTATACAACAACATTGCCCGGTTCATGAATCCGGAATCTACGCTGTACCGGCAGTATGAACGTGATATTGAGCAGTTTACCATGGAGCAGCTTCTGCGCTCCCGTGTGAACAGCCGGCTGGTAACGCTGTACCAGCATGTCTTATACAAAGAAATGATTGATGAACAGGTGGCCCGGGTGCTTCCGGCTCTCTTAAGATCTTACCGCATCACGGTGTCTAACAAAAAGATCCGCTCCGTTGTCGTATGCTACGAGGAGCTGGAGCGGGAGGATGTGGCCGCGGTTAAGGATGGCGTGGCTTATGTACCGCTTTTTTCAAGTCATCCGGTTCTTTTGTTCCAGGATGAGTACGGAAACCGTTATACGGATGTTTCTTACCGGAAACAGCAGGCTATGTTGGAAAACCGCAAAGAGCTGGAGGAACGCTGTTACGATATTTCTCCGGAGCAGCCTATGCTTCTGTTAGAGCGCTGCAGCGCCATTGTAAAGGATGGCATGAAGGGGACAACAGACCGCCGCGTTCTGAAACGGGCCCTGGCAGAGTTAAAGCTGCATCCCTTATTCCGGGAAAAGCTTCTGGAAAGCCTGCTTGGCTATGACAGCCGCTGCCGGAGCGAAGAGGAAGGAGCGGCTGGTGTTCTGGACTACTGGAATCAGCTGAAACCGCAAAAACTGTCCAGGGAAAACCGCGGGAAGCTGATCCGCATGCTGATTCTTGCCGGGAACAGCCAGGAGGCATTTTTCGTTGTGCGGGAATTTGGCTGGAGCGGTACAGAGGAAAGGGAACTTCTGGATCTGTGCAGCCAGATGATCTTAAAACAGATGCCAGAGTCAGATGACACGCTGTTAAAGCTGTCCTGGGAGCTTTTCACAAAGAACCAGTGGGACGGGGCGGTGCTGGATTATCTGTGCGAACACTTTAATGGAACCTCAGAGCAGATGTATCAGCTGCTTACACAGAGTGAAAAAGAGCATGTGGAGCTTTATGATCTTCCGGAGCGGCTTCTGGCACAGATGATGTTCAGTGGTGAAACCGAGCATATGGATCCGGTATTTGACTGCTACAGAAGTGGAAAACAGGTCAGTGATCTGGTTTCAAGGGCTTATTTCACCATGAAATCCTGCGATTATTTCCTGAAAAACCGCGCAACGGAGGATTCCGTGTTCACGCATCTCGAGGACGTGGTCCGGGAGACAGCAGACAAAAAACGGGTTCCGACGATTTATCTTCTGGCGCTGACATTGTGGTACAGCCGAAAGTATAGTTTGTCAGATGACCAGAAGGAACTGGCATCCGGCATGACGGAGGAGCTTCTGGAGGAAGGACGGATCTTTGCGTACTTCCATCAGCTGGGACGCCATATCCCGCTTCCGGATTCCATTATGGACCAGATTACCATCGAGTACCGTGGCAGCAGAGAAGCAAGACCGGAGCTGAAGATCCGGGTACTTCCAAATGAGGAGACGATCCATAACGCGGAGTTTGTGAAAGTATATCCGGGCATTTACATCCATCAGCATGTACTGTTTGAGGGAGAAGTGCTGGAGTATGAGGTCTATGAAAATGGGGCGGACGGAAGAAAAAAGACGGAAGAAGGACGGCTTTCCTACGACGCTTCCCAGACAGACACACGGGTGAGCCGTTTTGCTGCCCTCAACGATATGAGCCGATGCCTGGCACAAAAGGACGGGCAGAAGCTGAAAGAAAAAATGGAGAAATATCTGACAGACCATGCAGCCATGGAGTCTTTGTTTTCCTTAATGTAAAGACGAAAAACAAAACCGGCGGCCGGCCTGCCGGATCAGAGGAACGATATGAATGAACTGATAGCAGGCATTGACCTGTGTGATGAATATACGCAGGTCAGCTGTGGAGATGAAGAAAAGGCATGGACATTCCCAACGGTGATCTTCCGCCACAGAGCAGCGGGTACCTGGTCGGTAGGGGAGGATGCCTATGCGCAGACTTTAAGAGGCGAGGGAAGCCTGACAGACAAGCTGGTGAAGCTGGTTTTAAAAGACGGGACCGCTACATTGGACGGAGTCCGCTATACGGCGAAAGAACTTCTGGAGCTGTTTCTGGAGCGGGTACTCTGTACGGTAAAAAAGGATCTGGAAACGGAAGACGCATTTCAGGGACTGGTGTTTACCGTGCGCAGCCTGGATGAACGCCTGACAGAGGCGCTGTATTCCTGCGGAGAAAAGCTTGGTTTGGAAAAGAAACAGATTCGCGTCATCGGACATTCGGAAAGTATGATTTACTATATGTTAAGCCAGAAAAAGGAAATCTGGAGCGGAACAGTTGGCATGTTTGACTTATCCGAACAGGAACTTCGCTATTACGAGATGAAGGTCCAGCGCGGATTAAAGAAAAACGCGGTTTTGGCAGAGTATGAGACGATGGAGGAATCCTTTAGCCTTGATATCCTGGAAACACCGTCCGGCGCGAAGCTGGGAGATAAGATCCTGTGCACCTGCGCAGACCGGCTGATGCAGAGAAAACTGTATTCCGCGGTATTTCTGATGGGAAAGGGTTTTGAAAAGCGGGAGTGGGCAGAGGATTTTATGAAGCTGCTCTGCACAAAACGGAGAGTCTACATGGAAACAGCAATGTTTGCTAAAGGCGCCGCATACTGTGCGCAGGATCATCTCCGTCCACAGACATCCTATCCTTATGCCATGATCTGTGAAGGGCGTCTGAAATCTTCCGTCGCTATGGAGGTTTTGCATAAGGGACAGGAAATGACTGTGACACTGGCGGCAGCCGGCGATGGCTGGAGAGACAGCGGATCTATGCTGGAGGTGATCCCGGAAAAGCAGAACGCCATAGAATTAGAAATTATGCCATTCGATTCCAAAAAGAAAAAGGCAGTTACACTGATGCTGGAAGGATTCCCGAGTCGTCCGGAAAGGACAACCAGAGTGAGAGTGGAAGTATCCTTTTTAGATGAAAAGACAATGAAAGTGGTTCTCACAGACCGGGGCTTCGGGGAACTGTTCCCAGCCACGGATACCAGGATTGTACAAGAGGTTATGCTATGAGTTTGAGATTATGCAGATCGGAAAAGGTGAAAAATCCGTATTATGTGAGTTTTCTTGGGGTGCACCTGTATTCTTCCCAGGAACTGGCGTATGTGATTTACCATTACCCGCTCCTGGTAATGGATCATCTGGTAGATGACCGGCTACTTGATTTTCTGCGGGAGGAGCTGAACCTTGGTTTTCTGGCACTGAAACTGGAAAACTGGAGAAAAAGTGGGGAAGATCTGGATGAAATGCTGATGTTTCTGCTTCAGGAGAGCGACTATTATTCTGCAAATGAGATTTCGGAATACCGCCAGACCTTAAGCAGTTACCGGAAACAGCCTGCTGCGCAGATCAAAAAGCTCCGCGGGGATGCCTTATTTGGCATGCGCCAGTATGGAAAGGCGGTTAAGCTGTATCAGGAAATTCTGGATAATCCGCCGGAGGAGGCGGCAGAAGAACAGCTCACAGCGCAGGTCTGGAATAACCTGGGGGCCTGCTATGGCCGTATGTTCCTGTTTGATAAGGCGGCGGAGGCCTTTGAGAAAGCCTACAACCGGAGTGGCAGCCGGGACTGCCTGCGAAGCCTTTACTGGATTGAAAAGCTCGACAGCCGCGTAACGCTGGGAGAGCGCTTCCATGCGGCAATCACGCAGGAGGAGCAGGAGGCCTGGGACGCGCAGCTTTCAGCAGCCCGGGAGAAGGCCGCGCAGTCTGATCTGGTAAAACAGGTGGAAACCTGGTTTGGCGATGGAGCAGAAGATGGAGAAAAAGCAGCCCGGGAACTGGTAGAAACCTGGAAAAGCGAGTACCGTGCCATGGTATAAACAGAAAAAATTCAAAGAAATGAAAAATAATGCTTGACATATCTGGGAAAACACGGTAAACTATCGGAGCAGTCGCAAGTGAGACATCTTGTGATTCTGATATGGGGTCTTAGCTCAGCTGGGAGAGCATCTGCCTTACAAGCAGAGGGTCATAGGTTCGAGCCCTATAGGTCCCATTTTTATGGCGGAATAGCTCAGTTGGCTAGAGCACACGGTTCATACCCGTGGTGTCGAGAGTTCAAATCTCCCTTCCGCTACTTACCTGAAGTTCTGGAATACCAGAACTTCTTTTGTTTTACAACCTAAATTTTTTCTAAAATCCCTTGTAACCTGAAAATGGGTGTGTTATAATCCGAAAAAGCTGAATGAAACGTTTTGAAAGGAAAAGTCAAGTGAAGAACCTGTTAAAAAAATATGGACATATCTGGGTCTGCGGCTACATCCTTTTGTCCCTGCCATATTTCTTCTGGCTGGAGAGTGTGATTACGGACAATTACAAGATCATGCATGTGGCCTTAGATGATATGATCCCGTTTAGTGAGTACTTTATCATTCCTTACATTATCTGGTTTTTTTATGTTTCCGGCGCGGTTCTGTATTTCTTCTTTACGGATAAGCAGGACTATTACCGGCTGTGTGCCTTCTTATTTATCGGCATGACCATCAGCATGATGATCTGCACGTTTTATCCGAATGGCACAGATCTGCGGGTGGAGGTAGATCCGCACAAAAACATTTTCTGCTATCTGGTACAGAAAATCCATGACAGTGATACACCAGCCAATGTATTTCCGAGCATTCATGTATACAATTCTCTGGGTGTGCACATCAGCGTCATGAACAGCGGACGACTGAAGAACCGCAGATGGGTCCGCCGGATCTCATTTGTGATCATGGTTGCGATCTGCCTGTCTACCGTATTTTTAAAACAGCATTCCGTGGCAGATGTCACGGGCGCGCTGGCACTGGCTTACGTTATGTATCAGTTTGTATACGGAAACGTTTATGTGTTCAGCCGCAGAACGGCAAGACAGAAGGTTACCGGTTAGAATGAAACGTACAATAAAAAGAGCTGTTGCGAAACAGGATGGAGCGTTTGGGCCCTGTTTCGCAACGGCTTTTTCGATTGTCAGAATTGAATCTATTTTTTATACAAAATTCTTTAGGAGATTTTGCGGATTTATGGTATACTTATAGATAATAATGTGTGGGTAACTGCTTTGCAGTTACAAATGCGGGAGGTGCCCATGTACTATTTTATCGTAAATCCCAACGCCCACGGCGGACGTGGGAAAAAAATATGGAGAAAGCTGGAACGCCAGATTCACAAATCCGGGATTCATTATGAGGCATTCCAGACGGAAGCGCCGGGAGATGCCAGACGCATGGCGGCAGAGCTGACGGCTAACATGCAGGAACCGGCCACCATTGTAGCGGTGGGGGGAGACGGCACGGTCAATGAAGTCTTAAATGGCCTGGCAATCAGTGATCTTCTGACAGTCGGTTATATTCCAACGGGTTCCGGAAACGACCTGGCCCGGGGGTTAAACCTGTCCGGAAGTCCGAGAAAGTGCCTGAAACGGATCTTAAATCCATCGGAGATCTGCCGCGTGGATTATGGCATCCTATCCTATGAAGATGAAGAACCGGTCTACCGGCGCTTTATGGTCAGCAGCGGCATCGGGTTTGATGCTGCGGTCTGCCACCGGCTGTTAGATAAAAGCGGAACCGGCGGACTTCGCCAGATTCTGGGAAGAGGCCGTTATATCCTGGCTGGCCTTAAACAGCTTCTGACCGCGAAAGCTTCCCGCGGACACCTGATTTTAGATGGTGTAAGGCGGGTGGAATTTAACCATATTTATTTTGTTTCCGTGCATAACCATGGCAGTGAGGGCGGCGGCTTTCTGTTTGCACCGAAGGCTGTGTGTGATGACGGAGAACTGGAGCTTTGTGTGGCACATACCGCTTCCAAGCTGCGGCTGTTTCCGGTGTTGTTCGACGCATACCGGGGGCACCTGGGCAGACGCCGAGGCGTTCATTTTTACCGCTGCCGGGAGGCTGTGATCCATGTGGACAGGCCGCTTCCGGTCCATGCAGACGGTGAAAACTGTTTCTGCCAGGATGAGATGCGGGTGCGGTGCGTGAAGAAAAAGCTCCGCATGATCTTATAGAAATAAAGGAGAGAACAACTATGCGAATCGGACAGGGATACGATGTCCATAAGCTGGTAGAAGGACGTGATCTGATCCTGGGCGGAGTTACCGTCCCTTATGAGAAGGGCCTTCTGGGGCATTCCGATGCGGATGTATTAGTTCATGCAGTTATGGACGCCCTTCTGGGAGCAGCCGCGTTGGGAGATATCGGCCAGCATTTTCCGGATACCGATCCAAAATATAAAGGAATATCCAGCATTGCCCTGTTAAAGGAAGTCGGGGCACTTCTGGAAGCAGAGGGCTATGTCATCGAGAATATTGATGCGACCATCATTGCCCAGCGGCCGAAGCTGGCGGCATACCGCCCGCAGATGGCAGAAAACATTGCCGACGCGCTGCATCTGGAATTAAACCAGGTGAGTGTGAAGGCAACCACAGAGGAAGGACTTGGATTCACCGGAAGTGGTGAGGGCATTTCTTCCCAGGCCATCTGTGCGTTGATGCCGATTACTGCTTATATTGATGATGACCGGGCAGTAGCAGGCTGTGGAGGCTGCGGCGGATGCATGAGATAGCAGCGGAGCCAAAGTATTTACCAGAGGAAGAACGGGGACGAACAAGAGCGCTATATCAGGCGGCATTTCCGGAAGATACAGAACGGTTCGTAGATTTTTATTATGAGTATAAGACGAGAGATAACCAGATTTTAGTACTGGAACAGGATGGACAGATTGTGTCCATGTTGCATCGGAATCCTTATACGATGATTATGAATGGATATGAATTTCCGGTGGACTATATTGTGGCGGTGGCGACGGAGAAGGCATTTCGCCATCAGGGATGCATGAGAAAGCTGCTGGAAAAGGCGTTGAATGATATGGCAGATCAGGGAATGCCCTTTACGTTCCTGATGCCCGCCAGCGAAAGCATCTATGCACCGTTTGATTTTGTATGGATCTGTCCATATACGGAACTTCCTATGAGAGTAGCGCGAATGAGTGCAGAGGCACAGAATCGCTATCTGGCAGGACGTTATCAGATGTTCTGTAAACGGGATGACAGATACATGGAGAATCTGCAGGCGGAGAGAATTGCA
>OGIE01002714.1_pt1 | contig 20893 bp, 21 predicted proteins | sample 1571581 | NCBI WGS metagenome assembly OGIE01 (sample SAMEA2582021, study PRJEB24529) | metagenome | biome: Human gut stool | place: China | collected 2011
CTGAGCGAAGCGAGTTCGAGCCCCGTCTGCGCATGGCAGTGTCGGAGTAGCACCGGAAGTGCAGCCTTGATTTTTTCTTTGGTATCTTTCTTTTGCATCAAGGCAAAAGAAAGTACATCCCCCCAAGTACATATACTTTAGATTATATTTGTTTCTTTTTTAACCTTAAATTGTTACCTTTGCAGCCTCATACTGACTTAAATATGAAACAACAATATACAACTTTCATCCTTTCTCTGTTCTTCTTACTCGTCGCGCACAGCGCATCCGCACAGATAAAAGGTGTCGTTACCGACTCCCTCACCAACGAACCGTTAATGTACATCACCGTTCAATATGAAGGAAAAGGCGTGGGTGCCATCACCAATGCCGAGGGAGAATATGTGGTAGAAACCCGTAAAGGCTGGAATGAACTCACATTCTCAGCCATCGGATACACTACCAAAACCGTCAGGCTGCAACCCACCACCAAGGTACTGAACGTGAAACTGGCACCAGCCGACGTCATGCTCTCCGAAGTAGTGGTGAAGCCCCAGAAAGAGAAATACTCCCGCAAGAACAATCCTGCTGTGGATTTCATGAGAAAAGTCATTGAAAACAAGAAACAGCTGAAGCTGGAAACCAATGACTACTACGAGTACAGGAAATACGAGAAGATGAAGATGTCTATGAACGACGTCACCCCTGAGAAGATGGAAAAAGGCATCTACAAGAAATTCTCATTCTTCAAAGACCAGGTGGAAATATCCCCCAAGACCAACAAGATGATTCTCCCCATCTCCATCAAGGAAACGGCTTCGCGCACCATCTACCGCAAAAGTCCCAAGAGCGAGAAGACCATTATCGAGGGTATGAATTCCAGTGGCATTGAAGAATTCTTCAACACCGGAGACATGCTGGGAACCATCCTCACCGATGTCTTTTCCGACGTCAACATCTACGATGATGACATCCGCCTGTTGCAACGCCGCTTTGTCAGCCCCATCGGACGAGGTGCCATCAGCTTCTATAAATACTACCTGATGGACACCATCATGGTGGACAAACAGGAATGCGTGCACCTCACCTTCGTTCCGCAGAACTCTCAGGACTTCGGTTTCACAGGCCACCTCTATGTAGTAAAAGATTCTACCTATGCCGTGAAGAAGTGTACCATGAAACTACCCAAGAAAACAGGCGTCAATTTCGTGGATAACCTCGACATCGTGCAGCAATTCGAGCAGATGCCGGACGGCAACTGGGTGCTCACCGACGATGACATGACCGTAGAGTTGGCATTCATCAAAGGAACCCAAGGCCTTGAAGTGCAGCGCACCACGAAATACAGTGATTACAAATTCGACGAGATAGAACAACGACTTTTCCGTCTGAAAGGTAACGTCATCAAAGAAGCCAACATGCTCAACAAGAGTGACGACTATTGGGCGCAAGTCCGCCAGGTTCCCCTCACCAAGAAAGAGAGCAACATGGACGTCTTCATGAACCGCATCGAGCAAATCCCCGGTTTCAAGTACGTCATCTTCGGTGCGAAAGCCCTGATTGAGAACTTCGTGGAGACGGGCACCAAGAAGAATCCGAGTAAGTTCGACTTCGGACCTATCAATACCACCATCACCAGCAACTACGTGAACGGCACGCGTTTCCGTCTCAGCGGTATGACCACCGGTAACCTCGATCCCCACTGGAGTTTCAGCGGATATGGCGCCTACGGTACAAAGGACAAGAAATGGTTCTACAAAGGACAAGCAGCGTATTCGTTCAACAAGCGCGAATATGTGTTGTGGGAATTCCCCAAGCATTACATTGCCTTCGATTACAGCTACGACGTTATGTCTCCTATGGATAAGTACCTCTCGACGGATAAAGATAACATGTTCGTCGGCTGGAAGTGGACCAAAGTAGACCAGATGTCGTACATGCGCGACGCTACCCTGACTTATGAACTGGAAACTAATGCCGGCTTCTCCATCAAAGCCATGGCGCGCCACCGCAACGATGAACCTGCCGGAGGCGTACTGCAATACTGGAAAAACGACGGTAACATCGCCGGTTCATGGGACGATACCAATACCTTCATCAAGGATATCACCACCACCGAACTGGGCGTCACCCTGCGTTATGCTCCGGGCGAAACATACGTCAACACCAAGCAACGCCGTGTGCCCGTATCGCTGGATGCACCGATATTCTCCCTCTCCCACACCATCGGTCTGAAAGGCGTGCTGGGTGGCGAGTATAATTTCAACCTCACCGAGGCCAGCATCCGCAAGCGTTTCTGGTTCGGCTCGTGGGGTAAACTGGACATCACAGCCCGCGCCGGAGCGCAGTGGAACACTGTACCGTTCCCCCTGCTGAACCTGCCCATGGCTAACCTTTCATACATCACCCAGCACAACGAGTCATTCAGCCTTATCGACAACATGGAGTTCCTGAACGACCGTTATGCCTCTCTTGCCCTGACGTATGACATGAACGGAAAACTCTTCAACCGCATCCCGCTCCTCAAAAAGCTGAAATGGCGCGAAGCTTTCCGCATCCGTGGTATGTATGGCACCCTGACGGACAAGAACAACCCGTACAAGAGCCACAACAGCGAACTGTTCCTCTTCCCCATGCGCGATGGTGTGCCCACCAGTCACGTAATGGGTAGCACTCCCTATCTGGAAGCCAGCGTAGGTATCTACAATATATTCAAACTATTACATATCGAATATGTTCGCCGCCTCACTTATACCGATATTCCGGGAGTAAAGAAAGGTGGCATCCGTTTCATGATATTAATGATTTTCTAAACAAATATGAATTATTAACTCACATGACCCCATTAGCAGAAAGGCTTCGCCCTAAAACCTTAGACGAATACATCGGTCAGAAACATTTAGTAGGATCGGGTGCGGTGTTGCGTAAAATGATTGACGCAGGACGTATCTCTTCATTCATCCTATGGGGTCCTCCGGGAGTAGGTAAAACAACTTTGGCGCAGATTATCGCCAACAAATTGGAAACTCCGTTTTATACGCTAAGCGCCGTGAGTAGTGGTGTGAAGGATGTGCGCGAAGTGATAGAGCGCGCCAAGAGCAACCGTTTCTTCTCACAAGGCAGTCCCATCCTGTTTATTGACGAAATCCACCGTTTCAGCAAGTCACAGCAAGACTCACTGCTCGGTGCCGTAGAACAAGGCACTGTTACGCTGATAGGCGCTACCACAGAGAACCCTTCCTTTGAGGTTATACGCCCGTTGCTGTCCCGTTGTCAGCTCTATGTACTGAAGTCTCTCGAAAAAGAAGACCTCATGGAATTGCTGCAACGTGCCATCACCACCGACCATATACTGAAAGAACGTAAAATCGAACTGAAAGAAACCACCGCCATGCTCCGCTACAGCGGTGGAGATGCGCGTAAGTTGCTCAACATACTGGATCTTGTAGTCTCTTCCGAAGCCAACGACCCCGTTATCATTACCGATGCAACCGTCACCGAGCGCCTGCAACAGAATCCCCTTGCCTACGATAAAGATGGAGAAATGCACTATGATATCATCTCCGCTTTTATCAAGTCCATCCGTGGTAGCGACCCCGACAGTGCCATCTACTGGCTGGCGCGCATGGTAGAGGCCGGAGAAGATCCCGCCTTCATTGCCCGCCGCCTCGTTATCTCTGCTTCGGAAGACGTAGGACTGGCAAATCCGAATGCTTTGCTTATCGCCAACGCTTGTTTTGACGCCGTAATGAAAGTGGGCTGGCCCGAAGGACGCATCCCACTGGCAGAAGCTACCGTCTATCTTGCCACAAGTCCGAAAAGCAACTCCGCCTACATGGCTATCAACAATGCTCTGGAACTTGTACGCGAAACCGGAAATCTGCCTGTTCCTCTACATTTGCGCAATGCGCCCACCAAACTGATGAAACAGTTGGGATACGGTGATAACTATAAGTATGCGCACGATTATCCCGGTCACTTCGTCAAGCAGCAATTCCTACCCGACGAGTTGAAGGACCGACGGCTCTGGGAAGCACAGGACAATGCTGCCGAACAGAAACATGCCGAAAGGATGAAAGCGTTGTGGGGCGAGAAATACAAATAATGAAAATCAGTAGGTGAGTTTTACTCTTTCCTATTAGGTTTTGAATGAAATGATATACTGAGTATCTTCATTCCCCTCCTCCAGTCGGAGGAGGGGTGCCCTTTAGGGCGGGGTGGTAGGTGAGAAAGAATTCCTTATTTTTATGATTAATAGGTATTTTATTGTTTTACCTACCACCTCCCCCTACGGGTACTCCTCCTCCCGAGAGGAGGAGAATTAAGATAGTACTGCTTTAGTATTTGCTTCATTACTGCACATTAGCTTGTTTATACAGCTTCAATAATTCCAATATTTCCGAAGTAGATTTCATATTCCTACAAGTTACATCTATACAAAGATAGCCAAAGATAGGAAGAAAGCAAAGCAATCTGCAGCAAAAGAAAACACGCCAACAAAATTTCTCATTATATGTATTATGAGAAATCTTTTCCCTAAATTTGCATACTCACTTTAAATATATACAAAATGAGAATTGTAGTATTAGACGGTTACACAGCCAATCCCGGCGATTTATGCTGGGATAAATTGAAAGAGTTAGGCGAGTGCACAATCTACGACCGCACTGCCACCGGCGAAGTTCTGGAACGTGCCACCGGTGCCGAAGCCCTCCTTACCAATAAGGTAGTACTCAACAGCGAAACGATCGCCGCCCTGCCCGATCTGAAATATATCGGCGTGTTGGCTACAGGCTATAACGTAGTAGACACCGCCGCCGCCCGCGAACGTGGCATCATCGTGACCAATATACCCGCATACAGCACTCCCTCCGTCGGACAAATGGTATTTGCCCATATCCTGAACATCACCCAGCAAGTACGCCATTATTCCGAAAAAGTCAGTCAGGGAGACTGGAGCAAGAGTTCTGACTTCTGTTTCTACGATACCCCGCTCATTGAGTTGCTCGGAAAGAAGATAGGTATAGTCGGCCTGGGACAAACCGGCTACAACACCGCCCGCATAGCCATCGGATTCGGTATGAAAGTCTGGGCTGTCACCTCCAAGTCGCGCCTGCAACTCCCACCGGAAATCAGGAAGGCAGACCTCGACCAGGTATTCCACGAATGCGATATCGTCAGTCTGCACTGCCCCTTGACGGACAGCACCCGCAATCTGGTAAACGCCAACCGCCTCGCCCTGATGAAGCCCACCTCCATCCTCATCAACACCGGACGTGGCCCTCTCATTAATGAACAAGACCTTGCCAACGCTCTGAACACCGGACAAATCTATGCCGCCGGACTGGATGTCCTCTCTGAAGAACCACCCCGTACCGACAATCCGCTGCTGACTGCCCGGAACTGCTTCATCACCCCGCACATTGCCTGGGCTAATTTCGAAGCACGCCAAAGGCTGATAAATATCACAGTAAGTAACTTAAAAGCATATATTGACGGGAAACCGGTAAACGTAGTAAAAGGATGATATAAATACCTATTTATCATATAATAAGGAATTCTTTTCTCACCTACCACCCCACCCTAAAGGGCACCCCTCCTCCGACTGGAGGAGGGGAATGAAGATACTCTGTATATCATAACGTTTTATTATCATTCACAAATCAAACCACTCTTCCAAACATCATGGGAAAATCAGAAATCAAAAGTCTCTTCCTCAGCATTCCGGTCCTCCTGACCATCGCCTTGGCCCTCATCACAATGGTAGCCGCTTTCTCCGGGAATTTCGACCCTGCCAATTCAAGATACATGCCCGTACTGGGACTGGCGCTCCCTGCATTATTACTCTGCAACTTATTGGTTGCCATTTGTTGGGCCTTTGCACGCAGACGCTGGGCATTCGTCCCCCTTGCGGCAATCGTTTTCAACTATGGCTACATCCTTGCCATCTTCCAGTTCAGCTTCACCAGAGAAATTCCCGAAGGGCACTACAGCAGCAACTACGCTGACGGTTACCTGAAAATAGCCACCTACAACGTCGGCAACTTCGGCGGTGAAATCACCGGCTACTCCTGCAAAGAGATTGCCCGTTACATGAAAGAACAGAAAGTCGATGTCCTCTGTTTCCAGGAGTGTGGCGACAACCAATACTTTCCTATGGACAGCATCCGCAAAGTGTTTTCACACTGGCGATACGCCATGATTCCCACCGAAGACTCTATTCGCGGAGTGCTCCCTATTGCCGTCTTCAGCCGATACCCGCTCATCAACCCGCAGTTCATCTCCTACGCCCAAAGCGCCAACTGTAGCATGCAGTGCGACATCGTCCTGGGTCGCGACACCGTCCGCCTGCTCAACAACCACTTGCAAACCACCAGCGTCAGCCAGAACCGCCGGAAATGGGAACGCGGCCTCGCCAACACCAACGACACCCGCCGCGAAGCCGAAGTCGTTCAAGGCGCCATCACCTCCCTGCACGATAACTTCGTGAAGCGTGCCGAGCAAACGGACACCATCTGCCAACTCGCCCTCACCAGTCCCTACCCCGTGCTGGCCTGCGGTGACTTCAACTCCTTGCCGTCTTCCTACACTTATGCCGAACTGAGCGATATCCTCAAAGATGGTTTCCGAACCAGCGGCCGCGGCTACATGTACACCTACCGTTACTTCAAACGCCTGCTGCGCATCGACTACGTTTTCCATTCTCCCAGCATCCGGGGATACCGCTACTATTCACCCGACCTGGACCTGTGCAGCGACCATAATCCGGTGCTGATGGAGATGAAAATAAAGAGATGAAACGACCTTCATTCTCAAATAAAAGATTTATATTTGTCTATTGATTAAAAACATACTGTATTATGAATAATCAAAAAACAAACCTACAGATGCCCGATGTGAATGAGTTGAACTTTACAATAGCTCTCATTTCCGAATTTTCCAAACGCTTTAATTTGGGACAGAAACAAGCATTCAATTACATCAACCGCTTTAAAGGTATGCAATTCCTTCGTAATCATTACCAGAGTTTGCATACCCAATCGTTTGATGACGCCATAGACGATATTCTTACAGTATGCCAACACAACGGAGGGAAATTAAAATGAAACTATACCATGGCTCCAATGTAGAAATACATATTCCCCGTACATCATTATGACATCGTCATTGGTCCCATTGCCGACGATGGTGTCACTTTTCAACTAAGACGCTTCTCAACCGGAATTATTCCTATGGAAAAGTTAATAGAAGAATTGAAATTCAATAAAGGAAAAACTATTCAATATTTCTTCGGTACAGAAAAAGCCCTTAATTATTTGATAAAGTTATGATAAAACAAGAACAAATTCAATTCCTCATAGAAGAAACAACCCGGAAAATCATCATATATTTAATGCAAGACTTCGGGTACGAGATGGATAAGGCTCTTGAAACATTCTACAATTCAGATACTTTCGAACGCCTGAATAATCCGCAAAGCGGACTTTATTATCAAAGTTCCGGCTATGTATACAGTTTTTTGAAAGAAGAACTACTCACCGGGAAAGTGGGATGAAAGTCCCCCCTCACCCTTTAAACAAAACCGCCTATGAAAGCACAATTACTCCTAATCCTCCACTTCCTGCCCGCCCTGTTGTTTGCCCAGCAAGAAGTGCGTTTCCCCGACGACTTCAAGACGAGCGCCCTGGACGGGAAAGAAGTAACCATCACCAACACGCTGACTCTGACGAACAACTATAATTATACGTATGGTTCCATCACCCTTTCCAACGGCCAGCTATGGACCCCTACCGAGAAGCACCAGCCGGGTGCGGACATGTTCAGCCAAGAGAATAAAGCTAATCAGGAGAATCAAATCACCGTCAAGCAAGGTGCTTTCTCCTTCACAGATGCCAATGCCACCTGCCGCATCGGACAGACCGTAGAGCGACTGACCGGAACCGCCAGCTACAGCAACGGAACATATACCCTCACGCTGACCCGGAAACCCAACTTCAAGGAAAACGAGCGCCCCACGTCCTGCAACATCAACGAAACGTATAACCTGAAAGTGGCCAGCTTCAATCTGGAACACCTCAACAAAAGTGCAAGTACTTACAACATCAAGCTCAACAAAGTGGCCCTCGCCCTGCAAGCCCTCCAAGCCGACATATACGCCTTGGTAGAAGTGGAAGGAGCCGCCGGACTGGAAGAGCTCTGCCAACTCCTGAACGAGAACTGCGACACGCAGAAGTACAAGACACGGTATTATAGAGATAACGTGCAAGGCATGGCCTGTTTCATCTACAACAGCGAAACCGTCACCCACGTTGGTGCCATCAGCCCAAATAAGCTGGCAGATAACTATCTGCCCGACCGCAAAACAGCTCAGGGTTTTCAACTGAACAGTAACCGTGAACGCTTCATCCTTTGCTGCAATCATTGGAAATCCAAATCCGGCACCAACGTTCCGGAGCAATATAAAGACAAAGGCGACGGTCAGGGTGCCTACAATCCCCGTCGCGTGCAAGAAGCCGAAGCCACCCTGCGATTCATCGAAGAAATAAAAAAAACCTATAACGACCCCGACGTATTGGTGGTGGGCGATCTGAACGCCTACACCTGCGAAGATCCTATCCGCACCCTTGAAGACGGCGGTCTCATCAACCTGCTGACCGCCTATGCCCCCAACGAATACAGCTATGCTTTCTTCAGCAATGGCAGTTATGCCACCGGTTATCTGGACCATAGTTTGGCAACCAGCACCCTCGAACAGCAAGTGGTCTACGCTTGTCCGTTCCGCATCAATGCCGATGAACCTCAGAGAATAGACATTGACCAAAACGGCGTACAGACGGACAACATGTACCGCTGTTCCGACCATAGTCCCATCGTCACCTTCATCAACCTAGAAAGTAGCAGCACCGGAATCGAAGACGTCGGCACTTCCCAACCCGCCATCCGCCTGACAGGCGACCCGCGCAGCGGCTATCTCACCCTGATGAGCAGCACAGAACTTACCCGCGTGGAAATCGTCAGCAGCAGCGGACAAACCATCGCCTCGCACGACACTGCCGGCAACACGGAGAAACGCTTCAATCTACCTGTCAAGGGACTGGCACACGGTTTCTACCTGATACGCGCCTACGACGCACAAAGCTGCTGCGCCACCTGCAAAATGGTGTTGCCATAGTACAAAGATACGGCCATCAGATATAATTGTAAACTTTAGAGCCTGCTTAAAACAATGTTTTTTTAAGCAGGCTCTAAAGTTTTTATTATCTTTGCAGTTCAAATAATAAATTCAACAAATTAGTAATGGATAACAAAAGCAAATTTACTCATGATGATTTACATAAACTTCATGATATGGAAGATTTTATCAAAGAAATTGAAACACTGAAAAAAGACATATCAGTACGTGGATATGAGAAGATTAAGCGCATCAATAGAAGTTCATGCAAAATCATTAAAGAACATGACAAGAAACACAAAAAAGACAGTCAACGTTAAGATTTATTAAATTTAAAATACTACATTTTTAATACACTAACTCACTTATACACAAGCATATAATATATTGAAAATGTTTGAATTTGAACAAACAATTATTTACTTATTCGTATCTTTGCAAGCGTGCAAAAGCAACAAAGCGGAGCACAAAAGGTAAATTCATTTTTAATTATGATGGAAGAAATAAATTCCGATGAAGAAAGTCTATCCGGGAATTTGGTATCCGAGTTCTCCGGTGTACGAAGCAAAGTTTCACAGGTGATTAGTATCAAACAGTATTTCGAGAAAATACAAGGTGACGAATTCAAAGACCGCGTGGTACGCTACCGCATCCTGCGGCAGCAACCGGGACACGAGGCCGAAGCGCAAGCCATCAAGGGCAAGATGCCCTGCATCATCCCCGCCGGCATCTGCCAGGGCGGACATGCAGCCAGCAACCTCATCGAGCTGAGCCACATCTCCAGCATCGACCTGGACTATACCGACGAGCGCACCGAAGAAGTATTCGGAAAGCTGAAAGAACTGCCTTATGTAGTGGGTGCCCATAAAAGCATTTCCGGCAACGGCTGCAAGGCTTTCGTATTGATTGCTATCCAAGATTCCAGCGAATACAATGCCTATTACGCTGCCGTGTCAGCAGCCATCAGCAGCTACGTAAATCACCCTTGCGACCCGAAGTGCAAAGACATCACCCGTCCCTGCTTCTACTCCTGGCATCCCGAAGCGTACTTCAACCCCGATGCCATCCCTTTCCGCCTGCCGGAAACGGAAAAAAGCTCAGTGCCGGAAAACACTGTTCCTGCAACACCCGTTCCCGCAACGCCCGTAGCATCCGCCTCACCCCAGCCTGTTCCGCAAGCCCCCGCTCCCGGTTTCCTTGCCCAATTCGTCAGCGACTTTGAGCACCTCAACCCCTTCGTGCGCGGCGAGCGAAACGACATCGCCCTGAAGCTGGGACGCATGGCCCGCAGTAAAGGTTTTTCGATTGAAGAACTCGAAAAAATCACTTCTGTTTTTTCGCAACATTGGTCCAACGCCGATTTCACAGCAGAAGATATCCGTCAACGCGTGCAAGCTGGTTATCAATTCATTAGCACTCTTCCTAAAGTCTCCCAAGACATCAATCAGGGTCCACTTAGGTCCAGGGTCCACCCGGCCCCACAAACGACCCGCAATGACTCCGAAGAGGAAGACGTTTTGTTAGAAAATAACAACGAGCTACGTGCCTCTGCACCCTATTTCCCGGAGGAAGTTTACGAGCATCTGCCACCCTTTTTGAAGGATTGCGTCAAGTATGCCAACAATCCCCGTGAAAAGGACATCACACTACTGAGCTGCATGAACTGTTGTGCCGCCTGCCTGCCCGGCACACGTTTCATCTACAAGAACGCCGAGTTCTCTCCGAACTTCTATTCTGCCATCCAGGCTCCTTCCGCCGCCGGAAAAGGAGTCGTCGGCTTCTGTATTTATCTGCTCGAAGCCACGCAGAAGCACTACGACCGACTGCGCCGCAAGCAGAAGAAAGAATTTGAAGAAAACATGTTCGCCTGGGAAACGGAAATGCAAAAAGCCCGCCGCGAAAAGCGCAAGCCAGACATCAACCTCAAGCCCGAGGAACCCAAGTACGTCTACATCAAGATTCCCAGCACTATTTCCAAGAGTCGTCTCATCGCCCACCTGCGAGACAACGGTCTCGTGGGCGGCAGCATGACGAGTACAGAAATCTACACCATGATTTCCGCCATCTCACAGGAGTGCGGCAACTTCACCGACATCCTTTGCAAAGCTGCGCAGCACGAAGAGGTAGCTTCTTCCTACAAAGTGGATGGCGACCCCATCAGCGTCCAGACTCCCTACCTGTCGCTCCTCCTCTCGGGCACGCAAGAGCAGTTCATCGCCTTCTTCCAGTCGCTCGAAGACGGGCTCTACAACCGCTTCTCCATTTACACCCGGCAGGCACAGTACATCTGGGAATCGTGCGCCCCGAAAGAAGGAATAGATCTGCGTACCTACTTCCGTGAATTGGGCGAACAACTGGCCGAGATGCACCTGCACTTGCTCGAGTTCCCCACACGTGTCACCTTCAGCGAGGCACAGTGGGAAGAGCACACACGCCAGTTCAGTGAGCTGCTGGATAAAGCCATCATTGAAGGAACCGACGCACCGGGCGGTATCATCTTCCGTCACGGTCTGCTTGCCATGCGCATCGCTGCCCTGCTCACGGTATTCCGCAAGTGGGAGGACTTTAAATTCGCCAAAGAATATCGCTGCTCGGACGAGGATTTCAATACGGCGATGAGTATCATTCACGTACTCATTGAGCACAGTCTGCTGATGAGCACGGCGCTACCTGCAAGCAAGCATCCGCCGGTGGCCATACACAGTTTTCACCGGGTGAATAACGTGTTAAACACTTTGCCAACTAATTTTACTTATACTGAATTCTTGAATGCGGCACATGAGAAAGGAATATCCACCACTTCCGTCAAGCGTATGCTGAAGAAAGCCCAGAAGTGCGAATATGGGGGACAATACGACTTGTATGTAAATAATGAGATTGATAGATGTGTCTGAAATGCCGATGTACAAGGCGATTGAAGTGAATTACACCTATTGAGATATATCAAATCGACTTGTTACTTTGTGGGACAGAAGTGTTACACTTGAAAGAAATAAGATGGGATTTTAAACAGCTAAATGTTACATTGGGATAAATCGAGGGTTGAATTGATGCTTTTAGGGCACAATTCAGCTCTTTTTCTGTGTGTGATAGTGCGAACTACTCTTGGGTACTACGGATGAGATGAGACTGCCTGATAATGGCTCTATGGGTGGCTTTGACACCACCATCATACAAACCGGCATGAAGAAGGCTACTTTGTTTGATGCCTATTTGAGCCTCATTTAGAACAGTATAGATAGCGCTTATACTACCGAAATAATAGTCTTTCTTTTCAAAAATGAGATGGACGTGGATTACCTTAGTCATATTGTTTGTATTTAGAAGTTTCTAATGCAAAGATATTCCAAATAAATACTATATAGAAGTATTTATCAAAATAATCTGTACTGTTTAGAGCGTTTAATAGGATTGGTTGTTTGGGTGGCTAAAAGTTAGTAGATGGAGAAGATGATCATAATGAATTGCGAGATATCAAAGTGCTAAAAAGAGGATAAGGCATACCATAAGGCATACTGTTTAGGCATACCTTTTTGATGCTGCTTTCTTTCATTTTTGATAGTTAAGGCATACCTTTTGCCCTTGTTTTTGGACCGGTTTTGGGTATGATATTTCCTTATGTGGTGTGTTTTGCGTGGCTTTAATAGTTATTTGTGTGGGGATAGTATAGTGGTTTTTAGAAGTGTTGAGATTGCAAAGCTTGCATAAGTGGTTGATTTGTAGTAGTTCTTAGTGGAATAAGTGGTATTTTAGCGACGTAAACGTGTGCGCGTCGCTAAATATCGCAGGATAGAGCAGCAGGTAGCTCGCATGGTTCATACCCATGAGGTCACAAGTTCGAGCCTTGTTCCTGCCACAAAGTTTATTAAGGTGTTGGTAACGTTCCCGTTAATCAGGACTTCGACTGAGGGATAAAACGTACGGAGATTAAGGTTGTTGATTGATTGTTGATGGAAACAAATGCTCCCGGTGATTGTGCCGGGAGCATTATTAAATTATTAAGCTTATGAGTGATAGAGCATTTTATATAGGTAGATTTATATGTATAGTAATGATAACATTATCTGTAGTTGAACACTATAGAGAGATTAGGACTGATATAAATCAAAATAAGAAAGAATTAAAGCAACTCTCTGATAAAGTTGAATATCTTTTCAGCGAATCCTGCGATAGCTGCAAAAATCCAACCCGAGAATTCCCATAGCCTTTGCTTTATTTTTTCCTTTTTCCGCCTTTTTTCTTCTTCTTTTTCAAGAGCAGTAAAACCACCATAGGTTTTGAATGTATGTCCTTTCGGCGTGAGGTGAAAGGATATGCCTGATTTATTTGCCATAATCTTTACCAATCCTTCATTTTCCAGATAATATAGAAATGTTTCATATATCTGCTTGTCTCCTTCAATGGAGCTAATAGATGTATTATCATCGGTATTTCCGGCAAACAATACCCTATCTAAGTCTTTGGCTTTATAAATAAGCTCAGCCTTAACTCCGCTATTTCGGTCTAATCGGGATTTTATCCCTTCAAGAACTTTTGCAATCTTACTGATATCGTATTCGGTTTTATCCATTGTTTATAGACTGTTGAATAGTCGTTTTAATTGTAGGGAGAAAATATTTCATCTAAAAGCCCATCACTATTTGCGTCTAATACTCTATTGTCTGCCTTAAAAACCATGGTACTTGGCAGAGTTATTGTTTGCCCTTTATAATGTGGAGATATATGTTGCCCAATGATGTCGCAGAGTTCCACTATAGCCGTAAAGGTAGATGGGTTTGAATAAGAGCCAGTAAATTTTAAATGTGTATTACTCCAAGAGTCTTCATATATATAAGTGTAAATAGGATATTCTCCACTAACTGTTGCATTGTATAGATTTTGATATGCACATTCCCCATTTTTAAATATTGTTATTCCAAAGGTTGGTCCCCTTGTAATGCTAATCAGTATAGAGTTGTCTGCATAAATAAACTGTGAGTTTTCAGGTGCGTTGTCATCATCATCGTTACTACATGAAGAGCATACAATTGCCGCCAAAGTGAATATTAAGATTGCTAACCGTTTCATTTTATCATTATTTAAATAGTTGTTAATTGTCGTTTGAGTCAGTGTCCTCTTTTATTGGGCAGTGGCATAATTGGCAGGTTCGGAGATGACTGTGAAATGTTACTTTGTAGAAACATCTTTCACAATCTCCTACTGGCCTAAACCCGGGTGAGGTCCTTCATTATCGGAGTGATCACGGTAGCCATGACCGTGAAGATGCTGGGCTTGGGCTTTGAGAGCGGCAAGTTCTGCGGACTGATGGCGGAGTTCAGCCTGAAGCTGGTCGATTTTGGCTTCTTTATCCTTTATTATACTGTCCTTCTCATCAAGCTTGTCCATGAGGCGTAGGGTGACGATATCGGATGAAGTAGATTGTACCTTTTCTGGACTATGGTCCATAGTGCTTTCTTCGGATGCTTTGCTGTCACGGAGCATAGGGCCTTCACCGGTGAGGAGCCAATCAAAGGATAAATCAACGCATTTTGAGTATAATATATCTATATCGAAGGTTGCTCTGCTATACCAACTGGATACTGTTGTTGGCGCTACCTCCAAAAAGGATGCAAGTTTTGCGTTGCTTTTTAACTTGTAGTAGCCTTTTATTCGGTCTAAAACTTGCGTTTTATTAATTTTTTCACTCATAATGCGTTTATTTTCGGATAAAAGTTTTGGTATATACGCAAATTGCGTTAGATTTGCACCATCTTAAAGAATTAAGATGGCTCCAAAGATATGAATTACTAATAATTAATCAAAGAAAGATATGGCAAAAAAGGAAAAGTACATCAAGTTAGACAAGGAGAAAGTCAAGGAGATTGCCGAAATCAAAGGGGTGTCTGCGGTGACGGTATATGCGGCACTAAAATTTCAGACACAAACGCCATTGGCGATGCTAATTCGCGCATGGGCGTTGAACCATGGCGGAAAGTTGTTTGAAGAGGCGGAGAATCCGTATGAGAAAGTAGTAACCTTATAAATAGTATGGATATGAAAAACAAAGAAATGCAAAAGCAGAATGCGAACTATTTCAGTTCGCACTCTTTTCTCGCAAGTCATCTGATACCCCTTGATAACTTGCCTCCGTCACTGAGAGAGTTGTATCTTTCCCGTTATGGCATTCCACATAAGGATAAGAAAGAGGTCGGAAAAACTCTTCTGGGAAAGGAACGTCCTTCAAATGTTTCTGAAGGATGCTGAAAACGGTAAAACTCCGACAGAATATGATGTCTGAATGTGAGAAGAGTTTGTCAACTGTCATACGAAAATCCTTTATTGATATTTCTGTATGTTCGGAAGCCCGGAAACAGACTATATCCCTGCTATTTTCGGATTTTGTTTCAGGTGCGTCCTTATCGGGAATTGGAAAGCCCGGAAAATCTTCAATTACAGAATAATCTATTTTCAAAGTTATGGCAATAGAGATTAACAGATTCTGGGCAAAGTTACGGCAGAAAGGTATATAACTGGCATCCTTATAGACTATGGCATAATTGACACGCCATTTACTTTTGGTAGAACTCATAACAGTAATTTTAAAAGGTGAACACTTAGCTACAAATGTAGCGAAACTATCCCAGTTCGGGATGAATAGGGGTAGATTTTTTGAGAAAGAATTAAAAATTAAAACGATATGGATAGAAAATTAACGGAAAAAGAAGTGGCATTCCTGCAGGAATTGCGGGAATTGATGGCGAACCACAACGTTCTTCTGAGTGTGGAGAACGATAAGGTGTGCATAGATGTGGCATACGATGAGGATTCACAGGAATCCATCCTGCTGCCTGAAGACATTACCTCTTTCTACGATATTGATGAATTGATTTTAAAGAACTCTTAAAACTCAAATAATATGAAAACTTGGAGACGAATTCAGAAAATAGCCATTGCCGTAGGCATGATTTACGGGATTTGGCTGGGTGCCAATGTGGACGCTACGGATGCGGATACACGCAGTGCGTTTGTGATTGTAGTGTTGGCATGCGTGGTGGCGATTTCGATGTTTACACCGGACAAAAAAGACACGGAAGCAGTGTAGAAGTTGCGATAGCAGGTTCGGAACTTCCTCCATATAATTAGCTCTTGGGAAAGGAAGTGGCTGGCTCCCCGGTTCGATACCGGGGCCTGCACAAGTTGAATAAGTAAAGTTTCTGATTATGGAAATGTATGGTAAAATACGATGCGTCACTTTCCCTGAGCTGGTTTCACAGGGAGGAATCTTGAGCAAGCCCAATTATGATAAGAAGGTTCGTGAAGGCAAACTTCGCGTAGTTCGTCCCGGCAAGGGAGCCGGTTCCTGCGCTCTCATCGACTACAACAGTCTTCCCGACCTCATCCGGCAAGAATATGACAAACTTTACCCCAATGCCCTGGAAGAAATGAAAGAACAGTTTATGAGCAATATAATTAAATCGGATAATAAGGCCGTGGAGTTCTACAAGACTTACGAGCCTCAGATTTCTTTGCCACGCCAGGCGGAATATGTATTGAACGCCGAGGTGATGAATGAACTGATCCGTGTAGAGAAAGAGATTGAAGCCCTGCACAGGAAGTGCGGTTATAGCCGTAAATCGGTGGTATGGGAAACGGTGCAAGGCACGTGCGAAAAGCTACGTGAACAATACAAACATACGTTGCCCACTAATGTTACCCGCTTGCGCGAAAAGTTCAATGCCTACAAACGCTTGAAGTATGTCGCCCTCATTAACAAGAATACCGGTAACCAGGCAGCACGGGTTGTAGTTCCCGAAGTGGCCCGCCTGCTACTGAAATTGCGACGCAGCATCGTGCCGCGCTATACGGAAGCCCAGATATTCGATGAGTACAACCGTCAGGCACCGCAGCGTGGACTGAACATTATCAAGTCGCCTACCACGGTAAAGAATTATCTGAACGACCCGGCGGTGATGCCGATGTGGTATGCGGCAGTTTACGGCATGCAGAAGTGGAAATCGAAGTACGCCAGCCTAATGAAAACCGATATGCCGCAAATGCGTGATGCGTTGTGGTATGGTGACGGTACCAAACTGAACCTCTACTACAAGAACGAACAAGGCAAGATGTGCACCACCAGCGTTTATGAAGTGATGGATGCTTATAGCGAGACTTTGCTGGGCTACGACATTGCCGCGAACGAGAACTTTGACAGTCAGTATCGTGCCTACCGCATGGCAGTGGAGACCAGTGGCAGCCGCCCCTACGAAATAGTGACGGATAATCAGGGCGGACATGCCAAGGGTGACGCCATCGGCTTCTTCCAGCGCATCACGATACTTCACCGCCCCACCATGCCTTACAATGGACAATCCAAGACCATAGAGAGCGCTTTCGGGCGTTTCCAATCACAGATACTTCATGCCATTTGGTACTTCACCGGACAGAACGTGAACGCTAAGAAGTTGAACAGCAAACCCAATATGGAGTTTATCGAGGAGAATGCTTATGCGCTGCCCACCTTGGCGGAAGTGAAAGCCATCTACAAACAGTGCCGTGACAAGTGGAACAATGAGGAGAAGCACTACACCACCGGCATTGCCCACCGGGAAATGTACTGTTTAAGTGAGAACCCCGAGGCACAACCCGTGACAGAGATAGACATGATGCAGATGTTCTGGTTGTGCAACCCCAAACAGGTGACCTATACCAACTACGGGTTACAAATGGAAATCAACAAGCAAAAATACCACTACGATGTATATGGTACCGACGGCTTGCGCGACGAAGCTTGGGCATTGCGCAACACCGGACGTTCGTTCACAGTGATGTACGACCCCATGGACATGACCCGGGTGGAACTGTGGCAAAACTCTGCCTCCGGTTTGAAGTATAGTGCCATGGCCACGCCTAAAGTCTCCATCAGCCGTGCCACCCAGGAACGCACGCCGGAACAGAGCAGCTTCATGCGACAGACCATCGAACAGAACAAGGAGATGATGGCAGCCATCCAGTTGGAAGGCGAACGCTTCGACTTGGACGAACGTATTGCCGCCGAACTCTTCGGTCTTTCCACTCCGAAACCTAAGAACGTCAGCAAGAAGAAGATGGACGAATGCCGTACGAAGTACGAACGTGGCGAACTGGACATTCCCCTTTCCCTGCCCGAGAAGCGCAAGCAGGAGGAAGCCGAAGCCGATACTGAGACAAGCTACTCCACCATCGGAGAATATACCAAGGCTCTCTCCAACATGACGATGGAAGAGCTTGCCTTGGACAAGTTTTAAACAGCAATCAATAATCAATTAAATACCGTTAGAACAATGAAAGGATTAACCGTAAAAAACAAAGATGCCATACGCGATGCGCTGATGGCTTACTGTGAGAACTTCCCCAGCCGCAACCGTGCCAGCGAAAGCCTGCAAGGAGTCAGCGCAGCCGTGGTGAGTCAGATACTCAATTCCAAATACGATAGTATCTCCGATGACATGTTCAGCCGCATCGCCGCACAGATAGGTTTCAGTTTTGAGAACTGGACTATCTGTGAAAGTGAGAACTACCGCCTTGCCAATTACGTGCTGGCCGATGCACAGATGTATAAGAACGTCACTTGGCTGGTGGGGGACGCCGGATGCGGCAAGACTACCGCCGCCATTGAGTTCCGCCGTTCGCACCGCAACGTATTCTATATCCTTTGTTCGGAAGACATGAAGCGTAGCGACTTTGTCCGGGAGATAGCCAAGCAAGTAGGCGCACCTACCGACAGCACCAACAATCTGCGTGATATGCTGGATTATGCCCTGGGCATGATTGGTTTCCTTCAGAACCCGCTCATCATCTTCGACGAGGGCGACAAGCTGACGGACTGTGTACTGAATTACTTCATTTCCATCTACAACCGTCTGGAAGGACGTGCAGGTATTGTGTTCCTGAGCACCGACTACATCAAGCGGCGCATGGAAACCGGGCTTCGCTATAACAAAAAAGGTTACAAGGAGATAAATAGCCGCATCGGTCGCAAATTCTTCGACCTGAATGCCACATCCCGCAACGATATCTACGCCATTTGCCAGGCCAACGGGCTGACGAACGAAGCGGAAATCAAACGGGTACTGAAAGAAGCCGAATCGACGGACAATGACTTGCGTCGGGTGAAACGGGTGGTACATGTGCAGAAACGTCGTAGCGAGCAGCAGAAAGGAGATATGGAGTAATGGGTACAACTTTCGACCGTAATGCCAAGGGCGTGCGCGAGATGCTGGGTATGAAGTTCGACACGCTGCCTTTCGAGGGCGTATGGCATGATGCTTTCGGCACTCCGGAACGTCGTGGGGTGTGGTTTGTCTGGGGAAACTCCGGCAACGGAAAGACCTCGTTCGTGATGCAGCTTTGCAAATATCTTTGCCGCTTCGGGCGAGTGGCATACAACAGTATGGAGGAAGGTGCCTGCCTCACCATGCAGGACACACTCCGACGCTTTGGCATGATGGAGGTAAATCGCCGTTTCCTACTCATCGACAATGAGAGTATGGACCAACTCAGTATTCGCTTGAAGCGTCAGAAGGCACCTGATTTTGTGGTGATAGACAGTTTTCAATACACGCAGATGACCTATCGGCAGTATATCGAGTTCAAGGAACAACACCGCAATAAGTTGATAATCTTCATTAGTCATGCCAAAGGTCGTCTACCTAAGGGGCGTAGTGGTGAAAGCGTGATGTTCGATGCTTCGCTGAAGATATACGTCGAGGGATACAGAGCCTTCAGCAAAGGGCGTTTTATCGGGCCGAAAGGATACTATGATATCTGGGAGGAAGAGGCGGCAAGATATTGGGGAGAAAGGAATGATTAGTGTTTAGTTAAGTGATTAATATGAGGACAATAGCCAATAAACCCATAACGGCACAGCAGCTCAAAGCACTGCACGCTACTTTCCATACACTTCGTATGGATGCTGATGCCCGGCACGGATGCATTTACTCTTTCACTAACGGGCGGACGCAGAGCAGTAAGGAGCTGACTATGGAAGAAGCCCGGCAGTTGCTGGAAAAGTTGAATCCGATAGACGACAAGGCCAGGAAGATGGAATACAAGGAGAAGAAAATGGCATTCCGCGACATCTACCGCCTTTCCTTTCTGATACCCCAGTTGAACCAAGGCTTCACCAGTGACAATGAAGAGGAATACCGGATGAATGTGGCGAAACTCAACGTCTGGGCACGGAAATACACCAAGGCCCGCAAGGACGTTACGAGTATGGCACTCTGGGAGCTACAGGAAACGAAGAAGCAACTGGAGGCATTTATGAGACGTGAAGAACGAAAAAATAAAAAATAAGAAAAGTATGAGAAAGCAAGAAGAAATTAAACAAGTTATATCCCTTCTGGAGGCACTGAATACTACCGTCGCGCAGGCGCAGGCGGAAGTCATCAGGCGCCGGATGGATGAACGTGCTGTGTTTGAAAAGTATGTGATAGGCGTTGTGGAGAGCCAGCGGGATGAAACGTTATTCTATGCTGCCCGTGATGCCGCCCGTTATATGAAGGGGGAAATCACACTGGATATTTTATTACCCGGGGTGGAGATCAGCGAACTGAGTGTTTCCGCCCCCCCGGATGAAGAAGGTGACAGTATAACCCTTTCCCGGGAAGACTACAACCTACTGTTGAAACGTCTTGAACGCTTGGAACAGAAAGTAGGCCTCAGGCGCAAGCCCGTTACTCGTAAATCTCCTGCCCTGAAGCCTGTAGAGAAAGAGTGTAGATC
>OGIE01002717.1_pt1 | contig 20877 bp, 13 predicted proteins | sample 1571581 | NCBI WGS metagenome assembly OGIE01 (sample SAMEA2582021, study PRJEB24529) | metagenome | biome: Human gut stool | place: China | collected 2011
GCATATAATCAAAATTTGCATTCGTCCGAAACCATCCTTTTTGCAGACTATTCCCTGAAGATCAATATCTGTCAATTCATTGCTCATACCATTAGGTGACGTTGCTACCACCTTGACTATTCCTGGAACTTTTTCCTTAAATTCTACTTTAGCTTTTCTTCCTCCAAGTTCTATAAGAGTTGAAGAAAAACTACCATCATCTAAGATCCAGGAACTATCTTTTTTATAATATACCTTAATCTCTGACACAGTCTTATTAAAATCTAATGCTAAAGTTACTGAAACTCTAACAGGTTCTGTTGGTGCTATTTTTTCATATAATTTTCCATCCTTTGTATAACATGGACTCCATGAAGACACCTTAATTTTCGGTGCATCACTATCAATTTCCGTAACATTAGTTGTTACAGTAGTTTTGTTTCCACTTTTATCCTTGAATGTTGTGTTGTAACTTCCGTTATTATTTACATCCATATAGTAATAATAACCTTCGTCATCTAATCCCATTTTTAATCCATTCGTTATGGGCAGAATTGTTCCATTTTGATTTTTTGTATCCGTATTATCATCTGTATAGAATTGAAGTCGCATTTGTGTAAAGCTCTTTCCAACTTTTTTTACTGTAACCTTAGGCTTTTCTTTATCAAACTTAGTTGCACTAAAGCTATGGGCAACTTTGTTACCAGCCTCATCTACAGCCACTACAGTAATTCCACATTCCTCCGTAATCACTATGCTATTATCAATCTCCGATACTTTAACTCCACTTATATTTTGCGACATACTATTATATGAAATTTCATCTATTGATTGATTTAATCCATTAAGAACAACAATTTTTGATTTACTTACATCAAACAAAGTATACTTTATTTGATATCCTCCTGTATAACCAATATCTTTAGAAATTTCTTCAAATGTATCACTTAACGGATTCCACGAGGTTTTATACTCTGACATTCCATCATATACAGCATATATTTCCGCCGATACCTTTGGTGCTTCGATATCAGTTATTTGTTCCCCATCTTCAGGTATTGGTGTTTCGTAATCTGTTAAAATCAATTCATCCGGTAACTTTACTGTAATTGGTTCTCCTGAATTTCCACATTCATCTGCATACTCAAATGTATAATTTCTTTCTGTTCTATTTGAATATTTAAATGTGTGCTTAAGCTCTTTTCCATTTATTCCGTATATTTCCTCAGTTGGTGATGAAATATATACTTCAACATCATTGTTTGTAGAAAGTGATAACAATTCTTCAGTATTTAATTCTTTCCCTTCTATAATATCTCCTGTTTCTTTAAATACCCATGTTACTTCCACATTGTCTGGTGCTTTCTTATCAATATTTCCAACTGAAACATTATACTCAACTGTTTTTTCTTCAGCAGCACCCTTAACAGTAAGATTAAATGTTACGGTATCATTAGCACTGAATTCAACAATTGCTTTTGACTTATTCTTATTCCATGTTACCGTATAGTTATCACTTTTCTCCTGACTCTCTTTAAGCGTCAATTCCGAATTCTTATCCACTCCCGTAATTGTTGCTACTACATTCTGATTTGTTTTTGACAATGTGCTATATTCTATATTGGCAGCATAATCGCCAAAGAAATCCTTAACTTCAATTTTTTCTGTATATTTATTATTGTAAACGTCCACATATTCAATATCATATGTTCCATCCTTACATATACCGAAATAATCCTTTAATACAATTCCTTTTAAATCTGCTCCCTCAAAATAATGCTCCATTCCCTCTCCTCTTGTTATTGGAAAACGATCCATCATATCCATTGTTCCATATAACTCTTGAGGAACATCATTCCCATTTATTTTTGTTACTCTTACTTTTCCGGTAAATTGAACATAAATTGCTTCTCCTTCCGGCTCACTTTCTACACTTTTAATTTTAGGAACATTGTTAAGTCCATAAAACTCTTCGCCATCAGTAGTTAATTCTTTTTCCATTTCGTGTCCGACTTCATCAATAACATTAATTATTACTCTATGATTAATCTTTTCTCTCAAAGATTTACTACTATCAATGTCATCATTCATTTGAATATACATATATATATAGTACCCACCATCAGTTTCCGGGCCATAAGACACCTGTATATTATTTATTCCTGTCCCTTCCAGTTCAGTTCTACCTATATATGCGCCTGCATACCCATCACCATAATCCCACTTATCTGTAGCATTAACAGTAAAAGCATCCCTATCATCTACTGCAATTTCAATTTGAGCATTGTTAAGCGGCTTGTCATCTTTTACATCAACCTCTAAAACTGCATTTTCTAAATATCCTTCATCTTCATCGGCGCCTTCATATGATTGGAATTTTGCCGGAGATATAGATTTAAATGATGCCACCGGTGTTCGACAGTCTATATTTTCAATATAGAACTGTGTATAAGCTAAGTTGCCGTACCCATCTATCGCATAATATAGATGTCTGCCATTTTGTATGTATTCAAAAGTCCGTTGACTAATCGGGTTCACTTTTGACTCATCACCTTTGAAATCTGTTTCATACAACGAAACATCCTTTGTTACAAGCTCACTTCCCATATTCACAACTCTTGCTTCCATCTTTTCAACAACACTAGTGTTTTTATCAACATCAATGTCAATGGTTGGAGCTTTTGTATGATACATAATTTCTACTTCATGTACACTTGATTTATTACCACCTATATTCATAATCCTATAAGAAATAGTATTAGAGCCTTCAAATACCGGAATTTCACATTTTTCATCAGAATTATCTAATGCATAAAACTCTTGCGCTGTTTCTATATTTTTAACTTTTGCAGCATCAATAGGTTTTACTGTTATTGTCATAGTGTTGTTATTGTTGTTAAATTCTTCAAATTTAAACCATTTAGCTTTATTCTCATTTGAAGAATCGCCAGTCCACACCTTAATCCAATAATCATTTAAGTCTTCATTTGTCATTTCATTTACTGCTAATTCTATTGTTCTGTCATATGAAATAACTTTATTATCATCTGTATCTGTATAACAATTTCCAAGATATAATGTGTCTGTATCGTAAGCATCCTTTGTGTTTAATGTATAATCATTTTTTCTCTTATCTTCTAATGTTCTCGAGAAATTATAATCACCTGTTTTTTCAAAACCTTCATATGGAGGACGTTCAGTATTTTCGTACTCGTCTTTTGCTGTAAAATTAATTTTTGTAGATACACTATTAATACCAAAAGCTTCTGTCATTTTATCTGAATAATCATAAACAAATATATTGTCGTATTCAGCCGTTGAAACCATCTCTGTTTTGCCTTCTTCAGCATAATTTGCCAGTGATACTTTTAACACATATTTTCCATTTGCTAATTTCAAATCTTCCGGAATTTCGATGTTTTCTGTTGTTACCCCCTCAGTAACCTCCCACTGATAAACAATATATCCATCTACATTTTCCAGTCGTATATATGAATTTTTTGAACTGTAATTTATATTTTCTGTGGAAAAATCTTTAGTCCTTATATTAGATATTTTAATATCAAACCCGGCACCTTCTAGAGAAGATAAATACTCCGCTTTATTATCCTCAGGATTATAATTAATGTAATCCTCTTTGTTTACCTGTTTACCATAATTATCTTTTGGATTAATATCTATTTTATTTGTATCACCATCATAAGTTATAAAATCATTTGCAGATACATCCTTTAACTTTGACAGACCGTATTCATCGGGCATCATAGTAAATTCATCACTTATTAAACTTCCTTTTGATGAATCAAAATTTATAATATTTCCATTTTCAGAAAAAGCTGATGCCTTAAATCCTGTGCCTGCTAATACTCTAACTTTTCCATAATACATATTTCCTGATATTGCAAGGAATCTATCTCTGTATTTTTTGTCTGACTGTTGGTTAATATTAAATTCCTTTGTTATCGTATATGTACTTCCACTTTTTTCTATTTTTCCATAACTCCATTTGTTTACTTCTGTATCTGAAAATTCAGAATTAAATGGAAGTTTTTTATTATCTAGATACTCCTCCTCCTTTGATGCAATTTGAGAAGCCTGTCCTGAATTATCCCTTATGAAATAATTTTCCGGATTCAGTGGATCTTCAATTACCACAAACATACTCACATCATTATTACTTGATGTAAATGGGCCATTTACAACTAATGATGATTTTTTGTTAGAAATATTACCGGGAACTGAAACCTGAAGTGTTGGCATTGTCATATCTATATTTGCTACTACTAATTTTTCACTTACGGTCTGATTTCCTGTTATATCACTGGCGCATACATATAATCCTGCATTATAAATCTGATTTTGTGAAATGTTTTCTGTGTTAATTGTAGCAACACACTCAATTACTTTACCATTACTTTCTTTTATGTTCTTTACATTTTCTGCCTGAAGAAGTTTGTATGATTCTACAGATGGAACTTCATTTCCCTCTTTAACCCAAATATATTTGATGTTATTAGTGTCAATTCCTCCTTCATCTTTTATTCTTACCTTTGCTTCCTGGTAAGCTGTATTGTCAGAATTCTCCTTTAACGTAATTCCCTCATAAGCTAAAGTTGGATTAATTTTATCTTTTGGTTCATATTCAAAATTCGTTATTTTAGTTATGCTGTTTTCATTTACATCTGCAGATGTCATCTCTATATTCAATCCTGAACTCATGTCACTGTAATCTACATTGTCAATAAATTTTATATATAAATATACATAACTTGTTTTACCTGTAAGAGAGAATGTTGTATTTCTTTCATCAGTTCCATCTAATGCCAACTCTCTGTTTGATTTACCGTTTCTAAAAGTTTTCTTCGATAAATCCCTGTTTGATATTTCTTTAAGCGATAATATGTATTGAAAATCTGAAACTGTGCTTGATTTCAAGTCAACACTTATAGAACCTTTTCCGCCAATTACTCCTGAGGCAAAAGGAAATAAATTACTTCCACTTTGTGTATCTACATCTGTTGTGTTAAATACAACTCTATACACTTCTCCTTCTGTCTCACATCTTGCCATTGAATATTTTTTTGAAGAATCAATCTCCTCATCTCCGATTCTAATAACTGGTGACTCATTATCTAAAAAATACTCTGTTCCCGTATTTGATCTTAAATCTCCAATTTCTGTTAAACTATTATCTGAATAGTCCTTTAACATATTTTTATTTTCAATGTCTGTTACCGTTATTTTGTATTCTGATTTTTCACTGCCTTTTGATATGGGTTTTATTGACATATTTTTGTCTATTGTAACCTGATTAAATTCAATTGTTGTTGTTTCTCCATAAGAAATACTCTTAACTGTAGTTGTTATCTGACTTCCATTTGAATTATATACATTTAACTTTGCCTTAATTTTAGAATAATCCCCACTGGCAATTGTTTTTATGTTTTCATCAAGTACAACTTTCGTATGTAATTTTGTTCCATTTTTTAAATAGTTATTGGCATTGTCGTTGTTGCTGTCTTTTTTCTGATTTGTTGAAAATATTACATTTTTAATTCCAGGATTAACCGCATCAAGATATGTTCTGTAAATACCTACACCTTTCTTATATGCTGAGTCTACCCTAAAGCTGCTAACATCTACTGGATTTCCTGCAATATCTGTAATTGCACATGTTGTTTTCTTTATATTACTTTCAACTTTTGTTTTATCATTTACTCCACTTTCAAGCTTTTTCATTGTTCCACTTGAATATGAAAGTGTATTCCCCTTATTATCCAAAAATACTCTATCAAACTTATTGTTCTTATTAGCAGAAGATGTAACTACAAAACTTTTCTGATTATTAATATCTGCAAGTCCTGATATAAAAAAGTCTGTTTTGTAGTTTTCATTATCAATTTTCATTGTTGCAGGAACCCTATAAGAAAAAATGGCTTCATCATTTTTCAAACTTATTAAGTCAGCATATATCTGTGTAACTTCTTTTGTATTTTTTTTGCCTAATGCCAAACCTAATTTAATTCCCGTTGATTGTTTACTAGTGTCATTATTATCTGCAAGTCTTACATATTCACTAAATTTTACCTTTGCATAGATTGTCTGACCTGCTTTAAAATATTTTGTTGCTGTATCTGTGTTCTGCGCTGATGTAATTGTTATTTTTGAAATAGTTGGTGCCTTTGTATCCTTTAATGCTATAGATACATTTTCTACATATGCACCACTACAATTCTCACAGCCTTTTCTGGCAGTCATATATACCGCTAACTGGTTTTTATATCCTTTGTCCGGATTCATTGTATTCCAATAATCGTTTCCACCTATAGTTGAATAGTCTGAATTATTGTTTGATTCAAATAGTTTACCGCTAAACCAATCATTATTACTTCCCAAAGGGTATCCAAAAATAACCTTGCAATATTGTTTTATTTTGTTCCAATGTCTTTTGGTACTTCTATGATTATGGTTTTTAACATTTGCAGAAATGCTTTGTTGAATTTGTCCTTTCTTAGCTAAATCATACAGTCCTGAATATTTTTCGTCTTTTAAACTTGCTCTGTAAGATTTTCCTTTATCACCATGACGATTTTGATATGTAAGTCCCAACATATTTACATTATTAAAAGCGCTACCGTTTTTGGAGTCTTCTGCTAATGAATTGGTTCTTAATAAAGCTTTATATACATTATCACCATAATTTCCAGACAACATATCACTGCATAATAGAGATACTCCAATTTTTTTGGGAGCATATGTAACTGCTGCATTTACATTTAATGCACCCTTAAAAAAATTCATTGCCGGAATACTTGTTATAATCATTGCCGTCGCTAAAACTGTACTTAGAATTTTTTTACCTTTTCTCATTGTCACTAATTTGTGTTTTAACATAATCCTTTCTCCTTCCCTTTTACAATATATTTATAATTTACGTTTCTTACTAAGGTATAATTTTCTAATTAAATTATAAATTAAGTAACTATTTTCCGCATCGTACATTTTTTCAAAAAAATGGACATTTTTCTCTGTTTAATTCCATAATTTCAAAATTAATTTGAAATAAGAAATGGAAAAACATTAAAAAATGTCCATTCTATTAGTAGTACTTTTTCTACTACATTTATACAATATTCTGTTTTCTATCTTAGCATGAAATCTTTAAGCTGTTTTCTATTTGTTATATTTAATTTACTAAATACACATGTTAAATGTTGTTTTACAGTTCTTGTAGTAATATCCAAATGTTCAGCAATTTCCTTATTTGTCCATCCTCTATTAGCAAGCATTGCTATAGTAAACTCTGTGGTTGTTAAGTTATCTGCAACATCTTCATTTGTATCAGGATTATGAATTCTTCTCCAGCCGGCACTAAATTTATATGTAATATCAATTATTCTTGCATAGTCATCGGGATGTTCTTTCTTCATACAAGTCTCTATAAGTCCCTGCAAAAGTCCATGATGCTCTCCTATGCCTTCTATTAAATCATCTGGTTTTGAAATTTTCCATGCTTTCATAAAATACTCTTTTGCTTTTTCTTTTTCCATCATATTCATGCAGTCCATTGCCGCAACTAAATTTAAATATATAAAAGCTATTGGATATATTTTATCTGAAGTCATAATACATGCCTGTACTATCCCAAGTGACCTTTCATATTCCTTGTTAAGATATGTCTTATGCGCTAAAACATAGGCTCCCCACAACTGCATTCCTTTAGTAAATTCATTAAGATACTCTGACAATGGTGGAATATTTCCTACAGGTAAATGAAGCAATGTATGAGCAGCTGAAGCTACAAACACACAGCATGCACGGGTCTTTTTATCAATTTCCATTGACATTGCTTTCTCTAAATATTCTCTTAACCGATTTAATCCTATTCTAGCAGAATTTATCCTATCTAAAGATAAATTTGCAAAAGTGTATATAAGACTTGCAGAAAGTTTTAACATTATGTCTTCATGATTTAAATACATTTCTGAATATTTTACGGCTTTTTCATGCTGTCCACTAAAGTAGTAATATTCTGCATAAGCCATTTCTTTTTGTGGAACATCTTCAATACTTTCTATAAACTCTAAGCATTTTCCAAGTTGAAATGAAGAGCTCATAAGTAACATCGGTATGCGTACAACCTCTTTATTTTGTGGGTTATAATCTATATGCACATTTCCTTTGTTTTCATTTTCTTTTTTTTCTGTAAGGCCTAAAATATAATCTGCTGACACTCCAAATTCTTTTGTTAATCCAATAAGAATTTCGCTGCTTATGGTTTTAGTCTCTTCATTAACTATTCGACTAATCTGAGATGGAGTTACATTTAATCGCCTTGCCAATTCGCGCCTTGTAATTCCTTTTTCATTACATAAGGACATAATTATTTGTGCTGAAGTTTTATGTGATTCCATAGTTTTCTCTCCTTTATAAATTAACTATAGCACGTATAAAAAGCTGTTGCAAATTTGCAATTTTCCACGATTCATCGTTTAACATATATTCCTTTACTACTGATTTTCAATTTTTTTTGCTAACTCTTCCAAATATTCCCAACGATCCATTTTTTCCATCAACAGCATTTCCGCAGCTTCCTTTTCTTCCAGTAATTCTCTTAATTTTACAGAATTGGTTGCATTTTTGTTCATTTCCATATCAAGGTTTTCCAACTTTTCTTCCAGTTTTGCAATATCCTCTTCTATTGTTTCATACTCTCTTTGCTCATTGTAAGAAAATTTTAATTTTTTATTTTTATGTTTATAAGATTCCTTTTTTTCATTACCGGATAACTTGTTTTCTTTACCACTTCCCCATTTTTTTTGTTCAGGCAGACTTTGGTTACTATTAGCTAACTCTTTTTCAGCTTTCTTCTTATTAATATAGTCTGTATAACCACCTTCATACTGACTAATTACTCCATTTCCCTCAAATGCGAAAATTCTTCTGACTATTCTATCAAGGAAATATCTGTCGTGGCTTACTGTAATTACAATGCCATCAAAACTATCCAAATAATCTTCTAATATTGTCATTGTTTCAATATCCAAGTCATTTGTAGGTTCATCTAAAATCAAAACATTTGGTGCTTCCATAAGCACTCTTAAAAGATTAAGTCTACGCCTCTCACCACCTGAAAGTTTTTCTATTTTACTGTACTGCTGGGAAGATGGAAATAAAAATCTTTCAAGCATTACAGATGCAGAAACCAACCCATCCTCTGTACGAACAAATTCCGCTGTATTTTTTATGTAATCAATAACTTTTTCCTGTGGATCCATGTAAGCAATTCCACCTTGTTGGTCTGTCTCAATTTCCTGTGTATAGTAGCCGATTTTGATAGTCTGTCCAATTGTTACAGTTCCACTGTCAGGTTTAATTCTACCATCAATAATTTTCATTAAAGTTGTTTTACCGCAACCATTTTTTCCTACGAAACCAACTCTGTCACCTTTTAAGAAATTGTATGAGAAATCCTTAATTAAAACTGTATCATCACCGTAAGTTTTTGAAATTTTATCAAGCTCAATTGTAGTTTTTCCCATTCTTGACTTAATACTGCTTAATTCAATTTTATCATCTTCAACTATTCCTTTTTGATTCTTAAGGTTTTCATAGCGCTGTATATGAGCTTTTTGTTTTGTTGATCTTGCTCTTGCGCCACGCTGCATCCACTGAATTTCCTTACGGAGAATACTTTGTCTTTTGCGTTCACTTGCTCTTTCGCTATCTTCTCTTTCTGCCTTACGCTGTAAAAACCCCGAATACTTTTCGTTGTAGCTGTAAATTTTTCCTTTGTCTAACTCAATAATTCTGTTAGTAACGCTATCTAAAAAATATCTGTCATGTGTAACCATAACCAACGCCCCTTTAAATGCACGCAATTGATTCTCCAACCATTCTGCCATTTCACTGTCTAAATGGTTTGTAGGCTCGTCTAGAATTAAAATATCGCAAGGTGTAATAAGCACAGAAACTAAAGCAAGTCTTTTTCTTTGACCACCGGACAATTCACCTGTTTTTTGTTCAAAATTATTTATGCCAAGTCTTGTCATCATGGCTTTCGCCTTAACTAACTCGTCTTCGTTTGCATGATGATGTACCATATTCTGCACACTTTCAATTACTGTGTCATCTTCATTAAACTGTGGATTCTGTGGCAGATAATGTATCATCAAATTAGATGCCTTTATGACATTTCCACTGTCAGGTACTTCTAAGCCTGCCATAATTTTTAGCAGTGTTGATTTTCCTGTCCCATTTATGCCAATGATTCCAACTTTTTCTCCTTCATGAAGATAAAAACTTGCGTCATCAAATAAATTTCTTTCTGTGTATGAATGTGTAATGTTTTCTAATGATAAAATATTCACTTAATGCCTCTTTTCATAAAATTTTTGTTGTCTATAATTCACTAAACTTTTTTGCTACTAGTATAACACATATGTAGAAAACCGTAACAATAAACAGAACCGTTTTAGCTTAATTTTATGCTGGGAAATATTTAGACAGTTGTATGATTTTTGATAAATTCTTCAGGTGCCCTGTATGTTGTCCACAAACATACGGAGCACAAAAAAACCTAGGACACATTACTGTAGTCCTAGGTTTTTTCATTTATTGCTTATTCTCTAAACAACCATATGAAGAATTTATTTATCCTTCAATTTCTATAAATTTTTCTTTTTCTTCAACCTGTTTGTTTTCTTTTGGAACTGTGAAAGACAAAATTCCGTTTTCATATTTAGGATGAACATCCTGAACAGTTACATGATCACCAACATAGAAACTTCTTGTTAGGCTACCTGCATAACGTTCACGTCTTACATATTTACCCTTCTTATCTTTCTCGTCCTTGTCTAATCCTTTAGCTGCATTAATTGTTAATACACCATTTTCAAGTTTCATCTTTATTTCGTCTTTTTTGAATCCTGGAAGATCCATAGAAACTTCATAGCCATTCTCTGTGTCCTTAACATCAGTCTTCATTAAATTCTTAGCATGTTTACCATACAATTTCTTGTCAACATCTTGGAACTCTGGGAATTCAAAGCCTCTTGAAAAATCATCCATAAAGTCATCAAATAAGTTTTCTCCAAAAATACTAGGCATCATCATAAGTCATCTCTCCTTCCATATTACATAACTAAAACTTAATTTGTCATGCGCTACGGCGTAGCGACTAATTTGTTGTGCGCCATCACGTTGAGACCTTTTAGCCTTTTTGTATTTATCTTTGTACCTTTTTCTTTGTACAATTATGTTATAGTCCTTTTTGTTAGCACTGTCAAGAGTTGAGTGCTAATTTTTTGTGAATTTTTTGTGAACTTTCCAATTTGTGCTTTCAGCCTGTGAGTCTATTTTCCGTAAACTGACACTAAAATGTCATACGCCTTTCCGTATGCAGCTTCCCAGTTAATTACAACCTTGTTAATCATATATGTTTTTCAAGGTCAATTATAAGCCATGAATCATCTGCAGAATTTGATGACCATCTTGAATCATTATTTCCACTTCCATCTGCCCCATAATCCTTTGCGTTATAGGCATAAACAAAAGCACCGGAACGCCCATTTTATGATATGCTCCCTATATAGTAGATTTTTAATTATTCAATCTGTCTACTATATAGGGAGCATATCATTATAAGGTTTTTTCAGTGTTTTTATTAATAAATTTGTATCCTAATATGCCCGTCAAATCCGATAAAAACCAACCAATTGGTATGGCTACCCAAATACCAATTACTCCTATAACCGGTATTTTTGATAAATAATATGCTAAAACAACTCGTGTTCCAAGAGAAATTATTGTAAGAATTACTGACATTAATGGCTTATTTATAGCCCTATAAAAACCGTAAAGCATAAATAAAATTCCAATTCCTACATAAAAGGCACCTTCTATTCTTAAATAAGTCACTCCCGTACTAATAACTGCTGCACTCTTACTGCTTACAAATATTGACATAAGTGGTCTTGCAAATATAAATACCAAAGCACTTATTCCCAGGCAAAATAGCACAACACTAATACCTGCTTTTTTTACACCTTCTTTAATTCGCTGCTTTTGATTGGCACCATAATTTTGGGCTACGAAAACAGAAAAGGCATTTCCAAAATCCTGTGCCGGCATATAGGCAATGGTATCAATTTTCACCGCCACCGCAAATGCCGCCATTACATTTTGTCCAAATCCATTAACTATTCCCTGAACCATAAGTATGCCAAGGTTCATCACCGACTGCTGAATACAGGTGTAACCTGATAGTGACAGGATATTTTTAAAATTGCTTTTGCTCCACCTGCAATCTTCTTTTCTGACTCTGTATTCCGGATATTTTATTATGTAATATATCAATATTCCAAGCCCTGCAATATACTGGGAAATTACCGTAGCAACTGCTGCTCCCATTACTCCCATGCCAAGTCCAATTACAAAATATAAATCGAGTATTATATTTAACACCACTGAAACGCCAAGAAAAATTAAAGGTGTTACAGAATTGCCAACTGCCCTTAACAGGTTGGAACAATAGTTGTAAATATACGTTGCAAAAAATCCTATAAATACATAAAACAAATATATCCGCATATCAGCAAATGTGTTATCTGGCACATTTAAAGCCTTTATAATTTTATCTAAAAAAGTGTATGAAATTATTATCATTATTATTGTCAGACCACAGGTAATTTCTGAAGATATAACAATTCCGTTTCTAATTGTTCTATTATCTTTGTTTCCAAATGCCATTGAAATAAATGTGCTACTTCCCAATGATAAACCGATAATAATGGATGTTAGAAACGTCATTAACGTATATGACGAACCAACCGCTGCTAAAGCAGTGTTGCCAATGAATCTTCCCACTACCCATGTATCGGCTAAGTTGTAAAACTGTTGCATTACATTTCCAAGCATCAATGGGATTGCAAACGCCCACAAGCCTTTTGAAATATTACCTTTTGTTAAATCTATGTTCTTTGCCATTATGTGTTCCTTATTTATTTTTTATATTTATAATCACATACTCCGAATGCTTTTCAGTTCTTATTGGATAGCCCCAACCTGCAATTCCTGATGTGACTATTTCGTTTAAATTACCTTCCTTCACATAACCATAATTCAAATCATTCATATGTAACATTGGCGAAATTAAGCCTATTGGTAAAATCTGACCTGCATGTGTATGACCTGATAAAATAATATCGCCACCGGCTTTCTTCACTTCACTATATTCACATGGCTGATGGTCTAAAACAATCCATTGCTTATTTTTATCCAGCCCTTTAGTCAAGGCAGTTATGTTCTTTCTAATGAAATTTCCATCGCCTCTGTCAGCTCTTCCAACAAGCACTAAATCATTGTTTATTTTTTCAACATTGTCTTCCAAAATTGTGATTCCATCTTTTGTTATCTCTTCTGCTAATGCTTTTGGTGTGTAATATGGTTTTGATGTATAATTATTTTTGTCATGATTTCCGTAAACATAATAAATTCCGTATTTATTATGTATACCACTTAAAGTCTTAAATGCCTCTTTCATTTGTGGTAACGTGGTACTTTCATCAACAAGGTCACCATCCAAAATAACAATGTCAGGACTTTCTTTATTTATTCTCTCAACAACTTTTTCCAACTGCTCCTTATTTAAAGTTATTCCATAATGAAGGTCTGAAATCAATGCCAGCTTATAGCCTTCACTTCTAATATTCTTCTCTGTAGTAACAGTATAATTTGTGGATATAACATTAAAAATATTAAAATATCCGTATGTTAAAATTGCCACTGTAAGAGCTATTGCGACTATGCCTGTTCTATGTAAAAAGCTCACAGCCTTCGGCATGTCATCATTCTTTCTCACTTTTTTTCCAATCCACATTATTAGATCTATGATAAGCAGGAATGCTGCCAAATGTAAAAGAACAAAAAACCAAGTTCCTTTCAATGCAACTGCCGGTGTTAAAATTAATACCGTACCAACTATTGCTACTATGTTCTTTTTAGACTTTTTCATTTCGCCTTTGCAGAAATCAACTGCTCTGTAAATTTTTCTAAAAAGGTAAAATATTACCACTCCAATTGCAATAATTGGAAGCACAATCCAAATAAAAATCATAAATTCTTCATCCTTTTATAGTTTAACCATATTGCATAAATAATTTTAACCTTGGCAATTAAAACCAAGCCTTAACGCTTCCGTTTAATAACTTTCCTTTTCCCCAATTAATATTAGGGTATTCTTTTTGTAAGTTCTTTTCTACATTTTCGATTCCACTTCCACCTGATGTAGCAAATGGTATTACTGTCTTACCTGAAAAATCATAGCTGTCTAAAAATGTATCAATAATCTTTGGTTCAACATACCACCAAATTGGGAATCCAACTAATACTGTATCATACATGTCCATATTTTCAACCTGCTTTGCAATTTCAGGTCTGCTTGCAGGATCATTCATTTCTACAGAACTACGACTTTTCTTATCCATCCAATTTAAATCTGCTGATGTGTATTTTTCCTTTGGCTCAATTTCAAATACATCACCATCTACCTCTTTTGCTAACTTATTAGCTGTTTTTGCTGTTACTCCGCTTGCACTAAAATATGTTACTAATACTTTACTCATATGTATCACTCCTTCTTTGATTGATTCTATCAAAACCTAATCCCACACCATATTCAATATAACACTGACTTCTTTACCATGTCTAATACCTATTATACATATATGGATATGCCTTTTGTGTATCTTATTTGTAAACATTTTTTATGGAATAAACATTCTTCCATAATTCTGTTGCACAAAACTGTTCTACTATGAATGTGTACTCATTTTTCTCTATCGCATAGGATGCACACTTGTTCCCAGTTCTCTCATTTGACAAATTTTAACTTGTCGTTTATATTTAGTTAGGTTTCTAACAATTAGATTTCTAATTAAGGAGGTTACTATGCAGGAAACACTTCACTACCTATTGATGTCTGATCATTTAATGGTACAAAAAGCTTTGGTTGCAAATGTAAAAGACACCGGGCTAACTCCCGGACAACCAAAAATACTTGACTATCTGCTTCACCATGATGGAGCTATTCAAAAAGATATTGCCATGTTCTGTCACATTGAACCGGCATCTTTAACATCTATTTTAAACGGTATGGAAAAAAAGGGATATATTGAAAGAAAAACAGCAGGCAATAATCGCCGCTCACTTCATGTATACCTTACAAAAAACGGGGAAAAATACGCTGACCGTCTAAACCTTGAATTTGCAAAAATCGAAACAGATGCATTAAAAGGTTTTACTGAAGCGGAAACAAATCAGTTACATAACATGCTCTATCGCATATATGAAAATATGACAAATACTAAAAAGAAAGAAGGCTTGAATTAATGAAACATTTAAAAATCAGAATACCAATGTATTTTATTGGACTTTTCGTAATGACTATTGGTATTGCACTTTCCGTAAAATCTAATCTTGGTGTATCACCTGTTAGTTCTATTCCTTACACTATTACCTGTGTATGGGGTATCGAAATGGGAAAGGCAACTATTCTTTTCCACATCGTACTGGTAATTCTCCAGATTTTACTGCTTAGAAAAAATTTTAAACCGGTGCAGTTGTTACAGATTCCTGTTGGTGTAATATTTGGATACTTTACAACTTTTTGTAACTATATGGCATGTTTTCTTCCAACACCTGAGAATTTAGCAATTCGTATTTTTATGGTACTTTTAAGCACTGTATTTGTGGCATTTGGTATTTTCCTATATTTACCGGCAGATTTGATTCCTCTTGCAGGAGAAGGTTGCATGCAGGCTGTTTCCTCTGTTACCAATATTGAATTTTCAAAAGTAAAAATTGGTTTTGACTGCACAATGGTTGTAGTATCAGCCATCACATGTCTTAGTGCATTACACAGCCTTGGTAGTGTTGGTATAGGTACAATTATTGCTGCCATCTTAGTTGGTACATTTGTAGGTGTTATTAATCGTGCTTTCGGTAAACAGCGTGATAAATTACTTGGTAAAACCGACGAAGCCGCTGTATCAGATGATGAATTTACTTCAAATTATGTAATTACCATTTCACGAGAATTTGGAAGTGGTGGTAGAGAAATTGGTAAGATTTTGGCAAAACAGCTTGGTTTTGATTACTATGACTCAGAACTCATACGACTTGTTGCTGAAAAAAGTGGTTACTCACCTAAATTTGTAGAGAAAAATGAACAGGTTCTTAAAAATCCTGTTCTCCATGATTTCTTTGCCTGGTATGGCGAGCCACTGGAAGAAACAGAACTACCTAAAGTAAATCAGCTTTTTATTAAAGAATCTGAACTTATACGTGAGATTTCACAGAAAGGTCCATGTATTATTGTTGGTCGACTTGCCAATTACATGTTAAAAGAACTGCCTACTGCATACCATGTATTCATCAGTGCTGATACTGCCGCTGAAATAGCCAGAGTTTCAGCTCGTGATAACATTTCAGAAAAGGCTGCTAAGGCTAAAGTTAAAAAAGTAAACCATGAACGTGCTGTTCACTGTAAATATTTTACTAAAACAGACTGGGGTAATGTTAAAAACTATGATTTGTGTATTAAGTCCGATGACTTTGGCGTTGATGAAACAGCACAAATTATTAAAACTCTTTTCCAAAAGAAAATGAATATAGAATAAAAAATTATAAAGAATATAATTTACTAACTTACAGGTCAAATGCGTGTTTGCTAGTGTAATTATATTTTTAAACAACAAGCATTCATAAACTACTAACAATAATGGTTAAGTATTCGTACCATTTTAGTAATTTATGACTGCTTGTTTTTTATCTATTGTATTCTTCCCATTTATGAATTAACAACCTGTCCTGTTTTACACAATGTTTCCTAATACAATATTAATTAATTTCTTATTTAGCATTATTGTTTTGTTCCATGGATTAAAAATTACACCTTCAATATCATTTGCACTTAAAGATGATTTCAACAATTGATCCATGTCTGCAAGGAATGTGGACATTACCTGATTTCCACCTTTCATTTCCTCATCAAAACTTGTAAACGCTGCCCACCATTTCTTGCCATCAGGAGTTTCCACAACCTGTAATCTTATCTGATTATCTCCCCTTGGTGGCTCCACAGCTATAATCATCTGTGCTTTCTTTGTCATTGTTCTACGAATAACCGTAAGAGTATGTGCCAACATTTCATAGCTGCTTTCTTTTTGTAGTGCCTCAATAGCTTCCTCGATTCTGTAGTTTTCTTTTAACCCTGCATCGATTTTTTCATTGTCCCTGTGCATAAAATTTCACCCCTTTGTACTTTCATTTCTTCCGAAATTTACCTTTGCTATTTAAATTTGAATCCGATAAAATCCAATATTTTTGCAACATTATTGTTTAAAATTAAATCCTGGTTAAAATTTAAATCATACTTTTTTATTATGATTAGTATACCACCAACAGATGTTTTTTTCAGCAGAAAATCTCACTATTTTGCATTTAGGTTGTAATTATTTTATGCAATTTTTTAAATTTGTAAATTAATATTATTTTATTTTTCTAATTAGATTTACCATTTCAATAGCGCCAAGTGCACACTCGTATCCTTTGTTTCCAGCCTTGCTTCCTGAACGTTCAATTGCCTGTTCAATATTTTCTGTAGTAATTACACCAAACATTACAGGTATATCATTTTCCATTGAAACTGCTGCAATACCTTTTGATACTTCATTGCAAACATAATCATAGTGACTTGTGCTTCCTCTAATAACAGCACCTAAACAAATTACAGCGTCATACTTTCTGCTTTTTGCCATTTTTGATGCCACAAGTGGAATTTCAAAAGCACCAGGGACCCATGCAACGTCCACATCATCTTCCTTTACATCATGTCTTACCAAACCGTCAATTGCCCCACTAAGCAATTTTGATGTAATGAACTCATTAAACCTTGCCACTACAATTCCAACTTTCATGCCTTCTGCTACTACTTTTCCTTCTAAAATATTCATTTTCTTTCCTACCTTTCATATCTTAATATATCAACACTATCCCCTATTCTCTGCCCAGCTAAATACTTTATCGAAAGCACGCTCCCGCTGCGTTCCGCTCGTAGCGGTCCTATAAAGCCGACTACGCTGCCTTTATGGACCGACGGCTCCACAGCACTTTCTTATAAAGTCTTTAGCTGTGCAGAGAATATTTTTAGTTGTTGTTTTTACTTATTTATTTTTGTCTTTGATTATTTATTAATCTTCTCTTTTATTATTTGTACTGGAGAATATGTCCCATTTTGTATTGTTTTGTTTTTAAATAATATAAGTCATATTCTGTTGCGTCCATTTGAATTGGAACTCGTTTTGATATTTCCATTCCAAATTCTTCTAATTGGTATACTTTGTCCGGATTGTTTGTTAAAAGGTTTAAATCTTTTACACCTAAATCTCTTAATATCTGAGCGCCGATATAGTATTCTCTCTCGTCTCCTTTGAATCCTAATGCTAAATTTGCTTCCAAAGTATCCATACCTTTTTCCTGAAGTTCGTATGCTTTTAATTTATTTATCAAGCCAATGCCTCTACCTTCCTGTCGCATATAAAGTAAAATTCCTCTGCCTTCTTTTTCGATTTGAGTCATTGCGGCAGCAAACTGCTGTCCACAGTCACATCTAAGTGAACCAAAAGTATCACCTGTAAGACATTCTGAATGAACTCTGCAAAGAACGTCTTTACCATCTCCAATATCACCTTTTACTAACGCAATATGGTGTTCACCGTTTAATTTATTTACATATCCATATGCTGTAAACTCACCATATTTTGTTGGCATTTTTGTAACTGTCACTCTGTCAACTAATTTTTCGTGTACTTTTCTGTAATGCTGTAAATCTTTAATACTAATCATTTTAATATTCATATCTTTAGCCAACTGAACTAATTCTTTAGTTCTCATCATTGTGCCGTCTTCTCGCATAATTTCACAGCAAAGTCCACATTCCTTTAGACCTGCCAATCTGCACAAATCCACTGTGGCTTCTGTGTGACCGTTTCTTTCTAACACGCCATTGTCTTTTGCCAAAAGTGGAAACATATGTCCCGGTCTTCTGAAATCTTCCGGTTTTGCATTTTCGTCAACACACTTCATAGCTGTAATTGAACGTTCTGCTGCTGAAATTCCTGTTGTTGTATCTACAGCATCAATTGAAACCGTAAAAGCTGTTTCGTGATTATCTGTATTATTTGTAACCATTTGAGGAATTCTAAGTTTTTTTACATATTCTTTTGACATTGGCATGCAAATTAATCCCTTTCCATAAGTTGCCATAAAATTAATATTTTCAGTTGTGGCAAACTCTGCTGCACATATAAAATCTCCTTCATTTTCTCTGTCAGGATCATCTGTTACTAAAATAATTTTTCCATTTCTTAATTCTTCTAAAGCTTCTTCTACTGTATTAAACTGATACATTTTCTACCTCTCTTTCTATCAAAAACCATGCTTACTTAAAAACTCCATTGTTATTCCTGAATGGCTTTTTGTTTGCTTATTTTCTGATGACACATTATTTTTTAATGATTGATTATGACCATCAACCACATCTCCGCCAAAGCTAATCAACCGTTCCACATATTTTCCAATAATGTCATTTTCCAAATTAACAACATCACCTACTTTTTTGTCTTTTAAAATTGTTACCTGAACTGTATGTGGAATTGCTGAGATTGAAAAATTCTCATTACTCACTTTTGCAACAGTAAGGCTGATTCCGTCTATTGTTATGGAGCCTTTTTCTACAATATATTTAAGTATTGTAGGGGCTGTCTTAATGGTATACCAAATTGCATTATCGTCTTTTTCTATTTTTGCAATTGTGCCTACACCATCCACATGACCTGAAACTATGTGACCACCAAATCGTCCATTAGCAGCCATTGCTCTTTCTAAATTTACCCTACTGCCGGTTTTCAGATTATTTAAAGATGAACGTCTCAAAGTTTCATGCATTACATCAGCTTTGAAAAACTGACTTCCTATTTCAGTTACTGTCAAGCAGATTCCATTTACTGCAATGCTGTCACCAATTTTTGTTTCTTCTAAAACTTTTGTAGCGCCAATAGTTAATATTGCTGAGTTGGCAGATTTTCTTATGCTTTTAACAGTCCCCATTTCTTCTATAATTCCTGTAAACATTAGCCTCACCCCTTTATGTAACTTTCAATTAAAATGTCTTCACCAAGAATGCTGACCTTACTTTTTTCAAGATTTAAGCTTTCGGCCGGCAACTTAAATCCCTGTCCTTCAACCGGTGTCTTGGCATCTTTCCCGCCAAAAATTTTAGGTGCAATGTAAATTTCTGTTTTATTAACAAGTCCCTTGGATACCATTGACCAGTTAAGAGTTCCACCACCTTCAACAATGACACTGTCAATATTCATCTCCCCTATTTTTTTCATCAGGCTTTCCAAACTTACTTTGCCATTTTCATCAGGTAGCTGAAGAATTTTGCATCCTAGCTCTTCATAAATTTTCACCTTTTCTTCTTCAACATTTCCCGTTGCAATTATTGTTTGAATATCTTTTGCTGACTGTACAATATTAGATTCAATAGGTGTTCTTAAATTAGTATCACATATAATTCTTGTTGGATTTACACCTTCAGGAATTCTGCAGGTAAGCATTGGATTATCTTCCAACACTGTTTTAACCCCTACCATAATTCCACTGTACCTATGTCTGTTATTATGTACATGTTCTCTGGCTTTTTCCCCTGTAATCCACTTAGACTCGCCAGTGTAAGTAGCAATTTTTCCATCAATGGTCATTGCATATTTTAAAATTACATAAGGCGTTTTTGTTTGAATATAGTGGAAAAAAACTTTATTTAAGCTGTCACAT
>OGIE01002721.1_pt1 | contig 20861 bp, 17 predicted proteins | sample 1571581 | NCBI WGS metagenome assembly OGIE01 (sample SAMEA2582021, study PRJEB24529) | metagenome | biome: Human gut stool | place: China | collected 2011
AATTTTACCAGAAAAGGGGCATGTTCACAATTTATTTACTCATGCGTTTTTCGTGTGTGTTCACAGAACATATGGCAGGTCATCTGTCAGAAGCTTTCCGTGCTATTTTCCCGTGCTGCCGGAATTTTCACGCTTTGTGCCGCCCGCCGGACGCAAAAAAGACAGCCTGCCGTACTTTTCATACAGCCGCTGCCTCTTTCTTTATCTTTATGTATATTTTTACGCTACCGCGTGCATCGGATTCTTTCTCTCAAGAAAAGCTTCGAACGGCGCATTCTCGCCGTCATATTCAACGGTGAGGATCTTTGTCAGATCAAGGCTCAGTACTCCGAGAAGAGACTTCGCGTCGATGATCATACGGTTATAAAATACATTTACATCAAAATCGCAGCCGCTTGCGATGCTGACAAACTCCTTCGCCTCGTCTGCGGACACAAATTTTACTTTTTTCTGTTTCATCATGATTCCTTAACTCCTTTTTTGTTAAACCCTTTGATGTCAAATCCTTTATATTTTTACGATTCTACATTTATACCACATTCAAATTCAAGCGTCAATCGACAATTATCACCATCTTTTTGATAGTTTTATGACAAATTTTGTCATTTGTTACAGAAAAGCAGCCAGATTTGTCTGATGTCTCCGTCAACTCCGGATGTTTTCACACAAAAATCCGGCAATCTGCCCGACAACTCCTATTCTCTGTGGAATACAATCAAAAAAGCCGGATGCACAGCGGCAGTCATCTCTGACATTACCATACTATGCATCCGGCAGTCTTTGGCATTTACATATTTACATTAAAATATACTTGAGGATGAAGAGCACCGCCAGGATATACATGACCGGAGTGATCTTCTCCTTCTTTCCGGCAAAGAGGTTCATGACAACATAGGCGATAACTCCCATGGAGATTCCCTCGGAGATGCTGTAGAAGAACGGCATCGCGATGATGCAGAGGAATGCCGGGATTCCTTCTGCCGGATCATTGAAATCGATCTCCGATACGGAGCCGATCATGTAGAAGCCTACAACGATCAGGGCCGGAGCCGTCGCAAAGGACGGGATTGCAAGGAAGATCGGAGATAAGAACAAGGATAACAGGAACAGGATACCGGTCGTCAAGGATGTAAGACCGGTTCTTCCGCCCTCTGTCACGCCGGAAGCGCTCTCCACAAATGTTGTGACTGTGGATGTACCGAGGCAGGCACCGCAGGTCGTACCGACCGCGTCTGCAAGGAGCGCGCCCTTGATCCGCGGGAGTCTTCCCTCGGAATCCAGCATATCCGCCTTTGCGGACACACCGATCAGGGTTCCAAGTGTGTCGAAAAGGTCAACAAACAGGAATGCGAATACGATAACGATGAATTCCAGTACCGGAACGCCCTTTAAGCTGAACTTGAACATGATCGGCGCCAGGCTCGGGATGGAAATTCCGTTGGAAAAATCCGGGAGCAGGTTGTAGAAGCCGAGATCCGGATTCGGGATGTAAATGCCCGCAAACTGGCAGATGATTCCGAGGATCCAGGTGATCAGGATACCCCAGAGAATATTTCCTTTGACATTCTTTACGATCAGGATTCCAGTGATCAGAACACCAAAGATCGCAAGGAGTACGGTGATCCCCGCGTCGCTCATGGACGCTGTGAGACCGTCAGCGAGAGTTTTGTTGTAGCCGTCAACAGAGAACAGACCTACAAGCGTTGCTCCACCGATCACGATCTTCGCATTCTGAAGACCAAGGAATGTGATGAAGAGACCGATTCCAACGCTGACCGCTTTCTTTAAGTTAAACGGGATCGCGTTGAAAATCGCTTCCCTGATGTTGAAGCAGGACAGGATGATAAAGATGATACCTTCCGTGAGAACTGCCGCAAGAGCAACTTCCCAGGAATAGCCCATACCGAGAACGACCGTGTATGCAAAGTAAGCGTTCAGACCCATTCCAGGTGCCAGAGCGAACGGGTAGTTCGCGAACAGTGCCATACAGAGTGTTCCGATAAAGGATGCCACCGCTGTCGCTGTGAAGACCGCTCCGTGGTCCATTCCGGCTGCCGCCAGAATGTTCGGGTTTACCGCCAGGATGTACGCCATCGTCATAAACGATGTCACACCGGCCATGATCTCAGTCTTAACAGTTGTGTTGTTTTCCTTGAGATGGAACATTTTTTCGAGACTCATTTGTTTCCCTCCAATTTGTTTTATCAGTTTTTGTTATAAAACCGCTAATTTCTATTATACGTGGTACTAATAGAAAAGGCAAGGGAAAGAAATTGGGGTTTCCGAACATGTCATCCGCTCGTTACAGTACACGGGCACTCCATGCCCGCGCACTGTAACAGGATTTTGCCGATGCTTCGCATTCCGAATCGGCAAAATCCACTACCACCACTGTATTGTACGGAATTTTCAGTTCAGAAAATTCCTACCCATGAAAAGTAACATCTGCTCCACAGGGAACTTTCCCCGCTCCTGCATCTTCGAATTACTTTCTCATAATGATCTCGTCTCTTCCCGGACCATTGGAAACCATCGTGATCGGCACTCCGATCTCCTCCTCGATGGTCTCGATATACTTCTTACAGTTCTCCGGAAGATCCTCGTAGTTCTTGATTCCGCGGATCTCGCACTTCCAGCCCGGAAGAGTCTTGTATACCGGTTTTGCTTTCTCAAGCTCCGGAGTTGTCGGGAAGTCTTTTGTTACCTTTCCATCGATCTCATAGCCTACGCAGATATGAAGCTCGTCAAGATATCCTAAAACGTCGAGAACCGTGAGGGCAACCTCTGTGGATCCCTGGATCTGTACGCCATATCTTGATGCGACTGCATCGAACCATCCCATTCTTCTCGGGCGGCCTGTCGTCGCACCGAACTCACCGCCGTCACCGCCGCGGCGTCTTAACTCGTCTGCCTCTTCACCGAAGATCTCGCTGACAAACGCACCTGCGCCGACTGCGCTGGAGTAAGCCTTAACGACTGTTGTGATGTTCTTGATCTCGTACGGCGGGATGCCTGCGCCAATCGCGCCGTATGCAGCCAGTGTGGAGGAAGAAGTAACCATCGGGTAGATACCGTGATCCGGATCCTTTAAGGAACCGAGCTGGCCCTCTAAGAGGACATTTTTTCCTGCCTTGATCGCATCGCGAAGGTATTTGGATGTGTCGCATACATACGGAGCGACCATCTCCTTATACTCCATAAGTGTATTGAAGATCTCCTTCGGATCAAGAGCCGGCTGATGATATAAATGCTCTAACATCACATTTTTCAGTGTGCAGACATTTTCGATCTTATCCATCAGTTCCTTCTCATCACCGAATAACTCGTTGACCTGGAAACCGATCTTTGCGTATTTATCAGAATAGAACGGAGCAATTCCGGACTTTGTGGAGCCAAAGGACTTACCTGCCAGACGCGCTTCCTCATAAGTATCGAATAAAATGTGGTACGGCATTAAGATCTGTGCTCTGTCGGACACAAGGATCTTCGGCATCGGAACGCCCTGGCTTGTCAGGTCGTTTAATTCTTTAACAAGGAACGGGATGTTTAATGCCACGCCGTTTCCGATGATGCTTGTTGTATGATTATAGAATACACCTGACGGAAGAAGATGAAGGGCAAATTTTCCGTAATTGTTGATAATTGTGTGACCAGCGTTACTGCCGCCCTGGAAACGGACAATAATGTCGGATTCCTTTGCAAGCATATCTGTGATCTTACCTTTTCCCTCATCGCCCCAGTTGGCGCCTACGATTGCTCTAACCATGTTCTAATATCCTCCTTTGGACGTTTAAACGGAATGCGCGTTCCGCATCCCGGCGTCTTACGCGGTTGTACGTGTCATACTCATGACACTCCCATAGTTTACAACAAAATCATCCATAAGTAAAGACAATATTTATTATGAAGTCCATAATGTCTAATTATGGTTACAGCACACGGGCACTCCATGCCCGCGTACTGTAACAGGATTTTGCCGATGCTTCGCATTCCGAATCGGCAAAATCCGCGGCCATAACAGTATCTTACGGAATTTTCAGTTCAGAAAATTCCTACCCATGAAAAGTAACTAATTATGCACTGCAATTCATACAGGGCACGAACTACAGACGGAAAACATTTTATCCTATACTTTTCGTTCCCTTAAGACCTCTAAGAACCTCTCCCCTGCCGGGGAAATCGGCACCTTCTTATCCGTCACGACGCAGATCTCCCGCTCCGGCATCATCTCCCGGAAGGCGAGCTCGAAGAGCTCCCCGCTCTCGATCTTCTCCTTTGCGAACTCTTCCATCACGCAGCCGATCCCCATGTTCCGGATCGCGAACTGGACGATCATATCGCTGGTGGCCAGCTCAAACTCCGGTTCCAGAATGATCCCCCTCTGTTCCAAAAAACGGTCCATGAACTTTCTGGTACTCGTATCCTTTTCCAGGAAGATACATGGCAGGTGTTCCAGCTCCCTGTACTCCATTCTCTTTCCCTTTAATGTCCAAAACTTATTTCCAGCCACAAAGGTATTCCGGATCTTCTTCACCTCGAAGGATTCCACCTCCGGTCTCGCGTCAAATGGCATGCTCACCACACCGAAATCGATTTTTCCCTCGTACAGGGACTCGATGGTCTCCGGTGTCGGCGCGTTTGACACCATGACCTTGATATTCGGGTAGCGCTCATGGAAAGTCTCAAGGTACGGGAGCAGGTAAAACTGCAGTGTCATATCGCTGGCACCGATCCTCACCTCTCCCATGTCCATATCCACAAGACGTTTTAACATCTCCTCACCGTCCATGAGGTTTTCCATCCCGCGCTCCACATATGGATACAGAAGCTTTCCCTCTGTGGTGAGCCGCACACCCTTCTGGGTCCGAAGAAAAAGCTTTGTGTTCAGCGCTTTTTCCAGCTGCTTGATCGCCTGACTCGCCGCAGGCTGGGAAATGCAGAGCGCCTCTGCTGCAGCGGTAATGCTGCCGAGGCGCCCTACATAGTAAAATACTTTATAATATTCCGTGCTGATGCTGCTCGCATGATCCATTATACGTTGATCTCCGCTTTCACTCCGAGAAGATCCGCGTTTTCTTTTAAGATCGGGCGGACAACCTCATCCAGGAACTCATCTACCTGCTTCGGTGCGCGTCCGACGTACTTCTTCGGATCCATCGTCTTCTTTAACTCATCAAGGCTTAAATTGAAGGACGGATCTGCCGCGATAAGCTCTAAGAGGTTGTTGTCCTTTCCTTCTACCTTCACATTCTTTCCTGCTTCCATGGAAAGCTCGCGGATACGCTCGTGAAGCTCTTGTCTGTCTCCGCCGGCCTTTACCGCATCCATCATGATGTTCTCAGTAGCCATAAACGGAAGCTCGGCCATTAAATGCTTCTCAATCACCTTCGGATATACCACAAGACCATCCACAACATTTAAGTAGAGATCCAGAATACCGTCGATCGCAAGGAATCCTTCCGGAACGGAGAGACGCTTGTTCGCGGAGTCATCCAGAGTACGCTCGAACCACTGGGTGGAGGCAACAAGCATCGGGTTCATCATATCAGACATCACATAGTTCGCCAAGGACGCGATACGCTCACTTCTCATCGGGTTTCTCTTATATGCCATAGCGGAGGAACCGATCTGGTTCTTCTCAAACGGCTCTTCCACTTCTTTTAAGTGCTGGAGAAGACGGATATCGTTGGAGAACTTATGGGCGCTCTGGGCGATTCCGGCAAGAACGGAAAGCACACGGCTGTCGATCTTTCTGGAATATGTCTGACCGGATACCGGGTAGCACTGGGAGAATCCCATCTTTGCGGCGATCCGTCTGTCTGCCTCGCGGCACTTCTCATGATCCCCGTCAAAGAGCTCTAAGAAGCTTGCCTGAGTACCTGTAGTTCCCTTGGAACCGAGTAATTTCATGGAACCGATCACATGGTCAAGATCCTCAAGGTCAAGGCAGAGTTCCTGTAACCATAAGGTCGCACGCTTTCCTACGGTTGTCGGCTGGGCCGGCTGGAAGTGTGTGAATGCCAGTGTCGGGAGCTCTTTATACTTATCAGCGAAATCAGAAAGTTCTTTCATCACATTGATGAGTTTTTTTCTGACAAGCTTTAATGCCTCCGTCATCAGGATGATGTCGGTGTTGTCTCCAACGTAGCAGGATGTGGCACCGAGGTGGATGATTCCCTTTGCCTTCGGGCACTGGAGTCCGTAAGCGTATACGTGGGACATCACATCGTGGCGGACAAGCTTCTCTCTCGCCTTTGCCTCCTCGAAGTTGATATCCTCGGCATGCGCCTTTAACTCTTCGATCTGCTCATCTGTGATCGGAAGACCGAGTTCTTTTTCTGTCTCAGCTAATGCGATCCATAATTTTCTCCATGTGCGGAATTTCTTCTCCGGAGAGAAAATGTACTGCATTTCCCTGCTTGCGTATCGCTCAGAGAGCGGGCTCTGGTATCTGTCGTTCATGACAAAATCCTCTTTTCTAATTCAATGTTTTTCTAATTCAATATATTTTCACGAATTCTCCGCCAACTGCGGAGCTTTGTGGAACGTTGAATTTCCCTGATTATTTTTCATAACTTCCGCGGATATCTTCTTCCGGCGGATCCACCGGATACTCTCCGGAGAAGCATGCCGTACAGATCGGAAGTCCGTTTGCCATTTCACTTAAGCGCTCCATCTTTAAGTAGGCTAAAGAATCTGCTCCGATCACTTTGCAGATCTCATCCACGGTACGGTTGTGGGCGATCAGCTGCTCACTGGACGGAATATCGGTTCCGAAGTAGCACGGATAGAGGAACGGCGGCGCGGAGATCCGCATGTGGACTTCCTTCGCTCCTGCCTCACGCAGCATGTCCACGATCAGGTTGCTGGTGGTTCCGCGGACAATGGAGTCGTCGATCATAACGACACGCTTTCCTTCTACTGCTTCTTTTAATACATTCAGTTTGATCCGGACCGCAGACTCACGGCTGCTCTGGCCCGGTTTAATGAAGGTTCTTCCTACATAGGAGTTCTTTACGAACGCCATCGCGTACGGGATGCCGGATTCCATGGAATATCCAAGGGCGGCGGCATTTCCGGACTCCGGAACACCCACAACGATGTCCGCGTCTACCGGTGAATCCTTTGCGAGGCAGCGGCCTGCGTAGATTCTTGAGTGGTAAACTCCGACGCCGTCAAAGACGCTGTCCGGTCTTGCAAAGTAAATATATTCAAAAATACATCTCGCCTCTTTTTTCGGGTCATGCATCATGAGATTGGACTTGATGCCATCCTTATTGATCGTCACGATCTCGCCCGGAAGCACGTCGCGGACGAAGGTAGCACCGATCGTGTCAAGCGCACATGTCTCGGAGGTCAGGATATAGGCATTATCGCGCTTTCCGATACAGAGCGGTTTGAATCCCTGCGGATCGCGGGCACCGATGAGTTTTCTCGGGCTGCTGATCACAAGGGAATAGGCGCCCTTGATCTTCTTCATAGCGTTTGCCACGGCTTCCTCAGCGGTTCCCACCTTACAGCGCTCTCTCGCGATGTGGTAGGCGATGACCTCAGAGTCGATCGTGGTCTGGAAAATCGCTCCGTCGTAAGCGAGTTCTCTGCGAAGCTCCGGCGCATTGACAAGGTTTCCGTTGTGTGCCAGTGCCAGCGTTCCCTTCACATAATTTAAAACGAGCGGCTGTGTATTCTCGATGGTGCTGCTTCCGGCAGTCGAATACCGGACATGGCCGACACCGATGTTTCCTTTTAATTTTTCCAGCTTCTCTGACGTGAATACTTCGTTGCAGAGTCCCATCCCCTTACAGGCATTGACAACACCTTTCGGTCCGTATGTATCGCTCACCGCGATTCCGCAGCTTTCCTGTCCGCGGTGCTGTAATGCGAACAATCCGTAATAAATGGTTGATGCAACATCATTTCCGTCCAGATCGTACATTCCGAAAACGCCGCACTCCTCATGCAGCTCGTCTGTTCCCCAGTCTAAAGTAAGTGATTTCTCCATAAATGCTTTTCATCCTCTGATTTATAAGTTTTTGCGATAAAACAGCAGTGTTTCAGTAGAAATTATAATACATACCCTATGGAAAATCAAGAAGAAGTTCCTCTCTCAAGGAGTCCTGTGGACTTCTTTGTGAAACCAGAACAAATTTCCGGCCCCTTTTTCGATCCCTATACCATAAATTTCCCCCTCCGTCTCAGAGGCGGTCCCATCTGGAATCCCTGTTTCAATATCCGGCACCAGGTATGTCTTCTCTGTCATCCTGGAGCACGCACAGGAATACGCGAGCCAGAGGAGTTCCAGCAGTAAAAGGATCCTCGCTGTCTTTACAGCAGCTCTTCTTATCTTTTCCCTTCGGTACCCGTGTCTCCACGGATGGTATGGATGGTACAGATAGCGGATGGCGTTCACTCCTTTCAAAATTCAGGCTGATACTTTTCCACGACTTTTGATAAGTTTTTTCAAGATGTACTCTTATTATATCTGTTTTCGCATATTTTCACAACAGGAAAACTTGTTATCGTTACATTTTAGTTGCTGTGACGGGTAGGAATTTTCTAAACTGAAAATTCCGTACAATACAGTGATAGCAGTGGATTTTGGTGATTTGGAGTGCGAAGCATCGGCAAAATCACGATGCAAAAGAAACAGGGAAATGATCTTCATACCCGTCCTACAGATCATTTCCCCGCTGTCCTGTCTTTCCGGCTCTTTCTGCCGTGTTGAGTTTCATTCCCCGGCAGTCCTGGATTCCGGTCCGGATATTTAGTTTGCCTTGGTGGTCTCCCCAGAAGTGCCGTTCGCTCCCGCCGCAGTAGTTCCTGACATGCCGGTGACATCGTCCGTCAGGTTGTGGATGCCGTCACCCACGTCATCCACCATATCCCGGAGCACACCGCCACTCTCCCCGGCTGTCTGGGACGGCGCGTTCGTGCTCTGGTTTGTGCCGTTTGTCTGTCTCTCCATTGTGGTTCCCGCTCCCGCGCTCCCCGTATCCGGGGCTGTGGTCATATTATTTCCGTTCCCTCTTCCGCAGGCTGTGATGATTGCCGCGGTCATAATGAGAAGCGCGCATGCTCTGATCCATCTGATTTTTCCCATAAAAATAATCTCCTTTCTACGGCTATTATGTGCCATAGAAAGGAGAAGTATTTTGGAAAAAAATGTATAAAACTTTAACCTCTATCAACCGACCACATCAGCCATATCGTAAAGTCCTGCCGGCTTTCCTGCGAGGAATTTTGCAGCCTCCACAGCTCCCTTTGCGAAGATCTCGCGGGAATAAGCGGTGTGTGTGAAGGTGATGACCTCGTCGCGGCCCGCGAACATAATATCATGCTCACCGACGATGGTGCCGCCGCGCATTGCCTGGATTCCGATCTCCTTTGGATCTCTTGCGACACGCTCGGAGGAACGGTCATATTTATAATGATAGCTGTTGTCGAGGCTCTCATTGATGGCATCAGCAAGGGCGATGGCGGTTCCACTCGGGGCGTCGATCTTGCGGTTGTGGTGCTTCTCTAAGATCTCGATGTCAAATCCTGCTGCCGCAAGGACCGGAGCGACCTCTTTCAATGTCTTCATGAGAAGGTTGATTCCGATGGACATATTTGCGGAGCGAAGGACTGCGTCCACCTTGCTCGCCTCTTTCACATGGTTTAACTGGTCCTCGGAAAGTCCTGTGGTGCATAAAACCACAGGAACCTTCTTCGTCTCGCAGTAGTCCAACAGTCCGTCAACCGCCTTTGCGGTGGAAAAATCGATGATGACATCTGCCTCCGGGCATTCGTCGAGGGACTTAAATACCGGGTATCCGGCATAGTTTTCTGTGTTCATATCCACGCCTGCAACGATCTCGATCGCGTCATCCTTGGAAATAATGTCCGTGATCACATGACCCATCACGCCGTGGCAGCCATTCATAATTGCTCTGATCATGTTTTTCTCCTCGTATTTTATTACAGGATACCGAAATCCTGCATTGCTTTCTTTAATACTTCCTGGTGCTGCGGCTCCATCACTGTAAGCGGAAGTCTCGGCTCGCCTACGTTCTTGCCCATTAAGTTAAGCGCAGCTTTTACCGGAATCGGATTTACTTCGGAGAACAGGGCCTCGATCAGCGGCATTGCCTTTAACTGAATGCGTCTGCTGGCCTCGATATTGCCCTTGAAGAACTCTGCGCACATGTCATGAGTCTGCTTCGGAGCCACGTTGGAGAGAACGGAGATCACGCCCTTTCCGCCGAGAGCCAACATCGGAACGACCTGGTCATCGTTTCCGGAGTATACATCCACATATCCGCCGGAGAGCTGAAGAATCTTTGCTGCTGCGGAGAAATTTCCACTCGCTTCCTTGACACCCACAATATTCTCCACATGCCTGCAGAGATCAACGATGGTCTCCGGTGCGATATTCACGCCTGTACGGCTCGGTACGTTGTAGAGGATCGCCGGGATCTTGATGGAGTTGGCGATCTTTGTGAAGTGGGCCTTTAAACCGTTCTGGGTCGCTTTATTATAGTACGGGGAAACTAAGAGAACGCCGTCTGCTCCTGCCTCTTCGGCCTCAACAGAAAGCTCAACTGCTGTCTGTGTGCAGTTGGAACCTGTTCCGGCAACCACCGGGATTCTTCCGTTTACGACCTCACATACGAAGCGGATCACCTGAATGTGCTCCTCCTCAGATGTTGTCGCGGACTCGCCTGTTGTTCCCATTGCTACGATACAGTCTGTTCCAGCCGCAATCTGTTCCTCGATCAGGCTTTCCAGTACTTCATAATTTACCGTTCCATTTTCCTTAAATGGCGTTACAAGTGCTACGCCGGCTCCTTCAAAAATAGCCATCATGCGTCCTCCTCTTTATTATGTAAAAATTAAATGTCTAAGATAGATTGCGCTCTTTTGCGGAACAAAGAATCCTGTTTCACAAAAAAAGGAGCTGAAATCAAATAAGATGTCAGCTCCCGGATCTTTCAGATTAAGCAGCCCTCCATCTTTTTTCTAAAGATGACAGTCATACGGTTCTTCGCCGCATGCCCAGAAACGGGAGCCTTAGGGATTCACTTCCTGTCTCTTCGGCGCCATCCCCTTTTCTCCGGCAGCCATTTCCCATTATCTGCCGGTCTACTCATGTCAGGCGCAACCTCTACTTATCATTTATGGTATCATCATTCCTGATGATTGTCAACGTCAATGTTTTCCATCCGTGAAATATCGGTTACATATTCTTCAATACCTTCCGGACACACGCGCCCGGTCATGACCAGCTCAGTCTCCTCATCTCTTGACTCAAGAAAACTCTGGAATTCTTCCTTCGAGATAATTCCCTGATCCACGATTCCAAGAATCTCATCCAGGATCAGGACATCGCACTCACCGGTCGTCATCACCTTTCTTGCGAAATTGAAGCCGTTTCGCATGTTCATCAGTTCCTCGTGCTTCTGATCTTCCGGAAGGTCCTCAAACCGCTCTTTGGAGTGCTCAAAACGGAAGAATTTGAGATCCGGCTCGAGACGCTTCAGGACGTCTGCCGCTCCTTCTCCCAGCATACCTTTCAAGAACTGTACCATAATGACCCTTTTTCCGCGGAAAACGCCCATCATCGCGTATCCCAATGCCGATGCGGATTTTCCGTATCCCGGTCCGCAGATCACACGGACTCTGTCACTTGCCATGATCATTCCCTCACTTTGTGTATACCGTTAGCTGAAGCTTTTTAAGGCTTCTATTATGCTATATTATCACATCTCTATCCTGTTTGCAAGAGATTTGCCTGTCTGTCAAAGTTGCCCTCCCTGATGTCTTTAATATGTATTTCTACGACTCCGCATGATCCGCACATTCAAGCTTACTGACGGAGACTTCATAGGCCACACGCTTCTCGCACTCCGTCTCGCTGACCTTTTTCGTGTACTCCCTGCTCTGGACACGGCCCCAGATGAGGATCCTTGTTCCGACGCCAAATCCTGAGGCGTATCTGGCATTGCGGCCCCAGGCGATGCATGGGATATAGTCTGACTTGCCATACGGGCGGTTCACTGCTACTAAAAGGTCTGCGATCTCCCTTCCTAATGGCGTCTTCCGGTAGACCGGTTCTTTACAGATATATCCGTCCAGAAAGATCTGGTTCGTTTTCGTGTAGTCCGTGAACTCCTCCATAAAGCGGACCTCTCTGACAAACACGGACAATACCAGACGGTTCTTCGTCCCCTCGTGGCGGTTGTAGGACCGGAACTGACCGGAGGCCTCCATGGTGCAGCCCTGGTAATCCTTCGTCACATCGATCAGACGCTCTGATATCATAAGCGGAATAATGTCCGCCTGCTCACTCAAACGGTTCACGAGAAGATCCACAAGATAAAAGCCCTCCCCAAACACGGCATGGCTGAATGTGAATCCTGAAACGATCGTTCCAATTACGGTTACTTTGTTGTTTTCCATTCCTTTTTCTGTCATAGTATTTTCTCCTTTTTGATTGTTTTTTCCGCTATACGGCTTTTACCGTATATTTGTATGTAATCAGAACGTATTTCAGAACCGTTTTGTGTCCGTTTTTTCCCTGTTTTTGTCGACAATACTCCTTTTGTTTTTCTAGTTTCTGACAGGAACCCCCATTTTTACCATATGCAGGCAGAATTATTACTTTTCGCGGATAAGAATTTTCCGAGCTGAAAATCCCGGACAATGCAGTTACGACAGCAGATTTTCCCTGGAACTCTTCACGGGACCTCTTCATTTTTGCCTGTACTTGTTATTTTTTTCTGTTCATGTTAATATTTTATAAAGATCGTCGTAACTGTTCAGTACCCTCACCGTTACGGGCAAAAATCCATTCCGGATCGGCTCCGCCGATGGGATTTCTGCCTTCCACTCTATGAATATATGAAAGGACAACAGCCCTGGGATCCCTGGGCTGTTGTGAAAAGGAAAAGACTTTTATGATCCACCTGCTTCTCTTCGGACGACAGGTCTATTTGAAATATTCTGCGGACGAAATGTCCGTATATGCCGCACAGGCATCATTTTTCATCATAATGGCGGCATTCCCGTTTTTCATGGTCCTCCTGGCCCTGATCCAGGTCGCTCCTATGATCCACGAAGCGGACCTTCTCCGCTTTCTGCTCCCGGCGATCCCGGACCGCTTTCGCGGACTCTTGATCTACCTTCTGGACAGTCTGCGCTCCGACTCCCCGGCAGCCCTGATCTCCGTGACTGCGCTAGCCGCCATCTGGTCCGCATCAAAGGGGATGCTCGGGATCGAAAAGGGCTTAAACCGGGTATTCGGAGTCACGTCCCCGCGGAATTATATTCTCCGCAGGGCACTCTGCAGCGTTTACACGCTCTGTTTTTCCCTGATGTGCGTGGCAAGTCTCGCGCTCCTCGTCTTCGGAAGTTTCCTTCAGGGAATGCTCTTAAAATGGATCCCGGCCCTGGCGTACCTCTCGGGAACGATCTCCCTGTGCCGCGGTCTTGTCATGTTTTTCATGCTGACGATCTTTTTTATTGCGCTTTACACTGCGCTTCCGCACCGCAGGCTTTCAATCCCCGGACAGATCCCCGGTGCAATGTTCTCCGCCGCAGGCTGGGCACTCACTTCCCTGGCATTCTCTGTCTACTTCCGGTATTTCGGCTCATACGCTGTCACCTACGGAAGTCTGACCGCCGTGATCCTTTTTATGCTGTGGCTCTATGCCTCCATCTGCATCCTGTTTGTGGGGGCCGAGATCAACTGGTTCCTGCTGTTTTACAGGGAGATGATCTAAATTTCACAGAAGAAAACTGCCTCGGATCCTACTACAAAGATTTGAGTTTCAGACCGGCCGGTCTCCGGAGCAATTCTTAAAATCCGTAGATCCTTTTTGCATTCTCGTAAAAGACTTTCTCCCACTCTTTCTCCGGGATCAGCCATTTTACGACCCCGATGTAATCTCCGTAATTAGCTAACGGCCAGTCAGTTCCAAACATGAACTTCTCATACTGGCTGCAATAGGAGATCCAGGTCTTCAGCGTGTCAAAATATCCTCTCTGCTGCTCTAAAAGCTTTGGAAAATCGATCTTTCCCTCCAGAAGTCCGGAGAGATCCGTCATCACATTCTCATTTTTCTCCACTACAGCCGCCGCATCCATGAGCCACGGATTTCCGAAATGGCACATCACGAACGTCACATCCGGATGGCGGACTGCTGCCTCATCCAGGGTCAGCGGGTGGCTGTACTTTAAGTAAGCGCGGGAACCGGCCGTCTGCCCCATGTGGATCGCAACCGGCTTATTATATGCCTTTGCAAGCTCATAGACCGGCTCATACACTTCATCCGTCACATATAAAAACACATTTTTGGGAATACCGCCATAGTTGGCATTGAAATTACGGTCGCTCCACTGAAACTTAGAGTTAGTACGCTTCTCGCGATAGAACCAATTGTTGTCCGTGCGCACGGCAAGCACATTATCTCCTTCCTTCATATACGGAGTCAGGTCAAAGCCTACAGCCATGACACCATTTTCATGCAATCCCAAATATTGTCCATTCAGGAAAAACTCCCCACCTTGTCGAACTCCCTCGAATTCCACAAACACCTTTTTGCCTCTCAGTTCCTCTATCCGGAAATGCTTGCGATACCAGACAACCGTATCGGTATGCTGTTCGATGGATATTCTGAAAGCCTCATCTTCGTTGAAGGCATGGGGCAACGTAACTTGCTTCCAACTGCTATCTTTAAAGTCAGGCTTCTTTGCCTGTGGAAAGTCACCCACCTGCAGGCGCCATTCACTGTTAAAATTATACTTCTTGCGCTCTGCCGCATAACCGTTTATCGTGAAAAAGATTATCAACAGAAAGGTAAGTAGATAAAAGTTGCTCTTCATGTTCTTATTGCTATAATTCATTAGTATTCTTTTAGTTTAGCCATTCATTACTTATATGCTTCGTTTTGCTGATACAGTCCTTCCTTCGCTTTCATTTGCGTATCGGGGATAGGATAAAGATAAGTACCCGGCTGTACGTTATTGATATAGTTATCATAGACAGAAGTTCCGGCTGCTTTGTCCGAGAATTTGGCACGTACCTTTTCCATGTATGTATTGTGACGCACGAGGTCGTGCCAGCGAATACCTTCAAAGGCAAGTTCGCGCCGACGTTCATCTTCCACACACTGCAAGAAAGCATTTTCCGTTTTCTGTACAGCGCTCAATTCCGCCAGCCCGGCACGGGTACGTATTTTGTTTACCAACCGCACACCTTCATCCGTAGGCCCTACAATCTCGGCATACATCAACATCACATCTTCTAAACGGATGAGCGGATAGTTGATGGGGAAATAAGTACGATCCACTATTTGGCCGTCGATATCACTATATCCCAGTTCTTTCCGTTTGATTTTATGTTCGAAAAATTTTGTGAAATAGTTCTTCTTGGGGTCGACCGTCGCCTCATAACGCACATCCGCCCTGTTCGCTTCATAAAGTGCTGCCAGCGCATCCGAACAGGTTATGCGGTTACCCGACATCTGAATACCGATATAGTCTGTTCCTACATTGGGTACGGACATAAATACGACCGGATTGCCGTAGTTCTTTTCCGCCACATATTGCACTTCGAAAATATGATATTTGTTGTCGTTATCACTAATCCAGATACGTTTCCAAGTATCACCGTCGGCCGCCCAATACTTATTGTTCTTCTCTGCATACTGGATAACATCACCCAACACCTCCTCCGCAAGTGATAATTTAGCCGTATCATACAAAGGAAAACCGGCCATAGTCAGACAGACTCTGCCAAGCAAAGCCTGTGCAGCCGGCAGTGTAGCGCGTCCTGCTTCGGCTATGCCCCCACTGCTTGTATAGGCTTGCTCTTTCATATTTTCTATGGCATACTGCAAATCGGGAATAATCACTTCCTCATACACGTCTTTCGGTTCAGACTGCGGTGTACTCATTGCTTCTGCCGCACTTAAGGATTGGGTAGCAACCGGTACACGTCCAAAATACCGCACCAGTTCAAAATAAGCATAGGCACGTAAAAAGCGTGCTTCAGCCATGAAAGTAGCTTTTACGTCTATATCGGCATCCTCTCCGCTATTGAACTCAAGCTTTTCCACTCTTTCAAGAAAAAGATTTGAGCGGGAAACAATTTTATAGAAAGCATTCCAAGCGCTGTTTATTGTTCCGGCAGTATATATATTCGGATTGAAAACACTGATGTCCACGTAGTCACGTTGTTTATCATCAGCAGGTTCGGTCCATACATCATCCGAACGACCGTCGGACATAAGCAGAATATATTCGGGAACAGGCAACAGGCCGTTATAAATACCCAACAACGCTTGTTCGGCCTGAACGGGTGTCTGAAAGAAATCCACCGTAGGACGCGAGGTCGGCGATTTCACTTCCAGCCAGTCCTCGCAGGATGCAGTAGTAAACAGCGTACTTGCCAGCAGGATGATGTAAATACATATATGATAAATCGTTTTCATAAGTGATGTTTTTTTAAAGGTTATTTCTTTAGAAACTGAAATTGGCGCCAATCGTATACGTACGCGCTTGCGGATAGGCATTGTTACCTTTGTTTTCGGGCGAATATCCACCGTCGTATTTATCCCACATCCATACATTCTCTACCGTGAAATAGACACGCGCATTACGTACAATCTTCCGGTTAAGCGGCAACTTGTACCCCAAAGTGATATTCTTAATGCGAATATAGTCCGAACTGTAAAGCCAGCGCGTATCACGCAATTCACCGGTAGTAGAGGTCAATGCCGGTGTCTTACCGTCACCCGGTTCTTCTTCCGAACGCCACATATTCTTCCACCAGGAAAAGACATTCTGGGAGATAGCCATACCCGGATTGTCCATATAACGTCCCGGTGACATACTATAAAGCATACCGCCAAACTGTGCCGTACACAGAACAGACAGGTCGAATGCTTTCCAACTCAACTTATTCGTCATACCGAAAGTGAAGTCAGGATTAGGCTTGCCTACCAGCGTACGGTCATCGTCATTAATAACACCGTCATCGTTCACGTCACGGTAACGCACATCACCCAATGCCGTACCCTTACGCACCGGATATTTCCGCAAATCTTCGGAATACTGGTACACACCCACGGCATCATACATATAAAAACTGCGCATAGGCTGTCCCACCATCAATACCTGCGTATTACTGTTACTGAATATTTTGTCATTATTACCCAAGTCTGTCACCTCATTTTTATTGTAAGCCATATTAAAAGAAGTGCTCCAACGCACAGCTCCTGTTAAATTCTGGCTCTGCAGCTCCAGTTCGAAACCTTTGTTCTGCACTTCGCCCACATTATCCCACATGTCGCTGAAACCTATGATACCGGGCATAGTCACTTTATAAAGCAAGTCACTTGTTTTCTTCTGATAATAATCCAATGACACCGACAGCCGACTGTTGAACAGAGAGAAATCGGCACCGACATTCCAACTGTAAACCTTCTCCCATGTCAAATCTTCCACATCGAGCGATGACATGGCATAACCATTCATCAATGAACCACCCAAAGAATAGTTTGCACTCGACATCAGTCCCAATGCCGCTCCGTCAGAGAGAGAGTTATTACCATTGGCACCCCAACTGCCACGCACTTTCATTGAATTTATAACAAAATCCTCCGGCCAAAACCGCTCGTTGGAAATACGGTAAGCAAGGGATACGGCAGGAAAAATACCCCAACGTTTATTCTTGCCAAACTTAGACGAACCGTCACGACGGATACTGGCTGTCATCAGGTACCGATTATCGTATTCATACTGCAGACGTCCGAAGAAAGAAGCCATACGTCCCGGATATCCGATAGTGGCGTAAGCCGTAGTCAAGTCCACATCAGTCATATCGAAGCTCTCCACCAGATTGTCGGGAAAATGCGTCGCCGCAAGACGGGAAGAATAAGAAGTTCTGGCTTCCAGCGAGAACCCCGCCATAGCGCCCACCGTATGCTTGCCAAAAGAGTTGTCATAATTCAGCAATGTCTGAAACAAGTAAGAATGGTTACGCCCGTCGGTACGATTAGCTGTAGCATAATAACCTTCACCCGTATTCCAACGGTTAGAAATAGAACTGGGCAAGAAACTACGCGCCTGCGTACTACGGAAATTATAAGAGCCTGTTACTTCCGCCCGCAAACCGTCAAACAACTCGGCACGGATAAATGCGGAAGTATTAATACGCGCATCTTCCGTCATACTGGACTTACGTTCCAAAGTAGCTACCGGACTGACACGAGTTCCGGCCCAGCTATATCTGCTATAAGGCTCCGCACCCGTATAAATTCCTGCTTCCGGCTCGGCAAACGGGACCATGGAAAGCACTGCCACCGCATCCGCCTTTCCACCGTTATTCCACGACATGGAAGGAGCCAGATTAACACCCAGCGTAATACGGTTAAATATTGTAGTCTGCATATTGGCACGCAAATTGAGTCTTTTATAAGAAGTGTTGATGGCAATACCTTTCTGATCTACATAACCCAGACTCACACGATAACTGGACTGGTCGGTAGAATTAGATACCGACAACGTATAATTCTGTTTGGGAGCCAAGCGGAAAACCTCATCTTGCCAGTCAATAGTCATCAGGTCACCATATCCGGGTTGCGTCCAACGGGGATCATTTATATACGATGTATTCACGGAACCACCGGTATAAGCCAAACGTATCTCGTAATCATCGGTAGCCATAGCACCTTTTGAACCATACGCCCTGACATAATTCTGGTTATTGATTTCCGAACGCCAGGCAATCCACTCCGCCGGTGTCAGTACATCCAGTTTCTTCTCCATTTGCTGAATACCGAAAGAAGCGGAAAATTGCACGTTCACCTTACCGGTCTTCTGCGCCTCTTTAGTCTTGATAAGGATAACGCCGTTAGCTCCACGCGAACCATAGATAGCAGAAGAAGAGGCATCTTTCAGCACATCAATGGACTCAATGTCATCTGCATTCAAATCATTCAGGTCGTCTACAGGAATGCCGTCTACTACATATAGAGGCTGGTCACTGGCATTGATAGACGCAGCACCACGGATATGTACTTCCAGTTCACCACCCGGCGCTCCGCTGTTTGTCGTAATCTCCACGCCTGCCAATTGTCCTTGCAGCGAAGACAGTACGTTTTCGTTCTGGCGATCAGCCACTTTCTCCCCTTTCAAGGTAGCGATAGAACCGGTTACATTGCCTTTCTTTGCAGTGCCGTAACCGATAACCACCACCTCATCCAGTGCCAAGTCTGCCACTTTCAGCTTCACATTATACACACTTTTTCCAGTGTTCAACACCAACTTGGCCGTTTCATATCCAACGTATGAAATCTCCAACTGTCCGGCATCTTTGGGTACGGAAAGCCGGAACTGTCCATCCAGTCCGGTGATCGTCATGCTATTTGTTCCTTTCACTACCACAGTAGCGCCAATAGCTGGTTGGCCCGTCTCATCCAGTACCGTTCCGCTGATTTCCCGGTTCTGTGCCGTTGCCGTAACGCCACATAACAAGAATAACAGGAGGCTGAGTATTGAGGCTACTGCTCGTCCGAAATCATAAATCTTTCTCATCTTATTTTTCATGGTCAATTAAAGTTATCATATAAAAAACTGCGATGTATATTTCATAATACTATATCATGTGTCTTGCATTTGCAAAAGTAGCGGTCGAAACCGATCCGCACATGTAATTATGTACAGAAAGTATGCAAAAAAGCCCACCATGTACCTTTCACGGCACTTACAGACTGTTTTATACAAACACTGTATAAATGTATAGGATATCTGAATAATATTGCAGGTATTTGAGATAAAGGTTGCGTAATTTTGCAACAGATAAATCAAACCCTGAATAAATATCATGAGAAAGATTCTATTGATAGCAGCAATTTTATGTTCGCTGGTCACTTTCGGAAAAGGAAAGAATAACCAACCGGCAACCGTTATCATCACCGCCGGACAGTCCAATACGGATGGACGCGTGTTAAACAATGCGCTTCCCGATTATATTCAACAAAATAAATATAAGTATTGCCAATGGTGTTACGGAAGCGCCGGACAGCAGATCACTGGAAAGTTCGAAATCTTCTGGCCCCGTATGGTACATAAGGCACGCCCGGGACGCTGGGCATATGATGCCGTAACTTATTACTGGCTGGAGCAGGCACTTCAAAAAGAATTTTACGTAATAAAATGGTCTTTGGGTGGAACCGCCATCGATACAGGCTGTAGCAGCACAAGCGGTAAATACTGGTCGGCCGACCCGAAATGGCTTGCAGCCAATCATTCAACGGCTACCGGTGGGAAATCGCTTTTGCTCTCATTTACAGAGAATATCTCAGCGTGCATAGACAATAAACTGGATAAACTTCCCGAAGGGTATGAGATAAAAGCTTTCTTATGGCATCAGGGTGAAAGCGACCGGCACAAAGGTAAGAACTACTATAAAAACCTAAAGGCTGTAGTAACATATGTACGAAGCTTCCTTGTGGAGAAAACCGGAAACAAACGATATAAAAAGCTACCTTTCATCTGCGGTACGGTGGCCCGTAGCAACAAGCAATACAGCGCTGATGTGGAAGCTGCGCTTTACAGACTTGCCCAAGAAGACAAGAATTTCTATGTCATAGACATGTCTAAAGCCGAATTACAAAGAGACCAACTCCATTTCACTGCTGAATCTGCCGAATATTTGGGTATTGAAATGTACAACAAGCTGGTTGATTTGGGTATTGCCGGTAAAAAAGCAAAGAAAATAGGTATTAAATAATAAGATTCTCATAGAATATTTTTGTGTAAGTAAAAAGAGGTTGTGTCAAAACGCTGACACAGCCTTTTTTTATGCGCAAAGCCCA
>OGIE01002738.1_pt1 | contig 20770 bp, 19 predicted proteins | sample 1571581 | NCBI WGS metagenome assembly OGIE01 (sample SAMEA2582021, study PRJEB24529) | metagenome | biome: Human gut stool | place: China | collected 2011
ATCCTGTGGCAACCATACCTTCATGTTGCCGTTGCCACGATGAGCCCAGGCGAAGATCCCCTCACCATTCTATAAGAAATCGGAAGTAAGCGATATATATAATGAGATGACGATCGCTTTCCGCGGCGATTACAGTATCGTGTTCCGCCTGTATAACGACGGTATGGCGTATCGTTTCGTGACGAAGAAAAAAGGAGATATGATCGTGAAAGATGAGGAGGCATCCTACAACTTCTCTACCGACCATAAGACCTTCGCCGCTTATGTGAACAGCACCAAGCCGACGTTTGAAGAGCAATTTTCCAATTCGTTCGAACAGCCTTATTACAACGAACCGATCACGAAGCTGAACGACAAGCGCCTGATGATCCTGCCGTTCCTGGTCGATCTGGGAAATGGAAAGAAAGTTTGTATCACAGAGGCCGACCTTGAAAGTTATCCGGGTATGTTCCTGAATAACACGACGGACAAGCCTTCTCTGAAATCTGTCCATGCTCCGTATCCGAAGGTGAAACAGCAAGGCGGACATAACCAGTTGCAGATGTTGGTAAAGGAACGCGAGAATTATATAGCCAAGATAAAAGGAAACCGTTCTTTCCCCTGGCGTGTGTTCGTTGTTTCGGACAATGACAAGCAGTTGGCCGATTGCGATATGGTATATCGCCTGGCTGCCCCGTCTCGTGTAAAGGATATCTCCTGGATCAAACCGGGTAAGGTTGCCTGGGATTGGTGGAACGACTGGAATATTTCCGGAGTCGATTTCCGTGCCGGTATCAATAACGAAACTTATAAATATTATATCGATTTCGCTGCCGATCATGGCATCGAATATGTGATCCTCGATGAGGGATGGGCTGTAAACCTGAAAGCTGATTTATTGCAGGTGATCCCGGAAATCAATTTGGAAGAAATTGTATCGTATGCTAAATCGAAGAATGTGGATATTATCCTCTGGGCCGGTTATTATGCTTTCGACCGCGATATGGAAAATGTGGTGAAACGATATGCCGATATGGGTGTGAAAGGTTTCAAAGTAGACTTTATGGATCGTGACGATCAGGAAATAATAGACTTCCTGTATCGTGCGGCGGAGACTTGTGCGCGTTATAATATGTTGGTCGACTTCCACGGGATCTGTAAACCGACAGGGTTGCAGCGCACGTATCCGAACGTGATCAATTATGAGGGTGTGAACGGCCTGGAACAGTTGAAGTGGTCGCCCGAATCATACGATATGGTCACTTACGATGTGACTTTCCCGTTCATCCGTATGGTGGCCGGTCCGGTAGATTATACACAAGGGGCTATGCGTAATGCGATCCGCCAAAACTATCGCCCGGTTTATTCCGAACCGATGAGTCAGGGGACACGTTGCCGCCAGTTGGCTACTTATGTGATCTTCGAATCGCCTCTGAATATGCTGTGTGACAATCCGACGAATTATATGCGTGAAAAGGAATGTACGGAATTTATAGCAGCTATTCCCACCGTATGGGAAGAAACCCAGGTGCTCGATGCAAAAGTGTCCGAATATATAGCAATGGCTCGTAAACATGGCGACAATTGGTACGTGGGTGCCCTCACCAACTGGGAACCGCGTGAGCTGGAGCTGGATCTTTCTTTCCTGGGTGACGGCGATTACAAGCTGGAACTGTTTAAAGACGGTATCAATGCCGACCGTGCTGCCAGCGATTACAAAAAAGAAATCATACCTGTCCCGGCTGATCGTAAGCTGAAGATCAAGATGGCTCCGGGCGGAGGGTATGCTGCCAAAATCTGTAAATAATAGTATCGTGAAAAAAACTCTCGTAACGATTATTTTCTTCTTGCAGATTATGATCTGCTGGAATCTGAATGCTGCCCCTGTGCGCCAACAGATCAATTTGAACCGCGGCTGGCTCTTTACTTTAGGCGATGTGGAAGGGGCAGAACAAACCTCCTTTTCCGATCAAAGTTGGGAACAAGTGAATCTTCCTCACTCATTTTCTCTTCCTTACTTCATGTGGAAGAGCGTATACAATGGGTATGGCTGGTACCGGAAGACGATTGAAATGCCGGCAGCATGGAAGGGTAAACAAGTATCGGTTGAATTTGAAGGCATATTTATTCAAAGCGAAGTTTTCCTGAACGGGCAGCGGGTAGGAGAGCATACCGGAGGATATACCGGTTTCTGCTATGACCTGACACCTTTCCTGAAACCCGGAAAAAATATCTTAGCGGTCCGTGTCAACAATCTCTGGAAACCGGATGTGGCACCACGTGCTGGCGATCACCAGTTTAGCGGAGGTATCTACCGCGATGTGTATTTACATATAACGGATCCTTTGCATGTCGCCTGGTGCGGAACGTTCATCACAACACCGGAAGTGTCGAAATCGTCTGCCTCTTTTAGGGCAGAGACAGAAATAAGAAATGACCATGCCCGTCCGCAACAGTTTACGATCCGGACAGAGATCGTTTCACCCAAGGGTAAAATTGTTTCAAAAGCAGAAACAAAAGAAACGCTTGAAGCCGGCAGTTCCCGAATATACACTCAGTATCCGGCAAGTATCGCCGACCCGGCTCTCTGGCATCCGGATAGTCCGAACCTTTATAAAGCGGTGACAACGATTCAGCAGGGGAATAAAGTGACCGACCGGAAAGAAACCGTTTTCGGTATCCGTTGGTTCGAATGGACAGCAGACAAAGGGTTCTTCCTTAACGGCGAACATTTTTACCTGTTGGGGGCAAACGTCCATCAGGATCATGCCGGCTGGGGAGATGCCGTAACAAATGCCGGTTTCCGTCGGGATATACAGATGATGAAGGATTGTGGTTTCAATACGATCCGCGGATCACATTATCCGCACGACCCTTCGTTTGCACAGGCTTGTGATGAGATCGGCATACTGTTCTTCCCGGAGAATGCTTTCTGGGGTATGGGAGGCGGTTCGGGCGACCGTGACGGTTGGGGGACTCCTTCGTCCGGTTGTTATCCTCCGAATCCGGAAGACCAGGATCGTTTTGACCGGAGTGTGTTGTCCCAGTTGAAAGAGCTGATCCGAATCAACCGGAATAGTCCTTCTATTACGGCATGGAGTATGAGTAATGAACCTTTCTTTACGGATGCATCCACCAATGAACGGATGAAGCAATTGCTGAACAAGGCAACCGACAGTACGCATGTTTGGGATCCGACGCGCCTGGTCGCTATCGGCGGTAGCCAGCGTAAAGGCGTAGATAAACTAGGGAAGAACCAGATCGCTTTTTATAATGGCGACGGGGCGGGTTTCCTGAATCCCGGTGTACCTAGTATGGTTTCTGAATATGGTAGTGTAACGACACATCGTCCGGGTACATTCGAACCGGGATGGGCAGACCTGAAAGATGGCTTTAACCGTCCGGTATGGCGTGGAGGACAAGTGATCTGGTGTGGCTTCGATCACGGGACAGTCGGTGGAACCGGTCTGGCTATTATGGGATTAGTGGATTATTTCCGTATCCCGAAGCGTTCCTGGTACTGGTATCGGGAGGCTTATGCCAAAGGAAACAGGAACCCGGTTGAACCGCAATGGCCTGAATCGGGTATTTCTGCAAAGATCGGTTTGTCTGCGGATAAGACAACGATCGCTGCTCCCGATGGGACAGATGATGTTCATATCCTGATCACTTTGTTGGATGCAAGCGGCAAACCGGTTAGTAATGAGATCCCCGTTAAGCTATCCATCCTGTCCGGTCCGGGCGAATTTCCAACAGGTTCGTCCATTCAGTTTATGCCTCCTTCAGAAGAGGAAGCCTCCGATATTACGATCCGTGACGGAAAGGCTGCAATCGAGTTCCGTAGTTACTATGCCGGAACGACCGTCGTCGAAGCGTCTGCTGAAGGGCTACCGGTGTCTACCCTCACTATCCGGACATTAGGACAGCCAACCTGGGAGTCGGCCGGTCGTCCGAAAGTGGCAGACCGTCCTTATAAACGCTATATTGCCCCGAAGAAAGAAGAGCCTGTAAATGAGTTGTTACTGGCGGTTAACCGTCCTTCTTTTGTCAGTTCGACAGCGGAACTTTCTTCCCGCACTTTATCGAATGACGGTGACGACCAGACCGCCTGGTTTGCCGACCCCTCAGATAAGGCTGCCTGGTGGAAGCTCGATCTGGAAGCCTCCTATGATCTGAACGCGATCGAACTGGTCTTCCCGACAGTAGATATACATCAATACGTCATTGAAGTATCTTCCGATAACCAATCATGGATAACCGTATCCGACCAGCGCACCAGCAATAAGAAAGAAAAGAAGCAGCGTATAGATGGTGACCTCGGAAAGAATATTCGCTTTGTCCGCATCAGTTTCATCTCCGGAAATGCCGGATTGGCCGAAGTTAAGGTAGGGGGGAACCCGACGAATTTGTAGTTTTAATCAAACGTTTAGGAGTAAATAAGCTTATACATATAATAAGCATTCGAACCATCCGCGTAATAATTATTGATTATGCGGATGTGTTCGAATCCGTTTTTTAGGTAAAGGCCGATGGCGGCTTCGTTAGTGACATTTACTTCCAACGTAATTTTTTTGAGTTGATACGACCGGGCAAATCCGATTGCTTTTTCCATCAGTTGCTGCCCTAACTTCCTGCCTCTGGCATCCGGATGAACGGCTATGGAATAAATACGTAGATTATGAGTACGAGCATTCGATATCAACGAACTGTATGCAATCACTTTTCCCTTATCCGTAACAACATAAAAGATCCCTTTTGCCTGGGTAATAAGGTATAAGAGCTGTCTCCTTGAAAAACTGTCCGCACCGAAGCAAACGGTTTCAATCTCCAGTATCGAATCGAGATCCGAACGGACTGCCTGCCTGATTTCCAACTCCTTTTCCATCCGGTTAAAAATGTTTCATATCCAGTGTCCGCCCGAAATGATTCAGTATACGGTAATACAAGTCGTCTCCCAGTACGGCATCTTCAATCCCGTGATCGATACTCGGATTATCGTTGATCTCGATAACCATAGCCCGGTCGTTAACCATCTTCATATCTACTCCATAAAGCCCTTTCCCGATCAGGGAAGCTGCCTTGACCGCCGTATCGAGTACTTTACGGGGAACCTGATAAATGGGAATGGTATCGACCAGTCCGCACCGGCTTCTTCCCGAATCGTAATGGCAATAAATCTGCCAATGTCCTTTTGCCATATAATATTTGCAGGCAAACAACGGTTCTCCGTTCAGGATACCGATTCGCCAGTCGAATTCAGTCGGTGTAAATTCTTGTGCCAGAAGGATCGACGATTTATCGAAAAGCAGATTGAGTGCCGCTTTCAGTTCTGTCTCATTGGTTACTTTCTTCATTCCGAAAGAGAACGAGCCGTCCGGAATTTTCAGGATGAAAGGCGAGCTTAACTGTTCGCTGATCTGTTCGAATGTATTTTCATTCGACTTAAAGATCAACATAGACAGTGGAGCCGGTATCTTTTCTTTCTCAAATAATTCGTTCAGGTAGACCTTGTTGGTACACCGGATGATAGATAATGGATCATCGATCACCACCATCCCGTTTTGCTTCGCCAGTTGTGACAGGCGGAAAGTATAATGGTTCAGCGACGTAGTGGTTCGGATAAACAGAGCGTCGAACTCCATTAACCGAGTAGCATCTTCTTCGGTAATCAGTTCGGCATGTATATCCATCTTTTTAGCAACATCCAGCAATTTGTTCAAAGCTTGTTTGTTGCTGGGTGGAAACTTTTCTTCCGGGTCGTATAATACAGCCAGGCTATACCGTGCTGATTTGACGGATTGCGGAGCACGCCATACTTTTTTGTTGAAACGGTCCAGCGCATCGGCAAAGAAACTTTGTTCGTCATCGTTCAACTGTTCCAGCGAAAGGAACTGGATCGTTTCGATTTGATTCTTTTGGCGGGTATTCAAACTGACTCTTAGTAGCGGGGCCGGGTAGTTCTCAAAGATAAAACGGGCTATTTTTTCCAACCCTTTCTCTTTGCATGTACCGAAATAGATATCCAGGTTCCAGATGTCTTCGGTGATATCATTTTTCTGTATCCACTGATAACAGAGCTTTTGTAAGTTCCGGTCCATACGGACACCGGCTCCGGCTTCCACCTTGTTAATGATATCTACTCCGGGAATCACTTTGTGTCCCCTGGTTTGGGCTAGTAGCGAACAGTAATATCCTTCGGAATTATAACTGTAATCGTTACTCAGGTTGATGACAAACTTATTCCCCTTTTCTTTCTGGAGAGATTTGTTCTTCAAATAATCGGAAACGGTTAAGATACTGCTTGTCTTATAATACGGTTTCCAATCATTCAGACTGTCTAATAAAATTAGCACGTTATTCATGTCGAATATAATAAGTGCGCAAAAGTAGCTAAATAAATGAATCGGCGATATGAATAATCATTAATTATTGAGTTTCGCTGATGTGACAATCTGACGTCTTGAGGGTGACATCTCTTTTGTCTTATGACAATGCTCCTGTTGTCACTTCTTAAGGGTTGAATTTCTTTGTGCGTATTAAAATTTACCATTCCTTTGCCAGTAAAGATAGGATGGTTTAAGGGCTGTCTTATTATAATTTGAATCTTAAATTTTATAAGCATGGAAGAAAAAGAAAATTCACAAGGTAGAAGTTTGAAATTGTATGAGACCTTTACAGTAGAACGTGAAGTTAATTTTAATACAGGCGAGAACTGTTTTCTATCACGTTTGGAAGGTGGTTTGATCTTATTGGATGAAGATGCAATAGAACCGGATGCAGAGTTGCTCGGTGCACCGGGAAAAAAAGTGTTTGTTTTTAAAGCAGTAGCTCCCGGGAAAGCTCTTTATCAGTTGGCTCAGACACATGTATCGGAAGCAGGTGTTCTTTACGAACAGATTCAACCTGTTGAAATAGAGGACGACCATATCGACCGGAAGTCAGGAGGTTGGACAGATCATCACGAATTGTTGCCGGAAGAGATGGCAGTCTTTCAGGAAGCGATGCGTGGAGTTGTCGGAGTTCAATATACACCTGTATCGGTAGCTGTTCAGATTGTGGAAGGTGTAAATTATCGTTATGTCTGTAAGTCAGTAACTGCAACGAATCCTCCTCGGGAATCCTATGCAATGGTATATGTTCATCAGGCTTTGCCTTGCTATGGTGGTGAAGTGATGATCACTAAAATTGTTCCGTTTTTGAGAGATTAATAATAAAGACAATTATGCAGGAAGTAAATAGAATTGCATGTGTAAATGCAGCAGGTTTTATACAGGAATTTCGTGTAATTTGGGATGCTGTTGCTACTTACCGTACAAAGGGTACAACGTTGTTTTTTGAAATAGGATTGGAAGGCTAATCATTTTATTCATAAAAGGAGCTGGTGATTTATTTAGTAGCTCCTTTTAACTTTTTATTTTATGAAGATATTGATCGATAATGGGCATGGTATAGAAACTCCGGGCAAACGTTCTCCGGAATGGCCGAATGAAAGCAGACGTTTGTTTGAATGGGAATTTAATCGGGATATTGCAAGGCGGGTACATGAAACACTAACTCAAAAAGATATAGATTGTGAGCTGATAGTAAAGGAAATTAATGATGTCTCACTCCAGGAACGCTGTAACCGGGTAAATACTATTTCCAATCAGGTTGGAAAGACAAACTGCATGCTTGTTTCTATTCATGCTAATGCAGGAGGTGGAACAGGATGGGAAGTCTTTTATACCCGTGATGCCATGACTTCTCAAAAAATCGCTTCGGTCTTTTCAGAAGAAGTAACATCCCGGCATGACACGGATTTCCCTTTCAGGAACAGAGGTTTGAAATATGATCCTTTGTTCATTCTAAAGCATACCAATTGTCCGGCTATTCTTACTGAAAATCTATTTATGGATACCTGGGACGATTTTTTGTTTCTTTGTTCGGAAAAGGGAAGAGCGATAATTGCCGATATACATGTACAGGCTATTTTAAAATACCTCAAAACAGTTTTAATACCAGAAGAATAATAAATTTGGATAAGAGTCCGGATACACATTATTCATATCCTGTTGTCAAACATCCCGATTTTTATGGTTGGGATGTTAAAATGCCTACTTTTGTTGAAACATAAATATATAATAATGGAAATAGATGAATTGAATGCAGAAATAGAAAAGATGGAAAAGTCTATTGCTAATGCAAATAAGAAAGTAAAATTATGTGAAAAGAAGAAAACAAAGCTTCTGCAAGAAGTTTATAATAACAAGTATTTACGGCTTTCAGAATTACAGGTTTGTTATGTAAGAGAAATATGCCGTTTGGATCTTTATGGGTGGGATGTTATTGATTTTAAAGGCTTTTATGTTGGGTTTAGTAATGGCATATTTGAATATGAAAATTCAGATGAATACACAAACAGAGGAGATGATTTTTGTGAAATAATAATAGAGGATGAACCGGAGATAATTACTGAAGAAGAATTTTGTGATATACTTAAAATGATACATAATAAGTTGAATGAAAAGTTGTTTTCTAAATTTGCAAAGCCTGAGTAGATGGAGTATTATAACTTTATAATCGAAATGTCATTATGTTATTTTTCCTTTAGTATCTTTGCTTTATAAGTATCCGGTTTCGGTTCGCTGGTGAAATATGGGACTGTTCAGAAGTTAAGGATTATTTTTTTGAATACAAGTTTTCTAATAAGATAGAAAAATGATTGTCGGGCTGCATTTATCTGTACGGATAGGTGTAGCCTGAATTATTTTTTATACTGTTTTATGTATCGAAATGTAAAATGGAAGTCAAGCTGTCTGAAGAGGCTTTTGGAAAAAAATAACTGCTAATTAGGGAAAAATTACATTCTTTTTGTCCCATATTAAATTATGTCTTCCTTCCTTTTATTCTCATTTCATTTATCCGCGCAGATTGTTCCGACCAGCTGTCTGGTTTATTGCGATTATCCGGGCTGTTTATTACGATAATCCGTACGGATGGTGATGACTAGCCGCCGGGTGGTGGGGGCGATCTGCGCAGGTGGTGGCAGCTATCCGGCAGGGAATGCTTTGATGTTGATCTGTTTGTCTCTTTTTATAAGATATTGATGTTAGCTAAGAACTTGAAATGCTTTCATTTTGTTTGTGTTTTTCAGATATTACTACCTTTTATTTGTTTGTGTTATTAATTGCTCTGCTTGTGATCCAGGGAGAGCAAACCTAAATGATAAACTTAACAGAAGTAGAATATGAAAAAAAAATTGAAGCAACATTCCAGGAGTCGGGTTACATTGGCGGATGCTTTCGGGAGACTGATCGCACGAAAAGAAGAAGACGGCAAGTCACGAACGGCGGAAAATTACCGCAGTACGGTTAATAAATTGAAGGTATATCTGGGAGACACTACCGATAAGGTCGCTGTCGGAGAGGCTACTTACGGGAAGTTAGCGTTCGGGGAGATTACCACCGATTGGGTAGCTGGTTTCGCTGGCTGGCTTGAAGAGGCGCATCCCGGTAAACCGCAGACCGCTGATTTTTATTTTCGTAACCTGCGTGCTATGTACAATACCGCCTGCACAGAGTACGACACAGGAGTTTCCGAAGGGTATAACCCATTCCGAAAGATCGTTTTCCGGGAAAAGCCGTCCGCCAAACGAGCTTTGGTGAAGGAGGAAACAGAGAAACTACTTGATCCTGCTTTCCGGGAAGAGGTGGCGGAATGCCTTTGTGAAAGTCTGGACATCCTCCTTTTTATCCTGTTCATGAGGGGTATGGTGTTCCAAGACGTATATAATCTGACGTGGGGCATGATAGACGCGGACAATCATGTGCACTACCTGCGTAGCAAGACGAAAGTGCCCATCGACACGGAAATACCTTCCGAAGCGAGGACGATCATGGAGCGTTACCGCAGCCCCGATTCTCTCTATGTGTTTCCTTTCCTGCATCGGTACAAAGGCGGAAAAAACGAAAAAGAACTGAGTGAACAATCCGCCTTGCGGAGGGTGAATCGTCATGCCCACCGGATAGGTAACCAAGCCGGGCTTCCTATACTGCTGAGCACATATGTCATGCGGCATACTTTTGCCACCCTGATGCTGGAAGCCGCTAAGCCGGTGGAACTGATCAGCCAGTGCTTGGGGCATGCTTCCATCCGTACAACGCAACGTTATCTCTCTCGCTTATCCGTAACCAGGGTGGACAAGGAGGTAAACGACATGTTCGACCGGATGTTGCGCCCGGTAACGACCAAAGTAAAGAAGAATAACAAGGGACGTCCGAAAAAGAAAACAAAAATAGAAAGTAAAAAAGAAAGGAATGACTTATTACACAAAAATGTCCCTTTCTTCATAAGAAAGAGACAATGCCTTGATAAATACCGCATCCAGAGACTTATGAGGACGTAAAAGTATGTATTGTTTATGAAATAACAAAGTACTTTTACATAATATCCTCCATTTTTGTTCAATCAATACTAGGCGTTTTTCCTAAAATATAATTCCTTTCTCATGAAAAAACGATTTAATATATTGAAATACAAGTATATAATATTGAATAATCTACTTTGTCTCTTTCTTATGAAGAAAGGGAGACCGAAAAAGTGAATAACCCCGGTTTTCCATACGATTGGTTCAATTAATTTATATAAACATGAAGAAAGTCAAAAGTTATTTAACAATAGCATTCACCGGTATGATGCTATTTACGTCTTGTAGTAACAACGACGAGATTCCCGACCAGGGTGCGGAAAATGAGGGAGATACCTGGGCAGCTTTCAATATCAAGTTACCCAAGACTATGACAACTCGTGCGGCTGACCCCAATGCTTCGGTAGCAGAAACAACCGTCAATAGCGTGGTGGTATATCTGTTCGATGCTAACGACCACCCCACAACCTCCGGCATTAAGACGATAGCGGAATACGGAACCGTAAATTCTGCGGACAATACGATTTCCACCAAAATCGCCCTTCGTACCAAATCCGGGGAAACGAAAATCTGGGTGGTGCTGAATCCGACTACCGTTATCCATAACCGTGTCATGGACGATATTACCAAAGGGCACCTGCCATTCCAAACAGCCTTTAATGCGGCAGTTTCCGATGTCACTGGCGGAATCAGTAACACGACAGAAACCACCAGTACAGGTTTTGTTATGGTCAACAAAGCGATTGCAACTAAAGCATTAGCATCCGGCATTACGGAAAAAGCGGCTATTTCCGGAACGAACGAAGCGGCCAACCATTTTACTATCAATGTGGAACGTGCCGTAGCCAAAGTATCTGTTATCTCGAATAAAACAGATCCTAAAGACCTTAATACACTGCCCGAACTTGGTTCGTTCAGCGACATCAAATACTCGGTATATCAGGTGAACCCACAGATGTACCTGGCTCGTTATACCGACAAAACTATACAAACAAAGGGTTATAATATTGTGACTCCGAATAATGACTTTGACGGCGATGTTGGTCAAACGCCTACGTATTGGGGTAGCAAGGTGATGGATGCCGCTCCTCTTGCCATCAACGCGTCGGGAACCGTCAAAAAAGACTTGAACGGCATCTATATTTTGGAAAACTCCATGCTGACTCCGGTTCAGCAGAACGCCACTTATGTGCTGGTTCAGGCCGTATGGACTCCTAAAGTAGTTTATCAGGCCGACGGAACAGTTATAGGCACATTGGCTGCCTCCAAGGATTTCTGGTACAGCGCGACCACTCGCAAATATTACATGAAAACCCCGACCGACCCCAATGCCACCGATGCCAAGAAATGGTCGAACGGTATCTGTTATTACCGGGTGTACCTGTATGACAAGTATACAGACAATAAGCCCGACGCTGACGGAACGCGTTTCTACGACGTAGTACGCAACACCTGTTACGAAGTTACTCTTAATTCGATGCACGCACCGGGAGAAAACGTCCCTACGCCGGTAGCTCCGGGTCCGACTCCTATCGAAGAGCCTACTTACCTGTCGGTAGACGTGAACATCGCAGCATGGACATTCGCCAATATGGATGACCAGGATTTGCAATAACAGCTTAATAAAAGAAGATGCGTCAAGATACGGGACAGAGCCAAACGAAAGCAAGTATCCGTTGTGGCGCATCTTCTCTTTCCCCTAAGATGAAAAATAAATGCCTTATGAAACGTATACAAGTCAATTATAGATTATTGTTATCGCTACTCTTGATGCCCCTGCTATCAGGATGTATTTACGAGACCCTTCCCGAGTGTCCGGTTTCATACAAGACATGGCTTGTCCCGTCCTTCACCAAGCATACGAACACGGATGAGGATGGCTCATATGTGGACTTGTTCGCGGAAACCGCCAAAGAAATAACAGTCTATATTTTTGACGAGAACGGTTTCTATGTCGGACGGATTTCCCGGGACGGACCTTTCGAGAACGGTCTCGAAATTCCTTTCGTCGTACCGGGTCCCGGCACGTACCGCGTCATCCTGTGGACGAACACCAATCCCTTTACCCAACTGAATATCGAACCCCAAGAAGGTACGAATATCAGCGACCTGCTCATTTCGCTTAAGAATTTGGAACAGCAACCAACCGTTTCTTACAGGTTCGACCCGATATTGTACGGGCAGACCGAACCTTTCACCGTCACCGGAACCGGGGGAGAGAACCAGAAAATAAAACTGGATCTTATCCGCATCACTAACAAAGTACAGGTCACGGTACGCTGGCGCAACAAAGTTACCGGCGAACTGACCGCCGCCCCTTCTTATGCCGACCGGACACGCATGTATCTGGAGGATAACAACGGGGTTCTTAATTTTGAAAATACGAAATACCAGGGTCCCTGGCTGACCTATATACCGCTATATTTTACGGGCGAGGAACTCGATCCTTTTAAGGACCCCGCGTTTCCGGATGCGACGACGCTGGCGGGCGAATTCTCGACTATGCGGCTGTTTACAGACTCCGAGACGAAGCTGAGCTTTAACCAAATGGACGACGCGGGCAACGAGACGCCCGCCGCCCGGTTCGACCTGATGAAGCTTATCAAAAAGACGGGCGCTTACCAGACGCAGGATGACCTCGACCGGGAAGAATATTTCTACATATATATCGAGTTCGCCATTGAAGAGGGGAATGGAGATACGTACACGGCTGTAGACATCACTATCAACGGGTGGCATGTTTCCAATATGGACGACGAAGAAGTTTGAACGGAATCCGGCATTTAATTAGGAATGAATACAAAAAGTACAGAATAATATGTTGAAAGTAACGACACAAAATTTCCTTTACCGATTGCGGGCATCCGCCTTCTTTCTGGGGCTCTTGCTGGCGGTGTCCTGCACTCATGAGAGTCTCTTGTCGGATGAGGAAGGGCTGGAAGTGACTACCGTAAAGTTCAACGTGTCCCCTTTAAGCGGAACGCCCGGTGCGGATACGGAAATAAAGACATTGCGCATCATCGCCTTTGATACCGGCAACGGGGCATGCGTGTATAACGGTACGGTCAGCCAGACTCCTGCCGCCATAACGATTCTTAGCGGAAGCCGCGACTTCTACTTTATAGCCAACGAACCGGCAAGCCTGAGTGCCCAGTTAAAAGCGATCAAGACGTATGACGCGCTCAAAGCCGTTACCATACCTACCGGGAAACTTGCCGACGGAACGGCCTTTGTCGCGTTCGGTTCTTTGATGAACCAGTGTATTCATCCCAGCCAGAAAGAACCTATCCAGGCAGGCGAGTTGTTGGAACGGCTTGCTGTGAAAGTCAACCTGCGGCTCAACAGTCAAAACCAATCGACACCGGCAAAAGTTGTTTTCAAAAACCTGCCGGACGCCGTGCCGCTTTTCAAAGAGGCGCTTTACGAGCCTGCAACAGGCGCGGCAACGAGCAAAGAGGTGACAACTTTTACCGATGTGACTCCAGGAACGGGACAGACATGGGTAAAGACAGCCGACGACATCGTGTTACCTTCCTATCTCTTTACTCCTAAAGATGATGCGGACAAGGCGGTCGGCATCGAGGTGACATTGGATAACGGCAAAACCGTCAAGGGATCGCTTTGCCGGACAAATCCTGACGATAGTTCCAAAGATTACACGTTGCCCCGCAATACCGTTTTTTCGCTGGCCTGTAAGGTAAAAGCGGGCGATTTGGAGATTATAACCACTGTGGCGAACTGGGATGAGAAGAACCAGGATAATCCTGCCGGAGGCAGCTACTGGGAAACCGCTCCGAAGAGTGTCCGTGTAGGGCTGGACGGAACTGCCGAGGAGGCTACGGCAACCTTTACGGCTAAGATTACCACAATAGCGGCATTAACACCCACATATCATTGGTATCGCCGGATTCAGCACCAGGATATGAACTATACAACGGAAGAACTTCAAGACGACGGGGTGGATATTACCATTACAACGGGAACGGATAATGTTTCCACCTTGACAATTCGTGCGAAGAAGCTGGATGACTCCGGAGAGATTTATTGCCGGGGAGAAATGAATAATGGGATAATAACAGAAACGCTCGAATCTGAAAAGGTAACGTTGATGGTGGTTGGAACAGAATTGGACCCGGATGGCAACTATCCCGAAATGCAAAATTGGATTCCACCCCGGAATGCACTCCCCGGTGCAACCTGTTTATTGTGTGACAACAGGGACAATAAATTATATCGGGTCAAATTGATGGCAGACGGCAACTGGTGGACGATTATGGATTTGGCGTATGGGAATACAAGCAGCGAAGATAAGTATGACGACTATGCAAATAGTACAGTCGATATCCCTAAAAAGCCAGAGGATGGAAAACCTCAAGAATTGAATGCGTTAGGCGGAGGTTATAAATATGGCATGGCTATCGATCCTCATAGTGCGACAGGAGGTTTGTTATATAATTGCCATGCAGCTTTACAATTGCCGGGAAAAGATTCTGATGTAGGGAATGGAAGTCTTGAATATGAATTCCTTCCAAGTATTTGTCCGGAAGGTTGGCATCTTCCTGGAAACCTATATGGAGTATTTAATTATGAGTGGCAAAATTTTGTGGGAAAAACAAAAGTCACTGATTTAACGGTTTACATCTATAATTCCCCCACTGATTTTAATACCTACTCAATTGACTTATATGACATGAGTTATAACTTCTATGGGGGATATAAAGTTGCAGTTCTCGGAGCAAGAAAACCTAATGTTTATTGGGCATTAGGTATCACACAAGTAGACGGGACAATGCTAGTACGTACAAAGGATGGCGAGAGATTGACTAATAGTTTTCAGACACCTATCCGTTGCGTTCTGAATTTCACAAAATAAGAATGGAGGTAATAATGAAAAAAATTTTTCGATATAATACGTTTTCGGCTGTTTGCCTGCTGTTTTTATCCTTTATTTCCTGTACGAACGAAAGCGGCGTCCATGAAGGTAATCGGAATATATCCATCCAGGTGACTATCAAAGAAAAGGACATTCAAAGCAAAGCGGCTACCGATGTACTGGGCGTGGAGAAGATCAAGAGATATGATATCTTCATCTACGACTCGGCGAAAGGTTCGCTGACTGCCTATAAAGGGAAAACGGAAAACGATACCGAAATAAGCGAGAGCTTTACTGAGACCTTCCCCGCACAATCCGAGGAGTACGATACCACGGAAGATGTGTACATTGTAGTGAACAATGAGGAATGGAACGGCAAGACCGAGGAGGAAATGAAACAAATCACCCGGAACGAAATCGAAGCCATCGCCCTGTCCTGTACACAGCACTATACGGGAACAGCGGATGCTCTGACAGATTTTAGCGGCTACAAGAAAGACGCGACTGGGAATGAACCATTCGTAATGTCTGTTTATAAGAAAGGGCACGATTTCAGAGCCAATTCCACGCTCAGCCTGCAACTGAAACGCACCTATGCTAAAGTGATTTTGACATTCGTATCCGCGTTGCCGGATGAAGCCTCGAATGCGAATTGGCAATGCCTGAAATCAATTACCGTAAAAAAGATAGCGAATGTACCCGAAGGAACAGCCTTGTTTCCCGATTTGAAAACCGGATATACGCCCACGCTTGCAACCTACACATGGGATGCCAGCTCGGAATATAATAAAGACGGCAGCGATACCGATTTGATATCCGGCTATGCGTTCGACACCTTTGAGCGGGAGAATCTGGCTCTGCGTATCTTCCCCCATACGCCGACAAGCGAGGCGAACAGGACAGGGCTCGACCTTAGTTTTTGCGTCGGTGCTGCCGGAAAGAACGAAATCACGAAAAAGTTCAACTGCTATGTAGAGATAGGCACAGCGGAGGAAGGCTACCGGATAGACGCCAACAGCGCCTACGTCGTCACCATCCGTTACGGCAAGACTGACGTGAGCATCACCACCCATACAGATGCCGTGCCGTGGTACGTCGTGGGTATCGAAGAAAAAGTCTATCCCAATTAATAAAACGAATCCAATAAAACTGACAAGATAATGAAGATATACAAAATAATCCATCCGTTATTGTGGAGCTTGCTGTTGATATTTTATAGCGCTTGTTCCGGCGAAGAACCCGAAGCAGCTCCCACCAATGACATCGTGTTGCGCTTCGTCACTTCGGGAAACCTTACCCGTTCCGGTTCGGCCAGTAACCCTGGCTCGAACGTAGACCCCGGAACCGATGCGGAGAACCGGATAGACAACGTTGCCGTGTGGTTCTATACCGCGAATGCCACCGACGATGCCACCCCCTTGTTATACGTGATAGGCGGCTCGGTTTCAAGCCTTGTCCTCACCCAAAAGGCCCTTGAAGAAGCGAAGATGAGCATCAACGGCTCCTACGACCTGTACGTAGCCGCCAACCTCCCTTCCAATACGTCGGTAGATGGCAGTACCACTTTAGGAGTCCTGAAGGGTTACGCTTATATCGCCTCCGACCGACCGGCCTCTCCTTTCTCCATGACTGGCAGCCTGACGAACTACGATTTCTCCGTGGGAAAGGAGACGACCGTTCCCTTGCTGCGCCATGCCGTAAAGCTGGAAATTACGCTGGTGAACGAAACCGCTAACGCCGCGACAAATCAGTGGACCATCAACAATGTGGTTATTAAGAATGACCAACAGAAAGTATCTCTGTTCAAACCGCTAACAACGGGAAGCGATACATTCACTTCGAACATAAATCTCACCGCTACAAAAGTTGACGACACGACTTCGCAAGCCTCGGCTTATATCTATGAGAGCGCGTCCGTCCATATCGAGGTAAGCGCCACGATTGATGGCGAAAGCCGTATATACGTCAAGGACCTGACTTCTTCGGATTTAGAAAGAAATACCACCTGCCGGGTGACATTGAGATTGCGGGATAAGATATAGTTGCAGAACAAAGACGTGGCGGATATATGGACGGATAATGTGGTCGTATGACCTTGGTATGTGCTTTCAGGCAGGGATAAACCATTCCCCTGTCTGAAAGCATTATGTATACAAAACTAAAAGAACTCTTCGGGAGAAAAACACCTTCTGTAAAAATGTTTAAGTTATTATTGGAAAACTTACCAGAGCCGGAACAGGAACTTTATAAAAAGGCTGCCGTCTATACGGCCTTTTGTGACTGGGAAAATACTCCTCCCCGTTATCGGTTATTTCTGACCGACTTATTTCAACACCATTGGCAAAAATCACTGGATTATCTGATACATAAAACGGTAATCGGTTCGCTTGGCTATGAGCTACAACAACCGGAACTGCTCCGAAAAGTATTCTCTTTACTGGAAGGAAAGCGGGAGGATGGTTTTATGCCTTCTTATCTGCATCTGTCTTTTGTATTTCTCCTTGTTTTTCACGATAATAAATCGGTCGAGTATTTGGGAGATCTGCTCCGTAAAGAATTTACTTCGGATGATTTTAGTGACCTGCTTGACCTATGGAAAGCTGATAATGAACCTAAATAGTCGCCTTCTGATTAATAGAACTTAAAATAACCGGCTTTTACCCCTTCTGGAATATACAATGATTGTTGCCGTTTTTCTATTTAAAACGACGACAGGCTGCTTGGTGGTCTTATGTGTGTTGCATATTTCAGCATATTTCAGTTTTTTACTAGTTTATCTTTGTGGTATCGATGTCGATAAAGATCTTGAATATTAATCTATTAAATTGTTGTTGTCATGAGTGTAAAGTATAAACTGGTGGTTAAAAAGAATTTGGGAAATGATAAGAAAGATATCCCTGAAAAGAAGTATGCACAAATTGTTTCGGGTGATTTTGTGGGATTTGATGAATTTGTGGAGGAGGTAGGCGATAGCTCCGGGGTAGGTAGCGCTGTGGTGAAAGCGGTATTGGACCGTATGAATGTCATATTAGTGCGTCATCTGCAACATGGACGACGTGTCACTGTCGGGGAATTGGGTACTTTCCGTTTTACCATCGGGTCTTCCGGGGTAACGGACGAAAAATCTTTTGATACGAATCTGATCCGTGAACCTAAGGTTCGCTTTTTTCCGGGGAAAGCGCTCCGTACCATTAAAAGCCAAGTAAGTTTTGAGAAGTTGTCTGAAAAGAAGGATGAAGAGAATGGCGGTGGCGACCGACCGGAAATAGAATAGTTGATAGTTAAAAAGCTCAGAGGTGTATGAAACGGATAACGGTTCAGTTAATTATAGCAATCCTGCTCACAGTGAGCGGGATTGTTCTTCTCTTCAGCGGCTTTTGGGTAGCCCCTGGCGGGTTGATAGACAGTAGTGTGCTGGTGGCTTTTGGCGAGATCAGCACATTTGCCGGAGCTCTTTTCGGAGTGGATTATACATATAGATTTAAAATCAACAATCATGAGTAACACGAGACATAAAACCATGCTGAGCGAACATTTCAGCAAGGAAGAATTGACTTACAGTAGGATCGCGGTAGAAAACGGTTTGGATAACGAACCTCCGTCTGCTGCTTGCCTAGCCCTGGCTTATCTCGCCATTCACTTACTGGAGCCGTTAAGGCGGTTGAATAATGGTCCGATTGCCATTCTGAGCGGGTATCGCAGTGAAGCTGTAAATCGTCTGGCCGGTGGTGTTGCCACCAGTCAGCACCGAAACGGGGAGGCTGTCGATTGTTATATACCGGAAGGACCGGGCCGGTTACTGGAGATACTGAAAAAGTCGGGGTTGCTTTTCGACCAAGCTATCTTGTACAGAAAACGGAAGTTTCTGCATATCTCCTTAAAAGAAAGAGGTCATAACCGGATGCAGGTGCTATTTTATATGTTGTTATGTTTACTTATTCTGTTACCCTCTTGCCGGATACGACAGGAAAGTGTAAAAAAGGGACAGACTTTCCAAACTGATTCATTGTTTTTTTCAGATAAAGACTCTTCTTTCTTGAACGGTAGAACATACATAACAGATTCCATAAACTGGAATATAACCCGGGTGGTCTTCTCACCACCTGATAGTGCCGGCCATCAATATCCTGCTGAAATAACCTTACTACAAGGTAACAAATATCATAACATGATCGATACGGTCAGTCATACGAATAATTCATTATTGGAATTAACCCATCAACAAACAAACCAGTCCTATTTCTCTGAAAATAAGGAATATAATCAGTCTTCATCTATAAGAATCTGGATAATTTCCGGCATCTTGTTTGCTGGAGGATATGTGTGGTGGAATATTGTTTCTTCCCGTAACTTTAATAAATAATAATAGGTATAAAACGCATACAATATAAATCAACTTTACTGAAACAAATACAAAAAAAAGATGTTTTAAACAATAGATACGTATCATAATTCATGGTTTCACAATTCTAAAATAAACAATTATGAGAACGAATATTTATTCTTTATTCATGCTTGCTTTTATAGCGGCATTTACAGTTTCATGTTCACAATCGAACGATCTTTTGGAACAAACGGAACAAAATATTGAGACGCGTGCCGGTTCTCCCTTGCTGATAGCGACACCTACCGAAGTTAATTATACAGATGTTGAAGCAACCTTGACTAATATCGTTGAACAAACGGTTAATATTAAAACCGCAGGTTTGTCTCCGTTGTCTGCTCTCACGGCTTTTGATGTAACAGTACAAGGTGTGAACCGCTCCTCTTTTTTGGTAGATTATCCCAGACTTAACTTGGTTGGTCTTTTGAAAGCATTGTTAGGTGGTGGAGTCGATATAACTGTGTCTTATTATCCGGGAACAACAGTGGGAGAACATAATGCTGAATTACTCGTGAATGCTTCTCTATTGGGATTAGTCATGCCTATTCAGACTACTGTTCCTCTGCATGGAACATCAATTACCCCCAATGCTCCTAAAGTGATTAAAACCATACCGGTTAATGGTGGCTCTGTAACGTTTGACAGCAGGGTTCCGGATACGGAAGGTACAGTACCTGTCGGCCAATATCATTTGGATTTTATCTTTGATCAGGATATTGCCATTAGCAGTCATTATACTTTTAACTGGCCTGTTACTCCTCCCATAGCTTTGACTTCATATCCAGAGTTAGTAGATAGTAGAACCTTGAGAGTACATCTCCAGGAAGATGCTCTCAGTGGATCTTTGGTTCATCCCATACAAATTGGAGCCGGTTCGGTTATTAATAAACAGTTTGTAGGATGTGGAAATATCTATTTGCAATATACAGTGACGGGGAATGTGCCTTAAATATAAGTTTAAGTAGATATTTGAATGCTTTAAAGTAGGTTGGGATAGACTAAAATAAGTGATATAAGTTGTAAGCGTTTATAAAATAAAAGGATTAGAAAATAATATCTAATCCTTTTTTATTGGAGGTTCCTGGCGGATTCGAACCGCCGTACATGGTTTTGCAGACCACTGACTAAG
>OGIE01002745.1_pt1 | contig 20731 bp, 17 predicted proteins | sample 1571581 | NCBI WGS metagenome assembly OGIE01 (sample SAMEA2582021, study PRJEB24529) | metagenome | biome: Human gut stool | place: China | collected 2011
TGATCCGCAGCAATGTTGTAACCGGCGTTATGAGTTTCGATGAGATGGATGCGATGATGTACAAGATCGAGGGCGAGGATCTTTACCTGATCGGTACCAGCGAGCACTCTATGATCGGTAAATTCATTGATACCGTAGTTCCGGAGGAAGAGCTTCCGAAAACACTGACCAGCTATTCTCCGTGTTTCCGTAAAGAGAAGGGCGCTCACGGCATCGAGGAGAGAGGCGTATACCGCATCCACCAGTTTGAGAAACAGGAAATGATCGTAGTCTGCAAACCGGAAGACAGCAAGATGTGGTATGACAAACTGTGGAAGAACACCGTGGACCTGTTCCGTTCCATGGATATTCCGGTTCGTACTCTGGAGTGCTGCTCCGGAGACCTGGCTGATCTGAAAGTAAAATCCGTTGATGTAGAGGCATGGTCCCCGCGTCAGAAGAAATATTTCGAGGTTGGAAGCTGCTCCAACTTAGGTGATGCACAGGCAAGACGTCTGAAGATCCGTGTCAACGGCAAAGACGGCAAATACTTTGCACACACCTTGAACAACACTGTAGTAGCTCCGCCGCGTATGCTGATCGCATTCTTAGAGAACAACCTGCAGGCAGACGGTTCTGTCCGCATTCCGGAGGTTCTGCGTCCGTATATGGGTGGTAAGAGCGAGATTCGCTAAGTTCATTTGAGTCCAGTAAAAAAACGCCATGGGTTGTGTGCCTGTGGCGTTTTTTACTGGACTCATTGTGAATTGCAGAAATATAGACATTGTCTTTTTTTCGGGCGGCATTATGATGGCAGTTCTTCCAGCTGATTCGACGGCGTCGCCATCATCGAATAATTCGTATGATAAATCACAAATCCCGGAGCAGCGCCCGCTACTTTTTTGACCTGCTTTTTCTGTACATAATCGATCTCAACTTTTTCATTTTCCCGTCCCTTGGAATAGTAGGCAGCCAGCCCGGCAGCTTCCTCGAAGGTGCGGTCCGGAAGCTCTTTTCCTTCGGCTTTCACAATGACATGGGAACCCGGGATTCCTTTTGCGTGGAACCACCAGTCATTTCCAGTCGCGATCTTGAAGGTCAGCTCCTCATTCTGGTAGTTGTTTTTGCCGACGTAGATATGGAATCCGTCGGAGGAAAGGTAGTGGAATGGGCGGCTTGTGATTTTTACTTTCTTTCCAGCCGGACCGTGCTTTTTGATGAAGCCATATTCCGTCAGCTCCTGCTTGATCTGGGTCAGATCTTCCTCCTTTAAGGCAATATCGAGGGAGGTACTGATGGATTCGAGGTGCTCGATCTCCTGCTTCGTCTCCTCAATGAGCTGGCTCTGAGCCTCGAAAGTACGTTTGAGTTTTCCATATTTGTCAAAATACTTCTGCGAATTTTCGCGGGCGGTCAGCTGCGGGTCAAGCGGGATCTTGACCTCTTTTCCTGTGTAGTAGTTCGTGCAGACAAGTTCTTTTTCGCCGCCGGTCAGCTCATAACCGTAGGTGTTTAACAGCTCGCCGTAGAGCTTGTATTTATCCCGTTTTTCGGTGTCCTTTAACTGTTTCTGCTGCAAATCGTATTTTTTATAATTGCGCTCCAGGGCAGTCTGGACGATCCGGCGCAGATCCGAGGATTTCTGGCGGATTCGTGTGATGACGTTCTTGGACGCATAGTAGGTCTCCAGCACTTTACTGATCGAATCAAAGTGTTCGACCTGATATTCCGGCGGGAACGAGGCCAATGGGAGAGCGGCAAATTCCATTGGCTCATCTTCACGGTATACGATGCAGGGCGAGAACTGTCCATTTTTGATGGATTCCATTGCCAGTTCCAGCGTGTGCCCGAGGTGCGTGCGCTCCAGCTCATTCAGTTCCGATGCGGGGCGGTCGGCATCGATCGATGCCTCATAGCAGAATTCTTCTGCCATGACCGGGCTGATACCGGTGAAATTCGTGTAAATGGCTTTTCCTGCCGGTGCCGGTGACTGTGCCAGAATGGCGGCGTAATCATCGGCAGATGCAGTCAGCGGATCCTGCTTCGCGACCGTCTGCGGGAGGAAATATTGCCGTCCCGGCAGAACCTCGCGCACGGAGCTGACCTGCACGGAGATATGTTTGATACTGTCGAGGATCGTGCCGTCAGGGCTGCAGAAAATGATATTGCTGTATTTTCCCATCAGTTCGACAATAAGCAGCTTGCGGCAGAGGTCACCCATCTCGTCCAGGTGTTCGATCTCAAAATGAATACAGCGTTCCAGACCCGGCTGGCTGACCGACACGATGCGTCCGCTTCCGATGTGCTTGCGAAGCAGCATGCAGAAATTCGGGGCAGTCATCGGTCCCTGCTTGTTGGTATCCGTCAGATATGCTAGCGGGAGACTTGCGTTGACCGAGAGAAGAAGTCGTTTCGTCTCCCGGAAGTTCTTTATGGTAAAAAGAAGTTCATCGCGCTCGGTCTGCGTGATCTTTGCGATCTTGCCGCCGGTAAGCGCGTCACTAAACTCCTTAACCAGGTTTGCGATTACAATTCCGTCAAATGCCATGGTTTTGGTGCTCCTTTATTTGTGTAGTATCTACTATTATAATGAAAGAAGACACGAAAAACAATCACTTTTAAATTCGGTTGACGCTTGCGGCGATTTGCATTATAATACCATTATCTATGGATGAAAGAGAGAGGCGTCACTATGCTTAAAAGTATGACTGGATTTGGCCGATGCGAGATGGCAACGGATGAATATAAGATTTCTGTGGAGATGAAGGCGGTAAACCACCGTTACTTGGATCTCAGCATTAAGATGCCGAAGAAATTTAATTACTTTGAGGCGGCGATTCGCGCGCAGCTCAAGAAATACATTCAGCGGGGAAAGATAGATGTCTTTATTTCCTATGAAGATTATACGGATGAGAAGATGTCCTTAAAGTACAATCGTTCCCTGGCCGGCGAGTATATGGATTATTTCCGTCAGATGGCGGACGAGCTTGGGATTCCGAATGACGCGACGGTGATGCGTCTTGCACGGTGTCCGGAGGTCTTTACGATGGAACAGGTGCCGGAGGACGAGGAGCATATGTGGCAGATTCTCGAAAAGGCGATCGGCGAGGCGGCAGAGAAATTTGTCGAGACACGCACACGCGAGGGTGAGAATCTGAAGCAGGATCTGCTTGGCAAGCTGGACTATATGGTAACGCTGGTCGATCAGATTGAAGAACGTTCCCCGAAGATCGTGGAAGAATACCGGGCGAAACTGGAAGATAAGGTGAAAGAGCTTCTGGAAGGAAGCAGCGTCGATGAAGGCCGGATTGCGGCAGAGGTTGTGATTTTTGCAGATAAGATCTGCACCGATGAGGAGACGGTCCGCCTGAGAAGCCACATCGAGGCGACCCGCAAGGAGCTGACGGCGGGCGGAAGCGTCGGACGTAAGCTGGATTTCATTGCACAGGAGATGAACCGAGAGGCGAATACGATCCTTTCCAAGGCAAACGATCTGGAGGTTTCCGATTGTGCGATTGCACTCAAGACAGAGATCGAGAAAGTCAGAGAGCAGATTCAGAATATTGAATAGCCGATCATGCTGGAAGAGGTATTCACGGAAGGCTGCCGTTGGCGGTGAAAATACGGAGAATATGAAATATTGTAATAATAGATAGAATTTAGAAAGCAGGCGAAATATATGGATAATCAGGGAGTACTGGCAGTTATATCCGGATTTTCAGGGGCAGGCAAGGGAACATTGATGCGTGCATTGCTGGAGCGGTATGACAATTATGCCCTTTCCATCTCCGCGACCACCCGCGCACCGCGCGAGGGCGAGGTTGATGGAAGAGAGTATTTCTTTAAGACCCGGGAAGAGTTCGAACAGATGATCGAACACGATGAGCTGGTCGAATACGCCCAGTATGTCGGAAACTATTACGGCACACCGAAGGAGTATGTGTTTTCCAACCTGAAAGCGGGCAAGGATGTCCTTTTGGAGATTGAGATTCAGGGTGCCCTGAAAATCAAGAAGAAATTCCCGGAGGCAGTTCTCATTTTTGTCACGCCGCCGAGTGCCGGGGAGCTTAGAAACCGGCTGGCAGGTCGTGGAACCGAGACACCGGAGAAGATTGCCGCACGGCTTTCGAGAGCAGCGGAGGAGTCCAAGCAGATGGATGACTACGATTTCATTCTGGTGAATGATGAGGTAGACCGCTGTGTAGAAGAAATGCACGCACTGATTCAGGCGATGCATGCCAGAACAGAAAATCACAAGACTTTGATTGAAAAAATAAAAGAAGAGATGAAGCAATTCTGAAAGGAGAAAGATGTATTATGATGCTGCGTCCGTCATATCTTGACTTAATTAATGTTGTAAACAAAGAGGCTGAGCCGGGGAAAGAACCGCTGATTCAGAGCCGTTACTCCATCGTAATTGCGACTGCAAAGCGTGCAAGACAGCTGATCGCCGGTGATGAGGCACTGGTCATTGAGAATGGAAGAAAACCGCTTTCGATCGCGATCGACGAGCTGTACCATTCTAAGGTTAAAATTGTAGCAGAGAACGATTCCCCGGAGGAAGAGGTCTAAAAGGTGACAGAAGACCGTCCCGTGTTCATTATGTACATGGAGATGGTCTTTTCTTAGATATAGAGTAACTGTTCAGTAGGTCTGCGCATCTACTGCGCTGACCGTACGAAAACATGGGCCAGCAGGAAAAAATCCCATTGCCGTAGGCAATTTTTAATGGATTTTTGCGCGTGACTGTGAAGGTACTGAACAGTTACGATATAGAATTTTTGTGACGGTTCAAATCGATTATGGTTACAGAAATTTTTTAAATATGGTATTAGGAGAGAATTGAATGAAATTACTTTGTATATCCCTTGGCTGCGATAAAAACCTGGTTGATGCAGAGCGTATGCTGGGTTCGCTGAGCCAGGACGGGTACACGTTTACCGATGACGAGCAGGAGGCAGATGTCATTCTGGTCAATACCTGCTGCTTTATCAACGATGCCAAGGAGGAGAGTGTCAACACCATCTTAGAGATGGCAGAGTACAAAAAGAGCGGAACCTGCAAGGCGCTCTTAGTCAGCGGCTGTATGGCACAGCGTTACAAGGAAGAGATCCTGCAGGAGGTGCCGGAGGTGGACGGTATTCTCGGTACGACCAGCTATGATGAGGTCAGCAAGGTGCTGGCGAAGGCGCTGAAGGGTGAGAGGGTATCTGATTTCCACGATTTGTCCGAACTTCCGGAGACGAAGATGCGGAGCAAACGTCTGGTGACGACCGGCGGACATTATGCTTTTTTAAAGATTTCCGAGGGCTGTAACAAACGGTGTACCTATTGTATTATCCCGTCCCTGCGTGGACCGTACCGCAGTGTGCCGATGGAGCAGCTTCTCGCAGAGGCAAAGGAGCTTGCGGATCAGGGTGTGAAGGAACTGATTCTTGTCGCACAGGAGACGACGCTTTACGGCGTGGATTTGTATGGAGAGAAGACCCTGCCGAAACTTTTACATGAACTGGCACAGATCGATGGAATCGAATGGATCCGTATCCAGTACTGTTATCCGGAGGAGATCACCGAGGAGTTGATTCAGGCGATCAAGACGGAAGAAAAAGTCTGTCATTACCTGGATATTCCGATCCAGCACGCGAGCGATGCCGTTCTCAAGCGGATGGGACGCCGCACGAATCAGGCGGAGCTTCGGGAGCGGATCGCGCATCTGCGGGAAGAGATCCCAGATATTGCACTCCGCACGACCTTAATTTCCGGTTTCCCGGGTGAGACACAGGAGGATCATGAGGAACTGATGCGGTTCGTCGATGAGATGGAATTTGACCGCTTGGGCGTGTTTGCATACTCTGCAGAAGAGGACACACCGGCAGCCGGATATCCGGATCAGGTGCCGCAGGAGGTCAAGGAAGACCGCCGCGACGAGATCATGGAGCTGCAGCAGGAGATTGCCTTTGAGAAAGCCGAGGATATGAAAGACCGTGTGCTTGAGGTTATGATCGAGGGAAAAGTGGCAGACGAGAATGCTTTCGTGGGACGTACCTATAAGGACGCGCCGAACGTAGATGGTTTGATTTTTGTCAATGCGGATGTTCCGCTGATGTCCGGCGATTTCTGCCGTGTCCGCGTAACGGGAGCACTCGAATATGATTTGATAGGAGAGTTGGCTGATGAATTTACCGAATAAGCTTACGACGCTTCGCGTCATCATGATTCCGTTTTTTGTGTTTTTCCTTCTCTGGCAGAATGGTGAAAACTATACCTTCCGTATGATTGCACTGGCACTGTTTATCATAGCCAGCCTGACCGATCTTCTGGATGGAAAGATTGCCAGAAAGTACAATCTGGTTACGAACTTTGGAAAATTTATGGATCCGCTCGCGGACAAGCTTCTAGTGTGCTCGGCGCTCATCTGCCTGATTGAGCTGAACGCGCTTCCAGCCTGGATGGTTATCATCATCATCAGCCGGGAGTTTATCATCAGCGGATTCCGTCTGATCGCCTCGGACAACGGAGTTGTCATCGCCGCCAGCTATTGGGGCAAATTTAAGACGACGTTTCAGATGGTATCGGTGGTGTTGTTGATTCTGGATATTCCGGCGCTTGCGTTTGTCACGACGATCTGTGTCTGGATCGCGCTGGTGCTGACGATTGTGTCACTTGTTGATTATATTTACAAGAATCATAAAATACTGACAGAAGGGAGTATCTGATATGATAGTCGAACTGATCTCGGTAGGAACAGAGCTGCTGCTTGGCAATATCGTCAATACCAATGCGCAGTATTTATCGGAAACGTGTGCAAAGCTGGGGCTTAACGTCTATTACCAGACGACGGTAGGGGACAACCGGGAGCGCATGACAGAAGTCTTCCGGACGGCGCTCTCAAGAGCCGATCTCGTTATCATCGGCGGCGGTCTGGGACCGACGGAGGATGATATCACGAAGGATGTCTGCGCGGAGCTGATGGGAATGCCGTTAGTCGAGGATCCGGAGGTGCGGGCACATCTGGAGGACTGGTACCGGCAGCGCAAGCGCACCGATATTCCGGATAGCAACTGGCGTCAGGCGCTGGTGCCGGAGGGCGCGGTGGTATTTTCCAACACAAACGGCACAGCTCCGGGACTTGCCCTGGAGAAAAACGGTAAGACCGCGATTCTTCTTCCGGGACCGCCGAACGAACTGTATCCGATGGTGGAAGATCAGGTTTGTGCTTATATTCAGAAACGATCTGACTGTGTGATCTATTCCCAGATGCTCAAAATCTGCGGATACGGGGAGAGCAAGGTGGAGGAAATGCTTCTCGACCTCATCGACCAGCAGACGAACCCGACGATTGCGACCTATGCAAAGACGAAAGAAGTACATCTGCGCGTGACCGCGAGAGCCGAGAGCGAAGACGCGGCAAAACAGCTGTTAAAACCGGTTATCAAAGAGATCAAGAAACGGTTCGGTAATGCGGTTTACACGACGGATGAGCATGAGAATCTGGAGGATGTCGTTGTCCGCCTCTTAAAGAAATACGACCTGACTGTGACAACCGCAGAGTCCTGCACAGGCGGTCTGATCGCCGGACGCATCGTCAACGTGCCGGGGGCTTCAGAGGTCTTTAACGAGGGATACGTGACGTATTCCAACAAGGCAAAGAAAAAGATCCTGGGCGTCAGCAAGGCGACCCTGAAAAAATACGGCGCGGTCAGCGAACAGACGGCGCGTGAGATGGCTGCAGGCGGTGTATTTACGACGGATGCGGATGCCTGTATCGCTGTGACCGGCATCGCCGGACCGGACGGCGGAACCGAGGAGAAACCGGTGGGACTCGTCTATATCGCATGTTATATGAAGGATAAAGTCAAAGTAGAGGAATACCATTTCCGCGGAAACCGCGAGAAGGTGCGTGAGCAGACGGTGATTCAGGCACTGGATCTGCTGAGACGGTCGATTATTAAGAATTATAAAAAAGATTGATCATGTAAAGGAGGGAGAGCTGACAGGCGGGGAAAAATAGCCGGAAACGAGCTGTTTTTAGAGCGCCATGGATCAGGCTCTCCTTTTTTAGGAGGCGGGGACGATGATTTGGTATAAATATCTGTATCTGGGAGAAACTGCTAAAAAGCATCGTTTTTCGATTCTACAGAAACTCCGCCTCGGAAAGGTACAGCCGGGCGTTCACGTGATCACGCCTGCCTCAGGCGGACACAACCTGCTTGATATCCTGCCTGCCTATGTGCTCCGGCAGAATTATTACCGGGAGCAGGCGGATCTGCTGATCGTAGGGGTCGGCGCGAGCTACCAGGATGCCGTGGAAACGGTGGGGCGGATTGTGGATGAGACGTACCGCGAGACGGGTGGATTTGATGTGAAGACGTATCTGAGAGAGAAGGAAGACAGGCTGAGGAAAAAGAGGTAAGTATTTTGCAGCCTTTGATGAAGATTTTTTGGACTGAAAATGTCTTTTGACACCAACATCATATGATACAGAGCTGATACATGAATTTGTCAATGAAAGAATAAGAAGTGGGAGGGGATGGATTGCTGCATATTTTGTTCATAATCTTGAAAATACTCGGAATCCTGCTTCTTGTCATTCTGGGACTGTTGTTTTTGTGCCTGCTGGCGGTTTTATTTGTCCCGATTCGATACCGGGGGAACGGAAGCTACCACAGTATCAAGGATTTTGGCGTGCATCTGCATATCCATTGGCTGCTTCATGCGGTGTCGCTGCGGATTGCTTATGAAAATGGGCTTCGATATGCGGTTAAGTTGTTTGGATTCCGGATTTTCGGGAGTGAGAGTGAAGAGAAAGATACGGAATCTGGGCGTGTGCGGGAAGGCACGCAGGCAGCGGATTCGGATGAGCTGGAATTTGTAAATGCGCAGGAGAAAACAGAGGATGCTGATTTAGACACCGGTGAACTGATTTTGCGGGCGGAAGCAGCATCGGAGAAGACAGACGCCGCGATCGAGAAAGCGGAGGAAACGGCCAGGCTGCTGGAGGAGGCGGTGAAGAGACGGAGTGCGCAGAGGGAGGCGGAAATGTCTCAAGCTGTGAAGAATGCAGATGCATTTCCAGATGTGAAGGAGGCGGGAGTGTCCGAGGCAGAAGGAGAAACGCATCAGGCAAAGAATGAATTAAAATCAAATCCCAGCCAGGAAAAGCGTGAATCGTTCCTTCATAGAATCATTAGCTGGTTCAAACAAAAATGGAGCGCCCTGCGGCAATCCCTCTCAAAGCTGCTTACCCGAATCAACAACCTGGAGCACAAACGCCAATCCGTCCTTGCATTTATAGAAAATGAAGAAAATCAGAAGTCATTTCGCCTGATCAAACGCCAGCTCATGCGAGTTCTGCGGCATATATTTCCCAGAAAGCTGTCCGGGCAGGTTACGTTTGGCGTGGAGGATCCTTATTTGATGGGACAAATTTTGAGTGTGGCGGCTTTTTTGTATCCAGTTTACGGAAAGAAGATTGATTTGACTCCGGTCATGGATGCAAATGCGCTGGACGGGGAGCTTTCGTTCCGGGGCAGAGTCCAGATTGGCGTGCTGGCATTGATGGCGCTTCGGATCTGGATGGATAAGAATGTACGGACACAGGTTTATAAATATAGAAACCGAGGAGGAAGATAATATGGCAGACAATCAGTTTGCATCGACAATCGGTGCATTATTTCAGGGTATGGATGAGTTCGTCACGACGAAGACAGTCGTGGGAGAGCCGGTGACAGTTGGCGATGCGATTATACTTCCACTCGTGGATGTAACCTGCGGCATGGCGGCGGGCGCGTTTGGTCAGTCGGCGAAAGAGAAGAATGCGGGCGGCATGAGCGCCAAGATGACGCCGAGCGCGGTGCTGGTCATTCAGAATGGCATGACGAAGGTGGTCAATATCAAGCATCAGGATGCATTGACCAAGGTTCTCGACATGGCACCGGATCTCGTCAATAAATTTGTCGGCGGAAGCACCGGACCGATCGATGCGGAGACGATGCAGACAGCTGAGAAAATGGCGGGCGAGATGGAAGAGAAGAAATAAAGAAATTAAAATCAAAACGCTTCATAGAATGATCATAGCACACGATCGAATGTCAGATGTCTCTGGCAATGATCGCCTGCTATTTAACTTCTTTTGAAAACAGACATTTCAGAGAGGTATCATTCTATGAAGCGTTTATTTGGTTTAGTCCTTTTTTCAATGGGATTTGGCATGACCCTGGTGCTCATTTTCCCAAAGAATTTTCTATGGGTCAGCATCGCCATTTCTCTGATGATTGTCGGGTACAATATGTTTTGCCGATGAGATTCTATGCTTTTTCAAGCGGCAGAATCACTGTAAAGCAGCTACCCTCGTCCACCTGGCTGGATACCTCGATGGTACCGTGCATCAGGTCGATGATCCGTTTCGTGATGGAAAGTCCCAGCCCGTTGCCCTTTTCATTGGGATCAGAGTTCCTGCTGTAAAATTTTTCAAAGATCCGTTTCATCGTGGCGTCATCCATGCCGACGCCGGTATCGCGGATGGAGACACGCACCTTATCTCCTGTGATAACGAGTTTGGCAGAAAGCATACCGCCAGCCGGGGTGAATTTGATGGCATTTTGCAGGAGATTGATCCAGACCTGCTGCAGCATCTCACAGTTGCCGTAAAATTTGCACGCCGTCAAATCAATGTCGAGATTCAGATGCTTTTTCTCCCAGAGCGGTTCCAGCAGAAGAATCGCCTGACGGATTTGTTCGTCGAGGCTGAACGTCGTGCGGCCAGTCACGATCTCCTGCTTTTCCAGGCGGGAAAGCAGAAGAATGTTGCCGGTCATCGTGGTGAGCTGGCGCGTGCTGTCGATGATGATGCGCGTGTATTCATTCCGGTCCGCCTCTGAGAGAGATGGATCCTGCAGCAATGTCGCATAGCCCTCGATGGCGGCGAGCGGTGTCTTGAACTCATGGGAAACCGTGGTCACGAAATCATTTCGCAGCGATTCGATGCTGTTTAACTCCTGCACCATACGGTTAAAATTGTCGGTTAGTTCACAGATCGCCTGCAAAGACTTCGAATTTGGTACATGAACAGAAAAGTCTCCGTCTGCTACCTGCTTAGCGGCAAGGCTGATGGAACCGATCGGGCAGAGGATTTTCGACCAGAGGAACAGCGACAGCGCGATACTGAACGCAAGGCTGCTCAAAAATGACATCAGACGCGGAAAATTCGGACCGAAAATCCGAAAAACTTCGTGTTTATCTGTTCCGCTTGTGAGCAGCGAGACAAAATATCCGGTCAGCATCGGTATCAACGACGACACCAGGAAGAAAAAGACCAGGAGGGTCAGCCAGTAGAGTGGAATCTGGAAATATTTGGTAAAGTTCTTGCTGATCATGCTTCTGTTTTCACCGCCTTATAGCCGAGACCCCGCACGGTCATGATGATAAAATCATCGCAGTTTTTAAACCGTTCGCGCAGCCGGTTGACATGCACATCGACCGTCCGTTCGTCGGTTGTCGAGTCAAGCCCCCAGATTTCGTCCATGAGCTGCTGCCTCGTGAAAATCTTATTTGGATAAGAAAGTAATTTATATAGAAGATAAAATTCTTTCTGCGGCAGAAGCGTCTCCTGCCCGTTGACCGTGACCGTCAGTGCATCGTAGTCGAGAATCGTATTTTGGCAGACAATCCGATGCTCCGTCGCGATCTTGGCGCGTTTGAGCAGGGCGCCAACCCGCAGAACCATCTCATTGACATCGATCGGCTTCACCATGTAGTCATCCGTGCCTGCCTGAAAGCCGCGCTGCTTGTCTTCGAAGCGCTCTTTGGCGGTGATAATCAGGATCGGCATCGTAAATCCACTCGTCCGCAGGTGATCAATCAGTTCATATCCGTCCATTCCGGACATCATAATATCCGAAATAATGAGATCTACATATTCAGAATCTAAAAGAGATAATGCTTTTTCGCCGCTTTCTGCCGGAAGCGCCAGATAACCATTGTTGGTGAGTACCGTGCAGAACAGGGAACGCAGTTTCGCATCATCTTCTACCACGAGAATGTGAAACATATCCGTAAAACCTCCCTATAATTCAATTAAAAAGATGTAATATCATAAGTATTCATAGTATACCACATAAGTTTAAACTGATTGTGAACGGTGCAACACATTTTTTTCACGGTTCGTTTACATTCAGTTTATATGTAGTTGAAACTCGTTTAAAAATGGGATGTTATACTAGGGACAATTAGGAAAAACCAGAAAGGAATATGCGAAATGAGTAAACTATCTTCTCTGATGGAAGCGGCAAAGCAGAATAAAAAGAAAACAGCCATCATCGCGGTGGTGGTGGTGCTCGTACTTGCGGCGCTTTTTATGCGTTTCAAGGGCGGCAGCAAAGGAGGTTCAGGTGGCGGTCCGGGCGGTATGCAGGACACGCAGATGGACAATGTGGCGACGGTTGCGGCTGAGAATCCAAAGAGCGGAACGATCGAGCGGACAACCAGCACATCCGGTACTGTCGAGGCATCGGACGTTGTCTATGTCTATGCGAAGGCATCCGGCGATGTGACGGGTGTCAACGTCAGCGTCGGTGATATGGTGACAGCGGGTCAGCTTCTCTGTACGATCAATACCGAACAGGTTGAGACGGCGAAAAATGCGATGGACTCCGCCTCTGTTAACCTGACCGAGGCACAGAGCAATTTAAGCCGTATGCAGCTTCTTTATCAGGGAGGAGATATTTCTGATCAGGAATGGGAGCAGTATCAGAACCAGGCGAAGACGGCACAGTTAAATTATGAATCGGCAAAATTAAACTACGATCGCCAGGTGGAATACAGTTCCGTGACCGCACCGATCTCCGGCAAGATTGAGACGATGGATATTGATGTATATGATCATGTCAACCAGCAGGCGCAGCTCTGCGTTATCTCCGGTGAGGGAGATAAACGGGTATCGTTCTACGTATCCGAGCGTGTTATGAGCAACTTAAACCAGGGCGACGCGATGACGATTGTAAAAGATGGAACGACTTATGATGGTGTGATTACCGATGTCAGCAGCATGGCGGACGAGAGCAACGGTCTGTTTAAGATAAAGGCAGAGCTGCCGGAGGCGAACAGCCTTTCAACGGGAAGTACTGTCAAGGTAACAGTAACTTCTGAGCGTGCAGAGAATGTCATGACCGTGCCGGTAGATGCGATCTACTATGATAACGGCGTTGGAAATGTCTATGTTTACCAGGACGGAACGGTACATAAAGTGGAAGTCGAGGTGGGGCTTTATAATACGGAGCTGGCGGAGATCAAGTCCGGGCTGACGGCAGAGGATCTCGTCATTAGCACATGGAGCTCCCAGCTTTATGAGGGTTCAACTGTTAACTTAAAGGGTGAAGAAACAGATGCGGCAGCAGCGGATGAAGCTGGAAACCAGAAAGCCGATGCCCCGGCAGGCTCTGAAAATGGACAGAAAGCGGGCGCTCCGGCAGATGGCGGAAACGATCAGCCTGCGGGTGGTGCAGGTGCTCCGAAAGATGCAAAAAATGGACAGAAACAGTAGGACAGGAGGAATGTAAGACATGGGAGTAACGAAATATATCCTGAAACATCCGGTTACTACTGTCATGGCTCTGTTGTGTCTGGTTGTATTCGGTATTTCATCGGTCTTTTCGGCAAAGCTGGAGCAGATGCCGGATATGGAGACGCCGATGCTGATTATCATGGCAAATTATTCAGGCGCAGGACCGGAGGATATCAGCGAGCTGGTAACCGAACCGATCGAGGAGGCGATCGGCACGATGGAAGGCGTGGACACGATTTCCTCCACATCGAGCGATGGACGTTCGATGATCATGCTTCAGTACGATTACGGCACCGATATGGATGAGGCGTATGACAACTTAAAGCAGAAACTGGACAATATTCAGCGGGAGCTGCCGGATGATGTGGAACCGAGCGTTATGTCGATGAACTCCAATCAAGGAGACAGCATGATGCTTTCGATTGCACATAAGACGCAGACAAACCTCTACGATTATGTGGATCAGAAGATAGTACCTGAATTAGAGCGAATTTCTTCAATTGCAAATATTGAGACGCGAGGCGGTTCTTCTAAGTACGTCAGCATTGAATTACAGTCTGAAAAAATGGATCAGTACAATCTGACCATGCAGGATGTTGCGAGTGCGATCAGCGATGCAAACGTGGCATCCCCGTCGGGTGAGGCAGATGCCGGAAACCTGGAGCTTTCCGTTACTACCTCCTTAAAAACAGAACAGGTAAATGAGCTGCAGGATATTCCAATCAAGACGCCGGCAGGACAGATTATTTCTCTGTCGGATGTGGCAAATGTGTATGAGGCAACGAAAGACCGGGGCGGCATTTCCCGTTACAACGGTCAGGAGACGATCTCCGTTTCGATTCAGAAGCAGCAGGACAGCACAGATATGGAAGTGTCCTCGGCTGTCAAAGAGAAAGTTGAAGAATTGATGGCAGATGATTCGGATCTGACGATCACGGTTGCAAATGATACATCTGACACGATTCTTGATTCCTTAAAAGACGTAGCAGAGACAATGGTTCTGGCGGTTATCATCTCCATGTTCATCATTTTCCTGTTCTTTGGCGATTATAAGGCGTCCCTGATCGTCGGAAGCTCGATTCCGACTTCGATTTTGATGTCCTTGATTGCGATCACGATGGCAGGATTTTCGTTGAACGTTATCACGATGAGTGCGCTGGTACTCGGCGTCGGCATGATGGTCGATAACTCGATCGTTGTACTGGAGAGCTGTTTCCGTGCAACGGCGGAGCAGGAAGACAAGGGGGCGCTTGGCTATTTTTCAGCAGCGCTTCACGGAACCGGCATTGTCATCAATTCGATCATCGGTTCGACGATCACGACCTGTGTCGTATTCCTGCCGCTGGCATTCTTAAACGGTATGACCGGACAGATGTTCAAGCCGCTGGGATTCACGATCGTGTTCTGTATGTCGGCGTCCCTGCTTTCTGCGATGACGGTGGTTCCACTGTGTTATCTGTTCTATAAACCGAGCGAGGCGAAGCGCGCCCTGATGGGACGTCCGATTGAACGTTTACAGAAATGGTACCGCGGCATCATGGACCGTCTGTTAAACCACAAGGCGATGGTTATGGGATTTTCGGTTCTGGTACTTGTACTGACGGTAATTCTGGCGAGCGGAATGCAGACGGAGCTGATGACATCGGATGATACCGGTACGGTCAGCGTCAGCATAGAGACGCGTCCGGGGCTGAAACAGGAAAAGATCGAGGAGGCACTGGCAGAAGCGGAGGCGATTGTTTCCGCGAGCGACCAGGTTGATTCGTACATGCTGCGTTACAACGGAGACAGCGGCGAGATCAGTGCCTATCTGAAAGATGACCGTACCATGAAAACAGACGATGTAGCCGATCAGTGGCAGAAAGAGATGGATAACATTGCAAACTGTACGATCGACGTATCGGCATCGACTTCCATGAGCTTCATGGGAAGACAGCGCGGCTATGAAGTGATTCTTCACGGCACGCAGTATGATGAATTAAAAGAAGTTAGTGATAAGATTGTCAAGGAAATGACAGCAAGAACGGATGTCATCAACATCCATTCCAGTATTGAGAATAATGCACCGATCATTACCCTGAAGATTGATCCAGTTATGGCAAAGGCGTATGGACTCACGGCTTCCAGTATCGGAACGACGATCAACCAGATGTTGAGCGGTATCGACGCGACGACACTTAAAATTGACGGCGAGGACATTACGGTAACGGTTGAGTATCCGGAGGGCGAGTACGAGACAGTTGATAACATAAAAGATATTATTTTGACGGGAACAAACGGACAGAAGGTGGCACTGACCGATGTGGCAAATGTCGTATTTGAGGACAGTCCGGCTTCGATTTCCAGAACCGACGGTGCATATGAGATCACAATCTCTGCCGATTACACCGGTGATAATGTACAGCAGCAAATCAACAGTGAGGTAATTACTCCGAACTTAAGCGGTACAATCAGCATTGGGCAGAACAGCCGTGACCGTATGATGAAGAGTGAGTTCAGCTCCCTGTACCGCGCGATTGCGATTGCAGTCTTCCTGGTATTCGTTGTCATGGCGGCACAGTTTGAGTCTGTGAAGTTTTCCATCATGGTTATGACGACCATCCCGTTCAGTTTGGTTGGTTCCTTCGGATTACTGAAGCTGACCGGCGTCAGCATCAGTATGACGTCCCTGCTTGGCTTCCTGATTCTGGTCGGAACTGTTGTAAATAACGGTATTCTCTACGTGGATACGGTCAACCAGTATCGCTCCTCGATGGATCTGCGGACAGCGCTCATTGAGGCAGGTGCGACCCGTATCCGACCGATTCTGATGACAAGTATGACAACCATCCTCGCGATGATCCCGATGGCACTGGCAATCGGAAGCAGCGGTTCCACAACACAGGGTCTGGCGATCGTAGATATCGGCGGTCTGAGCGCAGGTGTGATTGTCGCGCTCTTCATGGTCCCAGTATATTACGCATTACTGAGCCGGAAACCAAAGGAAGAGATACCGGACATAGATTAATTGGAAACAGAATAGGATAATTGTTAAAATCAGATATATCGGAATGGAGTGACATACATGAATCGAAATAAAAAAATATGTCTGAAGCATCGGATTGCGGCCGGTGCAGCAGCCTGCTCACTGGGGCTTTTTCTGGTGGCAGGTGCGCCGGTCCAGGTGTTGGCAGCCAGCCCGCAATTTGCATATTCCACAGAAAAATGGGCTTCGCTGCAGGATGATAAGCTCGAGTTTGATGAGATTGCTGACTTGATCCATGAGTACAGCAGCACGGTGGAGAAGAACCAGATCGAGTACAAGGATTATCAGGGCAAAGACAGCAATGAGATCGCGCAGGAATATTATGACGCGGCAGATGAGATCGAGAGCAGTATCGAGTACCCGGATTCAGATGATGCGAATTATGGTTCCGCACTGGCAGCAGCACAGAGAAGCGAGGCTTCCGCGACCCAGATGCGCGAGCAGGGCGATAATAACGTCGATGATGCGAATGTTAAGGCGTGGGGGTATACGCAGACCGAGAAATCGTTGGTACAGCAGGCGCAGAACCTGATGATCCAGTACTGGAATGCCCAGGAAAACTTAAAGAGTGTGCAGAACCAGGTGTCCAAGGCAGAAAAAGACTATGAGACGGCAAATTTAAAGCTTTCATCCGGAAGCGCGACCCAGACGGATGTGCTGGATGCCAAGGAGACTCTTTTAAAGGCGCAGGCGTCCATCACGACGGCGGAGAGCAATATTGCATCGACGAAGGAATCCCTGTGCCAGATGCTTGGATGGAAATATGGCGCATCAGTAGAAATCGGTGCATTACCGGACCCGCAGGAACAGATGAGTGCATCGGTCAACCTCGAAGAGGACATTGCGAAAGCACAGGAAAATAATTATCAGTTAAAGATTCTGGCACGTCAGGTCAACAATGCGATGACAAGCACCCTTAAAGAGCAGTACCAGACAACTCTGACCAGCGGGAAGGAGGCAGTCAAGTCGAATGTCCAGTCGGCTTATCAGAATCTGAAGCTGTCTGAGGCACAGTATGAACAGGCAAAACGCAGCCTTGAATTAGAAGAAAAGACGAAACAGACCAACGACCGCAAGCTGGCAGCCGGACTTATCAGCCAGAACGCATACCAGAGCGCAACCTATTCCTATGAATCGGCATCCGTGGCAAAAGAGACGGCAGCGATGTCGCTTCTCCAGGCGCAGCTCGCCTACCAGTGGGCGGTGGACGGCTTGGCGTCCACGCAGTAGAAAGGGGTAGGCGGATGATGCGAAATCTGAAGGGAAAATGGATGAACGCGGAAGCTGGGACAGAGCAAAAGATGCGCAAGGGGCAAGAAAGAGACCGAAGCGGTGCAAGTGCTTTGGATGTGCATCTGGACGGTCATAATGTGAAACGAATCGGAAAAAGCAGATTGAGTCGTTCGATCGGAATTGCCCTGGCGGCTTGTATTCTTGTATCGAGCCCGGCGCAGGCGGCGAAAACGCCTTTGATTTCCGGCACAGAAAGTGATTCAGACAGCGAGGCAGATGGTCCGGCGCTGGAAGATGGCACCATAACCGAAAACAGCGCAGACAACACGATCGCCAGCCAGTCCGGCTCCTATACGGAGGAACAGCTCGCGGATTCTGTGATAGAGTATGGGGAACTGGAGGCGCTGGTGCGGCGCGGCAATGGAACGGCTGTCAGCGCCGATTACAGTTATCAGGACAGCCTTGCCGTCTACCAGGAAGCCTACGATGCGATGATTTCCGGTGCCCGGGATATGAACTATAAAGCAGATGAGCTCGAAGATGCGGGCGGAGATGAGGCACTGATCGGCACCTATGAGCGAAATGCACAAACGCTGTCGATGGCAGCGAAGCAGTATAAAAAGTCCCTCACTTCCTTAAATTCGGCGTCAAGCCGTGCGTCCAGAAACCGGACGGTCTGGCAGGTCGTAAAGACTGCACAGATCCAGTGGGGCACCTGCCGGCAGCTTCAGGACGAGGTGGAGGCGGCTGCCAAGACGGCAGAGAACTATCAGGCGCAGGTGGATCGCAAAGAGCGGGAACTGGCAGCGGGGCTTTGCACGGAGACGGATCTGCTGCAGGCTCAGAAAAACCTGCTAAGCGCCCAGACAGCATTACAATCCACGACCGATCAGGCAAATAAGGCGCTGCGCCAGCTTGCCATTTTACTTGGAAAGAGCGGAACTTCTATTACGCTGGGGGAAATTCCAGCCGTATCGGCAACGGAACTGGCTTCTATGAATCTGGATGCGGACCGCGCGGCAGCTGTCGTTGCAAGTTCCAGTGTCAAATCAGCCAGACGATCCTCCGCAACCGGAGATGCGGCGCGCAAGCTGCGCCACCAGCAGATCGAGGAAGCCGAGAGCGCCGCAAGCGCCTCAGCGGATGAGCAGTACGCTGAGATAGCGGCATTAAGCCTAGAACGCGGCGCAGCGCAGGCAGCCTGCCAGTCCGCTGAAAAAACATACAGCGCCACCCAGATTAAGTATCAATCCGGCGCGATCAATAAAGCAACGTATTTACAGGGCGAGGCATCGTATCTGCAGAAAAAAGCAGAACTAGAGACTGCCGAGATTTCCCTGCGGACGGCGTATGATGCGTATGAGTGGATGTTGAAAGGGGTTGCGTGAGGATTAAGTGATTGCGCTTCCTGAGATTGTATAATTTTTTGTATGGATATGTGGAATAGAATTTTATAAGATGGGCTTGAAAAAGACGGCACTGCCTAGGTGAAGGTGCCGTCTTTTTTCATGCTTTCGGCGTGACGGTAAATGTGGTAAAATAAAACCAGAAGATAGTCGAGGTAACCGGCATAGAAAGAGTAATTTCCGGTGCCATTAGGAAAAAGCTCAAAGAAACGATTGCGAAATACCTGTCTTTTTAAAACGATTGCAATAAAAGAATGTCGCCTGCTATGCGACTTCAGGTGTTGAGAAATGTGTTATCCTGATTTTGATCTGATATTAAACAAGAAACAGAACGTTGGGAGGATGATGTTATGAATAAAAAAGGATATAGCAGACCAGGATTCTTTGGCGGAATGAACCATTATGATGCGAATGGTAAGAAAGTGGGAGAAAGCCGTCCGGGATTCTTTGGCGGAATGAATGACTATGATGCAAATGGTAAGAAAATTGGACACAGTTCGCCATCGTTTTTCGGCGGTATGAATCATTACGATAATAATGGTCATAAAGTAGGAGAAAGCCGCCCGGGATTCTTTGGCGGAGTGAATCATTATGATGATAAAGGACATAAGCAGGGGCACAGCAATCCGGGATTTTTTGGTGGATATAATCATTACGATGATTAAGAATTATAAGGGGCGGTACGGGTATGGCAGATCAGAAACGGATGGATGAAGTCGGGAAATATATAGATAGGTATTACGAACCGTTGAAAGAGGATATCAGGATGGACAAGGAAATGATGTCCATTTTTGATAAAATCACAAAACTTAGGAAGAAGAGAGCCGAGGAAAGGAAACTTCGAGAACAGCAGATGCAGGAGAGCTGCTGGCTAGAAGAATCGGCAGCACCAGAAGATTTCGACGTTTCCACCATGCAGAAGACAAAAATTAAAAAAGGTATGTCTTCTGCAATGCCGCTAAATCGAACCATTGATAAGCTGATGGATCAGATGGAAGAAACTTTTTCACAGAGATTACTTCGTATGATAGATGAGCGGGGCATGACGGATTCAGAAGCATATACAAAGGCGTATATTGATCGTCGGCATTTCTCAAAAATCCGAAAAGATGTCGATTATATTCCGAATAAGAAAACCGTACTGGCGTTTACGATTGCCTTGGAATTATCTCTGGATGAGGCGAAAGATCTACTGGCAAGTGCCGGTTTTGCATTATCCAGGAGTTCAAAAACCGATATTATTGTGGCATATTTCTTACAGAATAAGATATATGATATGTTCGAAATCAATGATGTGCTGGATGCATATGGACAACCAATATTCTAAAAAATAGTCAGGTGCAATGTCACCTGACAGGCGACCAACTCAGTTGGTTCTGTAGATAAAATGTGATTAATAACAAATCCAAAGGAGTCCCCCGCAAGGGGATATCACAATGGCTTGAGAAATAAGCCAGTAAGGAGGAACTCACATGAATGCAGAATTAACAGAGTTGGTTTTTATTTTGGACAGAAGTGGATCGATGG